>Ga0335072_10002516_pt1 | contig 28395 bp, 14 predicted proteins | sample Lox_Sample_21_FD_206725 | JGI IMG/M metagenome (GOLD analysis project Ga0335072, IMG submission 206725) | Soil microbial communities from Loxahatchee National Wildlife Refuge, Florida, United States - Lox_Sample_2.1 | ecosystem: Environmental > Terrestrial > Soil > Wetlands | place: USA... | reverse complement strand
GCGGCTCCACCGGATATGGAAGCGAGTTCCTCAGCGCCATCTATCAGCATTTTGGCGATCGTGCCTATCGCGACGTCGATAGCGCCACCGACTACGCCGTAAACCAGGGCTGGGCCGATCCGAATCGGCTGGCGATTTTTGGGTGGAGCGCGGGCGGCTTCATGACTTCGTGGACGGTGACGCAAACGCACCGCTACAAAGCCGCCATCGAAGGGGCCGGCATCACCGACTGGGCCAGCTTCATGTGGACCAGCGATCTGCAGCAGATCGATTACGACGCGCGCTGGCCCGATAAAGATCCTGACGCATTTCTGAAATTCTCAGCCGTGATGCATTCCGAAGATGTGACCACGCCGTTGCTGATCTTGCACGGGGATGCCGACGAACGTGTGCCCACCTACCAGGGCCGCGAATTCTTCGAAGTGCTGGCAGCGCGGGGAAAAACGACGCGCATGGTGACCTATCCGGGATCGCCGCATTTTCCCAGGGTCTGGGAGCAGCGCCAGGACGTGTTCCGCGAAATCGCCGCCTGGCTGGCGAAATACAACCCGTAGGGCGGTGTACGGACGTCCTCAGGCGGCTGCGGCAAACGCGACTCACGTATGGACAGCCGCCCCCGGCTGTCGGGCGGAGCGAAGCTCCGCAGCGCTCTAAGCATAGCGTCGCCTGCTCGCCGATCGTCATGTTCTTCGCTGATTTCTGAAGAAAAGAGGGTCAGATTGGGAATGGATACAAGAAAAGGCCTGGCGAGCTAGCGCTCGCCCGGACAGCCGAGGGCGGCTGTCCCTACATCGCCTATACGATCATGACCTGTTTCATCGACCTGCCAGCCCGCACAACAAGCGGGCGCGCCGGGCTAGGCACGGCGAGTTTTGGTTTCTCCACTAGCTCTCCATCGATCCCGACCGCCCTTTGTTTCACCTTCCGGCTGCCGTCGGAGGCAGACTCGGCGAGTCCCGCCTCAGAAAGCAGTTTGTCGACGCGCACAAGGATTGCAACCGGTCGCAGCCGGTCTTCAGCGAGAATGTGCACATCGGGGGGTGGGTTGTGCGTCCCGATCGCTTCTCCCATCCCCACCACGACTCTGGCGAGTTGAACCGTAACTTGCTGCAGAAGGTCCGGCACTTCGTCCTTCTGAAACTGCTTCGCCCAATCCTCGGCTGCTTTCGCGGCCGCTTCGGTGGAATGAAAATCCGTCACAATCCTGCGCGCGAGTTCTTTCTTCGCGTCCATGGGATGCATGTCACGCTTCAGCTTGTCGATTTTGGCGATCTGCACGTCCGTCAGCAGTTCGTAGTAACGCCACATGCGGTCGTCGGAGATCGCCATCAGTTTGCCGTACATTTCCAAAGGAGCCTCATGAATTCCAATCGCGTTATCCAGCGACTTTGACATCTTCTCCGGCCCCGGACGCCACCCTTCCAGAATCGGCGTGGTCAACACCACCTGCGATTCCTGCCCGTAGGCGCGCTGCAATTCGCGTCCGACCAATAGATTAAATTTTTGATCGGTCCCGCCGAGTTCGACGTCGGCTTCGAGCGCGACCGAGTCGTATCCTTGAACCAGTGGATAGAGAAGTTCATGCACCGAGATCGGCTTCTCCTCCTGAAAGCGCTTATGAAAATCTTCGCGCTCCAAAAGCTGCGAGACCGTGTACTTCGCCGCGAGCTTCACCAAATCGTCCGAGCTCATCGGGCCGAACCACCGCCGATTGAAATCGATGACAGTTTTCTTCGGATCGAGAATTTTGAATACCTGCGCCTTGTACGTTTCCGCGTTCTTCTCGATCTGTTCGCGGCTCAGCGGCGGACGCGTGACCGATCGCCCGCTGGGATCGCCGATCATTCCCGTGAAGTCGCCGATCAGGAAAATCGCCGTGTGCCCAAGATCCTGAAAGTGTTTGAGCTTCCGTAGCACGACCGTGTGGCCGAGATGCAGGTCGGGCGCGGTCGGATCCATGCCGAGTTTCACGCGCAACGGTTTGCTTGTGGCGCGTGATTTTTCGAGCTTGGCACGCAGATCGGTCTCGCGAATGATCTCCGCCGCGCCTTTTTTCAGATATGTAAGTTGTTCGTCAACCGGAGCGAAACTTGCCATGGGAGAAGCCATTATAAGGAATGCAGAGCGGGGAAGTCAGAGGCGGCGCAGATCACTTACCATAAAGGACACGAAGGGACACGAAAAACAGCGTAGCGGGTCACTCGCCCGTAAGAGAACAAAGAATGGAAAAAGCAGCAGATTAGCCAACTTTGCGTTTCTCGTCGAGCACCTCATCGAGTGCACTGACGAGTTGATGCGCGCGGCGCTGGTAGTCGGTTCCCCCGGCGTCCTGCTTTTTCTTGAGTAACTGATATTCGTCGGCGATGTTGAGGGCGGCGAGCACTGCGAGGCGGACGGTATCAATGGTGTTGGTGGCTTCGGCGACCGCGCGCATCTTCGAGTCGACGTACTCGGCCAGCTTCAAAATGTACTCGGGATCGGAGCCGCGGAGATTGTAGGCCTGATCGAAAATCTCCACGCGCACACTGGCGTTCTGCGCGTCTTTGAGGGCTTCGTCTTTAGTCGCAGTTGCCATGAGATCACAGCATTGTTGAGACGCTGCGGAGCTTCGCTCCGCGGACAGCCGAGGGCGGCTGTCGCTACATCACCTAGCTTGCTTCGGCGATCGACTCGATCTGCGCCAGCATCTTTTCGACGCGGGCGCGAATCTCCTCGCGCTCTTTCTTGAGCTGCACTGTCTCCCGTCGGAGCGCGTCCAGCTCCTGTTCGCGATCCTCGAGTTGCTGGCGTAATCGTTGCGCGTCGTTCTGCGCGGAGGCCTGGGCCTGACGCGCCGACTTGTACATCTCTATGGTGCGATAAACCTTTTCTTCCAGCGCCTGAAAATGATCCGCCGGAACCTGATCTGCCACTGTTTCGACTGCGTTCAAAGCCATAAGCGCGCTATTCCCCAGAAAAACCTTCAGCTGTTCGCAGTATACTCCAGCTCCTTGTGAACAATTCGAGCGGCGGCCCTATTTTCCGTTTTTGTAAGAAGCTGGAGTCGCCATCCGGCGCAATCCGAATCGGCTGCACATTTTGCTGTAGTGATGGCTTCAAACTTTCTATAATGCGGGCGCGGTGTTGCGATGATGCAAAATCGCTTTTTAGGATAGTACTTGCCTCTCTGATCCCAGTAGCCCTGGCCGCCGGAACGGCGGCGCACTGCCAACCCCGGTTCAGCCGCACGATTCTAAGCATTACTGCGAATTTATTTCTGAAGGAGGAATCATGAGCAAGAACGAAGTCTCTGCAGCGCACGCTGGGAATGTTTCTCTGGGCAATGAAGCCACAGTGCATCGCTTGGGATTTGGTGCGATGCGCCTTACAGGCGACGGTATCTGGGGTCCTCCCAAAGATCGAACCGCAGCCCTGGCTGTTCTGCGGCGCGCTGTGGAACTCGGGGTGAATTTCATCGATACGGCGGATTCTTACGGGCCAAATGTGAACGAAGAGTTGATCGCAGAAGCCCTCCATCCCTATCCCGCCGGGCTGGTGGTGGCGACCAAAGGCGGATGGGAGCGTCCCGGCCCTAATCAGTGGACGCACAATGCGACTCCCGCGCATCTTCGCAAAGCGGTCGAGGGAAGTTTAAAGAGATTGAAACTCGAACGCATTGATCTCTACCAATTGCATGCGCCGGATAACGTCGCGTCCTTTACTGGCTCGGTGGAAACTCTGGCTGAATTGAAGCGCGAGGGCAAAATCCGGATGGTCGGATTATCCAATGTCACGCAGGAACATATCGAGCGGGCGCGGCGCATTGTTCCGATCGCGTCGGTTCAGAACCGTTACAGTTTCGCGGACCGCGAATGGGACTATGTTGTCGAGTATTGCCAAACCCATGGAATTGTATTCATTCCGTGGTTTCCGCTTGGTGCTGGCAGAATCGCCGGCGAAATTCTCGAGGCAGTCGCGCGCGCGCATCATGCGGTTCCAACTCAAGTCGCGATTGCATGGCTGCTGAAGCGATCCCCGGTGATGTTGCCGATTCCCGGGACTTCTTCCATTGGACACTTGGAGCAGAACATCGCTGCGGCCTCGCTACGTTTAAGCGATCAAGAATACAAGAAGCTCGCGGAAGTTCCAGAGCTCGTCGCAACACGTTGATGCTTAAATTGGTGGACCTGGCCAGGATCGAACTTGAGGCGTTTCGCAGGTATGAGCGTATGCCCGGAGTCCCTAGTACGCGCGCTTTTCGCGCGGTAGGGTGAGAAAGCGGGAGCCTGCTGTCGAAATCCTGAGCAAAGCGAAGGACCTGGGATCCGAATTTGGTGGACCTGGTCGGGATCGAACCGACGACCTCTTCCATGCCATGGAAGCGCGCTCCCAGCTGCGCCACAGGCCCACGCTTTGATTTCAGCAGGTTAGAAAGGGCTTGACCTCAACACCCACCCAAATCATACCAAATTTTAGGAACATCAGCCGACCGCGAGTCACTATCGGGGAGAATGGTTGCTCATGCACGGGTCAACGCGACCAAAAGCAGAGTTCGGCTTCCGTCAGGGCCTTAGTCTGGCTTCTGCGAGATGAGATCGGCGCCGGATGACAGCGATTTCTTGAGCGACAAATTACTTACAAAGGCAGCCCCGAGCTGTTCCGCCAAATAGGCAGTAACTGCGCTCGCACTATCGGCCTCGAGCAGATTCTGGCGAAAATCTTCATTCATTAGCTTCCGTGCCAGGCTGGAAAAGATCTGCATATGAGGAGTCGCAGCTTCGGAATTGCGCAAAGCAAGCAGAACGACCATGCGGACCGGCTCCCCATCGACCGAATCCCAGTGGATGGGATGACGCAGCCGCAAGACACAGATGGAATCGTTCGTGATTGCATCGGTCATGCAGTGAGGCGTAGCAAATCCATAGCCCAGCCCGGTGGAATATAGTTCTTCGCGAGCCCAGAGTGCTTCCTCCAGAAGGTCCCGCTGTTCCGTCCGTTTTGCGATGTAACAGGCGTCTACAATTTCCTGGATAACCTCTTCCTTGGTTCGGCTGGAGCTTTCCAAAACTACAAGTTCTTCGCTGAGTAATGGTTCAAGTTGCGGCGCAAGAGGGACCGCAAGAAGATCATCTACCTCACATGCCCGTTCCGAGGCAATAGCCCGCGCCAACATCTTGGCGCAGTCGGCTGTATGCAACATGGAAACTGCTCGCTTAAGCTCGTGTACTTCGGCAGCTGGTCCGCTGATCTCGTCAAGACCAAGGGCGACCAGTAAAGGGAGATTTCGAATGTCTGCCGCCATGTCACCGCAAAGTCCGACCCACTTCTTATTCTTATGGATGCGTTCCACAATCTGAGCAACGAAGGCAAGAAACCCGGGGTGTCGGACACTGAATAGAGTTGAAACCTTCTGATTTGTACGATCCGCGGCAAAAAAATACTGGCTAAGATCATTGGTGCCGATACTGAAGAAGTCAACCTCGCGGCAGAGCCGGTCCAAGACGAAAGCTATCGCCGGCACCTCAATCATGATGCCAATTTTGATATCTGGACTAACTGAGAACCCTTCTTGCGCCAGCTCTCCCTGGGCCCGTGTAACCGCGGTTTTGAACTGCACGACCTCCTCGAGCGTCGTGATCATGGGCGCCATGATCTGCAAGCGACCGGCCGAGGAGGCGCGAAGAATCGAGCGAAGCTGGGTGTGCAGCAGCGGCTCATGCTCGGCATAAATGCGCATCCCCCGATATCCGAGGAATGGGTTCTCCTCGCGTGGCAAATTCAGATAAGGTGCTTTCTTGTCGCCGCCGATATCGAACGTGCGGATGATAACCGGTCGACCGTCGGCAGTGCGCACCACTTCGGAATAAACTGCAAATTGTTCTTCTTCCGACGGTGAATCGTTGCGTCCCAGAAAAAGGATTTCAGTGCGAAATAAGCCAATTCCGTCGGCCCCGTTTTCGAAAGCCAGAATTGCTTCCTCCCCGGACGAAGCGTTGGCGCCGACTTCTACGCGCTTGCCGTCGGTCGTAATTGCCGAGATGCGCAGATCGCGCGACCACGCCGCTTTTCGCGATTGCAGAACGGTCTGCTCGCGTTCGTAGAATTGGCGCACTTTCGGCGAGACCTGCGGAATAAGAAAGCCTCGATTGGCATCCACAACAACTTCGAGGCCTGGCGAAAGCAGCAGAGGCGCATTTCTCACCGCCGCAAGTGTGGGGATTCCGAGCGAGCGGGCCAAGATGGCTGCATGCGAGGTGCTTGCGGAATGTCCCAGCACCAGCGCTCGAAGCCAGTGCCGATCCAGTTGCAGCAATTGCTGCGGCCCGAGGCTCTCCGCGATGAGCACGGAAGGTCCCGTGAGCTCGACTCGTGCCGAGGGGGCTTCCCCGCAGATTTCCTGCAACAACTGTACGCAGATCTCTTCAATGTCGGCGGAACGCTGGCGAATGTATTCACTCTCAGAGTGGGCCAACAGGTCGATAAAATATTCAGCTGTCTCAACCACGGCTTGTGCTGCCGACTTTCCGCTCAACACTCGTTCGGTCAGTTTTTCGAGCAGCATAACGTCGCTGGCGAGGGCAAGATCCGCCTGAAGCACGGCGTTGGCAGTGGGGGTGAGAGAATACTTCAGCTTTTCCAGGATTTGTTGACGTACCGATGCGACTGCCTCTCGAACCCGATCCAGTTCCTGATTAGGTTTAAGAATTCCGGGACCTGAAGATATCTTATGAGGCAAGCCCATTGTTCGCAGGATTACTACGTGCCCCTGCGCGATCCCGCGGCTGACTGGAACGCCCGGAATGGCAGTCACACCAGCCGCCTTCAAGAATCGGGGAATAGCATAGCTGTGAGACGAACGGGCGGTATCGACCAGCGGGACATCGCAGTGCGGCAGGGTCTCGTGAATGAATGAGTGCAGGGCTTTTTGTGCCGGACGCTCATCCGCCCCTTTCACCAGCAGTACGCATCGGTCTTGATGGCGCACGTCAGCGGCAATGATACCGAGCACGCTCTTCGCGTTGGCGACCAGACCATTGCGCAGGTTTGTAAGGGAGCAGTCGGATACATACTGATTGGCTACCTCAGCCAGATGGCTGGCAGGACGGGCATGCAATCCGCTCGCGAGTGGGCACGAGAAAACCACTTCCAGCGATTTATGGTTCTGGTCAGCCATCTTTACAACGTTCGATCTTCTTTCAACGTTCAATCTTCGCGAAAATGCCTTCGGGGTTCTTCAGTGCTTCCTGCAGCGGTACCTGAATCACTTTCATTCCGTTAAAGCGTTCACGCCCTTCGATTTCGATATCGACGGCGAAGATGGCGATTTGTGCCTGGCTGATGTCGCTCTCGGTCAACTTGTTTTCAATACCCATGGCTCCTTGGGTTTCTACTTTGATTTCGTGGCCGAAATGTTTTGCAATTTTCTCCAGACGCGCGGCAGCCATATAGGTATGGGCGATGCCTGTGGGACAGGCTGTTACGGCGATTACCTTCATACGCGAACCTCCTGTTCTTGCTTATGGTTCGTGGTGCTTCTTGCCTTCAGGAATGTGGCAACTAATGCAGTTAGCAGCGTTCCTACCAGAATTGCGATTACATATGCGCCGCGATGATCGACGATTGGCAACACGATGGGCCCGCCATGCGGGGCATGGTCTCCAACGCCGCCAACCATGGCGATTGCCGAGGCAATGGCCGAGCCAATCATCACACTCGGGATTACGCGAAGCGGATCCGCTGCTGCGAAAGGGATGGCACCTTCGGTGATTCCAATGAGCCCCATCGCCAGGGCAGCAACTCCCGCCTCCTGTTCCTCCAAAGTCCACAAGCTCCGACGCAGCAAGGTCGCCAGTCCCATTCCCAGCGGCGGTGTGCAGATGGCGGCGGCGCAGGCTCCCATAATCCTGTAGTTACCCTCGCTGATCATCGCGGCCCCAAAGAAGAATGCGGTCTTATTGACTGGACCACCCATATCCACCGCAATCATCGACCCGAGCAGAAGAGCAAGCAGGACATCATTTCCGGTGCTCATCGACTGCAGTGCACGGTTGGCCTGGTCCATGAACATGGCAATGGGGCCGCCCAGCACCTTGATCATCACGAAGCCGACAAATGCTCCAGAAACAATTGGAATGACAAGAATGGGCATGATCGGGCGGAGATACTTAGAGACCGGAATCTTTTTTAGCAATTCAACCACATAGCCCGAAAGTATTCCGACTAATATCGCTCCGATAAAGCCAGCTCGCACCTGACCGGCGAGATAGCCGCCAAGAAATCCCGGAACTAATCCCGGCTTACCTGCAATGGAATACGCAATGTAACCCGCAAGCACAGGGAACATAAGCGCAAACGAAGCGGTGCCGATGTCGAAGATAAGTTTCAGCCGCGGGGAACTCGAAAAATCAGGACCGGAAGGCGTCATTGCAAACGCGATGGACAGTGCGATCAGAATGCCGCCACACGCAATAAAAGGGATCGCGTAAGAAACTCCCGTCAACAGATGCTGCTTCAGTTTTTGAAGTGGTCCGAGCATTCACGGTCCAGTGCCGAAACGATTTTATATATCGTGCGCGCGAATCTCGCTAGCGCGGGGGCAGCCGGAAATGCAGGAACGAACTCACAATCCCGGCTTGCATTGTGCAAATCTGTCATGCCTCTGCTCGTATAGCGTTTTGCGATCGGCAACCAAGTGACGATCCGGACCCCCGGTCGTAAGCTTGGTAGTATGTGTGATTTGTCCTAGTCGTGGATACAGGAGAGATGGAACGTTTATTGCACTGACCTAACATTCTCGGGCGCACTCTCCGAAGGTTCATCGGAAGCCCGCGCGCTATGGGCGGCCCGGTACTCCGTGGGAGTAACCTTGCAGACCTTCTTGAATACACGGCAGAAGTAGGCGGCATCGCTGTAACAGCAGCTGGATGCGATCTCCTTCAGCGACATGTTGTAGTTCTGCAGCATGAATTTGGCCCGGTTGACCCGGACCAGGTTCAGATAATCGTTGAACCTCATGAACCCCTCTTTTCGGAACAGACGAGAGACGTGGTTCGGCGCCAGACCGAAATAACCGGCGATGCTCTCGCGTGTGATGGGACGATGGAAGTTCTCCTGCACATACAAGCAAATGGATTCGTAAGTCCGGACGGCCTTTCGCAGCGCCTGCGGCTTCGGGGTCTTCAACAGGCGCAGGCAGGCACACAGCAGAGATTGCGTCAAGAGTCGTGATAAGGCGCCGTTCGCGTGATCGGTGGCCAGAACCATCAACGCCGCAAGGATGCTATGCGTGGGTACATCGTAGCCGCTATGAACATGTGCTTTGACGGCCAGGGGCGTCACCTGAGCGCCGCCTTTGTGTTGTACCAGGCTGATGCCGATCTGTTTGACTCCGAACAAAAATGTCATAACTTCGACTGGGTTGGACCACTCCGGCTTGTTCCAGGCATGGTCCGGTACGAAAACAGCGTGGCCGCGCATGGGCGTAATCGTTTCCGTTCGGCCGGAGCGTGCAATCTGCATGCGATCGCATCCGGAAATGGGAATGGAAAGCCGCGGAAAGTTTGTGACATAGGCGAGCGGTGGCGGGGCTGTGCTTCCGTCACTGAAATGAACACAGCGAATACGTATTTTGTGCAGATATCCCTGCAGTTCGTGAATGATCTGCTGATTTGGACTTTGCAGCCGGCGATCGTAATGAGTGAGGGGCGCTCTCACGGAAGGTTACATTAATGCAATTAATGTTTAATGTCTACTATTTCTTTTCGTGCTTGCACCCCCCATACTTGCCAGCCGGGTTCGCAGTGGCGTGGTAAGCGAGAGCTAGGCTGAAACTGTCGAACAGCCGGCCACCCGTAACTCGCAACTCGCAACCGGTAACTTCAATGTTTGTTGGAAACGGTGTTATGCCGCGGTGCTTGACGTGTGCCGCGAAGGAGACGCCCACGATCCAGCAATCGAACCTGATAGGGTGCACAGCAATCGACGCGCATTCCGGGCGTTTATCTGGAATGTGCGGTTGCTGGCCAGCGGTGCCTGCATCGCTTACCGCGCGCAGGAACCGCGACCTTCCCTCTCCTCCGACTTGTTTGCAACGTGGCGCCGTTCGGCAAATCACTCCATCCCGAGGTGATCGATGATCCGCAGAATCCTGCTTTCTTCTTTGTTGACTCTTCCTTTTGTGATTCTGTGCGCTTGCAATGGCATTGATAAGCTCCCGGGTAGCACAAGCGGCGCGCTCGCTGTGCAGTTCGCGCAAGTTCCGCCGACACCAACGATTGCCGGACAGCCGGTCGCATTGGTGGCGAACGTATTGAATGACACCAAGAATGGCGGCGTCACCTGGAGTTGCGCGCCGGCAGGGGCTTGCGGCACTTTCAGTCCGACGACCACAGGCTATGAAGTAGGCACGCAATACACTCCGCCGGTCGCTCCGCCGAATGGCGCAGTTACTCCAAACTTGGCCTATAGCGTGACGATAACAGCGACCTCGGTGACTGAGAGCTCTCAGAGCGCGAGCCAAACGATCAACATTGCGCAGCAGTATGCGTTCGTGCTGGCCGGTCAGGGTTCTCTAGGAATGGTCGGCAGCGTAATTCTAGACGGAGACGGCAACATCGTTGGCGGCGAAGCCGACGGTTCTGCAAACGGTTTTTACACGACCATTTCCGCGATCAGCGGCACCTATTCCCTTGACTCAACTGGTCACGGAAACATTTCGATGATCCTGAACACCAGCTGTTGTGGGGCGACGCTGGCCCAGACTCACGGAATTACGGCTACCTCCAATTCTCACCTTGTGATCGCGGAGGAGGACCAGTTCAACGGTCTTACCGTAGGCGGCATCGGAAGCATGGATCTGCAGACACCTCCCTTCTCGGCAGCCGAGGTTGCAGGCGGTTACTCCTTCACGTTAGCCGGGTACAGTGGCGCTAACTCGGCGAACGCCAGCTGGGGTGGAATCTTCAGTGCGGACGGTGTCGGCACAGTTACTGGCGGAATCTACGACGAGAATTTCGGCGGCGGCACAGGGTACAGTTCGGTCCCATTCACGGGCACCTTTACAGCTCCTGATTCGTACGGTCGCGGCACCCTGACGCTTAGCGCCACCACAGATACTCCGAGTAAAGCTACGCAGTATGCGTACTATATCGCTACGCCCGAGGCGCTCCGCCTTACAACTGTCACAAATACTAGTAATGCCGGCAATACTGGCAGCGCCTTCGGTCAGGGCTCCGTCTCGGGAACGAATGCCGCACTGAGTGGGAGCTACATCTTCAGCCAGTACGGTTTTGCCAGTAACTCCAATGGGGGGGAGTCCGGCGCTGCGGGAGGTCAATTTACCGCGAATGGCAGCGGCGGCTTCACGGCTGGCATTGCGGATGTAAACGCCTTCGGGGTTGTATCGACCGCTCCACTCGCGGGTTCAACCTATTCGTTCGCGGGCAGTCCGCGAGGTACAGTCACAATCCCTGCTGGTCCAACTTATAATGTGTACCTCACAGATCGCGACTTGAACTTACTTGACCCAAACAACACAAGCGGAGCCGGTGGAGCACTGTTGCTGGAAACAGATACTGCGGATGCTATCGGCATCGTTATTCCCCAAACCGAGACAATTGGGGAACCAGCCGGAAATTACGGGATCATGCTTTCGGACCAAAGCAACCCCCCGGGTTCTGATGGAGGTTACACTGGCGACTTCACCATCAGTTTGACGGATCCTGGCACATTCAGCGGTGAGGGAGATTTTCAGGGCACCGGTTCAAACAGCGCTACATTAGTAACCGGCCCTTTGGCTGGGACGTTGGCTGCGGATGCGAATAATCCGGGGCGATTCACCGGCACAATCACCACAACTCCATGCTATCCAACGTACGTTCCCGACCCCACGTCGCCGACGGCCTGCGGCACAGCTTTCAACGGGAACACCCAAGCGGCCGAGCAGGTTTCTCTTTACTTCGCAAATGCTTCTCAAGGCTTCGTGATTGAAACCGACTCCATCGCACCCATATTCGGTCTGGTCGAGGCGCAAGGCACGATCCAAGCGTCATCGCAACAACGCAAACATTCCTTCGAGCAGCGCCGCTCTTCCGGTCCATTGAACCGTCCAGTCAATAGCACAACTCAGCACTCTGAGATTTTGAGGAGGTCACGATGAAGGCTCTGGTGAACACTCTACTTTGTGATCAGCGCGGCATCAATCGCTTTCTAATCGCCTTATTTGTGGCTGCCTCTGTTTTGTTGCCGGCTATGTCTTCACGTCTGCAGGCACAGGAGTTCCGCGCGACTCTGACCGGCCAGGTGACGGATGCGACCGGTGCCGTCGTGCCCAAGGCTCAGATCAAGGCTACTAACGTCGAAACTGGATCTGTATACGCGGCCGAGACGAGCGACGCGGGTGTTTATTACATTCCATATGTCGTGCCCGGCACTTACAAAGTCACGGCCAGCGCTCCCGGATTTAAGATGTCCGAGCAAGATAACGTCCTGCTGCTCGCCAGTAAGTATTATGGTCAGAATTTCAAGCTCGAAGTTGGAGGCATTCACGAAGAAGTGGAAGTAAGTGCAGCGCCTCCCATGGTCGAAACCGCGAACGGTTCCGGCGGCACGATCCTGGATGAGCGAACCCTGGAAAACGTTCCTGTGAATGGCCGGCAGGTCTACATGCTCATCGGCACGACTCCCGGCAGCCAGTTTACGCAAACCACATTCGGACCGGGAGGATTCTCCGGTACTCGAGGTTGGGACAACACCAATCAATACATTATCGGCGGCGGAGTTGATCCATCCGGACAAGACAATACCGGAAATTCCGGTGGATTCAACCAATTCACACTGAATGGTACGAATATTACTCAGCAGATCAGCTATGGCAATCAGGGAGCCGGAACGTGGAACGTAGCTCCTACCCTGGACGCCATCCAGGAAGTTAACGTAATGACCGACACTTATGACGCTCGTTATGGTCGCACGACGGGCGGCACCGTGAACGTTGTGACCAAGAACGGAACAAATCAGTTTCACGGCGAAGCAATCGAGAATTATAAAGACGGTGGCCTGTTTGACGCCAACACGCTACAGAATGTCGTCTTGAGCGGAATCCCGACCCAACAACAGGTCGAAAATCAGTTCGGTGGAACTTTCGGCGGTCCCATTAAGAAAGATAAGCTCTGGTTCTTCTTCAGCTTTGAAGGGTATCGGCAGTCCATCCTGAACACGGTAACCGGTAACGTTCCGCCGGCCTATCTGCGACCTGGCTATAACGGCAATTCGGGAGTGGATTTTGGGCTGATCCCGACCATGGACCCCGGTTTCATGAGCAACGGCGCCCAGGCCGATCCCCTCGTGCTGGATGGACTCACGCTGTACCAACCAGGGGACAGCTCAAATCCGAGCAACCCCAACAACGCAGTGTGTGGCCCCTCCTCAACCGCTGCCGGTAAGCCTGCGAGTGCCTGCGGTGACGGCACGAACTCCATCAATAACGTGAACACGTTTAATGGAGGGACTAACGGTGGCGCGCTCCTTCCAGCAGCCCAATTCAACAGTACTGCTCTGGCGATCTTAAAGGCTGGATATATCCCATTACCGAATATCGGCGGAGCGCAAAACTATGTTGGCTATTCTGGAGAGCCGGCGAACTTTTTTGCAACTTCGCCTGACTATTACAGTTATAACCAGCCCATGATTCGCGTGGACTATAACATTGGTACCGCAACGAAGTTGTACAGCTTTTTTGGCATGCAGAAAGGCAGTGAAAGCCGCAGTCTCAACGGCCTGACAGGTTTCTTGGCTAATGGAAACTATACAAAGAGAAACAGTTATACCGCTACGCAGGACATTACGCATACCTTCTCGCCCACGTTGCTTGGCGATTTCAAATTATCGATGAGCCGATTTACTAACCGGAACCAGGATGGCATTCTCAGTGCTGCTAAGCCTGGAAGCATCATCGGTATCAACATCACGCCTCCCCCAGTTACCAGTCTTCAAGATGTGCCGGAGATGAGTGGCCTCCTGACTAACCTCAGTAGTGGCGACAGTACGCTTTTCGGTAACCAGGACGACCTCGAAGCTTCTACGAACTTGTCGCTCGACACAGACTTCACGATGGAGAAGGGAGCTCACAACTTCCACTTCGGTGGCGGAATTTTCTACTACACTTACGGAAATCCAATTAACGGAACCGTTACCAACAACGCAAACGGGGCATTCAGCTTTACTGGGCAGTGGACCCGTTTCGATCCGCTGAATGCGAATTGCTATCAGCCTACAAGCAAGGGTTTTACCCCAGGCGCCTGCAGCGGAGCCTTCGCTCCTAACGGTTCGAGTTGGGCCGATTTCCTGCTCGGGCTTCCGGCGAGTGGAAACGTTAACTGGAACGACTCGCTTTTTGATTATCAGCCAGTATGGAATCTTTATTTTCAGGATGATTGGCGAGTGACTCACCGCCTCACGGTCAATCTTGGTCTGCGCTATGACGTTCAGATGGGACTCAAGGAGCGCTACAACGAATTGCCTCGCGGCTTTTGTGAAACCTGTGTGAACCCAATTACGACCGATGGCACTTATCAGGCAAACGTCAACAACGCTGCAAATGTCGCAGCGTGGAAAGCTGCCGGCGTCAATGCCAGCGCCATGAGTCAGGTTCTCGGAACCATTGCACCCGCCGGGGTCAATGGCGCGCCGCGAAATGCTTACAACACCGACTGGAGTAACGTTGCCCCGCGCGTAGGCTTTGCCTTTGCGATTAATCCGCGGACTGTCGTCCGTGGCGGCTGGGGCTTCTTCTATGGCGGCGGACTGGAGGGTGGCTCGCCGATCGGGTATCAACAGACGACAGCTTATATTGCATCCACCGACGGAGGCGCAGATCCAGATCAGGGTGGAGCAGTCCCTGGTACGCCCTCGATTGCTCCCTACGGCGCAGGCAAGCCTTTTCCAGCAACCGCTGCATATCCGCTTGGTCTGCAACCGCCGGTCGGCGTGCAAGGCCTCGCGTTGGCTGGTGTAGGTTCCGGAGGCTTGGCCGTCGACAGCCCACTGCGCAAGATTCCGCGCACCCAGATTGTCTCGATGGGCGTACAGCGCGCCCTGCCGGGAAACATGGCTCTCGATCTGCACTTTGCCGGCAATTATACAAACCGTCTGCGCGCCCTGCTGTGGGAGAACGGTCTCGTCAGCTATCCACAGTTGCAGTATGCGCTTGCTCCCGGCAGCAGCGTCTATAGCCAACTCTTGCCAAATCCCTACTACGGCGTGTTTTCGATGTCCTTCCCCGGCGGCTGCGGGCAATCGCCAACCATTCCGGCTCTCGCTCTGCTGCTGCCATGGTCCCAGTACTGCGGTTATAACAGTGCGCCGCCGGTCGGCATCTATAACGACCCGATCGGTAAAAACTGGTACAACGCGCTTGAGAGTAAGTTGACCAAGCGAACGTCTAACGGACTTACGCTCAACCTCGCCTACACTTACTCCAAGAACATGGATGGTAGCGGTTACCAAAATGGCTATCCCTACCAGGATGCGAACGAGGTCCACTGGATTTCCCAGTTCGACCGGACGCACGTGCTGGCGATCACAGGTGTCTATGATTTGCCGGTAGGAAAAGGCAGAGCACTTCTTTCATCTGCGCCGACACCTGTTGACTATGCCCTCGGAGGATGGTCGCTCGGCTGGTCCTTCGCGGCGCAGAGTGGAACTCCGCTTAACGTGAACAACGGATTCAACTACAGTTGCTCATTCGCGCCGCCGGGAGGAACCTCGGTCGCACATTGGCTCAATCCTAAAATCCAGTCTTCTAGCTGCTTCAGCAGCGTCTCGCATATCGGCGGCTCGGGATACACCTACAACACGACGCCTGGGTACATCACGGAAGTCCGGAACTACACTGTTCCGAATCTTGATCTGTCGCTACAGAAGAGCTTCCGTATCACCGAAAGGGTGAGCTTCTCGTTCCGTGGAGAGGCCTTCAATTCGTTGAACTCTGCCTTGCTCGGAGGACCTGACAACACTCCGACCGACGGCGCAGCTGGAACCGTTTATAACAACATCACCAAGAGATATTACTGGACTGGCTTCGGTACAGTGGGCCCGACGCAGTTGAATTTCCCCAGAAACCTGCGCGTTTCAGGAAAAATCATCTTCTAAGCCCGGCGGCGAATCGCGGAATGGAGCGCACATTATGCGTCACTTACAGCTTCAAGCGAAGTGGATGGAGGAAAGAGTTATGACACTAAGCAGGCGTACACCCATCCTGTTTCTACCGCTGGCGGCATTCGCTCTCCTGCTGGTTGGTGCGGCGCCGTCTCATGCGCAGAATGTGCAGGTCGACCTGACCTCTGCTTGCAGCGGCGGTTCGTGCTTCAACGTTGCAGGACTGTTCACCACAGGAACCGTTTTCCTGGGTACCCCGGGGATGGACAATGGCAACAACTGCACTCCGCCGAGCGGATACACGAACTGTCCCGATGCATATTCGGCAAATCAGTTAGGCTTGCCGTCAGCCGCTCCGTATACGCTGACACCCGCGTCTATTGGAGTGCCTTTTACATTCGGGCCGGTGAATACGGCAAACTGCGGGCCTTCGGTTTCGAGTAGTTCGAGTTGTACTTCCGACGTCGTAAACTTCACGACTGCCGGGGTCGTTGCGACGCTGCCGGCCGCGAGCCAGACGATTTACTCGACGATGATCATTCTTGGTACGGCGGTTAATGGTCATCACGCCGCGAATGTATTAGCAACATACACAGACGGCAGCACGAGTCCGTTTGCACTTACTCTGAGCGACTGGTGTGGATATGGAGGCAATCCCTACGAATCGATTGCGGTCGGCGGCATCAACCGCATCAATTCTACGGGCACACTTAACGGCGCGAGCTGTAACCTCTATGCGTATACATTGCCTTTGGACGTCACGAAAGATCTGCAGAGCATTACAATGACTGACGCCGATGGGTCGGGAGCGTCGTTTGCGTTGGCTATTACGCTGAAGCCACCCAGCTATACGATTGCAGGTAGCACGGCAAATCCAGCCTCCATTAGCCCTGGGGACTCATCGACTGCAACCGTCACCGTGAATCCGCAGCCCGGCTACGTGGGAGACATCACACTATCTTGCAGCATCTCGCCCGCTATCGTCGGACAGCCTCCGTCTGCCGCTACAGCGCCGACGTGCTCACTTAGTCCGACTTCGGTGAGCGTCACGGCCGGTGAGTCCGCGGCGCCTACTACGACTCTCACGTTCACGGCAGCCAAGCCATCTCAGACGTCGATGGCTGGACGCCACTCCAGCGTACTCTTTGCGTTCTTGCTGATACCGGGATTGACACTGACGGGACTCGGTTTTGGATCTCATGCACCATGGCGCAGAAAGATGGCAGGTCTGTTTCTGCTGATGACTCTAGCATTGCTGGTCGTCACTCCGGCTTGTATAAGCACGGTGCATCTAGGAAATGTTGGAACGCCGCCGGGACAATACACGATTTCGATTACGGGTGTCGATGGAAACGGCCTGACACAGGCCAGCAATCCGCCGGGAACGACGAACACGGTTGTCATAACCGTCTCCCAGTAGTTCGATGTAACGATCAGGTCGGGACGAGTGGAACACCTCGTCCCGCCTTGCGAACGAAGTCTACTCTGCTCCGACAACAGGAAACTTTCGTCGCTGCAGAACCTCAAAAGTCTAGCGTCCACTCAAGACAGATGGAGCATCGAGCATGCCCAAGATTGTTCCCAGATTCTCGCTCATCGCTGCTCTGGCTGCAGTATTAGCTTTGGCTCAACCAGTAATTGCACAACAGCGACAATCTCTCGAAACGCATGCAACCCCGCCGGTCGGTGCGCAACTGATTGGTCGCCTACCGGCAACGCAGGTTTTGCAGCTTGCGATCTCGCTGCCGCTACGCAATCAAGGGCAACTCGCGACTTTGCTGGCGCAGCTTGAAGATCCCACAAGCCCCAACTACCACCACTATCTTTCTTCAGCCCAATTTACGGCCCAGTTTGGTCCCACGGTAGAGCAATATCAAGAGATCATCGCTTATTTCGAATCTCATGGGTTTACGGTTACACATACTTCTCCCAGTCGACAATTGTTGAACGTCTCTGGACCAGTATCGGCCATCGAGCTGTCCTTTAACGTAGCGATGCAGGTATACCGACATCCCAGGGAGAATCGCACTTACTTTGCTCCGAGTGTCGAGCCAACCGTAGAACTCGGCCTGCCGATTCTGGGAGTTAGTGGACTTACTAACCGGGTCCTGCCACATCCTATGCTGAAGAAAGCTTCGCCGAAGGGGGTGCAGAGCAATCAGACCGGCTCAGGTTCAGGTGGCCAATTTCTCGGCAGCGATTTCAGGGCGGCATACTACAGCGCAGGGATTGCTAATCCACTCACTGGTACCGGACAGGCGCTTGCTTTGTCGGAGCTCGGCCAGTGGAACATGGCCGACGTGACGGCTTACTTCACGTCGGTCAACCAGCCCCTGAATGTTCCAATTATCACCGAGCTGCTAGGAGGAACTGACGGAGCTTGTCCAGGGGCTTGTGACGACGGCGAAGAGGCCAACGATATCATCCAAATTGTCTCGATGGCGCCAGGTGCATCGGTCCTGATTGTCTACGAGGATAACAGCAACAATGCGGACGTTGATATCTTCGACGCCTTTGCGACTGAGAACATTTCCAAACAGATGAGTTGGTCGTTTGGGATTGGCGACGGCAATGCCGCGGCAGATGAACAGTACTTCGCGCAATTCCACGCTCAAGGCCAGAACTTTTTTGTCGCGTCCGGAGATGAAGGTGCCAACCTTGGGGATGGCGGCTGGCCCGGATTCAGCTCGAATATCACGGACGTGGGCGGCACAGATCTGACCACGGCGAGTCCGGGGGGTGCTTGGTCTGCGGAGGCGGGTTGGATTGGCAGCGGCACAGGATGGTGCAACAGCAGCATTTCGGGAACGCCATGTAATGGAAGCCCAGGGAGCACTTATGCCGGCATTCCTGCTTGGCAAGTTCCCTCGATCATCTCCGCAGCCAATGGAAACACAAGTTACCGAAATGTTCCGGACGTTTCAGCCGACGCGAATACCGACAGTTTTTGGTGTGCGGGTGGAACATGCCAGGGCGGACTTGGTGGCACCAGTCTCGCAGCCCCGCGCTGGGCCGGCTTTCTCGCGCTCGTGAATGAACAAGCCGCTGCAAATGGCGATGCCTCGGTCGGATTTCTCAGTCCGCTGGCGTGGACGATTGGGCAAGGCTCCAACTACACAACAACTTTTCATGACATTACGTCTGGTTGTAACCCGAGCGGATCAACAGTCCCCGCCCAATTCGCTTCTGCGACCGGCTTCTGTGCGCTGACCGGTTTTGACATGGTAACCGGATGGGGCACACCCAACGGACAGGGAACACTTGACGTCTTGGCGCCAACGTCAACGACCAATCCCTACTTTGCCTTATCGGCATCACCGAGCACGTTGAATCTTTCACCGGGTTCACAGGGTACAACGACGATTTCGCTGACGCCAGGGAACAGTTTCGCCGGTAGCGTGACCTTATCGGCCTCTATTCTTGGTTCTCCAACGGGAGTGACTGCCAGCTTCAATCCGTCCTCAATCAGCGGATCGCAAACCTCAACATTGACGATAACAACTACCAGCGCAACCCCCTCGGGCACTCAGATCGTTGTTGTTACAGGCACCAGTTCCGGGGTCGAGGGTAGCCAGCCGGCTTATATAACTTTGGGCCTTCCGGATTTCTCGGTCTCGGTCTCGCCGACGACTCCTCCGCCTTATACAAACGAGCCAAACAGCATCTTTCTTAATCAAGGTGGACAGGCAGTTGCGGGAGTCACGATTAACCAGCAGAACGGTTTCAACGGATCTGTAAATCTGTCAGTCAGTGGATTGCCGAGTGGCGTGACAGGAGTTTTTAACCCTACGAGTACGACGACCACAAGCGATCTGAACTTAACTGCCGGGAGTACCGCCGTGACCGGGACTTCATATCTGTCTGTAACCGGCGCGTCAGGCAGTATAACCGGAGCGCTCAACGCACCCTACACGATTCTTTCGGTGAGTGCTGCAACCGGAACCGGCGGGTCCGGAACTCCCGTAAATCTAAGTTCGCAGTATAATTTACCCGCGATTTATAAAGATGGGATCACATTCGGCACCGGCATGGATGGCGCTGGCTCCGGGTACTCCTCGAGTTTGCTGACTGGAAGTCGGATTCTCAATGGCGTTCAGTTCAATTTCGGTTCGGCGAATACCACCAACTGCGGTGCGAGCGGACAGCCAGCATGTGTCAATGATGCCATTTCAGCTGCCGGTCAAACAATTACCTTGCCTTCGGGCCAGTTCACTACCCTGCAGTTAATGGCTACCGGAATTGACGGGCCTGTGCTCGCGCAAAATCTCACGGTGACTTACTCGGACGGCACGACAAGTAAGTTCACTCAGAACTTCAGCGATTGGTGTAGTTGCAGCTCGAGTACTCCTCCTCCGGGTCAACAGCCAAATGAAGCTTTCGCCGTGGTCATGCCGTACCGCGATGCGGCTACCGGCACGCAAGATAACCGCGTTTTCAACCTATATGCTTACACGTTCGTTTTGAACAGCAGCAAGACCGTACAGAGCCTGACGCTGCCAGCCCAGGCGTCCAAAGGGGCTGTTATTCTGCTTGCCGCGACCTTAACGACCCAAAGCCTCGGGGCGCAGGTTAACCTCGCAACGGAATTCAACATCGCAGGCATTTTCAATAACGGGGTCACATTTGAAGGAACAGGCGATATCGACGGCCCGCCAACGACTGACGGTTGCACCCTCAATAGCGGCTGCACGGATGCCTACTCTGCGCAACAGCTCGGTCTTACAAGCACCGCCCCTCCCACGCTGACCTTAAGTGGCGTACTCTTCAATTTCGGGTCTGTCAATACGACTGACTGCAGTTCCTCAACGGCATGCACCTCTGACCTGATCGCTCTCGCCAAGGGAGCTTCCAGCATCGTTCTGCCTTCGAACCAACAAACCACCTACACAACCCTGACGATGCTCGGCACGGCCGTCAATGGCAGCCAGACTGCCACCGTCACGATCAATTATGCGAGTGGCTCGCCGACTGTAATCAATCAGACCTTCAGCGATTGGTGCAGTTTCGGCAATAATTCCAATGAGACCATTGCGGTCGGTGGGATCAACCGCATCAACAGCGATGGCACGCTTAGTACTGCCGCGAGTTGTAACCTTTACTCCTATACGTACACTGTCGATTCGACTCGTGCCCTGCAGAGCATCGACTTCGCCTACACCGGAGGGACGAGCCCGGGTGAAGGAGCCTTCATCGCGGCAATGACGCTGTCCGGAGGGTCGGGGAACAGTGCACCGCCGCCGAGTTACACTCTGTCCGCAGGTTCTCCGACTCAATCGACCGTTCCACCTGGAGGGAATTCGCAGGCAACGATTACGATTGCATCGGCGAACGGCTATACCGGGAGCGTAACGCTTTCCTGCTCGATCTCTCCGGTTGTTTCGCCTGCCCCTAGTTGCTCGTTCGGTACGAATCCCGTGTCAGTGGCAAGCACTGGCGGCACAACAACCCTGACCTTCACCACAGTAGGACCGTCGGGAGCATTGGTCTCTCCATCGCGTACTTTGTATGCGGCGCTGCTTCCGGTCTCTATTTTCGGTCTCGTCTGCGCTGGCTTCGTCCCATTTGCCAGACAAAGAAAGAGGCTATCCGGGTTGCTGCTGCTATGTCTCGCGCTTGCCACTGTAATCACAATCTCAGCGTGCGGTGGGAGTGGAGGTAATAAAGGAGGCGGAGGCGGAGGCGGGAACAGCGGAACCCCAGCAGGAACATATACCATCGCGGTCACCGGCAAAGACGCTAACGGCAACACTCAGTCCGGATCTGCTGCTTCGATTACAGTAACGGTTAATTGACGGTCAAGAGTTGTGGCGATCCAAACGCCTGCTGGATACTGGATGTGAATGAGAGTGTTCAACACCAACAAGAATCGCGCGATGGTTGTTTTTGTGTTCGTGGCATTCAGCTTTTCCGGTTGCGGCGGAACCGGTCACCCGTTGGCTACCTTATCCTCGGCGACTTTTAGTCTGTCGGCTGCACCTTCTTCCGTAACAGCGGCTCAGGGAAGCAGCGCTACGAGCCTGATCAATGTGAACCCGACGAATGGTTTTACAGGCATTGTGAGCCTGTCGGCTTCGGGGCTCCCAAGCGGCGTTACGGCTTTATTTAGTGAAAGCTCGGTAAACGTTACAGCGGGGTCCTCTGCTGTATCGACTCTCACCATGACTGCGAGCGATTCGGCGAAGCTCGGAGCGGCCACGATCACCATTACCGGCAGTTCAGGAGCAACCACTCAGGCAACCACGATCACTCTGACAGTAAGCCCAGCTCCGAATTTTACCCTTTCCGCGGCCCCTACCTCGGTGAGTGTTGTTCAGGGAAATAGCGGTGCCAGCACAATTACAGTAAATCCGAGCAATGGATTCACGGGAAACGTCAGCCTTTCCGCTTCAGGGCTGCCAGATGGAGTCACCGCGTCATTCACCCCTAACCCGGCGAACTCCGCATCAACTTTGACGCTCACGGCAAGCAGTTCGGCATTAGTCGGTAATTCCACCATTACAATTACCGGGACATCAGGAAGTTTGATTCAGAGCACTTTTATCAATCTAGCAGTGACGGCCTCTCCGAGCTTCACCCTCTCGATCATGCCTGGCGCGCTTACGGTAGCTCAAGCCGGTAATAGTGCGAGCATGGTTACCGTCAACCCTGAGAACGGGTTCAACAGCGCGGTAGGTTTGAGCGCATCAGGCCTGCCGAGTGGAGTAACCGCGTCCTTCAATCCGAATCCGGCGACTACGACCAGTATGTTGACTTTGCAAGCGAGCAACTCGGCTCCTACGGGTGCGGCAACGGTTACGGTGACCGGCACTTCTGGTAGCCTGACGCAGGCGGCTACTCTCCAGATTACAGTTGCGACGCTGACCATAAGCGTCTTACCCACGAGTGCGGCGGTCGTTGCATCAACTGAGAGCCAGCAATTTACGGCAACTGTCCAGGGCAGCACAGCCAACCTTGGCGTGACTTGGAGTGTAGACGGTGTTTCCGGCGGAAACTCAACCACTGGAACCATTAGTTCCACTGGCCTGTACATGCCGCCTTCCACGGCCGGAACTCACACCGTTACGGTGGCGAGCGCGGCCGATCCAACCATTGTGGCGTCGGCCACCGTTGCTGTGACCGATCTTGCCGGAGTTGTCACTTACCACAACGACGTCTCTCGCGATGGCGTAAATTCTCAGGAATATGCTCTCTCGCCCCAGACCGTCAACGATACAAATTTTGGCAAGCTCTTTTCATGTCCCGTCGATGGAGCTGTTTATACGCAACCGCTTTGGGTGCCGGGGCTGAGCATTGGCGGGGGGATCCACAATGTAATTTTCGTCGCAACTCAGCACGACACTGTCTTCGCGTTCGACGCCGATGCGAGTCCCTGTGTGACGTACTGGGAGGTGAACCTTCTCGACCAGCAACACGGAGGGGTAACCGGCGAGACTCCCATCTTCTGGAACGACGTTGGCTGCCAGTGCTACACGGGAGATATCTGGCCGGAAGTCGGAGTAACTGGAACGCCCGTCATCGACACAACAACCAGTACTATCTACATGATAAGCGCCTCGCAGATTAGTTCACAGGGAATTTTCTATCAGCGGCTACATGCGCTGGATCTCGCCACTGGTGGTGAACAATCGAGTTCGCCAGTTACTGTGGCGGCTTCAGTGCCTGGTACTACCATAGATTTCAGCGCGCAGATGGAGAACCAGAGGCTCGGTTTGGCGCTTAATCAAGGAGTGGTTTACGTCGGTTGGTCCGCGCACGAGGATGCCGGGCCTTGGTACGGTTGGCTGTTGGGGTATAGCGCCTATAGTCCATCGAGCAGTTCCAGCCTTCAACAAGTCGTGATCTTCAACAGCACGCCAAACGCGGGCGAGGGTGGAATTTGGGCGGCGGGTGGCGCCCCCGCGGTCGACGCAGGCGGAGATCTTTTTATCGCGACAGGAAACGGTGTTTTCGATGAAATGCCGTCGCCGGCGAATAACGATTATGGCGATAGCCTTTTGAAGCTGTCGGCCGTTACCGGCAATACTCCCAATGGGACGGCTCTGGCCGTCGGAGACTACTTCACTCCTGAGGACCAGTCTTGTCTTTACAATACAGACACCGATCTCGGTGCGGGGGGGCCTGTGTTACTGCCGGACCAGAGCACTTCCGGGCTGCCGCAGCATTTGGTTGTGGAGATCGGCAAAGAAGGCGTTGTGTACCTCATTAACCGCGACAGTATGGGGAACTACGAAGCGCCGCCTGCGAACAGTCAGTGCACTGATACGAACAGTCAAATCGTGCAAACGTTCCAAGGATCTCCATCTGGCTTTTATGGCACCCCGGCATTTTGGCAAAACAACTTGTATCTTGCCGGAAGCCTTGACGGTGGTTCGGGAGATTACCTCAAAGCCTTTTCTTTTGACCCTTCCACGGGCCAGTTCAATTCGAGCTGGACCTCTGAATCGGCGCATTACTACAATTTTCCGGGAGCATCGCCCTCGATTTCCTCCCAAGGTACATCGAATGGAATCTTGTGGGCGATCGATGAAAGCGCCTATGGCTATGCCAATCAGAATTCGAGTGCGGGATCGCAAGCCTGCTTTTCAAATAATCAAACGCCGCCGGCCGCATGCTTCGGGCCCGCGATTCTTTACGCTTATGACGCGACCAACTTAACCCTGGAGCTCTGGGACAGCAGCCAGGCTCCCAACAATCGTGACCAGGCGGGAAATGCGGTCAAGTTCGTTCCGCCTACCATTGCAAATGGAAAAGTCTATGTGAGCACGCGAACCGAAATTGATGTCTATGGACTCTTACCATGAGCAAAAGCTTATTCGTTCATTATCAGTATCCCACGGAATCAAGAGGCATCCTATGAAACCCATCGGCTTTTATTTCGCATTTGCTCTCCTTGTGACTGGAACGCTTTTAGGGCAGACTGTTGCTGCGAATAGCAAGTCCCCCAGTTCCGCACCGAATGGGCACCCAAGTCTAAATGACCCCCCAGCGTCCGCTCAGAACGCGGATAAGCCCAATTTATCGAAACAGCCGACTTTGTATGTAGTCGGTTATGCCCATTTAGATACGGAATGGCGATGGGAGTATCCCCAGGTGATCGATGAATACATTCGGAAAACAATGGAGGACAACTTTAGACTTTTCGAAAAGTATCCTCATTACGTCTTCAATTTCAGCGGAGCCAATCGCTACCGTTTCATGAAAGAGTATTTCCCCGAAGATTTTGCGCGTTTGAAGAAGTATGTCGCCGAGGGCCGATGGTTTCCCGCGGGTTCGTCTATGGAGGAGGGTGATGTGAACGCCCCGAGCGCCGAAGCGATCATCCGCCAAATTCTCTACGGGAATAACTGGTTTCGCAAGGAATTCGGCGTTGCCAGCGCCGAATACATGCTGCCCGATTGCTTCGGATTTCCCGCCTCGCTGCCTACCATTCTGGCGCATTCCGGGGTAAAGGGTTTCTCGACCCAAAAGCTGGTCTGGGGTTCGTCGGCCGATGGCGGAGGGCCGGAGTCTCTCGAGAAAACTCCCGAAGGCACTCCATTCAATGTCGGCGTCTGGGTTGGACCCGATGGTGAAACAGTTCTTGCTGGCCTGAATCCCGGAAGCTACGGTGGCGGAATCGAAACCGATTTGAGCAAGCCTTTGCCGCCCCGACCGCCCAACGCGGCACTTCAAGATTTGCAGAATAAAGTCGGCGAACTGCAAAAAACATTGCAGCAGGCCCGAAAGAATCATCAACAACTCGAGCCAAAGCAAATTCAGGAATTCATTTCATTGCGCAGCGAACAGAATGCCCTCGCTCGCGCCGATCAAGAAAACGACTTCGAGCGATATCAGAACGACTGGGCCGCCCGTGTGATGCAGAACGGCAAAATCAGCGGCGTCTTCACGGACTATCACTATTACGGAACCGGCGACATTGGTGGAGCGCCAAATGAGGAGTCGGTCAAGACTCTTGAAGCGATCGTGACCAAGGGCAAGGCCAGCCTTCCCCCTCCGGGACAGTTTTTCTTCCGCAGGCAGCCACATCCCGAGTGGCCCGAAATTCAAGTAGGGGATGGACCGGTTCAGGTAATCTCGTCGAGAGCCGATCAAATGTTTCTCGATATCACGCCCGAAGAGGCCGCTGGTCTGCCCCGGTACACCGGAGAGATGGAACTTACAAACCATTCTGCGGGATCACTTACCTCGCAGGCTTACCAAAAGCGCTGGTTGAGAAAGGAAGAACTGCTGGCCGATGCAGCCGAGAAAGCGTCCGTCACCGCGCAATGGCTTGGTGCTCGTCCGTATCCTCTCGATCGTATGAACGATGCCTGGACGCTCGTGATGGGAGGACACTTCCACGACCTCGCGGCAGGTACCGCAACTCCCAGAGCGTACGAATTCGCCTGGAATGACGATGTCATCGCGATGAACCAATTCGCCGGAATTCTGACGGATGCCAGCGAAGGCGTTTCTGCCGCGCTGAATACTGAGACGAAAGGAGTGCCTCTGGTTGTCTTCAATCCGCTCAACATTGCGCGTGAAGATCTGGTCGAGGCAAAGGTCGATTTTCCGGCAGGCATTCCGAAAGCAGTTCACGTCGTAGCCCCGGATGGCAAAACCTTGCCGGCCCAGATTTCCGACGGCAAGATTCTCTTCGCAGCCAGGGTGCCGTCAGTTGGATTTACCGTTTACGATGTGCAGCCGGGCGAGGTTCCGAAAACATCCCACTTGCATGTCTCGCAGGATGAACTTGAAAACGACTATTATCGCGTGAAACTGAATGCCGACGGCGATGTTGCCAGCATCTTCGACAAAAAGATCGGTCGTGAACTGCTTTCTGCCCCAGCCCGCCTCGCCATCTCGTATGACAATCCGACGCAATGGCCTGCCTGGAACATGGACTGGGATCAGGAGCAGGCTGCGCCGAAAGCCTACGTTTCAGGCCCGGCCAAGATCCGCATTGTGGAAAGCGGGCCGGTTCGCGTGGCGCTTGAAGTCAGTCGTGACACGGCAGGATCTCATTTCGTTCAGACGATCCGCCTTTCTGCGGGCGATGCCGGCAAACGTGTTGAATTCGGCAACGTGATCGATTGGAACACACGCGAGTCCAATCTGAAAGCTACGTTCCCGCTGACCGCCTCGAACGATGTCGCCACTTACAACTGGGATATCGGCACGATTCAACGTCCCACGGCAGAGCCTAAGAAGTTTGAAGTGCCTTCGCATCAGTGGATCGATCTCACCGATGCAAGCGGGGAATTTGGCGCGACAGTGCTGACCGACTGCAAGAACGGATCCGACAAGCCCAACGATCACACCATCCGCTTGACCTTAATTCGCACGCCCGGCACGGCCGGTGGCTATGCCGATCAGGGTACGCAAGACATTGGCCATCATGAATTCGTTTACGGCCTCGCCGGTCATACTGAAGGCTGGCGTGATGCTCAAACCGACTGGCAAGCGCAGCGTCTAAACGCTCCACTGATTGCCTTCGCGACTTCCTCCCACCCCGGATCTCTGGGGAAAACATTCTCACTTCTGAAAGTGAGCAATTCCCGTATTCGAGTAATGGCCTTGAAGAAGGCTGAATTGAGCGATGAGGTCATCGTGCGTGTGGTGGAACTCGACGGCAAACCGCAGCGTGACGTGCGAATTTCATTTGCGGCACCAATCACTGCGGCCCGCGAAGTCAACGGACAGGAACAACCCGTTGGTCCAGCAAAGCTCAGCGGTGGGATTCTGCTAACTTCGTTTGGCGCATATCAACCTCGAACGTTCGCGCTTCGACTCGGCGCACCGCCTGCTAAGGTCGCGAGCGCCCGGTCCGTCCCGGTTGAACTCCATTACGACCTGGCGACGGCGACGAACGATGGCGCTGCCTCCGATTCCGGCTTCGACGGCAAAGGTAATTCGCTTGCCGCTGAGATGCTGCCTGCGAAAATCACCTTCAATGACGCTCAGTTCCAACTCGCCGCCGCCAAGACTGGAGTTCCGAATGCAGTTGCAGCTCGCGGGCAAACTATCGATCTGCCAGCTGGCCCTTACAATCGCGTTTACATTCTGGCGGCTTCAAGCGATGGCGACCAGAAGGCGGCATTCGAGATCGCTCATCACAAAACTGAACTCAACATTGAAGACTGGGGCGGATTCATCGGCCAATGGGATGACCGTATCTGGAGTTCGAGCAACACGGCGAATGATGATTACGGCGATATGATCGGTTTGAAACCGGGCTATATCAAGCGGGCGGATCTGGCGTGGTATTGCGATCATCATCAT
>Ga0335072_10002515_pt1 | contig 28396 bp, 25 predicted proteins | sample Lox_Sample_21_FD_206725 | JGI IMG/M metagenome (GOLD analysis project Ga0335072, IMG submission 206725) | Soil microbial communities from Loxahatchee National Wildlife Refuge, Florida, United States - Lox_Sample_2.1 | ecosystem: Environmental > Terrestrial > Soil > Wetlands | place: USA... | reverse complement strand
TGAGATCAGGCGGAATACCCCAGCTCAAAGCCGCCGCTAATCTAAGAACATGTTGCAATTGCTTTTCCTCGCCTTTGCGGGTGAACATAGTGACCGAAGGTTGAGCGCAGGGTGAGAACCTGGCGTCTCGCGCGCACGCTCACCCCTCGTTCGATCATCTCAAATAGTCCTCCCCTCCTCGCGCTATTCCAGGCAACTATCTGCGCAGCCCATTTACCAAGAATACGCCCGCCTCGTAGAAGTTCTTCCAGCTTAGCGACACTTATCTGAAACCAGCCCGACGCGTTCGTGGTGTTGCGCATAGCAGACAGGTATGTATGTGCATAGGTTGGAAGCAACTGTCTTATTCCTATCGTATCTATCGATGACAAGTGACTTAAGTACACAACACCATTCTAGGAAACCCTAGGCTCCTCCAGGCGGTAGCAGGCAGATAACACGCTAGAAGCAAGTAACCATATACTTACCGAGATCATCAGTAGGCCCCAGTAGGCCCCAGTAGGCCTCATTAGGCAACTGCGAGTAGAAACCGAAACGCGGCCTATTCACAACACCAGATAAGGCAATTAGTATATCTCCTTTGGTAAGATTGCATTTCGAGTGGGCATGGACCACGCTGTACCACAGACTATGATAGTCTAACTGCCTCTTGTTGATCAAAGATTCTCTAATACCTTGTAGAAGTTCTTCAAACGAAGTTCGGCTTTCATCGCGATAATCATCTGATGTCCATTTTTCTTTCGAACCGAGGGGGTCCAAAGATTGGGTTTGTAACCAGGCCATTTGGATTATCTTCGGACTCCTTCACCTGCCGGCACACCCAAGGATCTCACGATCTCCAAAATAAAGTATCGGAGGGGAGAGCAGCCTTTCCTGGGAATCCAACCATGACTGCGGAGCGCAGCGTGTTCAATCAAAGAACTATCGAAAGTTCCTTCAAGGCCTTTAGAACAATAGGCCTTGACGAATATACCATTATCAACGGACCCCGCAATCTTAGAACAGTTGTGAGTGGTGCGAGCAGGTCGCGCTTCGGTTGCTATTCGCAGGTTCGTACGCTCGTATATTCGTATACCTCTGCTCGACAGGAACCAGCTGGAAAGGCACAGCTGGACAGGGTCCAGCTACATCGTATGAGGCAGGTACTCGAACGAAGGGATTTTCTTATGCCTATAAGTATCAGCTCGCTACCCAGGTAGAATAGGTAGATAGTAAGCAGTGCTTCCATGACTAGGATATGCATACCTGTCTGCTGCGCGCACCAGAACCATTGCCTGGAGCTGAACATAACTCTTGATTTCCGCAATGCCTTTCTGCAAGAAGCGCAGAGAGCACTGGTCTGATACGTCTCCTCCTCTGGGACAACGAGTTGCTCGGCACTCTCATCTCCATTGCGGAATGGGAGTGGTTGGAAATGTTGCGGCACTAGGCGATTGAGAGTCTCCACAGGGACTTTTTGTCGAGGGCTCGACCCAAATCAATAGACTCATAGATAGAGACATCAACTATTTTTATGTGGAATCTGAACCCATTGCAATGTACATGCTATGTTCCAGTAGTAGTATTGCACTACAATTTCGGCGTACGGAGTTAAGGCAGAAATGCTTGGCGGAAATCCATTGCCAAGATTTCAAGATTGACAATGAGTTTCAGACGTGGGCCAAAACGTTGTTTATCTGCGCAAAGACACTTTTGAAAGATCTTGGTCGCGATGGTAAGGGTTCACCTTTGTTCTGCATTTCAAATATCTGCTGACAGTGTCGTGCGCAGCCTCAAAACGAGTAAGTAACTACGACGGCGCAGCCCACATCCACCACTTCTAACGTTTTCAGGTATATTGAGCGGTGGACGAAGCAACACGGCAAGAGGTACTGGCACCCAGCTTTGATAAATCTGGGCCCTCGTTTATGACGTCGATAACAGGCTCGACCATGAAGAGCGCGTCCGGAAACGGATAGCCCGAGAAGGGCACTCACAGTCGCAAGATGCGCAAAACCTCACAGGCTTGCGGGCCAAACTACGCCAGAAAAAAAGACATGCCGAGAAGATCCAAATGAAGAAGGCGATCAAGGCACAGGAAGAGCGAGACGTCAAAGGCTCCGGACCGCAAGAGCCATCTTCAATACCACTCCCGAATTACCTCCTTGACCGAAGTAATGCTACAAATGCAAAGGCACTATCTAGTGCTATCAAGAACAAGCGTGCGGAGAAGGCTGCCAAGTTCTCGGTGCCGTTACCGAAAGTCAAGGGTATCTCTGAAGAGCAGATGTTCAAGGTGGTGAAGACGGGCAAGAAGACTGCGAAGAAGAGCTGGAAGCGCATGATCACCCAGCCTACATTTGTTGGACAAGACTTTACGCGACGGCCTGTGAAATATGAGCGATTCATCCGGCCGATGGGCTTGAGATACAAGAAGGCCAACGTAAGTATTCCGGTCCGTCATATTGACCTGATTTGATTGACGTTATCAGGTTACACACCCAGAGTTAGCCGTGACCGTGCAGTAAGTTCTGAACATTTCATTGTTAATCTTCATACAACGATCCGAGCCAGCATCACTGATCATACGGGACGAGTTAGGTTGCCCATTATTTCAGTCAAGAAGAACCCTCAGTCGCCAATGTATAGTCAATTAGGCGTTCTCAGCTGCGGGACAATCATCGAGGTCAACGTCAGTGAACTGGGACTTGTGACGACTGGTGGGAAGGTCGTTTGGGGTAAATACGCACAGGTATGAACCCGCCTTCTAGCACTACTTATTCAAGTGATGGCGAAAGTTGGTGCTAACGAAGTTCTGGTCATAGGTTACAAAGTAAGTTCCTTTCATCACAGTTTGTATCAGTGTTGCCTGGCATCATTCCCGAACCACGACGAACTTCTTTGCCTCCAAAGGCCCGGATCTCTACCAACAGAGTGATGCACATATCTCATGGTGATAGAGTTCCTCCGTCTACTACTGTTCAAAGTCATCGTGGTTCTTCGGAAGCCTGCTGACATGTAATAACAGTGATCCGAGCGTTGATGGATGTTTGAATGCGTAAGTTTATGGTTACAAGGGAAGACCTCGTGCGCGTTACTGACTTGGCTACAGAGTCTTGTTGGTTTGATTTTGCTTGGCCTTCGCTACGTCTTATATCATGAGCTATGATGGGGATACCTCGGCAACGGAAGCCATAGAAGGAATTTTGATGGAATAGCATTCAACGGCGCCTTGGGCTCGAAAAGCCTTTTCAAAAAGGCCGAGCGAGAACAAAGCTACAAACCTACTTGAAACGCCCATTAAGTGGCTCAAACATGTGCATTGAACGATTGGGAGTACTGGGAATATATATTCCATCGGTTAAGGCTCTTTACACGTCTTCGTGGCCCATCTGTACTGGCATTTTGAGCTAATTAGATGTCATTACCCTTTATCATTCAGATTTCTTATAATTTCTCTGTCAGCATCTCATGCTCTGTCCACCCCATGGCTTTAATCTGGATCTTTGCACTCTCTAGCACCCGCTCCTTCAAGGTCATCCTCTGACCTGGCTTCTCCACGACGTTACTACCCTTGAAAACGCCAAAAGTGGCCTTGAAATCGTACGGCTTGATCGCTCGCCAGATTTGCATGATGCTCTTCGGATCCAACGGGATCCAGTTGGGAATACTCCACATGAAGCTGTAGCTCGCTACTCCAGGTTTGGCGGGGTCGGGGTTCTGCGCTGAACGGACCATGAGGAGGGTATCCGCAACAAAGAGCAAGTCTTCCCAATGGAGCACAAGTGAACCTTCAAAATGTCCGCCGCACGTGATTGCTGTGACACCAGGCAGGACTTCTGTAGTCTGGTCTGCTAGCAGCTTGAGGTCCGCCTTTGGGAAGGTCTTTCGATTTGCCCACACCGAATCTACTTTCGACAAATAGACTGGGCAGTTGAAGGTCGCAGACCAGTCAGCCCAGGTGGTGTAGAAATGTGGGTGCGAAATGACGATCATTTTCAGGCCGCCGAGTTCATTGATCTGTATGGGTTCTCAGCTAAGCACATGCGCCTTACTCGTTTGTAAGCTCTGAGCTACCTTGTCCACCGTTGCCTGATCGAGGAATGCAACTAGATCCCAGAGCACATTGCCGTGGGGTGTCTGCAGTAAGCATGCTCGCTGCCCTATGCCAAAGCCTGGCTGGGTTGCTATCTCGAGCACCCTGCTATCGATATCGCTCTGGTGGAACGTGTTCTTGTAGCCATTCTTCCTCATCTGGGCCAGAGTTGTGAAGCTCTGGCCGGTAGGAGGGACGAATTGTCTTGGCTAGGACGGGGGGCAATCAGCGTCAACCTTACATGTAGCACGTCGCATAAGCAAAACGATTCTGCGGGGAACACAACTGAACGCAGAATTGGTGGAGAAGGTACTAACAGCCACCGAACCCGGAAGAGCAACCCAGAAGGGAACGAGGAACGGCTGCAAGCGGGTCGAAGACGCCAGGCCCATCACTGCAGTAATATTAGTCGCTTACCCAGGCTTCTGCATTGCTGCCTCTAGCGCTTGAGTGGCAAACTGACAGCTGTTTGCCGTAGTGGCTTCTCGGTGCTCATCTTACCAAACCGGGAAATTTCAGACTGAGATGCTACGACATACGAGAAGAAACACCATGGAAATGAACGGAGAGACTGACATCGTCGCAAATACGACACTCTGACTTCCCATTCTCTTCGTCATATTGTGCTCCACAAGCTATGTCTTGTCAGCGTACACCTCTAGCAAGAAATACAGACATCTGACTGTACCTGTACACACAAGAAGACTATCCGACGTTGTCAGGGTAAGCAGAGGCATTGTCAAGCTATCCGGATGTGAACATCATATGCCGATGCATGTCTGGCAACTGCGGCTACTGCAGTGTGATGATCACAAAAGAGAAACCGGCCCGACTATTAATCCGCCGAGCTCCGCCCAACAAAACACTTGCGGCTCCACTTCTGCAAGCCGCTTTCTCGTGCGTCCCATACAAGCCAACCCGAGCTTTCCAAGGGTGCTAAGTTAGCATTCGGACTGCACGATGATGCCATTCAGGCTTATGGTCGGGCTGTTCTCGACCACCCACTTGGGAAAGTGATGCTCATGAACTCACGCAAGCAGAGATCAGCTTTTCACGCATGGAGATGCGTTTGCAGGCAATCATAGCGAAGAAGATTGACCCGCTAATTGGAGCAAGAGGAGTGGCTTGACGGGGGTGGGAAGGGCTGCCGTTCTTTCGCGCGGAACCCTGACATCACGGCACATAGTGGCTGGCGTGGCCCATAGTGGCGAGCATCCTCCTCTGTCGCCAACTGCATCTGCGAGACAACTCACTCCTCGACTTGTCCTTCAACGCGAGAGCCTGCGCCGGCTATTTCTACCCTACGGCATCTATGCAATCCCCACAGTTAGTTGTTAACTAGTCGGCAACTGTAACACCATCATGCAGTGCTCAATGCCTGATCCAATTGGAGTAATGCCCGGCTCGCTTCAAAGCCTCCATCTCCTGGTCTCCCCCACAACCGAGCGGACCCGTCAGGCTCAGATCCACGACAAGAGGCGATCTCAGGCAATGGAATCTGACCCAGGGTCAAATAGACCTGACCTAGTTTGCAGATTCGAGGTTGCTAGCAGAAAGTATCGTCATGTGTCGCACCACACCCTGGGGTAAGAACTCTAATGAAGTGTTTGTTGGGGGTAGCTGTACTTGGCAGACGAGATCTTTGGAACGAGGGGTCTCTACCCTGTCGCCTGTCGAAGCACTTGAATACAAAAGCAGCCTCTGCCCGCTCCAGTGTCTTTTTTCTCTTTCGCGAACACTAAAGACACTCTAACGATTCATCCTCGCACACTTATTTTCGGACCACTGGTTTCAATCCGTCATCATGGGTGTCATGTTAAAGAAGCCCGCTGATGTCCCGGGCTCTGCAGCTCCGGCAATCATCATAGGCATGTTCGTTGCCTTTGGTGGTGTGCTCTTTGGGTATGTCACTGTCATTGGTCATAGGCGCCCATTTACTAACTCCTAACCAGCTATGACACTGGTACTATTGGAGGCATCCTGGCCATGCACTACTGGAGAAAACAGTTCTCCACCGGCTACATCAATCCTAAGGACCATCTCAAAGATGTGTCATCCACTCAGAGCTCCGAAATCGTCTCCATCTTGTCGGCTGGTACCTTCTTCGGCGCCCTCTTCTCTGCTCCACTTGCAGACATCCTGGGTCGTCGCTGGGCCATGATATTCAATACCGGTGTCTTCACGTTTGGTGTTATCCTTCAAACTGCGGCGACACACATTCCAATGTTCGTGGCTGGGCGATTCTTCGCCGGTCTTGGTGTCGGACTCCTCTCAGCCACAATTCCCCTCTATCAGAGTGAGACCGCTCCCAAGTGGATTCGAGGCACCATTGTCGGATGCTACCAATGGGCAATCACTATCGGACTCCTCCTTGCCGCTATTGTCTTGAATTCCACCAAGAACCGCAATGACACGGGTTCTTATCGAATTCCTATTGCAGTCCAGTTTGCATGGGCCATCATCCTTGTCGTTGGAATGCTCATTCTCCCCGAGACGCCACGGTTCTTGATTAGGCAAGGCAAATACGAGGCAGCCGCCAAGTCGTTATCACGACTTCGACGCCTAGACGTGAATCACCCTTCCATGGTGGAGGAGCTGAATGAAATTCGCGCCAACCATGAATACGAAGTGGCACTTGGGGCAGCAACGTACCTCGAATGCTTCAGGCCACCCCTGCGCAAACGCTTGCTTACTGGCATCGCTCTCCAAGCTCTCCAACAGTTGACTGGTAAGTGTCGCAATTCCTTTTTGGGTTTAGACCCCAGTCATTGGCTAACCTCTAATCTATTATAGGCGTGAACTTCATCTTCTACTTCGGCACTTCCTACTTCCAGAACTCCGGCATTAAGAATCCCTTCATCATCTCAGTGATCACAGATGTCGTCAATGTTAGTTCGACAATACCTGGACTTTATCTTGTTGAGAAGTGGGGCAGAAGACCCCTGCTCATGTTCGGGGCTATCGGTACGCAGAGACACGTCGGTCAAGAAACCACACAGGCTGACTTAGAATTCTCAGGCATGTGCGTCTCACAATTAATTGTGGCCATTGTTGGCACAGCAGTCAACAACTCGACTTCAAATAAGGTCTTGATTGCTTTTGTGTGCTTCTTCATCTTCTTCTTTGCTTGTTCTTGGGGTCCTTGCGCGTGGGTTGTCACAGGTGAGATCCTATTTCTTGATCATTAAAGAAGAGGCTTACCCCTTTCCCCAGGCGAGATCTTCCCTCTCAAGGCGCGTGCTAAATGCCTCTCCATGACGACTGCGTCCAACTGGTTGTTGAACTGGGCTATCGCCTACTCTACGCCATATCTGGTTAATGCCGGTCCTGGAAATGCGAACCTGCAGTCCAAGGTGTTCTTCATCTGGGGAGGCTTCTGTTTCATCTGCATCGCTTTCATTTACTTCTTCCTGTACGAGACCAAGGGTCTGGCGCTCGAGCAAGTTGACGAACTGTATGCCAAGTGTGGCAAGGCATGGCAATCAAAGGCCTTTGTCCCATCCGTCAAGTTCGCGGAAGTTCAAGAGATGGGCTTCCAAGATGCCAGGCGCTCAACTCTTGCGGACCTCGAGCAAGGAGCAATCAGGAGGAAGTCTCAAATAAGTGGTGTGGATGTTCACCAGGTCCATCAGGAGAAATACTGAGTATCGACCTTTCCTGCCGATTGCCCGAATACATGGTACTAGATCGGGGTCAACTCAGATGCTTAGGTGTCCCACAATCACAATCGGAGTTCCAGATAGTCAGGTCGAGTTCGTTTTGGGGCCAAAAACTGAATTGATAAAGTTCTTTTTGTCTGTAGGCTGGATTGACTGCATAAATGCGTGAACTGACTGATACGACGCCTAGAGCCCTGCTAGTATCCATTTGCTTGTACACTCCAACGCTTTAATGATTTCCGGTCCCAAACAACTGCGCAACTCGGAAATGAAGAGCTTGGTATCCCAATAAAGTTTGCACACCCAATGCGGCTTTTTCGCAGGCGGCTTTATTCACCTCGCGAAACTCAGCACCATGCTCCCATATCCATGATATCCACCACGCTTATTAGCGAAATAGTCATCGGCGAAAAATGACCTCCAAATGGCGCTTCTGTCCTCAACCTAAGGACTCGCTTAACCGCATGTATCTATGTGTCTGTGAAAGGGAGGTACGACTTTGGGAGCTGTTCTCGGCACCTTCCACCGCACCTAACCCGCCGCTTTAACCCTTTTTTAGGCCCCAGGCGTTAAAGTGTGCAAGGTTTCCTTGAGCGTGGGCCACGTTTTCGACATCCCCCCGGGCGACCTATTTTGGCTCCTCGAGCTCTGTCCCCAAAATGGGCCTCTCTCAATCTACTCTGCGGGTCATGACTGGTGGCATATAAGATGCTGCTCTCTTCTCATCCTCCATCTCTAAGCTTGGGCGTCTACTCTCTTTTCAGCCGGATCCACGTCTTAAGCTATGGACGCATCATCGTTGCTATCCTGGCCTATCTCTTCCCGCTCATACTGGACGATTCCCGTTTCCTGCGAAGAGACGTCAACGATACGGGAGAAATTTCGTGCCATTAGTTGACGTTAACCGAATCACAAGCCTAACACGACCAAGAACATTTAGGATAAGTACATGACTCTTAATGGTCTCCATCACCCGAGTAGTATCAGCTGTAATTAACCGCATACTATCAGATATTGTGAGCATATCGGTGTTGACCCTGATCGATACTTATTAGAAAGCGGATCTGCTGATTTCGAAAGCTGGATCGACTAGGTCCTCCGCATAACCAAGAAAAGGACACACGAGACCATCAGCTAGCTGTGGAAATGGTTATGCCAAACCTACAGTGTCCTGGCCAGGCAGCCTATGGACGTCTTTAAGACTGACTTATTTCATTAGTACATTAACGGGTAGATACACGAAGGTTACGACGTCAGTGGCTATTTTGAGCCTACTTCGCTCTCGGCGCCCTTCTTGAGCAGCAACTTCACAACCGCCTCATGTCCCTTCTCTACAGCCAACGAGAGCGGCGTGTTATCATTGTCATCCTTAGATTCCAACGTTGCCAGTATCGCAAACATCTAGCAGTAAAGTAAGCCCAGAACCAAAAAACCTTCAAACAAGTACAACAACTTTCCACAAATGCGAGTAATGATACAGCATCCTTTAGACGGCTTTCTCGAACCTGAGCATACGACGCGAGTATTTGTATTTGGTGGCCGCACCTGAAGCTGGACTTGTGCTGGCACCTGATGCCCATTACCCAGGTGCCATCATCATTGGCGGCATGTCTGTGATGGTGATGGTCGACTCGTTGGTGACGGTGGCTATTCCGTACATGGAATTCATCATCCCAATTTGGGGGTGTGAATTGTACAGATTCGTGGCCTGGATACAGGATGGCGGCAATTGAGAGACAACGATGCTCGAATCACCGGTGACGGTGTAGACAGGCTTCCATTGAATCATGTCGGCCATGCACGCGCTTATGACATGAGTAGGACTGCCGTCTCGCTTGTCATTTAAACCACCAGACGCAACTATTACACTCGCACTTGCTGCAAGCAAACCTACAGTAGCCGCAGCTACTGCAGCATTCGCTTCTGCAGTGAGCACAGCACCGGGGAGTATGAAGGGAGCTGGGCATGGTTGGATGAAAACAGCAAGTGCTGCGACGGAGTACAAGCCAGCAACGTATGTCTTCATTTTGATCGAAAGAGTGAGAAGAGATTTTTGGGACTGCTGTGAAGGGCTGGCTTTGCGATGTGAGCGAATGACTGATGGTGCAGTGGGAATCGTTGCTTAATCAAAGTGTATGGAGAGTTGAAGAGTGTACTTGGATGATTCTCTGAAGCAATTGAATGGTTTTTCTGAGGGATTCCATAGATTTATAAATGCTGTACAATAGCTTCGCTGCAAGAATGATCGAAAGCATGGTCCGACCAGGCATATGGTGGCCAGCGGGCATATCGCGAGGGGTACCAACACTGCTCTTTCTGAAGTAGAGATGAGACGTCTCAAAGTACTTTTATAGCCAGAAGTCAGAAATATTAGAGAACCATTCTGCTCGAAATAGAAGCAAGCGTCAAAGAGGTGAAACGAGGCGGGTGGTTTCGGGCCGCGCCAACGCAGCTCGCACGCCAGGCGCGTGTGAACGGTATAACGGAAGGAATGGGAAGAAGAACTTCCCTCTTCCTCATCGTTAAATCATTATATGGTCGGGAAAGCAACCTCTCTCACTATTACTCATACGCTAGACGCATGTGTACCACTCGAGACTTCTAGCTAGCGTCAACACATTGCCCAGAACGCTGACTTCCTGACATTTGGAGGTGTTTTATGAGGACCTAGCGCGTCAGACCACCGTCGCATATCTGTTCCAGCTCCAGCTTCGGTTTCGGCGTTGTCGCATATGGGTTTCTGTGTTGTCGCATAGGGGTTTTCAGTCATCGTCGTAGTGTCCTAAGGCCACTATTTAGGACGCTGCACGGTCCGCTCGGGTACCAGCGCTTCCATCGATCTGTTTCGACCTGTCTGTCTGTCTTCAACCTGTATGTCTATCACTTTTCTGTCGATCTGATTGGCTGGCCAATCCGATTGCCTGCGCTTCTTTTCCCCGCCTCGCCCACCCCTTTTTGTAGATAGTTTAGATAGTGAGCTCTGGTACCGTTTCGGAAGCAGAGCTGCTGCTATGGCTTCGAGCAGCACCTTGGCCGTCGGGCAGTCCTTTCGGCAGCTTTTCCACCACGCGAAGCGCGCTCCAAGGGTGATCAGCAGCCTGACGGCCGAGTCGCCCACAATCAGAAGCTTTGAACATCTTTGGTCTCGATATAGAGCTTCTCGTCACCCGTGTCCTCCGCGCGAGGAAGACTCATAAATTGGTAAGCGCGTGGCGCACAGGCCACATATTTATAAGACCAGCCCCGCTTATAAGAAGCTACGTCTCTCTCAGGTAGAAAGCAAGCAAGCAAGCAATTCAGCATTCCTACTTCTCAAGTCTTCCATATATTATGTATGCTGCGACTGGACACTTGTCAAATGTAGCTTGTGTAAATCGAGAATGTGAACTTCACATCCTGGATGTTACGAGATAAAGACAACAGCTACGCCCAATCTGCGCTTTCACTTGCAGAACTGATTTCTCATTGCGGACGATGACGGAACCTGATTTGCTTGGTAGTTTGCGTGGGAAGTTAAAGATGAAATCCGATAATATCCCACAAGGACTCGGCATCCCTAACTAGCCTTTGCCACAATAAACCTTGGGATACTGCCATTTCGGCACAGACCAGAAAAAGAAGCCAAAGACCCACATATACCCAATCATGCGAAAATAGAATTGATAACGTCCTCGCACCTTGAAAGCCTTCAAGACTGCCGACTGAACGCCATCCTCCACCATGATCCCAACGAAATTGGCGCAAAACCAAGCTATGTCCTGCCAAATACCACATCGGAAGCCCAGCTGCAACGTCACCAGAGCATGCACAATACCAGAGAAGAAGAAGACGAGAAAATTGACAAGGACTCGGTTCACAGGTGAATGGCGCGGAATCTTGAGAACTCCTTGTGTGATCAACGCCCCGTACGCCGTATAAGGCCGGTAGACGATCCGATGCCAGAATTTCCCCCAGAACCTGCGGAGCGTATATGATTCCGCTGGATCGCCGTAAAGCCTAGGCCAGTCACTAGGGTCGTCGAGATTCAAGATATAGATAAACAGAAGAGCTAGTAGATCGTGGATTGCGGTGAAAACAATGTATGCCGACCATACCCAGTATACAGCGAACACCGATCTGACCATTGTTTCGCGAGTTGTGATGGTTCCGGATAGCAGACGTCGTAGGTATACCTGCTTCGACGGCGAGAAATCAGAACGAGTCAATGGCCGAAAAAAGTGTGGATGTGGTGTCGAGAAGAGGTAAACGCGGAGGACATTTTGGCTGCACAGCAAGATCAAGGAGCGACAACGTTGATAGAAGAAAGCTCGGCGTCTTGCGAGATCCGTAGCCGATTTCCGATTAGCTTTTGTAGCAGCTGTGCTCGACTCCTGACATACAGTAGGCGCAGGCTTGTCTATACCTATCCATCGAGGGTTTGCCCACATCTTGTACGCTGCCTTCCATTTCCAAGGTGATGAAGGTGTGCTCTCGGCTTTCGGCAACACGTACTCGTCGACACAAAGCACATGAAAGACGTGTGCGAGCCATATCAAGACAAACATTCCAAGAACGCTGGCAGCCTCCACAGACGATGATATTTGCTGAAGGCGCCGGAAAGCAAGTGTTGCAAAGGTTGCCACCATTAAGAAAAGAACTCGACGATATCTTTGAGACGAATTCAGGGCTACCAAAGTAAGAAAGCCGGATAAACCAAAATATGATAGAGGAAGGACAACAGACATCATTGTCAGATCGAAGGCTCTAGCCTGTCGGGACGCTTCCTGCGTATATCTCAGAACTGGTTACTCACTGATGTGCGTCCAAGAAGAGTGTCGTAAGTCTCGTGAAGGCATTAAGACGGTTGGCGACATGATATGAGCCGGCGCATCAAGTCATGAAACCAACAAGATATGCGGCTCTCTTCTGAGATGACCTGGGTTACACCCAAGCTTGTTCGACGTTGGTCACATAAGATACAGCAAGTTCATAATTCGCGCGGAGCCAAATACGGCGGCTCAACGCGATCCGCAACTGGCTGACTGCTCAAAGTTGTCGTTGAAATCACTCCGTCGTGCCTCCGGAGCCGGACCAACATTACTTGAGCGACGGCGCTCAAAACATCAGTTTCAAAATAGAGAAGATCCTGGTAAGCGGCTAATATACGCGTATTCTGTTTCACTGTTCCGAAATGAGGTTCGAGGGCGGCTCTCTTGGCGCCGGCCCAATAGTCGACCATGTTTCGGCGTGATACTCCTGATTGGACAGAAACGTCACCTAGTGCGAAAGGCCGATTTTCCTAACCGTGAGCCCGGTAATTGATTCTGTGAAAAGGCGGCAGAAAACGGCGTTCTTTCCACTGCACCCCAAACATGTGGACATCGCTGCTCAAGCTTCGACGGGGTTTGAGCATCCGCAGCGCATGCTGGTTCCTGGCGATCCCCCCCTCTCTCCAAAAAATCCTCTTACAAGGGGCCTATTTTGGGTCGCCGACCTCTGACACCCGAAATGGACTTCTCTCGATATCTTGCGGGTTATGGCTCACATCATCGCCCTCGCTTCCTTAGCAGTCTTGGCGGACTCACTTCAAATAAAGTGGCAAAGCGAGGTCCCGAAGGGATTAGTTTTGATACTAATTTTGAGGGCCTCCTTCTGCGGTCTCTTTCAGCTCACTGTCGTCCTTAAGCGAGCACAAACAGAGCTTATGTCTTGTTGGTGAGGTGTGGAGCCGAGACGTGTTGAGCGTAGCGTACCGAGGTACGGTGGGGTATAGTTGTCGGATTCTGGGGTGGGGTATCCAGAGAAAAAGTGACATTTGAAATTGTCACCACCTGATTGTGAGACATCTCTACCACAGTCTGATTATTCGATATTAGGGACATGGGGACTTATATATCCCTATTGGGTAATGTCTACAGCTATGGGAACTATCCGGGGTATACTCAGGGATCAACCTCGCCGCCGTTACCGACCTCCTTGATGATGTCCTTAAGCTCTTTTAAGAGCCCTCCCTTAACAACCGACTTCATTTCCGGCTCCTCTGCGACCACCTCATGGGCGTGCATCTGACGGGTGTGTACCTGATGGGCGTGTACCTCATAGACGTGCACCTTACGGGCATGCATCTTATAGGCGTGCACCTCGCGGGCGTGCACCTCGCGAGCGTGCATCTCATAGGCATGCATCTCACGGGCATGTGTCTCATGGGCTTGTACTTTATGGGCGTACATTTCACGGGCGCATATCTCATGGGCGTGCATCTCATAGGCGTGTACCTCACGGGCGTGCATCTCATAGGCGTGTACCTCACAGGCGTGCATCTCATTGGCGTGTACCTCATGGGTGTGCATGCCATTAACATCCATCTCATGGGCGTGCACCTCATAGGCGTGTACCTCACGGGCGTGCATCTCATTGGCGTGTATCTCGCGGGCGTGCATCTCACGAGTATGTACCCCATGAGCGTGCGTTTCACCGGCGTGTGTCTCATGGGCATGTACCTCATAGGCGTGTACCTCATGGGCGTGCATCTCATGGGCGTTTACCTCACGGGCGTGCAGCTCATAGGCGTGTACCTCACGGGCGTGCAGCTCATAGACGTGTACCTCACGGGCGTGCGCCTCATGGGTGTGCATCTCATGGGCGTGTACCTCATGGGTGTGCATCTCATGGGTGTGTACCTCATAAACGTGCATCTCATGAGCGTGTACCTTAACATCCATCTCATGGGCGTGCACCTCACGGGCCGACGGCATGTATCTCAAGGGCGTGTATCTCGCGGGTATGCATCTCACTGGCATGCACCTCATAGCCGCGTACATCATGGGCGTGCATCTCATGGCGCGTACCTCATGGATGTTATGAGTAGGCCGCGTTTCGGTTGCTATTCGCATACTCGTATGTACGTCCGAGCCTATGTTCGTATAGTTCAGCTAGGCAGAAGTAATTGCAGGAGAGAGCTCGATTAGACGGTCAAGATAATGGTTAGATAGATAGATAATTTCTTGTGATTAACGTCTTAGTCTACTGCCACAATAGAGCGGCCTATGTAAGACGATCCCCTTTGCATGCAAATCCTATCTTGTTCACCCTCAGCGCTACACCTGCGCCGCGCAGGGTAATTAGAAAAACCCTCCCTCCGTGCAGGAAGGGAAAAGACCCCCCGCCATGTACGCTGTCTACTTCAGAAAGCACCGTAGGACAGACTTCTTGCTTTTGTACCCCCGTTTGCACTATGTTGCCGCCAACTGCGAGCATGCTCCACGCAGGCGTCCACCACACGCTACTCTTTGTCCCGTGAATCACTTCCTGTATCGATCTTGTGTGAAACCACTGTTGTGAATCTGGTGTAGAATCACATGGCCTCGTATCTTATCTGATCTCTGTGTTTGTCTTTTATCTGTTTATGTGCTGTGAAACAGACTTTTAGGACCCTTGCCTGCGGAGGGCCCGAGGGAGAACCGGCCAACTTCGTTGATTCGTATTCTCACATTCAACTACTAGCCACGGCCAGCGCAATGAATTGCGCTGTTAGGGATCCTACAATAGAGGGTTTAGGCTTTGATCTGGAATATATACGTCTATAAAGTACACATTTATAAGGTATACGCCCCATGAGGTACACGCCTATGAGATGCACGCCTATGTGCCAGTCCTATGACATTGTTTGTCTGGCTACCTGGCTGGCTGGCTGGCTGGCTGGCTAGCTGGCTGGCTGGCTGTCTGTCTGGCTGGCTGTCTGTCTGTCTGGCTGGCTGCCTATCTGGCTGTCTGGCTGTCTGGCTGTCTGGCTACCTGTCTACCTGTCTGGCTGCCTACCTGCCTGCCTGTCTGGCTCTCTGGCCGGCTGGCTGTCTGGCTACCTGTCTGTCTGGCTGGCTGTCTGGCTGGCTGCCTATAAGGTGCACGCCCATGAGGTGCCTGCTCATAAGATGCTTGCTTATAAAGTGAGAAATTGTCAAAGTTGAAAATGCGCTAGTGACTGTTCCGACCTACGGGCCACCGCACCCTGCACAAAACAAGCGGATCTGAAGCCAGGAATATCAGAAGTCGAGTGGTATCATACATGTTACTCTATCACTACATGTTACACGTTCATACAGCCAGTGACCACCGCCAAAGTGACTAGGGAGACCGTAAAGAGGGACGATGCGTCGCTGGTGGAAGCGTCGGCAGCCACGCTAGGTCCGACAGGCGTTCTGCCCAACGCACTGAGTCCTCCCAGAGGGCTCAGAACCCCATTTGAACTGTAGTTGGTATACCCTGTGCCGGTTGCCCCAGCTTGCCCCGTACCGAGCCACAACCCGGCGCTAGGAAGGCATGGTGCAAAATGGAGACAGAAATGAGAGAAGGATAGAGACGTAGGAGAACATGGCACTAGAGATCTGGAGAGGGAAGAGAAGAGAAAGAACATTTTGGAAGAATTCGGCGTGCATAAGTTTCACTGTGAGTGGGTTGGTGATAAGGTCGGGTGAGCCGCCTCAGCACGTTAGGTGTTGCTCACCCAGCTCACCCACGTGACCGAGAGTAAAGCGGCAAGTCCCTTTTGGGGGATTTTCTCGGCAACAGCGACAGCCACAAGTACAAAGACCGTTCAACTTACTTTCCTCCAAGTATGGCCATCTTCTTCAACCGCCGACTCTCTTAAATTGGTTACCCACCCCTCGATGGAAGCCATTTGTCAAAGAGGATGGCGCCAGTGAAGGACGAAACTGAAAATGGTCGGATAGGACCTCCGACTTCTTTCATTCAAGTCGCCAAGCCCTATATCTTTGAGCAGACTATCCAAGAATGCCTGAAAACAACGGGCGTCAGTCAAGCGAGGGAAGATACCATCCGTTTAGCTGGAGTGCAATGGATAGACAATGTTCGGAAGGCACTGAAATTGTGGGAACCTTCATCGTCGAGAGGAGACGAAGTGCTGACAAAAGCAGGCCGGTTCGGACCTTTGACACCGCTGTCATCTACTATCACAAATTCCGACTCGTTCATGCGGATACCGAGTATAGTTACGCTGTGAGGATGGCCAGGTAGTCTTTCTGTGAGTGTAATTGACTTTCCCACAGGATGCGGCGGCTGCAGCACTGTTTTCTGCGTGTAAGATTGAGGACACGCTCAAGAAATCACGGGACATTCTCTGCGCCGCCTACAATCTCAAATTACCTCCCCAAGAGCATCTGTCACCAGATGACACTGTAAGTGCCTTCACCATTCCTCCATGGCATTGCTAATTATCTAGCTTTTCGAGGTACACTCTCGCTCGATCATCGGACTTGAGCGTCTGATACTCGAGGCCTCGGGCTTCGACTTTCGTGGTCGCCACCCTCAACAGCTATTGATCAAGCTGGCCAAACATTATGGCTTGACACAGCACTCGGCTGTTGTCAAAACGGCTTATGCCATCTCACTTGACATCTACCGTACTTTCGCTCCACTGAAGCAGGTCACTGCTTGCATTGCATTTGCGTGCCTCGAGTTAGCCGGCCGATTACACAACGAATCCACAGAGCCCATTGAAAAGGGTGTAGACTATCGATCCTGGAAGGTCAATCGGTCCATGGTTATGGGTAAGCTGAGCACTCCGTCCACACGGCTGCCTACATGTACTGACGTAATGCCGCCAGAGACTCTCCTCGACCTCCTCGAACTCTACACGCACTACCGCACCAACACCATCGTCGGCCCACAGTTTGCCGTCGACACATTCCTCAACGTCCGCATCAGGCTAAACGAAGAAGTCGAATTCAAACATCTCCCTCGCTTCACCGAGTGGAAAGAGCCAAAGAAGCCAAAACCGGCCGCAAACGGCAACGGCCGGCTATCAAATGGCAGCAGACCGTCACCGAAAGACGTCTCGCCGAAAGAAGTGGTCACCCCGATCCAGCCACCTACACCCACATCAACGGCTCCCAGTGCCGCCGCGCCAACAAACGGCACGCCGCGGCCGGGACGTATCGGAGAAAGAGGCCGCGATGGAACGGTGCGCTTCATGCTGAATCCAGACCGCGAGCAAGAGGAGAAGAACATTGTGGCGGAATACTCCAAACCTGCAGAAGAGGAGATTGAGCTTGAACAGCCGAGAAGTGAATTCGAGCCGCAGCGAAACCATCATCATGAACAGCACCGGAGGAGATAGGTCGTCTGTGGCGCGCGGGTACTGGAAGCGAGGAGTCCTGGACTGGGTGGGAGGCGCATTTGCATTGATTGGTACTATGTACATGGCGAGGAGAGCATGATAGCATGGCGTTTCAGAGGCAGGATAACTCCCCCACCGGCACAGTCTCTTTTTAGATTGTCTCAATACCAATGCCCTTCTTATTTTTCCACTGTAAATGTACAACACTGTCTTTTGCCTTGCTACGTTTCGATATACATGTCTCCAACATTGATAGCCCCAAACCATTTACTTTCACGCCAGACTCAACAATACGGACGTCAAAGCGCCCTTGTCATACTTGACTACCTTCCCTTTCCCCTTGTCAATCTCATGATACCGGTCCCAGAATCTGGCATAGAGTGGTTCAACAACGGTCTGGACCTCCCTGCCCAACGACGCTCTGACCTCCTTCTCCATGTACAGGCTCTTGTGACGCGCAACCATCTCATCGAAGCTGGAATTGAAGGCCTTGAACTGCTCCTTCTTCTTGTCCTTTTCCTTGCCACTGAGGCCCTTGACAATAGCGGCGCTGTCGGCGGCAGAGCCGGAGACAGGCCGATTGGGTACGGCAGCCTGGTTGGATTTCGTGTTGATCTGGTCGAGGAGGTGGATGGAAATTTCTTTCCACCCGTCCATGTACAGGGTCGCGGCCTTTTTGCGCCACTGGTCGAGCTTGGAGGAGTGCGGCGCGATGCCGAGGTACATGCCGAGGTCGGTGGAGGAGCGGACGGCGCGGTCGAGGATGGCGACACTATTGGCGAGGAAGCAGCCCTGAAGGGATTTAGTGCGGTGGACAGAGCGAGCTTTGGCGTCGAGGGCGGAGAGGAGGGCTTCGACGATGTCGACGAGGTAGTGGGAGAGGAGGGTGGGGTCTTCGGTCTCTGGGCCGATGTTCATGGAGAGGAGGGAGGGATTGGAGGAGTTGGCGAGCTGGGAGGAAGCACGCCAGTTGCCGTCGCCGATGGACGAGAGCAGGGAGGAGACGGGGCGGGAGAAGATTGACAGGGCGTGGAGGCGTGAGGCGGTTTCGGAGACGAGGGGGATCGAGGCGCCGTCGGAGGGGAGGGTGGTGGTTGAGGTGGCGAGTGCGCGGGTGGTATCAAGGATTTCGGTGAGGGAAGAGCGCGAGGTTTCGCGGATAGACCGGAGGGCGTCAGTGAATTGGGATTTGAGGTGGCCGGTACGGGACTCGAGGCGGTAGGAGAGGGGGGTGACGAGGTCAATGATCTCGAAGGCGAGGAAGCAGTCCGACATTGTGCGGGATTTGATGATAGTGTTGAGTTCTTTGAGGGTGGATGCGAAGTGGCCTAGGGCGGTACGGCATGTCGCTTCGAAGACGGCGCCGCGGTCCTCATCTTGGAAGATCCTGTTGACGTTTTCGTATTCTGCTAGACACATGCCTTCGATACCGCTGGCATAGGTGCTGATGCCGCTAGAACCCTGGCGGTAAACGCTCGTGTCCTTTCGTCTTGAGGTGCTGATGGAAGCTGTTGCAAGATTCTCCAGGCTCGTAGTCATGTACTTGCCTCTGATCTCCAAATAGATCCGCGCAGCTGGATTGTCATTAGAGTGGTAGTTCTTCAACATGTGCATTGCGGCAGAGACGATTGCGTCTCCCACTTGGTGTAACTGGGAACATTTGTCGGCTGAGATGGTTGGGAAAGCCAATTGCTTTGTAATGTAGTGCAGCGGCTCAATGGGTCTGTAATCTTCCTTGAGTATGTCGCGATATAGGTCCTGCATCTGAGCATGGCCGATTGTGATGAGCTCCAAGAACTCTTGCACGGCTTGCTGGTTTGACCGCATGTTAGAATTCGTCAAATCCTTCAATGCCCGATCAACCCGCTTGAGAGCGCCCATATACTGCTGAAAGCCGGCTTTCCTCGGTCCGGCTCGAATGACGCCCTCCTCCCGACCTTTGGCATCCAGTGGCTGCCGGAGACGTTCGATGGCTTCATTGACACGGTCAATATTCCTGTTGGTAATCTGCAGCTGCTGGGTATTGTTGTAGATAGGGCCGATTGCGTCTTTGACGATCTGGCCGCTGGCGTCGAGACGAGCAACAGAACCTTGAATCTTCTTCGTCAAGGTCTTCAATTTGCCTAGATTGGCGTACAGGACCTCCACTTCCGCACTTTCTTCAGCGTACACGGCATTGCGTGGGCCGACCATTTGCTCGAGATATATCAAAAATCTCTCAAAGCACTAGATAGAGACAATTTCCACGGCGAAATAGCGAGTTCAGCTGGATTAGCTTGATTTAGCCATGAGGGATGCAGGACATTCGAGAACAGGTAGAGGAGGGGCGCTCGTAAGACGTGGAGCACGGAACATTCAATCAACAAGTAGGACGGCGTGGAGAGTGAAAGTCCGCTTGCTTTACTTGAGGGTTATCAGAAGCTCGGAAATGAATACCGGTGTTGAGAGACGTTCTAGCACTTAGGAGAACGTAAGCGTACAAAATATCACCTGGAGCTCCCCTGGCGATCCCGCAGCTTAGCCCCGCCAAAGGATAAGAAGTTCAAGGAAACAGAACTCAACAGAAACTTCGCTTCCCCACAAACCTTGTTCATATGGCCTTCGACGTCTCGTAACTTCGCGCCCGAGCGGCACCGTGTTCTCAATGTGTGCCGCAAAGGTTTTGAGACCACCAAGCATTGCTTGCTATGGCACCTTTGTGGCTATTGCCACGTCGGGAATCCACGGTTTCGCCCAGAGAACGCGGGTTTCCTACGACAGTCCATCGCTTACACATCTGCCACGAGATGTCCATCTTGTTTCACAGGCCCGAAGATCCCTAATTAGAGACGAGAAGCTACACGCAGATCAAGACCGGGAACGAGGACGCAAAAAGGCCGATACTCAATCCGACAACCCAAACTCCCGTACCCCAGCTTTCGAAGATGACGACCTTTCAGCGTGGGCACAATTTTCACGCGATTTCAACTCCGTCCGTGAAGGTATCGCTCGATTCAAGTGGGCAGGTGTCGGCGACAAGATCACTGACGTGCTCCTTCCTCAATGGGCGCGAATGATACCGGATGCAATCCAAAAACTACAATTTGAGGTCTCGATGAGGCCTGGCACACTGGCGGATGAAATATGGCGAGAGGCGCACGACGCTGGTATCAATCCTGAGATTATGTGGGATGCATCCGTGCGAGTAGGCGACGATTTGTGTAGTGAAGAGCAGGCCTTTCGTCAGAGACGGCGGGAACGTGTGATCAAAGCCTTGGCCAAATACCTTGACATCGACGAGAAGGACATCCACCCAGATGACGTGCCTGTAATTGCAATATGTGGATCAGGAGGTGGTCTCCGAGCACTCGTCGCCGGTACGAGCTCATATTTGTCAGCTCAAGAGGCGGGCCTTTTCGACTGCATCACCTACACTGCAGGGGTAAGCGGAAGCTGCTGGCTGCAAACACTCTATTACTCGAGTCTTGCCGGTCAGAATCACGAGAAATTGATCCATCATCTGAAATCCCGAATAGGAACGCATATTGCGTTTCCGCCCGATGCATTGAAACTGATCACGAGCGCACCGACCAACAAGTTTTTACTGAGCGGCTTCATCGAGAAGCTCAAGGGCGATCCAAAAGCTGACTTCGGCCTTGTGGATGTTTATGGCCTTCTACTTGCGGCACGACTTCTGGTCCCAAAGGGTGATCTTGACGTCTGCGATAGGGATCTGAAGCTGTCAAACCAGCGCACACTTATCGATGATGGGAAGCACCCTCTACCCATTTACACTGCTGTCAGGCATGAGATACCGGTTGAACAAGCCTCCAGGAAGGTCGACAAGGAGGAGGAAAATGGGCTGGATGGCGGGAACCTGAAAGACAGAGTAAGGGAGGAGGCTAAGCGAGAAGCATGGTTCCAATGGTTCGAATTCACACCATACGAGACATTTTGCGAGGAGTTTGGTGCTGGAATCCCGACTTACGCTCTCGGTCGCTCATTCAACAACGGACGCAATCAATTACTCGACACCGGAACCGCAGTGCCGGAAGTTAGGATACCATTCATGATGGGTGTCTGGGGCAGTGCGTTCTGTGCCACGCTGTCTCACTATTACAAAGAAATCAGGCCAATTATTAAGGGCATAGCCGGTTTCGGTGGTCTTGATCAAATACTGTCGGAAAAGAATGACGACTTAATAAAGATCCATCCCATTGATCCAGGAACCATACCAAACTTCGTCTACGGCATGAAAGATCAATTGCCAGCCTCATGTCCCGAATCTGTCTTCCACAATGATCACTTGCAACTTATGGATGCAGGAATGAGCAATAATCTCCCCATCTATCCTCTCCTGCGCCCGGGACGCGGCGTCGACGTACTCGTTGCATTCGACGCTTCCGCAGACATTCAACGGGAAAACTGGCTCTCCGTGGTGGACGGCTATGCACGCCAGCGCAAAATCAAGGGATGGCCAATGGGTGCTGGCTGGCCACGTAAATCGACAAAGCCAGAAGAAACAGCGGCTGCCCTTGAAGATGCTGAAGCCACGTCGCCTCAAGAAGCAGCAACGAAAGTAGCCGAGGCTAGAGAGGCACAACGAAAAGAGACTGCTCAGAAAAAGAAGTCCGCCGTCGAGTACAATGACAACCTAGACACAGATCTCAGCTACTGTACCGTCTGGGTGGGGAGGTCCGAAGAACGAACCTCCGACGAAGAACCCCCACCAAGCAAGCGTCTCTCCGCCGACGATCCTGAAGAAGCCAACTTCCACCTCATGGAGCCTGGCGCGGGCATCGCGGTCGTCTACTTCCCACTGCTACCCAATCCGAAAGTCGAGGGCGTCGACCCGGATAAGACGGATTTCATGTCGACGTGGAATTTCATCTACACGCCCGAGGACGTTGAGAAGGTGGTTAGTTTGGCAAGGGCGAATTTTGAGGAAGGTAGGGAACAAGTGAAGCGGACGGTCCGGGCAGTGTATGAACGAAAGAAGAAATTGAGGGAGCAAAAGGAAGAAATGGAGAGGGTTAGACAGAGGGAGAAGAAGCTGACGATGTCGTATGATTGATTAGTCAAGGGAGTCGTTAGGATGTGGAAGATTGGACGGGAGAGTGCTTCGGCAAATGCTATGATACCTAGAACAATAGATCGCTGTTGGCCGAAGACTGAATGTAGCGGAATGGCTCGGGACCCCCAACAACCCTCAAAGCAGCACCCCCCCTTTGCCTATGCCAGTACTACAATCACTCAAAAAGCATCCTGGAGCGTCTCCGAGGGAACCTCCCAAGCGGCACCGGCCTTCGGCAACTATACCCAGCCAACCCTAAGCAACCCTGAGCAGCCTCTATGTGTGATGGAATTAGCATTTCTTAGATATCTGGCAAAGCTGTCAAGCCCAGATTTTGCCCACAAAACCAAAGTGGCGTTGAAGAAATAGGGTGATGGACAAAGGGGATGGTCGCGGGCCATTTCCTGCGGCGGCGGCGAGTTCATTCTTCGATCTACGCGGAACATGCTCAGAGCTACCCTGATTTGAGCTTTACTGTCAGGTCAAAGGTGTGCCTTGCATTAGTTGGCTTGTACCTGTCGAGCCTCTAACGGCCCACCTGGAAGGCCGATTGCAAGACTGCTCTGTCAGCGTCGTGGTAGGGGATTGGAGGGGGACTATATGTGGAAGCTACTAGCGGCTGTTGCGGGGCGGTTTCGTAATCAGGGCAGGATAAGGTGGTGTGAGCGTTGGTCAGAATTTGTTAAGCAATGAGAGTGCCGCGTGGGAGGTCGGCGCCGACCCCCCAAGCAGAAGCCCCACTTGGCATATTCCCATTAGGTGGAGCTTTACATATCGATTGCGTCGAAAGCTCTGCATGGGGTCGAAACGCAGCAACTACAAAACCCCTCCCAGCTCCCACCTTCTTCACAGCGTTTCTCGTTCTCGTCGCTCAAGCTCACCAACAATCTTCCTAACTGTATTCCGCAAATTTGAACGCAAAACAACCCCATCATGGCTCCCAAAATCGCCATCATCTTCGTATGCTTCCGATGCCAATTGACCCCTCCATAGATGACGCTACCGCCTACTTTCACCTGCTGACCTTTACATTTACCAGTACTCCATGTATGGCCATATCAAGACATTGGCAGAAGCCGAGAAGAAGGGCATCGAAGCGGCAGGTGGAACAGCCGACCTCTACCAGTGAGCCGCAGCCTTGTTGACTTGCTACTGTAGATCACGCCTTCCGAAGCACAAGTACTGACCCTAGCCTCCCAGAGTCGCTGAGACGCTTCCCGAAGAAGTTCTGACCAAGATGCACGCCCCTCCCAAATCCGATATCCCTATCATTACCCCCGACATCATCAAGACCTACGATGCTTTTCTCTTTGGTATCCCGACTCGTTATGGCAACTTCCCCGCCCAATGGAAGGCCTTCTGGGACTCAACCGGCGGTCTCTGGCAATCAGGTGCCCTCTGGGGTAAATACGCCGGCCTCTTCATCAGCACCGGCACTAGTGGTGGTGGTCAAGAATCCACAGCCATTGCCGCCATGAGCACCCTCACCCACCACGGTATAATCTACGTCCCACTCGGCTACGCCACCACTTTCCCAATCCTCGCTGATCTCAGCGAAGCCCGTGGTGGTTCACCATGGGGAGCTGGTACCTTCTCTGGCGCCGATGGCTCCAGACAGCCCTCGGCAAAGGAGCTTGATCTTGCCGAGAAGCAGGGCCAAGCCTTCTACGGCGCTGTCTCCAAGGTCAGCTTTGGCCAGTGACTAGATGGACCCACGGACGGCGGGGCTGCCAAGAGTGATGAGCCTCAGCCAGCAGCAGCCGCAGCTGCTGTGCCGACCTCCACTCAGAATAATACAACACCGAACACTGCCAACACCTCAAAACCATTAGCTTCCACGGAGAAAAAGGCGGAAGCGGAGAAGCCTGCGACATCTGCGCCTGCTCCTGCCGACGCGACTGCTGGCGCTGAAAAAGAAAGTGGACCCTGTGGACTACCGAAAGGTTGTGTCATTCTATGAGCATGTAAAAATCAAGTGAAAACAATGTTATGACCTGTTAAATACAATTTTCTCCATCCCATTGCTTGTCCGTGAAAAGCCGCTTGCTCCAACCCGCTACTACGGGGTTAGCGTCGCTAGAAAACCCAAAGCTGCTCAAACGCCAATCTGATGCCATGGAAGCGTCACTCTTTTCCCCGCCAAAACAAGGTAGGTGTAGATTCCGAACAACCCGACAAGCAAAATGCAGACAGAGGACGCTAAATGACTTGGCTGCATAGTATTGGAGGGAAGAAAGAAAGGGCATCTTTGTCATGCATGCAGATGGGCAATGTTTTTGGTTGATTTTGCCCGTTCGAGTATCTCAATTATGCCTGATTAAGTAACGGGAGTATATTAACACCTACGGTCAGAACGAGGATGGTCAGAGCTTTAAGATACGAGGACGAGGAGCACAGCAGAACAGATGGAGATGGAGATGTAGATGGAGATTTGTCATCATTTCCCTGTACGGCAAACGCGCTTGCTGGGTCGAGAGATGTACTGGGGAAAGGTAGGGGTGTCGTTGAGGCCTATCATTAGCGACACCAGCCACTCAGAGGCTCGGACTGCGAAAATGGGAAGACGGTAGGGTATGATATGGGGAGGTCTGGATTCTATTCCCTTCTATCGTAGCAGAAACGCGTGCCCTCCTGCAGAACCTATGCTCTAGCGATTTCTAGATTGCTCGTGCAACAAAAAAAGAATATCCGGTTTCTCACAACAGCGGGTTTGAGCGGTACTCTGGCAAATTCTCGCCGTTGATCTCGGCCTTCTTGACCTCCTTGTCCTTTTCTAGACGTGTCTCTTCATCTTCTAGCTCCGCCAGATACTTCTCCGCTTCCAACGCCGCGATGCACCCACTGCCTGCACTGGTAACGGCCTGTCTGTATCGCTTATCCTGCACGTCACCAGCCGCAAACGCGCCCGGCACGCTTGTGTAGCTCGTTCCTGGCTTCGTCAAGATGTATCCGTCCTCGTCACAATCGATCTGCGTCTTGAATAGCCCGGTCGCCGGATCGTGACCCACAGCGTAGAACAGCCCGTTCGCATCCAGTATCTCCTCTTCATTGGTATTAACGTTCTTAATTTTCAGATGTGTCATCAGCCCTCGGGGTTTATCTTCGCCCTGGACCTCGACGGCCACTGTATTAAATTTGACCTCGACCTTCGGGTTTGCCAGTAGCCGCTTCGCCATCGTCTTGGATGCGCGAAGTTTATCTTTCCGTACAAGCACTGTGACTTTCGACCCGTATTTGGTGAGGAACATGGCCTCTTCAGCTGCGGAGTCACCGCCCCCGATCACGACGAGCGGTTTCTTGCGGAAGATGGGGACGGCACCATCGCAGACCGCGCATGCGGAAATGCCGTTCTGCCAGTATTTTTCTTCGCCTGGTAGACCCAACCTCCGCGCGTTCGCGCCCGTGGCTATGATAAGCGCGTCCGCCGTGTGTGCCGGCGCATCTGACTCTCCGTCTTCGTATTCGCGCCATAATCTGAATGGTTTCGACTTAAGGTCCACTCTGGCGATCGTTTCGGTGATGATCTGAGTCCCGAAGCGCTCAGACTGCGCACGCATCTGCTCCATAAGCTCAGGGCCACCAATGCCTTTTGGAAAGCCAGGATAGTTCTCCACGTCTGTGGTGGTGGTCAACTGGCCACCGGCGGCTGTGCCGTTGGCGAGCATGCCTTCATAGAGGACGGGCTGGAGCTCGGCACGAGAAAGGTAGATGGCGGCGGTGTGGGCGGCGGGGCCGGAGCCGATAATGGCGACTTTGGTGTGGGGTACAGAAGGAGACATCTTGGAGGCGGATGAGAAGTTGGGCGCGTGGGAGGAAGAGAAGGGGCGCGAGGGCGCGGCAGAGGAAAATGGGTTCTTGTGCACAGCTGTGGTAGGGCCGGGTTTCTGTTGGAAGGCAGATGTCACTGCGACGGAGAGTGTGAGGCTCGACCGCAAGGGGGTGAGGAGCGGGCGGCGGAAAGTTGAGGAGAACAGTTTGAAGGTTGTGTTGCTAGCGAGGGGATTTTTAGGATGGTAGAGAGGGGTGTATTTATGTCTTGGTCGTAAGTCACAAGAGGTAGTGCTAGAAAGAGAGAGAATAAGAGGTTTTCTGTGTGGATTGAATGCAGATTGTAGAAGATGCTGGCTGTGGGACGATTTGGGATCATTAAATGGAATCATTTGAAATTGTACAGCTACCCAATCATGCGAAGGCTTCCCGATGGGGAATCTCTGATTACCCTAGCGATCACGTCATTCGCGAGTTCTAGACCTTCAATTCGGAGTAGTCTCTTTTCCTTCAACACCTCTCACAGATCCTCGGATCAAGTATTGAGATGAGTGTAGCTGATTGTTAGAGGACAGCCTCGGCTCTCTCGAAGCATTGTATGGAACTCCTGGAACATGTTTCTGTGCATGCCTCAATCCTGAAGCCATCTCATTCCAGAAGCTAGCTAGTAGTGCTCTGCCGTGGTTCCTGGCTCAAGCTCTAAGCCAATACACAGCTCTTTCCTGACTTTATCCATTAGAGAAGTTCCTCCACACTGAATCTATCTTGTACTCTAAGCTAATGCTAGGATCTTCGTCTCAATCCCAATTCTCTGTAGACTGGAAGACGATCACGGCGAAACGATGCATTCGATGTTTCACGTTTTACCAGGAGCACATTGTACACTTTCATCGGTGCAGAAACAGGATTGAATATTTGGCACCTACGGACGATGTCGATAATGCCTACTTCTTTCAAAGTCCTGGCACCAACCAAGCCAACCAGAAAGAAGACTGCTCAAGCTTCCCATTTTCGGTCCCACGTTTTCCCGGACCGGGCATACCAATCCTCAGGACTTTAATTTCCATGTGTTCGCGTCAATACGTTCTCCAGATCTACCACTTCGAAACAGGCCTCGGACCTTTGGTAGTTGGGCCTCCCAAGGAGCTCCCTAAAAAGGAGCTCGGTCGAATGCTCATTGGTTCATCTGCATGAACTGTCACTAGCCGTAGGCATTGGCCCCAAGTTCCTATTTTGAGTCTCGCTACGTTCAACGAGTGTCGCGCTAATAGTGAGGTCAGTGCGTTCAATAAGTTGCCTCAGATCCAACTCCCACCTCATTTGTGTAGCGTTATGGCACAGAGGAATCCAGCTTTCCTTTCATCACGCTTCCGTTCCTATCTGCGTGCCAGCTATTTCTTATGCCATTAGTCGTCGAGTACGAGATTCTCCTTGTTTAATTTTCCTTCGACATGAGAATCACTGTGGTGCTCGGCGCACTTTGTGCAGTCTGTACCCTCGCTGAGGATACGAGCACCCCACTGACCTTCACGTATTTGACTTTCATCGGAAGTAGCGTTTCCCCCGCAACAACCACTTATGGATCAGGGAGCGGACTTAACAGTGCCAGTGCTACGCCTACCAGCCATCCGTGGTCCGATACGTTCACTTATGCATCAAAGCCCTCATCAATTCTTCGCCCGACTTCCTACGTGGTCAAATCTTCGGACTTGGCTTATCCTTCATTC
>Ga0335072_10002514_pt1 | contig 28398 bp, 19 predicted proteins | sample Lox_Sample_21_FD_206725 | JGI IMG/M metagenome (GOLD analysis project Ga0335072, IMG submission 206725) | Soil microbial communities from Loxahatchee National Wildlife Refuge, Florida, United States - Lox_Sample_2.1 | ecosystem: Environmental > Terrestrial > Soil > Wetlands | place: USA... | reverse complement strand
GCACTGGAATCCGGTGGGCACATGGAGCGAGCCGGGGGACAAGGGGTACTTTACGGGGTCGACGACCTCGACGGGGTTCATTCGCTACTCGTTCGGCTACGCGCTGCCTCATCGCGGCGTGACACGCAACGACGGCACGGGACCGTCGGGGTACTCGCGCATTACAGACGGCGATGAAAGCACGTACTGGAAGAGCAATCCCTACCTGTCGAGCCGCTTTACGGGCGAGAGCGACGCGCTGCATCCGCAGTGGGTGGTTCTGGACATCAGCAACGACGTGCCGGTGGACACGCTGAAGATTGCGTGGGGCGCGCCCTACGCGAAGAAATATCTCGTGCAGTATTGGAACGGCCTGGATCCGTTCCATGCTCCGACGCGCGGCGTGTGGACGACCTTCCCCAATGGGGCGGTCAAGGATGGCGTGGGCGGAACGACGACGCTGCGGCTGTCGGAGACTCCGATGGCGGTGCGCTACGTCCGCATCTGGATGACCGAATCCTCGAATACCTGCGATGAGGAGGGGCCGTCTGATCCGCGCAACTGCGTGGGCTACGCGATTCGCGAGTTGTATATGGGCACAACATCAAAAGACGGCGTGTTTCATGACATCCTTCGGCATACTCCGGACCAGGAGCAGACGGCGACCTATAGCTCGTCGGTCGATCCGTGGCACACGGCCAAGAGCACGTTCAATCCTCATGAGGCGCAGGTGGGGTTCGATCTCTTCTACCAGAGCGGTGTGACGCAGGGGCTGCCGGCGATGATGCCGATCGCCATGGTCTATGACACCCCCGATAACGCGGCGGCCGAGGTGCGCTACCTCGAAGAGCACAAATATCCGATTGCCGGCATTGAAATGGGCGAGGAGTCGGATGGGCAATTCATCCAGCCGGAAGACTATGCCGCGCTGTATCTGCAATTCGCGACGGCGATACATAAGGTCGATCCAAATCTGAAGCTGGGAGGGCCGTCGTTCGAAGGAGTGAATGAAGATATTGAGGTCTGGCCGGATGCCGAGGGGCGCACGTCATGGCTGCGGAGATTTCTCGATTACCTGAGCGCCCATGGGCGCATGAGCGACCTGGCATTCTTCTCGTTCGAGCACTATCCTTACGATCCGTGCCGCATCAGCTGGGCCAGCCTGTACCAGGAGCCGGAGCTGATTACGCACATCGTGCAGGTGTGGCGTGAGGACGGCCTGCCTCCCAGCGTGCCCATGTACCTGACGGAGTCGAACCTATCGTCGGCGACCAGCGAGACCTACATGGATATTTTTGGAGGGCTGTGGCTGGCCGACTATATCGGCTCTTATCTGAGCGCAGGCGGCAACGAGGTGTATTACTTCCACTATCTGCCGTTGAAGATGGAGCATGGGTGCAACGACTCGCCAGGAACCTTCAGCATGTTCAAGGTTGGTCCCGATTACCAGATCGAGCAGCGGCTGTCTCAGTTCTTCGCGAGCCAGATGATCAACCGGGAATGGCTGGAGCATTCGGGCGAAAATGTGGTTTACCCGGCAAATTCAGACATTGACGATGGAGCAGGGCACAAGCTGGTGACCGCCTATGCCGCGCAGCGGCCCGACGGACAGTGGTCGGTGATGATGGTCAATAAAGATCAGCATGTGGCGCATAAACTCCGGCTGTTGTTCGAAAGGGACGGCAAGGAGGTCGCGTTTACCGGGCCGGTGCATGAGGCTGTCTTCGGCAGCGAGCAGTATCACTGGCATCCGGCACATGGAGAATTCAACGCGCATCTTCCACTGGTCGAAGATAACGTAGCCCATCTATACACCGGGGGGTACGCCGATCCCGACGGGCCGATTGCGGAGCACGAGGTTATGGGCGGAAAAGATGCGGAGTATGAGCTGCCGCCTGCATCGATTGTGGTGCTGCGAGGGGAGCTCGGAACATTCTAAGCCATTCGATTGACCGCCAGAATTGACTCTGCGAGACTCCGCATATGCCATACAGCGGGAAAGTAGAGTATGCCGAGGCGCGCCGGATGCGCGAGCGGAACACGCGAATGTACCGGCTGGCGCACTGGCCGATCTGGATCTGGGTGTTCTTTCTTGCTCCGGGACCGCTGACCTTCGCACTCTTTGCGCATGGATTCGGGCGCGGCAACCTGGCGTGGCTGGCGCTGGTGTTGGCGGGAACGGGGATCGCCGCCGTGCGAGGCAAGCTACCCGGCTCCGAACCCCGGCCATACATCCTGCGCTTTGATGAGGACAAACCGAATCCGCTCTACCGGAGGGTTTGCTACACCTTTGCCTGGAATGCGGTGCTGAGCTTTGCGCTGCTGAATTTAGCCGGATTGATCATCGCGACCGTGACGGGCGTATGGACCATGAAGCAAATCTACAACTACGCCTACCTGCCGTTGTGCGTGGCGATTCTGCTGCTGGGCGCGGCGGGCAAACTGCCGCGTGTGGGGCGCTCGACCAAAGACGAAGGCACGGAGCGGCGCTATTTCTATGGATCGGTATGGGCGGTGACCATGGCGCAGGCACTGCTTCTGGCGCTGTGGAAGATCCTGCCGCAGACGCGGGCGACGAGCCTGGTGAAGCTGCTGGCGTTTACCGGCGCGCTGGTCCTGATAGGAGTGGCGGCGTATCGCGGGGTGCTGCCGCGAACGCGGCCGATTCTCCCGGGCGAAAGCATGGTGGACTAGCCGTCCAGGCACACGCGCTTCTCCACCCCGGCTTCGCGCCATTCTGCCGCCAGATTTTCGGGCTGCTCCCTTTGGTCGCGGAATTTATGTTTTGATCAAAGCATAGACGTCCGGGTTTTTGGTCATTTTCGGACCGGCTTCACGGCTTGCGGGAGTGGCCACACTAAGTCCCTCCCTGAACGACGAGTTCCAATTGCCGTCGCGGTCGGGGCCATGCTAGTATCCATTGCCTCCGGGGACGAGGTTGTTTCGCTGCGGCGAAAAACCGCGCCTGGAGGCCTCGCCTCGTATGGACGATGAGGACACCAGATTCGGCTTCCGCACACGGTTGAGCGCAACCGCTAGCCCACGCGCAACGCGCACGCTCTACTCCTGTCCGCGGTTTTCTGCGTCTATCTTTTCAGCACACCTGTTTTGCTCATGCGCCCACCGTGGAGTGGACGCAGAAATTCTCACTGTCAGGAGCACCTCATGAAGTCGTATCAGGGAAGCGAGATTCGCAACGTCGCTGTTACCGGCCACTCGCACAGCGGCAAAACCACGCTGGTGGCCGCTCTGCTACACGCCGCGAAGATGACGGGCAAACTGGGCCGCGTAGAGGACGGCAGCGCGGTCACCGCCTACGACGAAGAAGAGGTCTCGCGACGCATGACGATGCAGAATGCCGTCGCCTTCGCGGAATGGAGCGGCGTGAAAATCAATCTCGTCGACACGCCGGGCTTTCACATGTTCGTTCATGAGGCGCGCTCGGCGATGCTCCCGGTCGAAGCTACGCTGGTTGTCGTCAACACGCCCAACGGACCGGAGACCGTGACCGGCAACGTGTGGAAATATGCCGAAGAGTTCAATCTGCCGCGCGTGGTGGTGCTGAACCAGATGGACCACTCCCGCGCTGCTGCCGCAGTTGAGCCAACCCTGGAGGCGTTGCGCGCGCGCTTTGGACGCAACGTGATTCCAGTTCAGCTGCCCATTGCGAACGGCAAGGGCTTTGAGGGTGTCGTCGATCTGGTGACCATGCAGGCCTTCACCTATAAACCCGGCGGCGACGGCGCAGGCAAGATCGGGGAGATTCCCGCGGGGCTGCAGGCGGACGCGAAGGCCGCCCATGAGGCGCTGGTGGAGCTGGTGGCCGAGGGCAAAGATGAGCTGATGGAAGAGTTCTTCGCAGAGGGAACCATCCCTGAGCAGCACCTGATCACCGCGCTGCACGAAGCGATCCGCGAAGACCGCATCTTTCCCGTGCTCTTTGCCAGCGGCCTGACGAATGTAGCCACCGACCACCTGCTCGACTTCCTGAAGGTTTATGCTCCTGCGCCGATTGAGCGCGCGCCGGTTGCCGCACGCGCCATGCTGCAGGCGGTGGCCAACGGACATGCGCAGGCGGGGGACGGCGTGCAGGAGATCGTCATGCGCAAGATGGACGATAAGGAGCCGGTGGCGCTTTACGTTTACAAAACCATGACTGATCCCTTTGCCGGGCGCATTACCTTCTTCAAGGTCTTTTCCGGGATTGTGAAAAACGACGCGACCTTTATGAATTATTCGCACCGCAGTCAGGAAAAGTTCGCCCACCTCTCGATCATGCAGGGGCATACCGCGGTGCCGGTGTCTGAACTGCATGCGGGAGACCTTGGCGCCGTGGCGAAGCTGAAGGACACGCTTACCGGCGACACGCTGGGTGATAAGGGTCAAGAGATCTTCTTCGAGCCGGTGGCGCTGCCCGAAGCCGCGATGACCTATGCCATTGAGCCGAAGACGCGCGCCGACGAGGACAAACTGGCGCCCGCAGTACACAAGCTGATGGAGGAAGACCTGCTGGTGCGCTTCTTCCGCGATTCCCAGACTAACGAATTTCTGATTGCCGGAGCGGGACAGCCGCACATTGAAGCGATCGTCTCGCGGCTGCGGAAGCGTTACCACACCGAGGTGACGCTGAAGGCGCCTAAGGTGCCGTATCGCGAGACGATTCGCGGACGCGCCGATGCGCAGGGACGCCACAAAAAACAGACCGGAGGCCACGGGCAGTTCGGCGACTGCAAGATCCGCATTGAGCCGCTGGCGCGCGGATCGGGATTCGAGTTTGTCAACGATATCTTCGGAGGAGCCATCCCGCGCAACTTCATCCCCGCCGTCGAAAAAGGCATCCAGGAATCGGCCGCACGCGGCTATCTGGCGGGATATCCGGTGGTAGATTTTCGCGTGACGCTGTACGACGGCAGCTATCACGATGTGGATTCGAACGAGCTCTCGTTCAAAATGGCGGGGCGCATCGCCTTTCGCAAATGCATGGAGCAGGCCAAGCCTGCACTGCTGGAGCCGGTCATGCGGGTGGAGATCGAGGCTCCGGAGGAGTGCGCCGGGGCGCTGATGGGCGATCTGAACCAGAGGCGCGGCCGCGTCCAGGGTATGGAGAGCCGGGGGACGTCAACGGTGGTTCGCGCCGAGGTTCCCATGGCCGAGATGCTCAGCTACGGGCAGAGCCTGACAGCGATGACGCAGGGGCGCGGCAGCTTTCATATGGAAATGGATCATTATGACGTCGTGCCGCAACCTATCGCCGAGAAGGTCGTGGCCAGCGTGAAGCAGCCGCGACAGGATGAAGACGAGGAGTAAATTTCAGTTTCCACAGACGCGTAGGCGCGCGGGTTCGGATGGCGCTTCACGTTTGTCCGAATCGTGAAGTGCTAAAGCGTTTTGGGGTCCGACCAGGCGAAGGCCGCCACCGCGGAAGATACGGGTTTCCTTGACAGGGATATTCTTTGCGTCTCCACCAGCGCCGGGAAACACCGCCAGAGCACGCAGGTTCAAAGGCAGGAAGAAGCTGAAGACAGTTCCATGGCGCCTGGGCGCGACGGAGGACTGGATTTGCAGGCTCCCTCCATAATGGCGGAGGATGGATTGGGTCACCCAGAGGCCGAGCCCGGTACCGCTCTGCCCTTTGGTGGTGAAGAAGGGCTGACCGATTCGACTGCGTACCGAGGCTGGAATACCTGAGCCGTTATCGCCGATCGAAATCCGCAGCCCACGCGCACGATGACCCGACCATCGGTGCGCGGCGCGAATGCGAATGACGATGCGGCCGCGCGCGGCGGTGGATTCCAGCGCATTGGAGATAAGGTTAGAAAGCACCTGCCGCATTTCTCCGGGAAAAACGAGGATCTGATCGTAGGCTTCATACTGGCGCACAACGCGCAGATTTTTGTTGGCGATCCTGCGGGTATGGAGGCCCAAGACCTCTTCAATCAGCTCAGCCATCAGGACGTACACCGGCATGCTGGTATCGCGGGAGAAGGTGAGCGTTTGTTTGCTGATCTGCACGACGCGGCTCAACTCATGCTGCGCGAGCTTGAGGTATTCCGCACTCTTCTCCGGCCTGTCATGCTCCATCAGGTATAGCAGGTTGGAGATCGATTCCAAGGGGTTGTTGATCTCGTGCGCGATGCTCGCCGTCAGCCGCCCCAGAGTGATGAGCTTCTGATTTTCGCGCAGCACTTCGGCTACCTCGGCCAGTTCCGTCTGGCTGCGGGCTGCGCCGCCGCGATGCCTCTCTGTTTTGCTCATCCGCATAATCCTGTAATGGCCGCTCTCATCCAATTCGATGAAGGGCTCTTACGGTATGTTGCTTGCGCACCCCGGACCGGGCTTTGACGGTAGATAAAGGCACCGAGCGCGGCAGGCATCACAACGGTTCCACCTCATGTATCGGCATGTATCGGCAAACCGAAGAGTTTCATCAATCGCAGACCGGCTGCGACGGTCGAGGCGCTGAGAGGCGCATTAAATTCGGCGGTTGGCCGAGCATGGCTATGGCCTTACGTGCAAGTGTAAAATCGGATGAGAGCGTCTTTTTAAGTTCGTCTGCCGTCGATGCGTGTTCTCGTCCTCTCCGATATCCACTCTAACCTCGAAGCGCTGAACGCGGTCCTGGCCGCCGCTCCCCCCTACGACGCGGTGTGGAATCTGGGCGATGTGGTCGGGTACGGCGCCAATCCAAACGAAGTAATCGACCGGGTACGCGGACTGCGCTCCATCTTTGTGCGCGGCAATCACGACAAGGTTTGTGGCGGCGCGGAAGGGTTTGAAACTTTCAATCCCATCGCCGGACGCGCGGCTAAATGGACACGCTTCGTACTCAGCGCCGAGCATGCTGACTGGCTGCGACAGATGCCCGCCGGACCGATCATGCCCGATGGCCCGGACATAAGCTGCGTGCACGGCTCGCTACTGGACGAAGACGACTATGTGCTGACGGTGCGCGACGCGTGGCTACCGCTGAGCCGGGCCCGCACCCGGATCAACTTCTTCGGCCACACGCATCTGCAGGGCGGTTTTGCCACCAACGGCGAGGAGTGGTTCCGGATTACTCCGCAATACCACACACGCGGCGCGGATGAATTTGAGCTGCCGCTCAGGAACAATGGGCGCTATCTCATCAATCCCGGATCGGTGGGGCAGCCCCGCGACGGTGACTGGCGCGCAGCCTTTGCGTTGTACGAGAGCGAAGGAAGCGGGAGCGATGCAAAGCGGAGGGTTATCTTCTACCGCGTGCCTTACGACGTGAAGCAGGCGCAGGAGAGAATCGTAGCCGCAGGCCTGCCCGATCGGCTGGCTGCGCGGCTGAAAGAAGGAAGATAGGACCGGCAGGCTGGCCGTTCCAGCGCGCTCGGCGTCACCCCGAGGCAGCTTCCGGTGGTCGCGGAGTCAGCGGTTTGACTCAATGCGCTGAAAGGTTCTCAACGGGCGATAGTAGCGTTCTTCCGGCGCGGCGCAGGCCTGGCAGAGCGTCTTTCCATCGCGGCGAACGAAGCGGTCGTAGTTGATGCCTTCGCCGCACTCGTCGCAGGTTATGCGCTCGCCCTTGTAACCTGGAAACTCCTTCGCATCGAGCGTAACCTCGACCCATTCCTCACTGAATAGTTCCTCGTCCGGCATCTCGCGGTAGGCGCGCATCTGCTGCTGATTCTTGTTTTCGATCTCCGGATAAAGCTCGCGGGCGCGGGCCTTGGATGACTCCCTTGCTGCGATGCGCAGCGCGCGTCCATCGGCCAGGTCAATGAAGGTCGCGGCCATCTTGCCCCAGTCACGGAACTTGAGAGCGCGCTTGCCGAGGCGACATCCGGTAACGACGCCAATGGCGTCGGTGGCACAGCGATCGATCTCGATGAAGGTCACCAGGCGCTTGCGGTCGCGGCCGCGCGGATCATCGATCCCGAGGTGCTTGCAGCCGAGCATGGCCATGCGCACTCCGAGAATCTGCCCGGCGCACAGATGGCCGTGGGCCACTTCGGCGAGCTTCAGCAGATCGTCCAGAGTTTCCATGGCTCCAGTGTAGACCCGGTTATCCCGGTGCGTCAGTTGGCGGTGCCGGTGTCGCCCGGATCGCCGTCTTCCACAAGCATAGCGGATGAACCGATGAGGTCAAAGTTTTCCGGCGTGCCTCCCGTAGGTGAAAAAGAGACCTGGAGCGGACTCCGCTGCCAGACAGCGGCGGCACAGGCGGGTGTGGGGTGGTCGGAGATGTCCCACGCGCCAAGCTTCCTACTCAGCACCGGCCGGCGCGCGGCGATTTGCGCGACCACGGCGTAAAGCTGTTTGCCGCTGGCGCTCAATCCGCAATACGCCGCAAAGTCGCGGAACCAGGAGACTTCGGAGACGGAGGGGTCATAGTCGGGGAGATGCAGCGCGGTAATTTTGCCGCTGTCGCGGTCGACAAGCAACCAGGGGCCGCGCTGCCACACCCAGTGCACCTCATGATCCGTCGGCAGGGCATCGTTCAGCCGGACGGCGCGGCGGACGGTAAAGCTACGGTCCGTGACGTCGTGCACCTCGCCGGTAGTCCACTCCTTGACCTTGCCGTCGACCACCAGCGGGCGCACATGCAGCGTTGTTTCATTGGGACGTGCTCCTGCCGGGTCGCCTTCCACCGAATAGAGAACGGTGCGCACGCTTCCCAAGGCGACGGCGTGGAACTTTAATTTGGCAGCAGCATGGGTTGGAGACGCACAAAACAGAAAGAGCGGCAACAGGGCGGCAGACAGGCCTAGAGGCCAAGGCAGGCGCGGATGGATCATGCGGCCAGCATAGGCGGCGGCTATGGTTACGGACAGGTCACGGAAGTAACGAACTTATTTGGTGGTGAATGGGATTTAGGATGGAGCGCAGGACGATTGCGGGATGAGCGGCAGGAAGACGATCTGCGGGCTGGGAGAACTGCTATGGGACCTGCTGCCCGCGGGCGAACGGCTGGGCGGCGCTCCGGCGAATTTTACGGTGATGGCGGCGCGGCTGGGCAATCGCGGCGTGATTGCGAGCCGGCTGGGCACCGACGCGCTCGGTGAGCAGGCTCGGGCGCAGTTGATGGGGTTTCCTGTCGACCTAAGCTACCTGCAAACCGACGCAACGCGGCCGACGGGAACGGTGGGCGTGGAGATTGTGGACGGCGAGCCGCACTATGTAATCCATGCTCCGGCGGCATGGGATTTTCTGGAGTGGACGGCGGAGTGGCGTGCGCTGGCCGGGGAGGTCGACGCGGTCTGCTTTGGAACGCTGGCGCAAAGGGAGAGCGCGTCCCGGGAGACGATTCGGAGATTTGTGGGTGCAACGCGCGAGCAGTGTATGCGGGTGTTCGACGTGAATCTGCGCTCTCCGTTTTTCTCGGCTAGGACCATCGCAGAGTCGCTGCCCCTGGCGACTGTTTTCAAACTGAATGAGACTGAGGTTCCGGTGGTGCTCGAAATGCTGGGCGCGCCTCTTGAAACAGCGCAGGCGCGGACAGAAAAAGATCTTCTGCAGGCGGCACGGTGGCTGCTGGGGCGGTATCCGCTGCATTTGGTGGCTGTCACCATGGGCGGCCGCGGAAGCCTGCTTGTAACGCGCGATGCGTACGACCGGCATCCGGGGGTAACGGCGACGGTTGTAGATACGGTGGGCGCGGGCGATGCCTTTACCGCGGCGCTGGTGGACGGCTGGCTGCGCGGCGCGACACTTGCGGAGATGAATGAAGCGGGCAATCGCTGGGGCGGATGGGTGGCCTCGCAGCCGGGCGCGATGCCGGAGCTGGATGATGCCGCGCTGGAGATGATCGCTCCCCATTTGTAAATCGCATTTGTAAATTGATGCAGCAAGTTGTATTGTGCGAGAGCGATGACGCATTTTCCCACTCCGCAGGAGCGTAGGGCGCTGGGCCGCGCGCGACGCAAACAGATGGCGCGACAGGACCACTCACATTGGAGACCGGAGGCTCGGCGGCACAAACCGGTTGTGCTGATGGAAGAGTCGATGCGCGGGCGCGTTCCGCAGATGATTCCACTGAAGTACGAGCGGATGCTGGAGTCGCCATTCGGCTACTTTCGCGGCGCGGTTCCGGTGATGGCGGCGGACCTGGCGGTAATGGCGAACACAGGGATCGTAACGCAAATCTGCGGCGACGCGCATGTACGCAACCTGGGCGCATTTGCCGCTCCCGACGGACGGCTGGTCTTCGACATCAACGACTTTGACGAAACGACGCGGGCGCCGTTCGAGTGGGACCTGAAACGGCTGGCTACCAGCCTGGTGCTGGCCGGGCGCGCGATGAGCGCGAAGAAGGGCGTATGTGAACAAGCCGTGCTCGCATTTGCATTGCAATACCGGAAGTTTGTGGAGATGTTCGCACGTATGCCGGTGACGGAGATAGCGCACTTTCAGGTGCACCGCCTGCAGCGGATCTCTCCGGTTTCCAAGGCTCTGCTGCAGGCCGAGCGCAGCACGCCGATGCTGACGGTGGAGCAGTTGACGGAGCCTGGAAAGACACCGGGAAGCCGCGTCTTCAAAGAGAACAAACCGCTGTTGTCGCGTGTGAACGGCTCGCAACGGCGAGCGGTGCTGGCATCGCTGGTGGAGTACACCGCCAGCCTGCTGCCGGCGCCAAGGCATTTTCTTGCGCAGTATCATCCCGTGGACGTGGGGTTCAAGGTAGTGGGTACAGGGTCCGTGGGGCTGCGCGATTACGTAATCTATCTTGAGGGCAATGGGCCGGGCGACCCGCTGTTTTTGCAGATCAAGGAGCAGCCGGGTTCGGCCTATGCACCATATGTGAGCGCGCAGGGCTTGGCCCTGCACCAGGGACAGCGCGTGGTCAACGGACAGCGCGCGATGCAGTTCCAGTCCGATCCTTTTCTGGGATGGACGACGATTGCGAATCGCCACTATGAGGTTCGGCAACTGAACGACCATAAGGGAAGCATTTCGGTCGAGGACCTGGCCGGCGAGGGATTGCTGCAGTATGCGGAGATGTGCGGAGAGCTGCTGGCGCGCGGCCATTCCCGTTCCGGCGATCCCTGCGTGCTGGCTGGATACATCGGCAACGGCAAGCGTGTTGGCGAGGCTTTGATACGCTTTGCCGAGGCATATGCCAACCAGACCGAAAAAGATTGGGCAGAAAAGCCGGTAGCGAAGAAGCAGCCAGTGAAAGGACGATCGGCGGCTGGCAAGGCAGTCGGCTAAGGCTCGCGGATCTCCTCGTTGTTGCCGGTTTTCTTGCGAGGCCGTTATTCAATCCACCTCCTCGGGTGGTTCACCGAGCACAGGATTAGCCCGCTAAAATAGTTCTATGCTGCAACTTTCCGGGGCCGGCAAACGGTTCGGCTCCAAACTCCTTTTTGAGGATGCCGACTGGCTGATTACTCCGGATGAGCGCACCGCGCTGGTGGGCGCGAACGGCACGGGCAAATCCACATTGATGAAGGTCCTGGCCGGTCTGGACGGCCTGGATTACGGGCAGGTGCAGCGCACGCGCGGCATGACGATCGGCTATTTGCCGCAAGATGGGCTGGCGCTGTCCGGACGCACCGTGTTCGAGGAGTGCCTGTCGGTCTTTGACGAGTTGCTGGGCCTGGAAAAAGAGATGGAAACGCTCTCGGCTTCCCTGGCCGAGCTTGATCCGGAGAGCGCGGCGTATGCGGCGGCGGCGGACCGCTACTCGCACATCGACCAGCGCTTTCGCGCGCATGACGGCTACGCGCTGGACGCGCAGGTGGGCACGGTGCTCACCGGGCTGGGATTCGCCAAGACAGACTGGACGCGGCAGACCGACGAGTTCTCCGGCGGATGGCAGATGCGGATTGCGCTGGCGAAGCTGCTGCTGCAGAAGCCGAGCCTGCTGCTGCTCGATGAGCCGACCAATCATCTTGACCTGGAGACGCGCAACTGGCTCGAGGACTACCTGCGGACCTATCCCAACGGCTACATTCTGATTTCGCACGACCGGTATTTTCTGGATGTGACGGTGGGCAAGATTGTCGAGATCTGGAACAAGAAGCTGCATGTGTATCACGGCAACTACGAGAAGTATCTGCAGCAGAAGACCGAGCGACGGGCACAGCTGGAGGCGGCGTATCGCAATCAGCGCGACCAGATCGAGCATCTGGAGGCTTTCATCAGCAGATTCCGGTATCAGGCGACGAAGGCCAAACAGGTGCAGAGCCGGATTAAAGAGCTGGAAAAGATCGAGCGCATCGAGATTCCCGAAGAGGAGCCGGAGATTCACTTCACGTTTCCGCAGCCACCGGTCTCGGGACGCACGGTGGTTGAAGTTGCGGGGCTCTCAAAGAGCTACGGGCCGAAACTTGTACTCGATGACGTTAGTTTTACCATTGACCGCGGCGACAGCATTGCACTGGTGGGCGTGAACGGCGCAGGCAAATCGACGCTGGTGCGGCTGCTCTCCGGCGAAGATACGCCGACGAGTGGAGTGCTCAAGCTAGGCCACAATGTACTCGGCGAATACTTCGCGCAGGACCAGTACAAGGTGCTCGATCCTGCGGCACGGATGCTGGACGACATCAGCCGGATTGCGTCCAAAGTATCCGACACCGAGCTGCGGAGCCTGCTGGGATGTTTTCTTTTTTCAGGTGACGATGTGTTCAAGCCGCTCGGCGTGCTCTCGGGCGGTGAACGCAACCGGTATGCGCTGGCAAGGATTCTGGTGAGTCCGGCGAATTTCCTGCTGCTGGACGAGCCGACGAATCACCTCGACCTGCGCGCCAAGGATGTTTTGCTGGAGGCGATTCACAACTTCACCGGAACGGTGATCTTTGTTTCGCACGACCGCTACTTCATCGACCGGCTGGCGACGCGCGTGTTTGAGGTCGAAGACCGCAAGGTGCATGTTTTTCCCGGCAATTACGAGGATTATCTGTGGCGCAAGGAGGGTGGCGCGGCAGCGCTGGCAGCAGCGACAGCGGCTGCGGAGCCGGTTGCGGTCTCTGTCACTGAAGCTGCATCTGAGACGCCGGGCAAGGAGCGCGCGAAGCGGGTGAATCCGATCAAGCTGAAGCAGATGCAGGAGAGGCTGAAGTTTGTGGAGGAAGAGATTCCGCGCGTCGAGGCCCTGATTGGCGATGCCGAACGGTCGCTGGGTGTGTTTGTGAGCATGGAGGAGACGGCGCGTGTGACTTCTGAGCTCGGCTCGCTGCGCGAGCAGCATGCGGCTCTAACAGGCGAGTGGGAAGAGCTGATGGGGCAGGTGGAAGAAGCGGTCACCTAAGCTCGGGACAGATATGCGTACGACAGAGGCTCACGATTCCATCAGGCATAATTGAAGGGATGCCATCTCTTTGGAAACCTGATAGTTGGGCTGAGCGGCTTGCGGAGCTGGAAGCGCGGACGGGTGATTTGAAAGAGGCTCCGCTGCGCCGGGATGTGCGTTCGCTGGGCATGCTGCTGGGCGAGGTTTTGCGCGAGCAGGCCGGAGATGCGCTGTTCGAGAAGGTCGAAGAGCTGCGCCAGGCGGCCATCCGGCGGCGCGAGGCGCAGGCTGAAGGCTCGCTGAAAGAAGCCGACAAGTTGCTGCAGATGGCCGTGCTGCAGGTGAATGCAATGCCGGTGGAGCAGGCGTACCAGCTGAGCCGCGCCTTTGGATTTTATTTTGACCTGATCAACTTGGCCGAGACGAACCATCGTAAGCGGCGGCGGCTGTCGGCCCAGATCGGCGGAAACCAGACAAGCGCAGACAAGACGGCGCAGGGCGCGTTACCCGCAACGCTGCGCGGAACTCTGCGTGGAACGCTGCGCGCGATGCGGCGTGTAGGCATCTCTGCCGAAGAGGCGATGGATTGGCTGCGAAAGATTTATATCGTGCCGGTATTCACTGCCCACCCGACTGAAGTCGCGCGGCGCTCGGTGCTGAGCAAACGGCGGCGCATCGGCGAATTTCTGGAGCGGCTGGACCGCATTCCGGTTCCGGATGAGGAGCTGTCGGCACTGGAAGCCGCACTGGTGGCGGAGATTACGGCGCTATGGCAGACGGATGAGGTACGCAGCAGCCGGCCGAAGGTTTCAGACGAGATCAAGATGGGGCTCGATTACTACGATGTCTCGCTGTTTGAGACGTTACCCGGGCTGTACCAGGAGATTGCGGCTGCACTGAAGGCCGAATACGAGCTGGATATTGATGTTTCCGAGTTGCCGCTGGTGCTGGGCTTTGGATCGTGGATCGGCGGAGACCGCGACGGCAATCCATTTGTGACGACTGAGGTGACACGCGATGCGATTCGCGAAGCGCGGACGCGGCTGCTGGCATACTACGACAAACGGCTGCAGCTGCTGATCGACCTGCTGACCACATCGGCGCAGCAGCTACCGGTGAGCGAGGAGCTGACGGCACAGCTCGATTTGTATCTCAGTCAGTTACAAACAGGCGCGGAGCAGATCTTCGGCCACCACTTTCAGTTTGAAATCTACCGGCGCTTCCTGGTCTGCATCCACGCGCGGCTGCTGCGCACAGCAGGCGTTGCGTCCGCGGACAGCAACAGCGTTGAGGCGCTACTCACGGCGCTGCCCGCGTACTGCTCGGCGCAGGAGTTTCAGCGCGACATCGAGATTTTGCGGCGCAGCCTGGCGGAAAATAACGGACTGCGGCTGGCGCAGACGCTGGTTGATCCCCTGCTGCTGCTGGTGCGAACGTTCGGCCTGCATCTGCACACGCTTGATATACGGCAGCATGCGCGGCTGCACCGAAAGGCATTGGAGGAGGCATCGGCCTGGCGAGCAGGCAAGGCGGACAAGGCTCCGGGCGGATTGAGCGATCAGAGTCGCGACGTGATCGAAGCGTTTCGCACAATTGCTGAAGTGAAAGCGGGTTGCAGTCCGGAGACGATTCGGCAATATGTAATCAGCGGCGCGGCAACTGCGGAAGACGTGCTGGCGGTGATCTGGCTGGCGCGGTTGGGCCGGGTACATGTTGCAGGGAACGGGAGCGATCCGGGATTGATGCCGGTTCCGCTGTTCGAGTCGATTGAAGACCTGCGCAATGCACCAGAGGTGTGCCGCGGGCTGTGGACGAATCCCGAGTATCGCGAGCTGTTGAAGAGCTGGGGCGATACGCAGGAGATCATGCTGGGCTACTCCGACTCAAATAAAGACGGCGGCATGCTGACCAGCATATGGGAGATCTTTCGCGCGCACCGGGCACTGCACGAGGTTGCACATGAGTGTGGCGTAAAGCTGCGGCTCTTTCACGGACGCGGCGGCACGGTGGGACGCGGCGGCGGCCCGACGCACCGCTCGATTTATGCGCAGCCGATGAACGCTTTTGATGGGCAGATCCGCATTACCGAGCAGGGCGAGGTCTTGAACTGGAAGTACTCCGATGTGGTGCTGGCCGAGCGCAACCTGGAGCTGATGATTGCGGCGAGCCTCGATGCGCTGGCGCGACCGAACGCGCGCGACCCGCATGGGCATCAGTCGGGCGTGCTGTTGCCAGAGTGGGAGGCCGCGCTCGACGAACTGTCAGAGACGGCATTCCGCTTCTATCGCGCGAATATCATCGACGATCCAGAGGTGCTGCAGTACTTCGAAGTGGCAACTCCGGTCGCTGAGCTGGAGCATGCAAAGATCGGCTCTCGGCCGTCGAGGCGCGGCGGAAGGATGAGCTTCGACAGCCTGCGCGCGATTCCATGGGTGTTCGGATGGACGCAGAGCCGGCAGCTTGTTCCGGCGTGGTTCGGCGTGGGGCACGCGCTGGAGGAGTACGCGAAGAAACCGGGCGGGATGGAGTTGCTGCGCGCGATGATGACGGAATTTCCGCTGTTCATCGATCTGATTCGAAATGTGGAGATGGCGCTGGCCAAAGCGGATATTGGCATTGCAGAAATTTATTCGTCACTGGTGTCCGATGAGGGATTGCGCGAGCGGGTGTTCTCAAAACTCAAAGCGGAGATGGAACGCACGCTGCGAGCCGTGCTCGCGGTGACCGGGCAGCGCGAGCTGCTGGAGAGAAATCAGGTGCTGGCGCGGTCCATCCGGTTACGGAACCCGTATGTGGACCCTATGAGTCTGATCCAGGTCGATCTGCTGCGGCGCAAGCGCGCGGGCGAAAACACGCCTGAAGTCAATCGCGCGATCGCGGGCACGATCAACGGGATTTCGGCGGGGCTGCGGAATACGGGCTAGGACTCACCGTCCCGGCACACGCGCCTTCGGCGCCAACTTTTAATTCGCTTTCACGGTTCTCACTGCAGTCGGGGCGAATACTCGCCTGAAAAAAGTGACGTGTGCGCGGAAGAACCGGACTTCCCAAAATAGTCCGCTTGGGTCGGATCGTTCCCATTTGAAAATTTCTCTTCCGCAAAACTCGCTTGTCTCTCACGATCTCAGCGTGCAGCCTTTATGCTCGGCGCATGGAGGGTTGATTTTTTATGCAGACGCGACCCGCGGAAGACATTGATGCTGTGCTGGGGCGCTTTCAGGCGTGGGCCGGATCGCGTAATGCGGTAGAGGCGAAGCCGGGAATCCGCGAGCTCTCCTGTGAAGACGCCTTGCAGTCGCGGCGCTACCGCTGGAAGGCCGCGGACGAGACTCTCGCGAAAAAGAAGCCGGACGTGGAACCGGGTGTGGTTCGAGCTGGGGCTCCGGTTACTGCTCAAACTGCCGTGTCGGCGCCTGAGGCCGCGCAGAAAAAGACGGCTCCCGCCGAGGTTCGCAGTACGAGGCGAAGCGCGACCAAGAAGGCGCGCACAGGAGGCCACGCTGCGAAGTTGAATCGTGAAGCGAGGAGCGTGTCCGCACAGAAGCCTGTTCCGGTTGCGAAAGCCGGGTTTAAAGCAACAACTGAGGCGAAGCTGGAGTTTCGCGACGTGCTGGCGGCGACAGTTCGCCCTGTAGAAGTGATGATAACGGCGCAGCCGGTGGAGATCTCGCGACAGGTCGCGATTTCAATTCGGTTGGCTCCCGCGGAGCGAGCGCTGATCAAGACGCGCGCGGCGGAGGCGGGGATCACCGCGTCGGCGTACATACGGCAGTGCGCACTCGAACTGGAACAGTTACGGGCGCAGGTGCAGCAGACGCTAGCCGCGCTGGAGCGTAATCCGCGCGCTTCGAATCCGAACCCGGCGCGTGCACCCGGATTCTTTACGCGGCTGGTGCGGCGGTTTTTCCCGGGAACTACATCTTCTCTGGCTTTGCGAGCGTGATGTCACCGCTGGCTGGCTTCGCCAGCGAGCACTTTGCGGTTGAATGCTTCGGACTGCTTGCGCGGGACGGTCAGACATTTCCAGTTGGAGGACTGGAAGTGCTTGGCGAGCAGAATGATCTGGCCGCAGTGGTAGCTATAGTGTGCGACCTGACGGTTGATGGCCTGCATCACAGAGTGCGCCTCGCCGCGAATGGTGATAATGCGCGCGAGGTCGGCATCGGTCAAGGGTTCAAGCGCATCGAAGAGGCACGACCATCCGCGCCCCCAGAGAGCGAGGAGTCCGGTGCGCGTGGCGGGAGGATCTTCAAATTCGCTGTCCCGGTTGCGCGTGGGCTTTTCGCCGTCGGAGGTGAGGAAGTTGGTCCAGCGCGAGATCATGTTTCCCGCCACGTGTTTGATGAGGATGGCGATGGAGTTCATCTCCGGATCGAGCGTGCAGTATAGGTCGTTGTCGGATACCTGCGCGATGGCGGCGTCGGTAAGCTTTTTGTACTGGCGGAAGATGGCTCGCGCATCTTCAGTGTATGAGGTTGTGAATACAAGCGGCATGGGCGTTATTCCTGTTTAATCGTTGTAGCTTTGTCGTCGCGGAAGGTCACGGACCACTTCTGGGGCCCGGCGTTGTAGTCGACAGTGCGATTGCCGATGTCGGATGACTCCGACTGCTGGACCAGGCCCAGCGCCATGGCGGTCTGCAACTCGTTCATGCCGGGGATGGGGTGGTGCGCATCCACTGCGGCCCAGACTTTCGGCCCCCAGAATTTGTACATGTTGTGCGGGTCGTCGTAGTAGAAGATCTGGTCGCAATAATAGGTTGAGTCAGTGCCCTGAATGAAACCAATCGCGGTCGCATACTCCTTATCGTTGTTCGGCATTTTGAAGACGGCGAAGACCTGCCTGTCGCCATGCGGCACGCGGGTGGCGAGGCCAGCCGGAACCTTTTCGGTGATGATGTCCTGAATTTCAAGCGCCTGGACGCTCGGCAGGACTCCGGATTTGTGTGCGAAGTCGACGCGATGGGCGGTGTAGGGATAGTAGTCGAGCGTGTATCCGGACTGCACCCATACGGTTTTGCCGTCGAGCACCTTGGCCGACTCCAGGCTGTCGATGTAGAGCTTGCGCGGCAGCACCATCTCGTCCTGGGTGAGCTGCGGTTCGGTGACCTTCGGCTGCGCGATCGGCTCATGACGTTCGCGCCAGATGAAGTAGACGCGGATGGCGAACAGAAGCAGAACAAACGCGGTGACCAATCCAACTTTTTGCCAGGTTTTCATGCGGGCGATCCTTCTCTTAAATATCCATTTGCCGGAAGCCGGGAAAAACAACTACATGGTTTGGATGCAGTTTCACAGTTGGCGCACCTGCTGTGCGGCTTCGAAGGCTTCTACGTTCAGAAGGGCTTCGGCGGTCAGTTTGTCGGCCTGGCGCAGCTCAGGAAAGAGCACGCTCCAGAGGCCGGTGATCATGAGGGAGCCGATGCCTCCATAGATGACGGCGCGCACGGCGCCCCACCACTGCGCGGTGAGTCCGCTCTCAAACTCTCCCAGCTCATTGGACGCGCCGAGGAAGAGCGAATTGACGGCGCTGACGCGGCCGCGCATCTCTGTCGGCGTGGCCAACTGCAGAATCGAGGAACGGATGACGACGCTGACCATGTCCGATGCGCCGACGATGAAAAGCGCGAGCATGGAGAGTGCCATGTTTCTTGACAGCCCAAAGAAGATGGTAGCCACACCGAAGATAGCGACGCAGACAAGCATGAGCGAACCGGCGCGGCGCTGGATGGGCCACCAGGTAAGGGAAAAAGAAACAATCAGTGCGCCCACGGCCGGCGCGGCGCGCAACAGGCCCAGGCCGCGGGGGCCGGCATGGAGGATGTCCTGCGCGAAGATGGGCATGAGGGCGACGGCTCCGCCGAGCAGCACCGCAAACAGATCGAGCGATATCGACCCAAGCAGGATGGGTGTGCGCCGCACATAGCGGAAGCCGGCAAGAATCACGTCCATGGACACGGCGCGGTGCTCCATGCGCCCTGGTCGCACGGAGAGCGAGCCGACCAGGGTGAGAAACCAGAGGAGCGTGGCCAGCGTGAAGAGATAGACCAGCGGGGCTCCGGCGATGCGCTCGTGGAGCGGAAGGGTAAACAGCAGGCCGCCGAGCGCGGGGCCGGTGATGGTGGCGATCTGAAAGATGGTCGCGCCCCAGGTAACGGCGTTGACGAAGTGCTCCTTAGGCACGAGATGCGGAATGAGCGCAGAGCTGGCCGGGCCGCTGAAGGCGCGTCCGGAGCCGATCAGGAAGAGCACGGCATAGATGGGCAGAATGCGATGGATCCGGTGCAGAGCGAAGAAAAAGAGCGCCGAGGTGCAGAAGACCTGAAGCGTATAGCAGACCAGAATGACTTTGCGCCGGTCGAAGCGGTCGGCCACGTGTCCGGAGGGCAGCATGAAGATGAGTCCGGGAAGAAATAGCGCGAGGCCGGTGTAGCCGAGGTCGATGGCGCTGTGCGTGATGAGATAAATCTGCCAGGCAACGGCGAGCGCCTGCGCCTCGGCTCCGATGACAACCATGACGCGCGCTAGCTGGTAACGGCGAAAATCGCGAGACTCAAAAGCCGCAGCGGCTCTGGCAGGGGATGTGTCGGACATGCCTGCTTCGTTTATACCGCGTCAGGCGCCCCTGCGGCGTGTGCCAGCGGTGAGATTCAATTGTTTTATGGGGTCGATATAAATTCTTCCATCGTTTCAAAAAGAAAGCCGATGGTTTCGACGGCCAATCAGCTCTTCACGCCCGAGTTCGCGCCGCCGGACGATTCCGGCGGGGATTCCTGCCTCTTTGCGGCATAGAGATACCAGGCGAGCCACGCGATACCTTGCCAGAGGTACACTTGCGAATGGAACGAGACGTGCGCAAGCATCTCAATCGATGCCGCGCTCATGAGCGCCAGCAGTGGTATGAGCTTCCTCGATGGACGAACGGTGGGCAGGATGGCGGCGAGTCCAATGGCCTGGTCGCTGAACCAAGCATAGGGGGCGGTCACCAGCGACACCAGGATGAGAAGCGGCGCGTGATCCTGCCAGTCCCAATTCCTTCTGTGACGGTAAAAATAGTATAGGGCCCAGGCACATGCCAAAACCGCAGGCATGAACTGCAGCCACATCGCTTGTTGATGGATGCTGAAGCGGAAGAGCGTTCCGAGCGTCGGAACAAACTCGTTTCGAATCCCATCAACGCGCATCATGGTGAGGTAGTGTCTCCAGACCGACGCGTCGAACCACAGAGCGACGAGACACTCGGAAGCCAGCGCCAGTACAGCTCCCACTAAAACCGAGTACGCCTTGCGGGCAAAGATCCATACCAGCAGGACTGCAGCTAGAGGCAGAAAGAGATGCGGCTTAATTGCGCATAGCGACAGCGAGATACCCGCGATGAGCGGATGGCTCTTGAGAAAACGCAGAAAGAGCACAATGCCCAGGAGTGAGAAAACTCCGGTCTGTCCCGTCGCCAGGTTTGCCAGAGCGGGGGCGAAACAATAACCGATGAGATAGAGATTGCTTCGCTCTCCGTTATCCTGCCGTCGCAATATCTCGACGGAGAGGATCAGGCAGGCCGCAAGAAGCAGCGTCCAGAAGATCGACGCCGCACGGGCCGGCATAAATCCGAGCGGTATGGTGAGAAACAGCGCCGTCGGGGGATTTCTCATCATCAGCACGCGGTCCTGCAGCTCGAATCCGGCAGACCGCTCCACCATGAGGATGGATTGCGGGTCGTAAGGATTTTGGCCGTGGACCAGTTGTTGGCCGGTTGCCCAGTAGGAGATGAAATCGTGGCTTGCCGCCGCTCTTCCATTTAATACGACGACAGAGATGCCGAGGATGCTGAGCCCGGAGACCGCAATAAACAGAGCCGCGATAATCAAAGAAAGCGGCGAACGCCGGATATCGAAAGGGATGCTTCGCCGCGTCCCGGTCTGATGTTCGCTCGTCTGGATCGGCGAAGAGCTGTTCATTGGGCTCTATTCTAGACACGAATGGCAGTGCCGGGAACGAATCCTGTATGTGGCAAAGTGGCAAGACTCAAAAGTAGTTACGAATGAAACAGGAAGCCGGGATTTCGAATCCAGGATTTTAGTGATCGTGCGGTTTGGGCGGAGCGGCTACATGCAACGGAACCTGCAGGGTTCCGAGGCGGCCGCTGGTCATGTCCCACACGGCGAAGTAGAGATAATTTTCCCCTTTGTGGAGATTGACCTGCTGGGTAAAGGGTAGGAGAAGGTTCGGCGGGAGTGGGAGATGAACTGAATTGAGGCTGAGGGTGATTCGATCCCCGAGCCTGGCGATGTTCGAACCTTCCTCATTCACGGCGATGACTGCAACCCCAACTATGATTTGCGGCTTGCCATTGATAAACGTTGTGGTTAACGACCCGGCCGGCACCGAGTAGTGAATGGACACAGGAATGTATCCCCGTTTGTGGGGAAGTGGAGGGGCCGTCGCTGAGTTGCCTACTCCGGTTGCGGCTTGAGAAGTTTCTGACAAAGGCTGAACGCTGGCCTGGAAGATGATGGGGACACTGCGCAGATCCGGCTCTTTGACGACATCTCCATCCAATAGCAGAAGCTTTCTTGACTTCTCCGGCTTCTGGACGGCCCCGCCGCTCGTATCGGCGTAATATCCGCGGCGATAGCTGAGGTTGTAGATTGCGCCATCCGAATCAAGCCTGACCTGGACCTTGTGCCACTTGTTATCGATCTTGAAATCAGAGGGGGAATACGTGAGCGTGTAGAAGCTGCCGCTGGTGCCGAGCCAGTGGGCGGCCACCCGGTCCAGGCCGTTGTTGTTATAGAAGGCATGACCTCCCGTGGCGTCGGCAATGTCGTTCATGAGCGCGTGCTGCGCCCACATGTTGTATCCCTCGGTCGTGGTTAGCCCCCGAGCGTCGACGGGATAGACCGCGATGCGACCCGACTCAAGCATGTCATAGATCGCACGTGCGTCCGTCTGGCTTACGAATGTCGTCGGGTCAGGCGTGAGATAAAGCGTAGAACCTCCGGAGAACCAGAGGATATTCTTGCGTCCGGGATACTGCGAGAAATCGAAGGCGATTTTGTAAAGAGTCGCAAAGTCGCTGTAATACTCCCGGCCTGTGGGCGGAAAATGCGGAAGCGCCTTGTGAACGGCGGCCAGCAACAGTGCGCGATCGGACGTGAAGTTTTGCAGAAGGATACTTCCCGGCCCGGTACGCCAATAAATGGCCAGCGGCTCATCGGGCGGCAACTGCTTGAGAAACCGGGTGAGCTCATAATTGAGATACATCTGGTCAACGATCGCGAGGTTGGTGGTATCGATGACGATGATATTGAGAACCGAGGGAAGGTGAAGAAGAAAATCGTTGTTATAAACTCCCGGCGCGGCGGGCGATTGTGGAATCGTTGCAACCGGAGCAGCGGTGTGTTCGTTAAACGACAGGAGAGCCTGCGGCTTGCCGTTGTCGAAGATGTGGAAGTCTGAAGCTTTCAGGCCCTGTACCGGATTTCCTTTGCTGTCAGTTACCGTGACATCTGTAAGCACGATGCGAGTCGTGGTCTGGAAGGTGTAGTTTGGCCTCTGCGCCGGAGCTGCACCGCTGACCGACTGTGCATGAACAGACGCGGAAAGCGCCATAAACAACCAGGGAAGAGCGAAGGCCGCAACAAAGGAACGACAGAGCATTGGCTCACCCGCGGTGGGACGGCGAACAGCCCGCCGCCCCACTCTACTTTATACGGACAGGTGTGGAAGTAAGTTGCAGAGATGCCTTTAGTGCTGCCCAAATTATTTTGCGTGCGGCGTGCGAGGCCGTAGTCTGGAGCGTGGACGAATTGGAACGTGGATCGCCGTTTGCGGCGGCGAATCCGGCCATTGAGAGCATGGAAGAGCGGCTGCCTCCGCCGGTTACGGCAGGGCTTGGCTCGTTCCGCGCAGTCGCGGCGGTGTGCCTGTGCGGCGTCTTCGCATTTCTTAATCTTTATGTGACGCAGCCGCTGCTGCCGCTGCTGGAGCACATCTTTAACGCGTCGAAGTCAGCCGTAGGCTTCACGGTCAGCGCATCCACGCTGGGGGTAGCACTCTCGGCTCCGATATTGGGCGCACTGGCCGAGCAGATGAACCGCAAGCGGGTGATTGTGGCTTCGACGCTGGTGCTGGCTGCGCCCACACTACTGGCGGCAACCGCGCCAGGACTGCATTCGCTCATCTTCTGGCGTTTTTTGCAGGGTCTCATTCTGCCCGGCATCTTTGCCATCACCATTACCTACATTGGCGAGGAGTGGGAGCACCACGCCGTTCCCATTGTGATGAGCATCTATGTGAGCGGCACTGCGTTCGGCGGGTTCCTGGGCCGCATGATTGCCGGAGTCGCCGCCGAGCGGCTGAACTGGCGATGGTCGTTTGTGCTGCTGGGCGCACTTACGCTTGCGGGCGCGGCGATGATCGCACGCTGGCTGCCGAACGAAAAACGTCCGATGCCGAAGGACACTCAGGCCAGCACACTCGCACAGATTCGTGCGATGCTGGCGCACTTTCGCAATCCGCGATTGGTCGCGACCTTTGCTGTAGGGTTCGGCATGCTGTTCGCGCTGGTGGGGACTTTTACCTATATCACGTTCTATCTAGCCGATGCGCCGTTTCATCTTTCAACTGAAGCGCTGAGCTATCTGTTTGCGATTTACCTGATCGGCCTGATTGTGACACCGGCAGGCGGGTATCTGGTGACGCGCATCGGGATGCGGGCGGGGATTGCGTTTGCGATTGGCGCGTGTCTTGCGGGCGCGCTGGTAACTCTGAGCCACTCGCTGTGGCTGGTCGTGTTGGTCGGGCTGGGCCTGGTGTGCACGGGGGTCTTTATCGCGCAGGCTACGGCGAACAGCTTTTTGCGCATCGCCGCTCCGGCGGGCGGACGCGCCTCGGCGGCAGGTTTGTACATCTGCTGCTACTACGTTGGAGGCACAGCGGGCGGCGTAGTGCCGGCCTACATGTGGTCGATTGGAAAGTGGCCGGCGTGCGTGGCCCTGATTGCGTGCGAGCTGGCGATGACGCTGGTGATCGCACTGGTGGGATGGAGAATGCCGAAGCATGCGCACTCCGCTTCCTTGTGATGGGGTGAGCCTGCCGGGTCCGGCTCGGCATCGATCAATATCCCGCAGCCTTCCCGAAACTCTGGCGGTCGTCGTGTCCGCCTTCGAGTTCGCCGGTTTTGGGATCGACCTCGATGCACTCGCCGTCGCTCCAGTGGCCGCCGATTTTGAGCGTGTAGCCCATGGCGCGCAGGCCGTTGAGCGTTGCGTCAGAGAAGCCGGGTTCGAGAAAGACGATATCGGGCAGGTACTGGTGGTGGAAGCGCGGCGCGTCCACGGCCTGCTGGATGTTCAGTCCCTCTTCGGCGGCGCTGAGGAAGATGTTGGCGACGGTGGTGATGATGCGGCCTCCGCCGGGCGAGCCGAGCACAAAACGCACCTTGCCGTTTTTTAGCACGATGGTCGGCGTCATGCTCGACAGCGGGCGTTTGCCCGGTGCGATGGAGTTGGCTGGGCCCTGGATGAGGCCGTACATGTTGGGCACACCTTGCTTCGATGCAAAGTCATCCATCTCGTCGTTCAGGATGAAGCCGAGGCCGTCGGCGGTGACTCCCGAGCCGAAGCTGTTGTTGAGCGTGGTGGTCACAGAGACGGCGTCGCCGTTGGCGTCCATCACGGAGTAGTGCGTGGTCTGCATCGACTCATGGCGCACGTCGGCCATGGTGGGCGGCGGTGGAAGAAATCCGGCAGGGCGCACAAGGTCTTTGGAGGGGGTTGCCTTGTCCGGCAGGATGGTAGCACGCCAGGCTGCAGCGTATTTTTTGCTGATCAACTGCGCCACGGGGATGTTTATGTAGTCAGGATCGCCGAGGTAGTCGGTGCGGTCCATGTAGGCGCGCCGGTAGGCTTCAATGATGTAGTGCATCTCCTGCGGCGAGCGGTCGGGCCAGCGGCTGAGATCGTAGCCTTCGAGGATGTTGAGGGCTGAAATGAGGACGATGCCTCCAGACGAAGGAGGCGGCGCGCTGACGATGGTGTAACCCCTGTACGTTCCGAAGATCGGCACGCGCTCCTTTGCAGTGTAGTGTGCAAGATCTTCAGCGGTGATAATACCTCCACCTTTCTGGATGTCTTCCGCAAGTTTTTTGGCGATGCGGCCGCGATAAAAATCGCTCGGATCATTGGCGATGGTGCGGAGGGTTGCGGCCAGCTCCGGCTGCCTGAAGACCTCTCCGGATTTGTAGAAGTTGCCGTCTCGCTGGAAGATGCGCCTCGACGCAGCGAATTCGGCCAGAGTGGGGTCGTGGAGCATCTCGGCTTCGTGATCGGTGAGCACGTAGCCGTTGCTGGCGAGGCGGATGGCCGGCGCCATGACCTGCTTCAACGTGAGCTTGCCGTATTTTCTCTCCGCATAGACCATTCCAGCCACGGAGCCGGGAACACCGATGGCCTTGTAGCCGATGATGCTTTCATCGGGAACGACATTACCCTTGGCATCGAGATACATGTTGACGGTGGCGGCTTGCGGGGCACGCTCCCGGTAGTCGATGAACGTATCTTTGGTTTTGTTGGACGCGAGATTCAGGTGGATGAGCATGAAGCCGCCGCCGCCGAGGTTGCCCGCGTCAGGATAAACGACGGCGAGCGCGAAACCGGTGGCTACGGCCGCATCGACGGCATTGCCGCCTTCTTTCAGAATTTCCACGCCGGCGTCGGTGGCCAGATGATGGATGCTGACCACCATAGCGTGCTTTGCGCGAACGGGCTGCTCGTTCTGCGCATACAGCGATGTCGCGCAGAGGCTGAGGGCGAGGATAAAAGAAAAAGAGCGGCGCATCGTCTGATCAGTGTAACGGCAGCGCCATGATCGATCAGCTAAAAAGTACCCGCTCCAGTGAAGACTTGCTATTCGTAGCGCAGCGCTTCGATCGGGTCGAGCGTGGCCGCCTTCCACGCGGGATAGATTCCGAAGACGAGGCCGATCGCCAGCGATACCGAGAATCCGATGACTGTCCACATGGTGGACATGGTGGCGGGAAGAACCGTGACAAGCGTGCGGACAACCACAGTGACGATTGCGCCAAGCAAAATGCCGATGACACCGCCGATCGCGCAGAGCGTAGTCGCCTCCATCGTGAACTGAACCAGGATGTTGCGCTTGGTCGCGCCGATTGCCTTGCGGACGCCGATTTCGCGGGTCCGTTCGGTGACCGAGACGAGCATGATGTTCATGACGCCGACGCCGCCGACCATGAGGCCGACACTGGAGACAGCGACCATGAAGATGGCGAGACCGCCTGTCAGCTGCTTCCACAGGCGCGCAATGGTGTCCGGCGAGAAGATCGCGAAGTTATCCGGCTGCCAGGTGTGTACCTTGCGACGAATGCGCAGGAGCTCGCGCACCTCATCCTCCACCAGGTCTCGGTTTTTAGGATCGTCGTACTTGACGCTGATCCACATGCCGCTTTCTGTCGCGTCTTCCGGATGGAGTTTCAGGAAGGTGTTGAGCGGGAAGAGAGCCCGGTTGTCCTCGGGGTTGTCGCCCCCGCCGAAGGCCTCTTTCACCTTGTCGACGACGCCGATGACCGTGAACATGTCGCCTTCGATTTCGACTTGCTTGCCGACAGCATCGGCCTTACCAAAGAGTTTCTGCCAGGTGTCGTGGCCGAGGATGACAACGTTGGCCGCCCGCTGGTCTTCATCCTGAGTAAACATGCGGCCCTGGATCAGATTCATTTCCGTTGTTTGCTCCACGGCGGTCTGATCGCCTTCGAGCATCGTGCCCTGAGCCTGCTTCTTACCGTACTTCACCCCGATGATGCCTACCTGGAAGATCTGGTTCACGTGGCGAGCTCCGGCGTTTGCGGCCACAACATGGGGCAGGTCACGCATCGCGACGGCGTCACCCGGAGTGAGCTTCGGACGGGCCAGCATTTCCGTGGTAGGGCGGCCCACGCCGATAGGCAGGTGGTACACCCAGAGGACATTGGATCCGAGAGAATCGACCCAGGCCTGCACATTGTTGTTGAGACCGCTGATGATAGAGGAGATGGAGATGACGGTTGCGACACCGATGACGATGCCCAGGATGGTCAGGCCCGAACGAAGCTTGTTGGCGCGCACGGTATCGAGCGCCATTCGTATGGCTTCGCCGGTGCTTCCGAGTTTCATGCCCAACTCCTGATCGCTTCCCGCATAAATTCCTACAGCTCCGACCGGAGCGCCACGATGGGATCCAGCGTGGCCGCCTTGTGCGCCGGGTAGACGCCGAAGAAGACGCCGATAGCGCCGGAGACAAAGACCGCCATGAGCACCGACCAGATCGCGATATCCGACGGGAAGCCGACAATGACCGTTACCAGCCGCGCCACTCCGACGCCCACAAGAATCCCGAAAACGCCGCCGACCAGCGACATGGTTCCGGACTCGATGATGAACTGCAGCAGCACATCTTTGCGGCGCGCGCCCAGCGCCTTGCGAACACCGATCTCGCGAGTGCGCTCGGTGACCGAGACCAGCATGATGTTCATGATGACGATGCCGCCCACAATAAGCGAGATGCTGGCGACGCCGATGACGACGAAGAGAAAGGTCGAGCTGATGCTCTTCCAAAGGCCGACGAAGGTCTGGTTGGTGGAAAGCGTAAAGCTGTCGGGCTGGCCGACCGGGTCATGCCGCAGCGAGCGCAGGATAACAGTCGCCTCATCCGAGGCGCGATCGAGCTTTGCACCGACGCCTCCGGCTTTGACATAAATGGTGACGCTGTCGTTGGTCCCGTAGGTGTGTTGATACGAAGTGATGGGAACAGAGACGTAGTTGTCTTCGCTGTGGCCGAGGGTGGTGCCCTGGCGTTCACCGACCCCAATGATGGTGTAGGGCTCGCCGTCGACGCGAATCTCCTTGCCGAGGGGGTTGGTATTCGGCATGAGGTTGTCCACGATATCGTAGCCGACGATGGCGACGCGTGATCCGTATTGCTCGTCCGCGGGGACGAAACTTCGACCCAGGGCGATGTTGAGATTGGAGATGACGGGCATATTCCAGGTCCAGCCACGAATGTCGGTGCTGTCGCTGGAATGGTTTTCATAGACAACCTTGCCGGAGGTGTTGAGCAGGGCACCTACGCTCTCACAGCTTCTGCACTCCGACTGGATGGCATAGTAGTCCGCCATGTCAATTTTCTTGCGCTTCTGGTATTTCTCCCACTGTTCATAGCTGA
>Ga0335072_10002513_pt1 | contig 28405 bp, 23 predicted proteins | sample Lox_Sample_21_FD_206725 | JGI IMG/M metagenome (GOLD analysis project Ga0335072, IMG submission 206725) | Soil microbial communities from Loxahatchee National Wildlife Refuge, Florida, United States - Lox_Sample_2.1 | ecosystem: Environmental > Terrestrial > Soil > Wetlands | place: USA... | reverse complement strand
TACAGCGCGGGCCGGACCGGATCCTCGCTCTCCGCCACCACGTTCTTACGCCGCCACCGCAACCCGCCCGTGGTCTCGCTGTAGGCGCTGACCCCGCCGGTGTTCGAGAACACCACCACGCCGTCGAGCGCGGCCGTCAGCGTCCCGTCGAAGGAGCCCCCCTCCGGCCGGATCAACCGCTCGCCGCCGGTGCGCAGGTTGATCCGGCGGAGCCCGGTCACCGGCTCCGAACCCAGGTACCCGCCCGCCGACACCGTGACGTACACGTAGTCACCGTCGGCGCGCCATGCCTGCGGCACCCGCCCGGTGGGCCGGCTCCAGAGCACCCGGCCGGACGCGTTGTCGTAGCTGGTCACCGACGTGCTGCCGACGATCACCGTCCGCGCGGCGTCGGCCGCGACCGCGCCGCCGTAGCTCGCCGCAGGGTAGTCGTGCGTCTCCTGGCCGCTGCTGGCGGAGAGCACCACCTCGTCCCGCGCTGTCCCCCCGCCAGCGGTCGTGCTGGGGTACGCGACCCCGGCCGTCACCACGTCCGCCCACGAGCGCACGGACACCACCGACGCCCCGGCCGGGAACCCGGTCAGCGTCGCGGTCCACAGCGCGCGGCCGGTCTGGACGTCGAAGCCGTAGACGCTGGTGCCGTAGCCGATGGCGGCCACCTGCGGACCCGCCGCCACGAAGGCCTGACCCGCCGCGGGCACCGTGCCGATGACGCCGCCGCCGGCGATCCACGACCCGCTCAGCCCGCGGACCCAGCGGACGGTTCCTGCGTGCCCGCAGCGCGGCGCCGGGCACGGCCTCGCACCCGTCCCTGTGGCGTAGCCGGGGATGAGGGCTGCCCCGATCAGCACGGCGGCCAGCAGGCCGCGCCGCGCCAAGCCCCACGACCACCAGCGCGGCATCCTCACGCCTCCGCCCGACCTCTTCCCGGTCCGCTCGCCCGCCCCCGCAACGCCCCCGGGCGGCCCCGTGCCTGGGCCACCACGGTAGTCCTCCGGCGTCCCGGACGGGACGTTGACGCGCGCGACCGCGGCCGCGTGGCGTGCTTGGGCGGGCGCCCGCCCGCTCGGCCCGCCGCGGCAGTACCGTTGGCATCGCGAGGCCTGCCCAGGCTCACAGCCACAAGGAGGAGACGATGACCGAGCGAGCACCGCTGCCGTACGACTTCCTGCCCGAGGTGCCGTCGTTCACGGTCGAGAGCGACGACGTCCGTGGCGGTGAGCAGCTTGCCGACGCCCAGGTCTACAACTCGTTCGGGATGTCGGGGCAGAACATCTCGCCCCACCTGCGCTGGCACGGCTTCCCGGCGGAGACCGCGGGCTTCGCGGTGACCTGCTACGACCCGGACGCTCCGACCGGCTCGGGCTTCTGGCACTGGCTGGTGATCGACATCCCGGCCTCGGTAACCGAGCTCCCGGCGGGCGCCGGAGCGGCGGGCGGGGCCGGCCTGCCGTCCGGGGCGTTCATGGTCAGGAACGACTACGGCACCAAGGACTTCGGCGGCGCGGCGCCGCCAGCGGGCGACCCGGCGCACCGGTACGTCTTCGCCGTGCACGCGCTCGACACCGACAAACTCGGGATCGATTCCGACGTCACCCCCGCCGTGGCCGGCTTCAACCTCAGGTTCCACACGATCGCCCGCGCCCTGACCGTTCCGGTCTTCGCGCACTGACCGGGTCAAGGACACGAGCCACTTCGTATGTAACGCCCCGTCTCGCCGCCATCCTGGGCGGCGAGACGGGCGGCTGGGCGGACTCATCACGAGCGATGGCGGCCGGGCCCGGCCGACCGTGGCGCCCGTGGCGCTAGCGGCGTAGCGGCCGGCTCCTCCACGTCGCGGCGGCTGATCGCCAGGTACGCGACGAACGCGATGATCGGGATGGTGAGCCCGATCGCGACCGGGCCGCGGCCGAACCCGAGCCCGCCCACGCTGCGCGGCACGCCCATCCAGTCCGCGTACGACGCGCCGAGCGGCCTGGTCACGATGTAGGCGAACCAGAAGGCCGCGATCACGTTGAGCCGCAGCCACCGGTGGGCGACGCCCGGGACGGCGAAGATCAGGGTGAACATGATCCCGGAGGTCAGGTAGCCCAGGTGCAGGGTGGTCGCGGTCATGTCGCCGAGGGCCGTGCCGAGCGCGAACGTGGACAGCACCGTCGCCCAGTAGAACGCCTCGCGGCGCCGGGTACGGATGCTGTGGATCGAAAGCGTCCGCTCGGTCACGTACCAGCAGACCAGGACGACGGCCAGCACGACGGCGAAGAACGCGCTGGAGACCGCGTACGGGATGCCCAGTTGGATGTGCATCCCGTCGGCGGCCATCGTGCCGAAGATCGCGACCATGTCCACCGTCAGCCAGTAGACCCAGGCAACGTACCGGCGCGCCCGGAATTGCAGCGCGAGCGCCACGACCAGGGCCACGAACCCGATGGCCACCGCGATGAACGGGTCGATCTTGTAGACCAGCCAGTCCGATGTCGCCTCGCCCTGCGCGGTGGTCAGGATCTTGATGATCCAGAAGAACACCGTGATCTGCGGCACCTTGCTCGCCGCCTGATGCGCGGTCACGACCGGCTCGCGCCGGACTCGCCCCGCCGTCACATCGCCCGAAGTCACCGTCGATCCCATCGCCTGCCGGGTACCGGGCACAACCTATACGGTGTCCAGGAGCCCGGCTTGCGACTTGACCGTCTGTTTGCCCGGTGGCCCAACCGCTGTTAACCCGGTGACGCAACCGTCCGGCGCTCAGCCGCCGAGGCCTGCCAGCACCCGCTGCTCGGTCTCGGGGCTGAGCCCGTGCTTGATCCGCCCCGGCGGCGGGTCACCCTCGGCCTGCAGCCACCGCCAGGTGTCGGCAACGGTGTCCTCGACCGGCCGGCAGGTCATGCCCTCCGCGAACGCGGCCGAGACATCCCCGTCGTGCAGCCCCGCGAACTCACCGGTCGGCGGCAGCCAGACCGGCAGCTCGGTCCATGGCTCGATGCCCGCCCGCTCGACCACCTCGGGCGGCACCCAGACCAGGGTGGCCCGCGAGCCGGTCACCGCCGTGGCCGTTTCCAGCAGGCTGGCCATCGTTGCGTGGCCTGGCCGGCTGACGGTGTTGAACGCCCCGCCCACGCCGCGCCCGGCCGCCGACAGCATCCACGCCGCCAGGTCCCGGCAGTCGATGTACTGCAACGGCCGGTCCCGCGGGCCAGGGGCCAGCACGTCGCCGCCGCGCTCCAGCCGCCGCAGCCACCAGGGCATCCGCCCCACGATCTCGTACGGGCCGAGGATCAGGCCGGCCCGGGCCAGCAGCGCCCGGTCGCCGAACGCCGCGACAGCGGCCAGCTCTCCGCCGCGCTTGGCCGCCGCGTAGTCCGTGCCGTCGTCGCTGGCCGGGTCGGCGTCGACCACCGGCGAGCCCTCGTCGGCTCCGGGCGGGAACGACCGGTACACCGAGCGGCTGGACACATACCCGTAATGACCGGCCCGCCCGGCCAGCAGGGCGGCGGCCTCGCCCACCACCCGCGGCGCGCCGCTCCAGGTGTCGATCACCGCGTCGAAGGACTCGTCCGCCAGCGGCCCCGACTCCAGCGCGGCGCGCAGCGCCGCGGTGTCGGTGCGATCCGCGTGCACGGCCCGCGCGCCCTGCGGCTGGTGCCCGGTCATCCCTCGGTTGAGCGTGGTCACCGCGTCGCCGCGGTCCAGCGCGACCTCGACGACCGCGCGCCCGACGTGGTGGGTTCCGCCCAGAACAAGAAGTTTCATGCCAGACACCCTGCCGCAGGCGCGGCGAGCCGGTCCAGGGCCGCGACGGACTCAGCGCGCAGAGACAGGCTCCCGGCGGCGATGTTCTCGGCCAGATGGGCGGGGTCGGCGGTTCCCGGGATCAGCAGCGTGCCGTCGTGGTGCGCGAGCAGCCAGGCCAGGACCACCTGGACCGGCGTGGCTCCCGCGGCGGCCGCGATGGCAGCCACCGTGGGGTCGGCGGTCGCCTTGGGCCCGCCGGGGACGGCGGAACGGATCGGGAAGAACGGCACCCAGGCGATGTCGTGCTCGCGGCACAGCTCCAGCACCGGCTCGGCCGAGCGGTTCAGGACGCCGTAGGAGTTCTGCACGCACGCGATGCCGGCCGGCAGCGCCTGGCGGAGCTGGCCGGCCGAGACGTTGGACAGGCCGATGCCGCCGATCTTGCCGGCGTTCCTGAGCGCGCAGAGCTCGGCTAGCTGATCGTCGAGGCCGACCTGCTGGTCGCCTTCGGCGATCAGCCCCGGCTGGGCATCAAGCCGCCGCAGGTTGACCACCCCAACCTGCTCCGCGCCGAGCGCGGCGAGGTTGTCCTCGACCTGCTCGCGCAGCTCATGCGGCCGCTGCCCGGGGACGAGCCCGCCGGCGGCGTTCCTGGCCGCACCGACCTTGGTCACGATCACCAGATCCGGCGGATACGGAGCCAGCGCGTCGCGGATCAGTTCGTTGGTGGACCCGTAGAAATGGGCGGCGTCGATGTGGTTGACGCCTGCGCCGGCGGCCTGGCGCAGGATCGCGAGCGCCGCATCGCGGGCGACGCCGGCGCGGGCGAGCTGCATCGCGCCGAACCCGATCCTGGCCACGCTGCGCCCGGCCAGCTTCGCGGTCCCGCCCGGTGCGGGCTCGGGAGAATCTGTTCGCGGTCCGGTTGCCGTCATCGGTGAGCCTCCGGTCGTGGCATAGTGGTGGAAGAACCGGAGGAAGCTCCGGTAGATCTCATCCTAACAGATCCGGAGGACCCTCCGTTTAATGCGGGACCAGGATCAGCCCAGGCGCGTGCGCGCCGATGCCCAGCGCAACCGCGCCCGCCTGCTCGACGCCGCCAGGGCAGCGTTCGCGTCCGGCCCCGAGCCGGTGACGCTGGAGCGGATCGCCCGGGACTCCGGCGTCGGCATCGGCACGCTCTACCGGCACTTCCCGACCCGCGAGGCGCTGGTCGAGGCCCTGTACCGGCAGGAGCTGGCCGACCTGTGCGCGAGCGCGGGCGACCTGCTCGCGGCGAACGCGCCGGAGCTGGCGCTGCGGGCCTGGATGGACCGGTTCGCCGACTACGTGACGGCCAAGCAGGAGATGGCCGACGCGCTCCGCGCGGTGTTCGCCTCCGGAAGCGTCACGGTCTCCGAGGCCCGCGAGGAACTGACCGCGGCGCTGCAGACGATCCTCGACGCGGGGATCGCCGGCGGCACGCTGCGCGCCGACGTCCGCGCCGAGGACATCGTGGCCTCGATCGTCGGCATGTTCGCCGCCACGTCGCGCGCCGGGGGCAATGAGCAACTGCACCGCATGCTCGACCTGCTCACGGACGCCGTCCGCCAGGGGACCCGGCGGGCCTAGGCCAGGCCTAGGCCCGGACGGGCAGCGTCGCGACGTGCTCGCCGCAGGTCGCCGCGTCGTAGCCGGGCAGGCTGGCGAGCTGATCGAGCAGCCAGCGCGAGGAGAGCACCTTGATCAGCCCCTGGACCTCGCGGGAGCTGGCCAGGCCGGCCGGGATCACCAGGTCGAACCGCTCGGAGGTCAGCGGGATGAAGGCCAGGCCGTAGGCGAGCGCGGCGGGTTCGCTGGCCACCCCGGCGTCGGCCAGGCCGGCGGTGATCGCCGCGGCGACCTGGAGGTGCCCGGTGGCCCGGGTGTCATAGCCGGACAGCCGCCCGGGCTCGATGCCCAGCCAGGCCAGCTCGCGGTCGAGCACGCTGCGCGCCTCGGAGCCCGCCTCGCGGTTCACCAGGCGCAGGCCCCGCCGGGCCACGTCGCGCAGGCCCGCGACCCCGTCGGCGACGTCCGGCCGCAGCACCAGCCCTTCCCGCCAGGAGCAGAACCCGAGCACCTCGCCGCCGTGCGGCAGCAGATCCTCGGCCGGGCCCGTGTTGTACTCCCCCGACGGCCCGCGCAGGTGCGCCCCGGCCACGTGCACCAGGCCCGCGGCGGCGAGCCGGAGCGCCTCCTCGCTCGGGCACGACCACCAGCTCAAAGCCACCGGCGGGTCGAGCAGGCCGAGCGGCGTCTGCAGCAGCGGCAGGGCCGGATCGCACCCGGCCACGACGAGCGTTGGCCGCGGCGGCACGATCGGCCGCACCCTGGCCTTGCCGCCCGGCTCGGTGTTTGTCCCGCTGGCCAGTGCCCCGGCCGGCTGAAACCCGGCCCGGCTGACCGAGTCCCGCGATAGCGGCAGCGCGACGAACCCCTCGCCCATCGGCACGAGCTCGACCCTGGCGTCGTCTCCGCCCAGGGGAGCGACCGGCCTGGCCGCCACCGGCGAGGCGGGACCGCCGGGCCCGAAAAGCTCCTCGACGGTCAGCCCGAGTGCGCGGGCGAGGGCCAGCGCCACCCGCAGCGACGGATCGGACAGCCCGGACTCGACCGCGGAGACCGCCTGACGGGACACGCCCGCCATCCCGGCCAGTTGCTGCTGGGAGAACCCGCGCGCCTGGCGGGCAAGCCGGAGCGCCGTGCCGCCCGCACCCTGGTCGGTCACGGGGCCGCCCGCTTCGCCGCCGCGCGCGACGGTTCGGCCGCCGCTCCGTCCGGGCCGAATCGCGGCGGGTCGACAGCGGTGACCACAAGCGGGTCACCGGGCGCCCCGGGCCGGTCCGCCAGCCGACAGGTGATCACGGTGCCGGACGTGGCCAGGTCGGCCTCCCAGCCGGCGCCGGCCGGCCGGCGCGCGGTGATGGTGCCGGTCAGCACGACGCCGCGGCCGGGCTGCGCGCCGCCGGTGACCCGTTCCGGGTGCACGCCGATGACGCCGCCCTCGGGCCGGTCCGATGGCACGAAGCCCAGGTAGCCGACGAGCTCGGCCACCCGGCGGGAGGCCGGCCGCAGGACCACCTCGTCCGGGGTGCCGGCCTGGAGCAGGCGGCCGCGGTCGAGCACGGCCAGCCGGCCGGCGAACGCCTGCGCCTCGGCCAGCTCGTGCGCGACGAGCACGGCGGGTACCGATCGCTCGTCCACCAGCCCGGCCACCAGCTCGGTCAGCGTGCGGCGCAGGCTCGCGTCCAGGCCGGTGTACGGCTCGTCCAGCAGCAGCGCGTCGCAGTGCGCGAGCAGCAGCCGTCCGAGCGCGACCCGGTGGGCCTGGCCGCCGGAAAGCCGGGCGGGCATCGCCGGCAGCAGGCCGGAGATGCCGAGCGCGTCGGCGACCTGGGCCAGCTCGCGTCCCGATGGATCGCTGCCCGGCGCGTAGCAGAGGTTGGCCCGCACCGTCAGGTGCGGGAACAGGCCCGGGTTCTGCCGCAGCAGGCCGACCCGCCGGCGCCAGGGCGGGACGAAGATCGCCGGCCGCCCGGTCGAGGTCAGCACCCGGCCGCCCAGCTCCACCCGGCCGGCCAGCGGCCGCACCAGCCCGGCGATCGCCTCCAGCACCGTGGTCTTGCCCGCGCCGGACGGCCCGAACAGGGCCAGCCGCTCCCCCGCCGCGACGCTCAGCGCGACGCGCACCGTGAACTCTCTGCGGTCAACCTCGACGTCGGCGTCGAGCACGGGCGCTCCAGGTAAAGGCGGCGAGCGGCAACGGCAGCGCGACCACCAGCAGGATCAGGGCGTACGGCAGCGCGGAGGCCAGGCCGGTCTCCTGCAGGGTATTGAAGATCTGCAGTGGTAGCCCGTATGGATGGTAAGCGATGATGATCACGGCACCGAACGCTCCCATGGCCCGGGCCCAGGCCACCGACAGCGCCACGCCCAGGCCGGGGGCGGCCAGCGGCAGCGTCACCCGCCGGAACACCCGCCGGGGCCGGTCGCCGAGCAGCGCGGCCTGCTCCTCGATCCTGGGCTCGACGTCGGCGAATGCCGCCTGGGCGCCCACCACGTAATAAGGCGCGGACTCGTAGACCTCGGCGATGACCAGCGCCAGGAACGTGTTCGTCGCGGACAGGTGCCAGGGCGTCGCGTTCAGCACCTCGCCGATCGGCGTGAACGGGCCGACGAAGAACACCAGCAGCAGGCCGATCACCAGCGGCGGGAGCAGCAGGCTGCACAGCACGCCCGCCTCCCAGACGCGCGGGAACGGCAGCGTCCCGCGGGCCAGCATGTAGGACAGCGGGGTGCAGAACACCAGCAGCACCGCGAGCGTCACAGCGCCGGACGCCAGGGAGGTCAGCAGCGGGTCCAGGTCGCCCGGGCCGGTGAGCGCGGCGCCGATCGCGCCCGCTGACAGGTGCATGAGCAGCGCGATCACCGGCCCGAGCAGGGCCACCCAGATCACCAGCGCACCGAGCACCGAAGCCGCGCCGGACACCGAGCCCAGCCGTTGCAGGGCGGCCGATGACGCGGGCGCGGGCCGAGGGCGCTGCCCGGAAGGGTCGTCTCCCCGGACAGCGCCGCCCGCGGCCGCCGCCGGGCTAGCTGCCCAGCTCACTCTTTATCGCGGCCGGTATCGCGCTGGTAGTGCCCGTCGCCGTCGGTGTCAGCAGCGTGAACCCGCCCTTCTTGTACAGGGCACGGCCCGCCGCCGACAGCGTGTACTTGACGAACGCGATCCCGGCCGCCGTGGGCTTGCCGATCAGCGTGATGTCGATCACCTGCGGCGACCCGTGCTTGGTCGTGGAGGCTCCATTGCTGGTAACCGTAACCGACGCGGTCTGGTACTGCGCGGCCATGGACTGGTCGCCCAGGTTGATCTGGGGCGGCAGCGGGATGTAGTCCAGGTGCAGCTCGATGGCCTGGGTAACGAACGCGCTCGAGGCGTCGAGCTGGCCCGACTGCAGGGTCGAGTCCAGGGACGACTCGGCGTAGATCTCCGACGAGGTGGCCGAGCCGAAGTCCGATGTGCCCAGGATCTTGGCCACCGTGTCCGAAGGCAGGTGATAGTAGGACTGGGCCAGCTCGAGCATGTAGATGAAGTCACGGCCCTGCGGGTCGATGTTCGGGTCGGTCCGGCCGAGCTTGAAGCCGGGCGTCTCCAGCAGCGTGAACAGCTGGCTGAGCGGCTTGGAGCCGTCGGCGAACGCCTTGAACTCGCTGGCGTACTTGCTGTTCGGGTTGTACGCGAGCACCATCGACGTGCCCGCGTACTGGACGTACCACTTGGTGTACTTGGGGAACAGCGGGGTGATGTTGTCACCGCCGACGCTTTCGAACACGTTCGGGCTGATCTCTCCCGATGCGATGTCCGACTCGAGGTCGCCGGAGGCGTTGTACTGACCCGAGTACTTGTAGCCGTCGGCCTTGGTGAAGGCCGGGGCGACGATCTTCTCGTGCAGGTACGAAAGGGACGATGCCGCGGCGACGCTGGCCGTGCCGGTCGGCTTCTTCGATGCGCTCGGGGAGCTCGAGGAACTGCCGCATCCCGCCGCGGCCAGTCCGATACAGGTAAACGCCAGCAGCGCGGCAATGCCGACGCCGCTGCGCTGTCTAGAGATAGCCACCATAGTCGGACCATAGCCACCGGTAGTTGCGCAGCGCAAGAATTCAGGACACGTGTCGGCCAGCGGACCCAGTTCCCCGGGAGACGGCCTTCAGTGTGTACTCAGGAAGATACGGTTCCCTTCTGGAGGGGTAACCCCACGCGCCCGCGCGCCTTAGCATGGTCTGGGTCGGGCCAGAGGAATCCGGATGGGTGAGGCAGGGCTGGCATGAGCAAGGCAACCAGGATCAGGCAGCAGAACGCCAGGGAGAAGATCGCCGCGCAGCGAGCGGCGGCCCGGCGCGCCGAGGTCCGCAAGCGGGCGCTGATCACCACCTGCAGCGTGGTCGTGGTGATCGCGATCGTGATCGCGTTCATCCTGATCAAGGCGTCTGGCAACAACTCCGCCTCCAGCGGCGGCTCGGGCGGCGTCACCGGCACAGCCCTCCCGGCCAGCGTGACCAAGGACGTCTTTACCGTCCCCGCCAGCACGCTGAACTCGGTGGGCGTCGGATCGGTGCCTGCCTTCATGAGCGCGGACGAGGGCGGCGCGCCGCCGCTCACCCCGATCTCCGGCGGGGGCGCGCTGACCAGCGGCGGCAAGCCGGAGATGCTCTACATCGGCGCCGAGTTCTGCCCCTTCTGCGGCGCGGAGCGCTGGGCCATGGCGCAGGCGCTGAGCCGGTTCGGCACGTTCACCACCCAGCTTCGCGGGATCCACTCCTCCAGCACCGACAGCGACCCGAACACGCCGACGCTGACCTTCTACAAGTCCAGCTACACCAGCAAGTACCTGACCTTCACCCCGGTGGAGAACGAGAACCGCGACCGGGGGCCGCTGCAGAACACCACGTCCGCCCAGCAGGCACTCTGGGTGAAGTACGACACCACGAACAACGAGCAGGGGTACCCCTTCATCGACTTCGGCAACAAGTACATACTCAAGCTGCCCACCTATGACCCCGGGGTGCTGGCCAACATGAGCTGGGCCCAGGTGGCGTCGGCGATGCAGAACCCCTCCAGCCAGGTCGCGCAGGGCGCCGACGGGACCGCGAACCTGATCACCGCGGCGATCTGCAAGATGACGAACGGCCAGCCGGGCAACGTCTGCACGGCGTCCGGGGTCGTCAAGGCGAGCGGCTCGCTCTGATGGCCGGCCAGAAGGCCCGCGCGGCGTCCGGCCGGGCCAAGAGCGGCGGCACCGCCACCCGGTCCGGCTCGGGCGGATCCGCCCGCAGCGGCGGCCGCAGCGCGCAGGCCACCCCGGTCCGCAACGGCAGGAACGGGCGGCCGGGCGGCGGCCAGAACGCAGCGGGCGGCCCGGGACGGGCGTCAGGCCCCCGGGACCGCACCGCTCAGGTCGCCGAGTCTCCAGCCGCCAGCCAGGCCGACGACCGGTTCACCGCGCCCGCCTGGGTGCGCTGGACCGCCCTGGCCCTGTCGCTGGCCGGGCTCGGCGTTTCGATCTACCTGACGATCGCGCACTACACCTCGACCACGATCCTGGCCTGCTCGAACAAGGGCTATGTGGACTGCGCGAAGGTGACGACGAGCGCGCAGTCGATGGTCTTCGGCGTGCTCCCGGTCGCGGTACTCGGCCTGGCCTTCTACGTGTTCATGACCGCGGTCAACACGCCCTGGGGCTGGCGGTTGCGGATCCCGCAGGTCTGGTGGGCCCGGATCGGCAGCGCCGTGGTCGGCATCGGGTTCGTCCTGTACCTGCTGTACGCCGAGATCATCCAGATCGGCAACATCTGCCTGTGGTGTACGAGCGTGCACGTGATCACGTTCCTGCTGTTCGTGCTGCTGGTGTTCACCGCCACGCTGAGCGGCGGGGCGACGGCCAGGAGCGCGCGCTAGCACCCCGGCGGGAAGGATGTCCCCATGGACGTCCTGAGCAGCCGGATTCTGCTGCGGCCGACCGACCCCGGCCGCAGCCGCCGTTTCTACCGCGACCAGCTTGGCCTGGCGGTCTACCGCGAGTTCGGCCCTCCCGACCAGCCCGGCGTCGTGTTCTTCCTCGGCCAGGGGCTGCTCGAGGTGTCCGGGCGCGCGGCCGGCCCGGCGGGCCCTGCGGTGATGATCTGGCTGCAGGTGCGCGACGTCCGCGGCGAGCACGAGCGGCTGGCCGCGGCCGGGGTCACGATCCTGCGTGGCCCGGCGGCCGAGCCGTGGGGGCTTACGGAGATGTGGATCGAGGACCCGGACGGGGTCCGGATCGTCCTGGTCGAGGTTCCCCCGGATCACCCGCTCCGCCGGGACCCGCGGCCGGCGCCCTGACCCGGTCCCGGGTCAGATGCCCTTCAGGCTGCCGATGCCGAGCGACCCGGACGAGATCGTCCGCTCGGCCTGGCGCACGTAGGCCTGCGGATCCCGGTCGACCGGCCGGACACCGGCGAAGTTCCGCGCCTCGTAGGCGGCGAACGCCGCGGCCAGGTCGTGCCGGAGGGCGAGCGCGGCCTCACGCCGGAAGTCGGTGAGGCCCTCGCGCTCCTCCTCGGCCATGTGGTCGCTGTTGGCCAGGTTCGCCGCCGCGACCGCCGCGTACCATTCGTCGCTGCCGGGCTCGTGGCCGGCCACGGCGGCGATCGCGTCCCGGATGTCGTTGTGGTCATGGATGGCGTCCCTGGTCTCAGCCTCGGACGTGCCCAGGCGCCCGGCGAGCTGACCGATCCGGAGCAACTCCGGGTAGAAGATCTCCTCCTCGGCCGCGGCGTGCACCTCGAGGAACGTCGCCAGCCGCGCCCAGATGTCGGCCAGCGCGCTGGTGTCTGCCCGGTCGATCTGCTCCAGGATCGCGAACCGCCGCCGCTGCTCGTGGTGATCGTCCAGGATCAGCTCGGTGATGTCCACGTGGCCCTCCCGACGCGCCGGTTATCCGTCCTGACGGATCGTAGTCTCTCGCGCGCTCGCGGCCGGGACTCGCCGTCGCCCCGCCCCGTACGCGGCCGCACCCGCCGCGCCCCGCCCCGCGCGCGGAATCAAGGCCCTGCCGGGTTTGTTAGACTAGCGAACTGTACGACTGGCGTACCTTACCGCCAGGTACCGGGAGGACTCGCAGATTTGACCGAGAGCCAGGGCGCTGCGGACGAGCCGCGGGCGGCACAGACCGTGATGGTCCTGTTGCGCCTGTTTCGCTCGCTGGAGCGGGTCGTAACCGACCTGACCCCGCAGCAGTACCGGATCCTGAAGCTGGCCGGGGCCGGCGGCGAGCGGTCGGCGAAGCTGGCCGAGAAGCTGGCGGTGGCCAAGCCGACGCTGACGGCCACCGCGGACGGCCTGGTGGCCGCAGGGTACGCGCGCCGCGAGACCGAGCCAGGCGACCGCCGCGTGGTCCGGCTCTGCCTGACCGCGTCGGGGCACGATGCGGTCGACCGGGCCGACGCCGCCTACGCCGGCTGGCTGGACCAGTTGCTCGCCCACACCGGCGAGCCGGACCAGGTGCTGCACGCTCTGGACCTCCTCAGCCACGCGATGGACGAGGTCCGGTGCGCCCGGGTCACCGCGTCGGCCGGCCCGGGAGCGGCATGAGGCTGCCCGCACGCCGCGGTGCGGCCCGCGCGAGCGCGGGCACGGGCACCGGCTACGGTCGAGGCTGGCTGCGGCGGCTGGCCGGGTACTGCTGGCGGTACAAGCGCGCGGTCGTGGTCGCGCTCGGCGGCTCGCTGCTCGCCACCGCGGTCACCGCCGCCATCCCGCTGATCCAGCGCGACATCGTCGACAACGCGATCTTCGCCCACCGCCAGCCGATCTGGATCGGAGCCGGCCTGCTGATCGTGGCGGCGGTGATCAACTTCGGTGCCGTGTACCTGCGGCGCTACCACGGCGGCCGGGTATCGCTGGACGTCCAGCACGACCTGCGTACCGAGCTCTTCGGCTCGCTGACCAGGCTGGACGGCGCGCGCCAGGACCAGCTCCACACCGGCCAGATCGTCAGCCGCTCGATCTCAGATCTCAACATGATCCAAGGCGTGCTCGGCATGGTGCCGATGCTGCTGGGCAGCGGCGTACTCTTCGTCCTGTCCATCGTGATCATGGCCTTCCTCTCCCCGCTGCTGACGCTCGTCGCGCTGGCCACCGGGCCCGCCCTGTGGGTGATCTCGGTCGCGTCCCGGCGCAAGCTGTTCCCGGCGACCTGGGACGCTCAGCAGCAGGCCGGGAACGTGGCCGGCGTGGTGGAGGGAGCGGTCACCGGCGTCCGGGTGGTCAAGGGCTTCGGCCAGGAGAAGCAGGAGATCGAGCGGGTGGAGGAGGCCAGCGGCTTCCTCTACGCCTCGCGGGTGCGAGCGGTCCGGCTGATGGCCCGGTTCAACCCGGCGCTGCAGGCGGTGCCGGCGCTCGGCCAGGTCGGAGTGCTTGCCCTGGGCGGCTGGCTCGCCATCAAGCACGAGATCTCCATCGGCACGTTCTTCGCGTTCTCCGCCTACCTCGCCCAGATGGTCGGGCCGGTGCGCGCGCTGGCCGCGTTCATCACGACCGGCCAGGAGGCCAGGGCCAGCGTGATCCGGGTCTACGAGGTGATCGACTCCCGGCCGCTGCTGACCGAGAAGCCGGACGCGTTGGTGCTGCGGCCAGGGACCGACGACGTCGAGCTCGACGACGTCAGCTTCGGGTACGTGCCGTCCCAGCCGGTCCTGCGCGGACTGTCGCTGCGGGTACAACCGGGCGAGACCCTCGCGGTCGTGGGCACCTCCGGGTCGGGCAAGTCGACGATCTCGATGCTGCTCCCCCGGTTCTACGACGTCCAGCGCGGCGCGGTGCGGGTCGGCGGGCACGACGTCCGCGACCTCACCCTGGACTCGCTGCGGGCCTCGATCGGCCTGGTGATGGAGGAAAGCTTCCTGTTCTCCGACTCGGTGCGGGCCAACATCGCCTACGGCCGCCCGGACGCGACGCAGCAGCAGATCGTCGCCGCGGCGCGGGCGGCAGAGGCCGACGAGTTCATTGCCGATCTGCCGGACGGGTACGACACCGTCATCGGCGAACAGGGCCTGACCCTGTCCGGCGGGCAGCGGCAACGCGTCGCGCTGGCGCGGGCGCTGATCACTGACCCCGCCATCCTCGTGCTCGACGATGCCACGTCGGCCATTGACGCCCGCGTCGAGGCCCAGATCCACGCCACGCTCCGCCGGGTGATGGCCGGCCGGACCACGCTGCTGATCGCCCACCGGCGGTCCACCCTGCAGCTCGCCGACCGGATCGCCGTCCTGGATGAGGGACGGCTGGTCGACGCCGGTACGCACGAGGAGCTGACGCGGCGCTGCCCGCTGTACCGGCTGCTGCTGGCCGGGCCGGGCGATGACGCCGAGGGCGTCGACGCCGGGGAGCTCGAGTGCTACTCCGATGATGCCGCCCGCCGCGCCGCTGACGCGGTGCGGACGGATGACGGCCGGCTCACCGACGGCGGCGTGAGCCCGGCCCTGTGGCCGAGTACATCGGCGGAAACCGGCCGCTCGGCGCCGGACGCCGACGGTGACGCGGCCGGAGCGGTGGCCGGCCTGCCCGGCGCCGCGTCGGCCGGCGGCATGCGCATCGGGTACGGGGCCCGGGCCCGCGGCACCCTGCGCGGCGCCGGAGGCGGCGGCGGCGCCGTCACCAGCTGGATGGCCGACATCCCGGCAACCCCCGAGCTGCTGGAGAAGGTGGACGCACTGCCGCCCGCCAACGACCGGCCGAAGGTGAGCCGCTCGTGGTCGCGGGCTGGCGACCCGCACTTCAGCCTGCGCCGGCTGCTGAAGCCGTTCGCGATCGCGCTGGTCGTCGGCCTGGTCCTGGACGGCCTGGACGCGCTGGCCAGCATCCTGATGCCGCTGCTGGTCAGGAACGGGATCGACAACGGCGTGCTGGCCCACGCGATGCACGCGATCGTGGTCATCGCGCTGGCCGCGCTGGGCATCGTGCTGGCCGACTGGGTGGTCAACGTGTTTCAGACCGTCGTGGTCGGCCGGAACGGGGAACGGCTGCTGTACTCGCTGCGGGTAAAGATCTTCTCGCAGCTACAGCGGCTCGGCCTGGACTATTACGAGCGCGAGCTCACCGGCCGGATCATGACCCGGATGACAACCGACGTCGACGCCCTGTCGTCGTTCCTGCAGACCGGGCTGATCACCATGGTCAACTCCGGCCTGTCCTTTGTCGGCGTGCTGATCGCGCTGCTGACCATCAACCTCCGGCTCGGTCTCACCCTGTTCATGATCATCCCGTTCCTGGTCGCCGCGACCTTGCTGTTCCGGGCGAAGTCGTCGCGGGCGTACCGCGAAGCACGGGAGAAGGTCAGCGCGGTCAACGCCGATCTGCAGGAGAACGTGGCCGGCCTGCGCGTGGCGCAGGCTTACCGGCGCGAGCAGGTGAACCGCGACCGGTTTGCCGGGCTGAGCGGCGCGTACATGACCTCGCGCCTGCGGGCGCAGCGCTACATCGCGCTGTACTTCCCGTTCGTGCAGGCGCTGTCCACCATCGGCGGCGCGCTCGTGCTGTTCGTGGCGGCCGGCCAGGTGCACAGCGGCGCGCTCAGCGCGGGATCGCTCATCGCCTACCTGCTGTTCATCGATCTGCTGTTCTCCCCGGTCCAGCAGCTCTCGCAGGTCTTCGACGGCTATCAGCAGGCCAACGTCGGGCTGCAGCGGATCAAGGGCCTGCTGCGGACCCCGACGTCTACACCCGAGGCACGTCAGCCGGTCACGCCCGGCCGCCTGCGCGGCCAGATCGAACTGCGCGACGTTCGCTTCCGCTACTCCGGCCAGTCGCACGACGCCGTGGCCGGGGTCAGCCTGTCCGTCGCGCCCGGCGAGACCGTGGCGCTGGTGGGACAGACCGGGGCGGGCAAGTCGACGCTGGTCAAGCTCATCGCGCGGTTCTACGACGTCACATCGGGCCGCCTGCTGGTGGACGGCGTGGACGTCCGCGACTACGACCTGCCCGCTTACCGGCACCACCTCGGCGTGGTGCCGCAGGAGTCGTATCTGTCGCCCGGCACGGTCAGGGACGCGATCGCCTACGGACGACCGGACGCCACCGACGCCCAGGTCGAGGCGGCGGCCCGGGGGGTCGGAGCGATCGAGATGATCGCCAGGCTGCCCGGCGGCTTCATGCACGAGGTGTCCGAGCGCGGCAGGAACCTCTCGGCCGGACAGCGACAGCTCATCGCGCTGGCCCGCGCCTATCTCGTGGATCCGGTCATCCTGCTGCTGGACGAGGCGACCGCCGCCCTGGACCTGGCCGCGGAGGCGGAGGTCAACCGCGCCACCGAGCAACTCGCGGCGCGGCGCACCACCCTGGTGGTGGCGCACCGGCTCACCACCGCCTCCCGGGCGGACCGGATCGTGGTGATGGACTCCGGCCGCGTGGCCGAGATCGGAACCCATGCCGAACTGCTTGCCGCGGACGGGCTCTACGCCGCGATGTGGGCCGCGTTCTCCGGCGATGCCGAACTCGTGGCCTGACCGGACCGGTGCTACCCCGGCGGCTCGATCCGCAGCGATCCGCCGCCGGTCGTGACGGTGATCGAACGGCCAGCCGCAGGGCTGGTGGCGATCCCCACGGCCTCGGATCCGCCGTAGCTGCTGGCGGTCAGCGCGTACGGGCCGCCGGGCAGCGTCAGCGCGGCCGGGCCGCCGCCGGTGCTGACGAACGCGGCGTCAGGAGGCCTGGTGAAGCCGATCCGCGCCTCGCCGCCGCCGGTGACGACCGTCGCCGTGGCCGCCTCGACGCCGCTGGCCAGCAGCTCCCCGCCGCCGGTGTCGGCGTCCAGCGGTCCGGTCAGGCCATGGATCACCACGGTGCCATCGTCGGCGGTGACGATCAGGTGCCCGCTGATTCCCGTGGCGAGCACCGGCCCGCCGCCGGAGTCCAGGTTCGCGCCAGCGGCCCCGGAGACGGTGAGCGCCCCGCCCTCGGTGTCCGCGGCGACGCCCAAGCCCGGCGGCACCGTCACGGCGAAGCTGACGGAGCAGTCGCACTGCGGGCCGGTCAGCGTAACGATGCCGCGGGACACCGCCGGCAGCACGGCCGGCGGCCCGCCGTCATCCGGGTTGTACGAGATCGTCTCGGTGACCCGGACCCGCGGCACGGGTCCGGCCGTGACCCGGACCGGCGCGCCATTACTCTGCACGGTCAGGGTGGTAACCGCCTGGCGCAGGGTGACGACCCGGGTCACAGTGTCCTGCGGCTGCTGGTTTGGCCCGGGCACCCCGGCGGAGGTGATGAGCCAGCCGCCCGGGATCGCGAGCGATGCTGCGGTGGCCAGGCCGGCCAGGCCCCAGAACCGGCGGCCCCGGGTGGCTACCGGGTGCACGGGAGATCCACGGTGAGCAGGGTCGGGCCGCCGCGCGGGCTGGCGATCTCGAACGTCCCGTCGACCGATGACGCACGCTTGGCCAGCCCGGCCAGGCCGGTGCCCCGGGACGGATCCGCCCCGCCGACACCGTCGTCACTGACGATGATGTGCAGCCTGTCGCCGGCGCGCTGCACGAACACCTGCGCCTGGCTGGCCTCGGCGTGCTTAGCGACGTTGGCCAGCGCCTCGGACACCATGAAGTAGGCCACCGCTTCGATCACCGGCGGGGGACGGCGGGGCAGGTCCACGGTCAGCCGGACCGGTACCGGCATCCGTGCCGCCACGCCGGACAGCGCCGCGTCCAGGCCACGGTCCTCCAGGACGACCGGGTGCAGCCCGCGGATCAGGTCTCGCAGTTCGGTCAGGGCGGCCTTGGCGTCCTCATGAGCTTCGGCGATGGCCTGCTGGGCGTCCTCCACGGTACTGGCCTCTGCCCTGGCCATGCCTAGGTTCATGGCCAGGGCGACCAGCCGCTGCTGGGTGCCGTCATGCAGGTCCCGCTCCAGGCGGCGGCGCTCGGCGTCGGCCGCGTCCACCGCGCCCGCGCGCGTCTGCGCGAGCTGCTCCACCCGGTGCTCCAGTTCGTCGGCGCGGCTCGGGCCTAGCAGCGACCGCGCTGCCCGCGCATCGAGCGCCGCGACCGCCCCGGTGAGCCACGGTGCGGCGGCAAGCAGGATGACCCCGGCCACGGTCAGGTACACATCGACCGGGATGTAAAGCATCGTCGGGAGGTTGGTGCCAGGGCCGCCTGACCCCTGGCCGCGCGAGAGCAAGCCCTCGCTCGGGAGCGCCCAGGCGTAGACGTACACCAGCGTGTACAGGACACCGGCCAGCCACACCCCGAGCACGGCGATCTCGGCCGCAGCCAGGGCCGGGCCGGCCACCAGGTGGTAGCCGAGCTGACGCCAGGCGGCCCGGGACCGGAGCCCCGCGGCAACGCGCCCCACGCTCAGCCTCTTCGCCGCGGCAGGCTGCGGGGGTATGTCCACTCCCGCGGTGGCACGCAGCCGGTGGCGATGGATCCCGGTCAGCGCCGGCAGCGCGAACATCAGGAGCGCCAGGGCCGCGAGCCACGACGGCAGGTACGGCAACTTGAGCATCGCCGGGACCAGGTCGCGGTATCCGTCCTGCGCCACGACGAAACGCAGGCTGCTGAGCCAGTACAGCAGGACGGCCGGGACGATCATCACGAGCAGTTGCGCCGGTACCGCGGCCAACATGTAAACAGCCTGGGCCCACGCGTGCGGCGACCACGGAACGCGCTGGTAGCGCCTCGCGGTGTGGTCGCCGGCCTGAGCGAGCGTGGTCATGGATTACACCGTAGGCGCTGCGGCCCGGCGCGCCTATGCAGCGAGCTTCACCTCACGGGTGGACCTGGCTACACCCCTGATCCGGGAGCCTGGCTCACTGTGCGCGACCGCCCGGTCGCGGCATGCTAGCCCGCAACCAGCACTCCCCTACCGAAGAGGACCGATGAACCAGCAGAGCGTGCCAGCCGCGGGCGGCGACGTGATCCTGCTCGACGGCGTGACCAAGACCTATCAGGACGGGGCCCCGCCCGCCCTGGCCGACGTGACCATGGCCGCGACCGCCGGCGAGGTGGTGGCCGTGATGGGGCCGTCGGGCAGCGGCAAATCCACGCTGCTCAACCTCATCGCGGGGCTGGACCGGCCCACGGCCGGCACGGTGACCGTGGCCGGCCGGCGGATCGACAGCCTGAGCGAGGGGGCGCTGGCCCGGTTCCGGGCGCGGCATGTCGGGATCATCTTCCAGTTCTTCAATCTGCTGGACGATCTCACCGTCGAGGACAACGTGCTGCTGCCTGCCCAGCTCGCCGGGGCATCCCGGCGGCAGGCCCGAGCGCGCGCCCGCGATCTGCTGCAGGAGATGGGCATCGACGAGCACCGCGATGACTACCCGGCGCGGCTGTCCGGCGGCCAGCGGCAGCGGGTGGCGATCGCCCGGGCGCTGGTGAACTCCCCCGAGTTGCTGCTGGCCGACGAGCCGACCGGCGCGCTGGACACCGCCACAGGACGGGAGATCGGACGACTGCTCCAGGAGCTCAACCAGGGCGGGCAAACGCTGGTGCTGGTCACCCACGACCCGGCGCTGGCCGAACGGTACGCGGCGCGCACCGTGCACATCGTGGACGGGCAGATCGCCGCGGCGGGGGTGCCGGCATGAGCTGGGCCGGTGCCATCAGGACCGCGATGGGCGGTATGACGCGGCACAAGGTGCAGGCGGTCGTCATCGGCCTGGTGCTGCTCATCGCCACCGCGTCGGCCACTCTCGGCTTCGCCCTGCTGGCGGCCAGCAACGGGCCGTTCAACCGGGCGTTCGCGGCTCAGCACGGCGCGGACGTGGCGCTGAACATCAACCCGGAACGGGCGAGCGCACAGCAGCTCGCCGCAACCCGGTCCCTGCCAGGGGTCACGGCCGCGGCAGGACCTTTCGGCCAGGTCATCGTGGCGACGCGGCAGGACGGCCAGCCGTTCGGGCAGTTCACGCTGGCCGGGCGTGCCTCGCCCGGCGGCCGGCTCGACGACCTGGTCCTGAATGCCGGGCACTGGCCGGACGCGCCTGGCCAGGTGGTGCTGAACGGAACGGATGATCAGGGACTGCAGACCGGGTCCACGCTCACCGTCACCGGTGTGCCGGGCAATCCGGTGCTGACCGTTGTGGGCTTCGCCAACTCCATCACCAACACCGCCAACGGCTGGGTGACGCCCGCCGAGATCGCCAGCCTGCGCGCGCCCGGCACGCCCGCCAGCGACCAGATGCTGTACTCGTTCACCAGCGCCGGGAGCTACGCCCAGATCCGGGCCGGGCTGAAAGAGATCGCCGGAGCGCTCCCGGCCGGCACAGCGACCGGCCCGGGGGCGTCGTGGCTGGCCGCGCAGCAGGAGTCCGAGGGCAACGGCGCGATCATGGAACCGTTCGTGGTCGCGTTCGCGCTGATCGGCCTGGTCATGGCCGTGCTGATCGTCGGCAACGTGATCAGCGGCGCCGTGGTCGCGCAGTACCACCGGATCGGCGTGCTGAAAAGCATCGGACTGTCCCCGGCCCAGGTCGTGGTGGCGTACGTGAGCCGGGTGAGCTGGCCAGCGCTGGCCGGATGCGCGGCCGGGGTGGCCGTAGGCAATGTGCTGGCGGCGCCGGTGCTGAACCAGTCGTCGGGAGCCTACGGGGTCGGCAGCCAGCAGGTGCCGTTGTGGGCCTCGGTCGCCGCGCCGGCCGGAATGCTGGTACTGACCGCCCTGGCCGCGCTCGGGCCCGCACTGCGCGCCGGGCGCCTGTCCGCTGCCGAGGCCATCGCCTCCGGCCGGGCGCCGCGGCCGGGCCGCGGTTACGCCGCGCACCGGCTCGCCTCACGGCTCGGCCTGCCGCGCCCGGTGGGCATCGGGCTGGCCGCGCCGTTCGCCAGGCCCGCGCGCACGATGGTGACGCTCGCGGCCGTGGCGTTCGGGGCCACCGCAGTGATCTTCGCGTTCGGGCTGAGCTCCTCGCTGAGCCGGGCCGCGGCCAGCCAGAGCCTGTCCGCCACGGTGCCCGTACAGGTCGTGGCGGTCGGCGGCAAAGGGCCGTACCCGGTCCAGGTGCCTGACGCGGCGGACGACGCCGCGCTGACCAAAGACCTCCGCGCCCAGCCGGGCACCCTGCACGACGTCAAGGTATTCGGAAACGAGGTCAAGGTGCCCGGCATCGCCGGGAACGTCAACGCCTGGGCGTTCGCCGGCAACTCATCGTGGACCGGCTACGGCATGATCGCCGGGCACTGGTACGACGCGCCAGGCCAGGTGGACGTGAACGCCGCGTTCCTTACCCAGAGCGGCCTGGCCGTCGGCCAGGCGACCACCGTGAGCACCGGGACCGCGCAGGTACCAGTGCGCATCGCCGGGGAGGTGTTCCAGCCGTCCAGCGAACCGAGGATCTACGGCAGCACGCGGACGCTTCCGGGCGTCGCGAGTGGCCAGGACCCCGGCATGTACGACGTTGACCTGCGCGCGGGGACGAGCGCGGTCGGCTACGCCCGGGCCCTGGATGCCGCGCTCGGCCCGGCCAGCCCGTGGGCCGCCACGACCTTCCAGGACGGCGGCAGCTTCTACAAGATCGCCAGCGACCTGGTGGCGTTGCTGGCACTGATGGTCGCCGTCGCCGCCGGGCTCGGCGTGCTCAATACCGTGCTGATGATCACCCGGGACCGGGTTCATGACCTCGGCATCTGCAAGGCGCTGGGCATGCGGCCTGGCCAGACGCTGATCATGGTCGTGTGCTGGATCCTCGGGCCGGCCGTCCTGGCCGCCGTGATCGCGGCGCCCGCCGCTGTCGCGCTCAACACCGCGACCGTGCACGCCATGGCCGGCACCGCGCATACCGGCGTGCCCGCCAGCTTCACCCAGGTGTTCCCGCCGTCCCGGCTGGCGGTGCTGTCGCTGGCGGCGCTGGTGATCGGCGTCATCGGGGCGCTGCTGCCGGCCAGTTGGGCCGCGCGCGCCCGCCCCGCCGCGGCGTTGCGTGCCGAGTGACGCCGATCGACCGTACCGTGGGAGCCGTGACAGGCGAGACCGGGCCGTCCCGGCCAGACCGGCTCCGGGTGGTGATCGGCGAGGACTCGGTGCTGCTGCTGGCCGGCCTCACCAAGCTCCTTGACGGCGCCGGGTTCGCGGTGGCGGCCACCGCCGGCGACGCCACCGCGCTGATGGCCGCCGTGGAAAGGGAACTGCCCGATCTGGTGATCGCCGACGTCCGCATGCCCCCGACCCACACTGACGAGGGCATCCGAGCCGCGCTGGCGATCCGCGGCCAGTGGCCGGACATCGCGATCCTGGTGCTGTCGCAGTACGTGGAGGAGCGGTACGCGGCCGACCTGCTGTCCGCGAACACCAGCAGCGTCGGCTACCTGCTCAAGGACCGGGTGGCGGACGTCGCCGAGTTCCTCGACTCCCTGCGCCGGGTGGCGGCGGGCGGCACCGCGCTCGATCCGGAAGTCGTCGCCCAGCTTCTGGTGCGCCGCGGCGGGGATCCGCTGGACGTGCTGACCGAGCGGGAGCGCGACGTGCTCGCGCTCATGGCCGAGGGCCGCTCCAACGCCGAGATCGGAACGGCCCTCGTGATCAGCGACAGCGCGGTCAGCAAGCACATCAGCTCGATCTTCACCAAGCTCGGGCTGTACCCGGATGACACAGGTAACCGGCGGGTCCTCGCCGTGCTGCGCTACCTTGGCGCCGGCCCGCCATCGCCCGCCACCTGACTGCGGGCAGCCCGGGCGCTACGCGGCGATGTGGGCCGCGTTCTGCGGCGAGGCCGGGGTGGCCTGCTGACCTTCGGCCACCTCGACGCCGTGCCCGGCCCGCATCGTGCGGACGTCGCGCGGGATGAGGGCCAGCGCCGAGGCGACGATGATCAGCGCGGCCGCGCCGTACTGGGTGGCCGACACGCCAACCGCCGCGGCCAGCGGTCCGGCGATCAGCGCCCCGACCGGCATCGCCATGACCGAGCCCAGCAGGTCGTAAGAAGACACGCGGGCCAGCATGTGCGGCGGGACGTTCCTGGCCATGCCGACCGTCCACTGCACCATCATGATCTCGATCGCGACGCCGAGCGCGAACGAAGCGAGGCAGACGAACGGCAGCGGCCATAGCATCGCGAGCGCGAACGGCCCGACCGCGATCGCCGCCCCGATAAGCACCACGAACATCATCGGCCGCCGCGGCGAGAACCGCAGCGACAGGATGCCGCCGACGATCAGCCCCAACGAGTCCGCGGCGGTGATCGCGCCCCAGGCGGCCGGCCCGCCCAGATGCGCCTTGGCCACCGCCGGCCCGAGCACCTGGAACGCCCCGTACCAGGCCATCAGGACCACGCCGAACTGCGCGACGATCACCCAGAGCCAGGTGTGCGAGCGGAACTCCGACCAGCCGGCGCGCAGGTCGTGGACGATCCCGGTCTCGTGGGTCCTGATGCGGCCGGTGACCCGGATGCTCCGCAGCAGCGGGACCGATGTCAGCATGCCGACGCCGCACACGGCCAGGGCCCAGCCCGGACCGAACGCCGCAACGCACAGGCCCGCGACCGTCGCCCCGCCCATCTGCGCCCCGTTCATCGCGAGCCTGCTGACCGCGCTCGCCTCTTGCAACAAAGTGGCGGGCACCAGCCGGGGCAGCAGGGCCTGCGATGCCGGGTAGAAGATCGCCATGCCGGTGCCGGTGAGCATTTCCAGCAGGAGCATCAGCCACAGCGACGGGTGACCGGTCAGGATCAGGATCCCGAACGTGCCCTCGCCGGCCGCGATCATGACGTTTCCTGCGATGATCACCCATTGCGGCGGCAGCCGGTCCGCTATGACGCCGCCCACGAGGGTGAACAGGAGCGAGGGCACGATCTGGGCGGCAAGCACGTACGAGAGGTCCGCGGTGGACCCGGTCTCGTACAGCACCGCGAACGACACACCGACCAGGGAGAAGGCAAAGGCGGCCGGCGCGAGCAGGCGGTCGGCCAGCAACAGGCGAAAGTCCCGGTACGCGAGCACCGGGAAGCGGCGCACCAGCGCGCGCGCAAACATGACTAACTTCCGATCTTCACTCGCAGGGCCTGGGCGGGATTCGCATGCTAGCCGCGCGGGCGCGGGCCGGAAAACCCATTTTCGCCGGGCAGATGCGGCCTGGCGACGTGTGCAACCACGGCCGGGCCGCCCGGATTCCCGCCCAGAGCCCCGGCGCCGTTACCCGCCTGGCTGCCCGGCACCCGCGGGCGAGCGCGCGGACTGCGCCCCGTGAGCGAGCGGCGACCCGGTCTGCGCCGTGCCCGCGGATGCGCCCGGGGACGTGGCCGGACTGGCGGCGGGCGAGTCGTTCGGCGACGGGGTCGGCGTCAGCGACGGGGTCGGAGCCGGGGTTGGCGTCGGGCTGGGGGTCGGAGTGGGGGACGTCGCGGCCGGCGACGTAGGCGACGGGGACGGCGACGGGCGCACCGGGCTGGTGTGGCGCGGAGCGGTCTGGCCGCCAGACCCGCCGACGATGCTGCCGACCGTGGTGCCCGAGCCGTGCCCGTTTCCGACGATCGCGTCCAGCGGCTTGCCGGCCAGCGCCTCGAACGCGGTGATGCCGGCCATCGTGAGCAGGAACACCCCCAGCGCGATCCCGGCCAGTACGAGCGGTCGCGGCCGGCGCCAGCGAGCGTCCCGCGGGTCGCCGTCGCTGCCGGCGGCGTCGCGCGCGCCCATGTGCCCGTCCGCACGGACTCCGTGGACCGTGCCTCGGGAGCCGCCGGGGCCGCTGACGATCTGCGTGGCGCCGTCGGCGAGGCCGTTCGCCCGGTCCGCGGCGGCCCAGTGATGCGGGCCTGGGTCCACCGCCGGCAGCACCTGGGTCTCGTCAGCGTCCGGCCCGGCGACCCGGGCCGGACGGGTCGGGAGGCAGCCGCCTTGCCCGCCGCGGGACAGGTCGGTCCGGGTGGCGCCCCGGGAGATGTCGACGCCGGGCCGGGTCGCCCGGTGCTGGAGCAGCGGCGGGGTGGTGCGGGCCGCCTCTCTCGCGGAGCGCAGCCGTTCCCGGCTGCGCCCGATGTAGTGCTTGTAAACCGAGGCGACGACCGTGCTCGCCACGCTCATGACGGCCGCGCCGACGACCGTCCCGGCGATGCCGAGATACGATGCGGCGACCGCGCCGGTCACCGCCGCCAGCATGCTGGCGATCACTTGGGTGGCGCTCAGGTCAATCCGCCGCCCGTCCATGGTCCTCCTTCCGCGACGGGGTGCCCGGGCTCGGCCTGACGGCCCGGGACGCGGCACACGAATTCCGAGCCTATGCGCGCTCCGCGACCGCGCGGGACACGATGCCGACCAGCGAGTTCGCGGCGCGCCGCCCGGTTTGACCTTCCCGAGCGCGACAGGGCACGATCATCTCTTAGGTGCGCATTCGCGGCCGCGCGGCGGTTGTTGCCGTCCGGTCGCCGAACGTGATCAGCCGCACCGCCATGTGACCGGCCGCCCCTCCGGGTGGCCGTCACCGCGTTCGAGGGGAGTAAATCGCCGGTGAGCATCCTGGGCACTCGCGTCCTGCGGACGGAGGATCCGCGCTTTCTGACCAGCGGCGGCGTCTACACCGAAGACGTCGTGGACGAGCGGCTGGACGGCGCCTGTCACGTGTTCTTCGTCCGCTCCCCGATCGCCCACGCCAGGATCCTCGACATCGACGTGAGCGCCGCGCTGGAGGCTCCCGGGGTCGTCGCCGCATTCACCGGCGCGGACCTGGCCGACCTGCCCCTGATCAAGCCGGGGATGAACAAGCAGATGGCCCGGCCCGTGCTGGCCACGGACAAGGTCCGCTACGTCGGCGAGCCCGTGGCGATCGTGGTCACCGAGCAGCCGTACCAGGGCGAGGACGCCATGGAGCTGGTGGACGTCGATTACGAGCCGCTGCCGGCCGTGGTCGACTTCGCCACCGCCGCCCAGAACGACGTGCTGCTCTACGAGGAGGCCGGCAGCAACGTGGCCGGAACCTTCGGCGATTCCAGCGCGCTCGACGAGCATCTCTTCGACGACTGCGAGGTCGTGACCACGCGGACGATCCAGAACCAGCGGGTCGCCCCCGCGCCGATGGAGTCCAGGGCCGGGGCCGCGGCCTGGGGCGAGGACGGGCGCGTGACGGCGTGGATACCCAATCAGGGAGCACAGGGAACCCGGGCCGGGCTGGCCCGGATGCTCGGCCTGGGCACCGAGAAGGTGCACGTCATCACCCCCGACGTCGGCGGCGCGTTCGGCGCCAAGTTCGGCGCCGACCCCGAGCACGTCATGGTGGCCTGGGTGGCGCGCCGGCTGGACAGGCCGGCCCGCTGGACCGAGACCAGGTACGAGAACCTGGTCGCGATGACCCACGGCCGGGCCCAGCAGCAGAAGGTCACGATCGGGGGCAAGCGGGACGGCACCGTGCTGGCCTACCGGCTGGAGGTCATCCAGGACTCCGGGGCTCACGTCAGGGTGGGCGCCGTGCTGCCGTCGCTGACGATCCTGATGACGCCAGGACCGTATGAGATCCCGCAGGCCGAGTCGGTCGCCACGAGCGTGGTCACCAACACCACCCCGATCGGTGCCTACCGCGGCGCCGGGCGGCCTGAGGCCAGCGCCGCGCTGGAGCGGGCCATGGACCTGTTCGCGGCGGAGATCGGCATGGACCCGGCCGACGTGCGGCGGCGCAACCTGCTGCCGAAGTTCACCGAGCCGCACCGCACCAAGTTCGGCGCGCTGTACGACACCGGCGACTACGCGGCCGCGCTGGACAAGGTGCTGGAGGCGGCCGACTACGACGAGCTGCGCAAGGAGCAGGCCGAGCGGCGGGCCCGCGGCGACGCGGTCGCGATGGGGATCGGGCTGGCCAGCTACGTCGAGATCACCGGCATGGGCGACGGCGAGGACGTGCCGCCGCAGGAGAACGCCACGGTCGAGGTGCACCCCGACGGAACGGCGACGATCCTGACCGGGACCTCACCGCATGGCCAGGGCCACGCGACGGCCTGGGCCATGCTGGCCAGCGAGCAGCTCGGCATCCCTGTGGAAAAAATCACATTGAAGTGGGGCGACACCGACCTGGTTCCCGAGGGCGGCGGCACCGGCGGGTCGCGGAGCCTGCAGCACGGCGGGTCCGCTGTGCGCAAGGCCGCCCAGGAGCTGATCGAGGTGGCCAGGGAGCGCGCCGCCGATGAGCTCGAGGCCAGCCCGGCGGACCTGCGCTTCGACGTCGAGCGGAGCGCGTTCGAGGTGGCCGGCGACCCGGACGCCTCGGTCCCGCTGGCCAGCCTGGCGGCCGAAGAGCGGCTGTTCGTGCGCACCATATTCACGGCGCCGGGCGCGACGTTCCCTTTCGGGTCGCACGTCGCGGTCGTCGACGTGGACACCGAGACCGGCAAGGTGGTGCTGCGCCGGATGATCACCGTGGACGACGCCGGGTTCGTGCTGAACCCGCTGCTGGCCGAGGGACAGCGGCACGGCGGCATCGCCCAGGGTGCGGCGCAGGCCTTCGTCGAGGAGGTCGTGTACGACGCGGACGGCAACCCGCTGACGGCGAGCTTCGCCGACTACCCGTTCCTGTCCGCCACCGAGGTGCCCAGCTTCGAGCTGGCCGACATGCAGACCCTGACCACCTACAACCCGCTCGGCGTCAAGGGCATCGGCGAGGCTGGCTCCATCGGGGCCACCCCGGCCGTGCAGAACGCGGTCATCGACGCGCTGTCCCACCTGGGCGTGCGGCACGTCGATATGCCCGCGTCGCCGCAGCGAGTCTGGCAAGCGCTCAAGGCAGCAAAGGAGAATTCGTAAATGCGGGTCGAGCTCACCGTCAACGGCCAGCGCCGGTCCGACGATGTCGAGCCACGGCTGCTGCTCGTGCACTACCTGCGCGAGGTGTGCGGCCTGCGGGCGGCCAACGTCGGATGTGACACCACCTCCTGCGGCGCGTGCACGGTGCTCATGAAGGGGGCAGATGAAGGGGGAACGGGCAAGGGTGTGGGGGGTGGGGGGACATCGGTGAAGTCGTGCACGGTGCTGGCCGTCCAGGCGAACGGTCAGGAGGTCACCACGGCCGAGGGCCTGGCCGCCGGCGACGACCTGCATCCGGTGCAGGCGGCGTTCCGGCAGGAGCACGGCCTGCAGTGCGGGTTCTGCACCCCGGGCATGGTGATGGCCACGGTCGGCCTGCTGTCGGAGAACCCGCACCCCACCGAGGCCG
>Ga0335072_10002511_pt1 | contig 28423 bp, 27 predicted proteins | sample Lox_Sample_21_FD_206725 | JGI IMG/M metagenome (GOLD analysis project Ga0335072, IMG submission 206725) | Soil microbial communities from Loxahatchee National Wildlife Refuge, Florida, United States - Lox_Sample_2.1 | ecosystem: Environmental > Terrestrial > Soil > Wetlands | place: USA... | reverse complement strand
GCTCCACCGGGCGCCACGGGCGTCGGTGGTCGCCCGGGCCGCGAGATCGCCCGCCAGCACCCGCGCGAACGGAAGGCCATCGCGGACCTCGGCCTGCCGGTCGCAGGCCAGGGCAAGGACCCCGGCCGTGCCGCAGCAGCGGCCGTTGTTGTCCCAGAACCCGGGCCGCAACCGCTTCGGTAGGCCGCTGCGGGTAACGGTCTGCCAGCACCGGCCGGCCAGCACGGACCATGCGGGGTCGCCCGTGACCTGCGCCAGCAGCCGGAATACCTGGGCGTCGCCGGCTGGCCCGTGACACCAGCCGAAGCTGTAGCGCTCGGTCCGCTCGGGCCGGTGCTGGGGGTCTGAGTGCGGCACGAGGAAGCCGTCAGGGCCCGCCTCGTTGCGGGACGCGACATCCGTCGCGCCCTGGACGGCCAGGCTGACCAGGTCGTCGCGGCTGGCCGCGTGGCCCACGGCGGCCAGCGCGCAGGCGATGCCCAGCGTGCCGTGGGAGATGTGGTGGAACCGGGCTGGCACCCGGGCGCGTACCTCCCAGTGCACGCCGCCGGGGGTCGGCTCGGCCATGGCCAGGTACGGGGTCGCGGCCATGACCGCCAGATCCAGGTCACCTGCCGTCAGCGCGGCCAGCGCGATGCCCGCGTTGCCGGCCAGCAACTCGAACTGCTCGCCCCAGCGCTGCCCGTCGAACTGGGAGCGGACCAGGCCAAGCGCCCGCCGCGCGGCCTGGCTCGCGGTGGGCTCGGCGAGCATGTCGCCGACCGCGTGCAAGGCGAATGCCATGCCCGCCAGGCCGAAGGCCAGCGCTGATGTCAGCTCCCAAGCCCCGTCAACCGCGGCGGCCACCATCCGGGCGCCCCGCGCCGCCGCCACCGCGTACCGGTCATCCCCGAAATGGCGGTATCCCTCCAGTAGCGCCAGCATGATCCCCGCGGTGCCGCTGTACAGGGTCGGGTCAAGCTCATCGTCGTCCGTCCGGCCCACCCAGGCCAGCCCGCCGGCCTCGTATTCCCGTGCCTGCCCCAGTAGCCACTCCAGCGCCTCTGCGGCCAGCGACTCTCCATCCACGTCCACCACCGGTCCAGAATTTCACGCAAACCGGACCAGGGACCCGGCGGGCCGCGAGAACAGCCCGTGCCGTGAGCCCGTCCCGTCCCGTGGTGGGGCACGCCGGTTACTTTGATGATCGTGTTACTCTCGTGGTCGTGTGCAGCGCCCGGATCGCCGTCGTGGGCCCGGGAGCGATCGGCGCGGTCTTCGCGGCCTCCGCCGTGCAGGCAGGCCAGCGGGATCTCCTCCTGTGTGGCCGACGCCCGCTCGACGGATTGGTGGTGACCAGGGACGGCCGGGACCCGGTGGTCATCGATGGCCCCGTCCTGACGGATCCGGCCGACGCCGGCGGGCCTGCCACCTGGATCCTGCTCGCCGTCAAGGCCCATCAGACCGAGGGTGCCCGCGCGTGGCTCGAGGCCCTCAGCGATCCGGGGTCGGTAGTCGTGGTGCTGCAGAACGGCGTCGAGCATCTGCAGCGGGTCCAGCCCCTGGCGAACGGCGCGACGGTGCTTCCCGCGATCGTGTGGTGCCCGGCCGAAGCCAGCGCCCCCGGTCGTGTCCGGTTGCGGGGCCAGCCCCGGCTCAGCGTGCCCGCCGTGCCCGCCGGCCAGGCCCTGGCCGACCTGCTCGGCGAGGGCGCCCACGTCGACCTGGTGGACGACTTCACCACCGAGGCCTGGCGCAAGCTCTGCGTCAACGCCGTCGCCGGGCTCATGCCGCTGGCCGGCCGCCGGGCCGCCATGTTCCGCGATCCCGACATGGCCCGGCTCGCTCAGGACCTGGCGGCCGAGTGCCTGGCCGTGGCCCGGGCCGAAGGCGCGAACCTGCCCGAGCGCCTCGCCGCCACGATGGCCGCCGACTTTGCCGCCATGCCCAGCGACCTCGGCTCGTCTATCTTGTTCGACCGCGAAGCCCGCCGGCCGCTGGAATGGGATGCCCGCAACGGCGTCATCCGGCGCCTCGCCGCCCGGCACCGAATCCCCACCCCCGTCAGTGACGTCATCGTGCCGCTGCTCGCCGCCGCCAGCGACCCGGGCGACAGCTAGGTGTTCTTCGCGCTTGCCTGCTCGTCGGCCGGCTGGCGGCTGCCGCGACGGCTGCTTTGTCGGCGCTTGGTGCGGATGAAGATGACCCCTGGCTTGCCGTCGCCAGATCCCCGGTTCTCCATGTCGAACAGCTTGGTCGCGGTGACCAGGTCGCTGAGCTTGGCGTATCCCCAGGTCCTTGAGTCGAAGTCGGGGCTGCGGTTGGTCAGGATCTGGCCAACGTAGGCGAGGGCCGCCCAGCCGTCGTCGCCTGAGGCGGCCTCGACAGCGTTCCTGAGCTGCCCGGCGAGCGCGGTATCGCCCTGCAACTGGGCCGCGGTTAGCTTCTTGGTGGCGGCCGGCGGCGCCTCGGGCGACTCATCGTCCTCCGCGGTCTGACGGAGGTTCTCAATGTAAATGAACTTGTCACAGGCCGCCACGAAGGGGGTGGGGGTCTTTCGCTCGCCGAAGCCGTAGACCGTCAGCCCGGATTCCCGCAGGCGCGCGGCGAGCCGGGTGAAGTCGCTGTCGCTTGACACCAGGCAGAAGCCATCGAACCGGCCCGAGTAAAGCAGGTCCATCGCGTCAATGACCATGGCGGCGTCGGTCGAGTTCTTGCCCCTGGTGTAGGCGAACTGCTGGATCGGCTGGATGGACTGGGACAGCAGCTGGTCCTTCCACCCCTTGAGGTTGGTGCTCGTCCAATCCCCGTAGGCCCGCTTGACGTGCGCCGTACCGTACTTGGCCACCTCGGCCAGCAGCGCCTCAGTAATCGACGCCTGCGCGTTGTCCGCATCAATGAGCACCGCGAGCCGCGCGGCACTGACGTTTTCCCCTGCCACAGGCCAAGGCTAGTCGACGCAGGCATTGGGCGGGTCTTACCGCTGGCCGAAGCCGCGATCCTCGGCGAGGGCCTCCTCCGCCAGGACCGCCTCACCGGGAAGGCCGGGAACCTCGGCGGCCGCTTGCTCCGCGTCGGCGCGCTCATGGGAGGCCGGCTGCGTGGACTCGATGTCGGCCGCCGTCAGCGGTCCGTGCACCGTGGCCAGGACCAGCGCGCCGGCGACCACGGTGCCCGCGCCGAGCAGGAACGGGACGTGCGCGTTGTAGTGCTCGACCAGCTTGCCCGCGACGAACGGGGCCAGGCCGCCGCCGATGAACCTGACGAACCCGTAGGTGGCCGAGGCGACCGGGCGGGGCACCGGGGCGATCGACATGACGGCCGTGGTGACCAGCGTGTTGTTCATCCCGATGACGACGCCGGAGGCGATGGTCGCGACGATGACCGCGGTCTTGTCGCCGGGCCAGATGCCAATGACGGCAGACAGGATCGCCATCAGGGTGAACGAGCCGTACAGGGTCTTGGGGGTGCCGAAGTGCGCCTTGAACCAGGGCGCGCCGAAGATCGCGAAGATCGCGACCAGGACGCCCCAGCCGCAGAACACCGCGCCCAGCCGGAGCGGTGACAGTTCCATGAGGAACGGGGCGTAGCCCAGGATCGTGAAGAAGCACCAGTTGTACAGCAGCCCGGTGATGCTTGTCGTGGTCAGCGCCCGGTGCCGCAGCGCGGTGATCGGCTCGCGGATCGAGCTCTTGCGCTCGGGCAGCGGCGTCCTGGGCACCAGGACCATCGTCGCGATCAGGGCGATGAACATCAGGACGCAGACGCCGTAGAAGGGGCCGCGCCAGCTGATGTTGCCAAGCAGGCCGCCGAGCAGGGGGCCGCAGGCGATGCCGACGCCGAGCGCGGTCTCATAGAGCACGATCGCCCCGGCCATCCCGCCGGAGGCGGAGCCGACGATGACCGCGAGGGACGTCGCGATGAACAGCGCATTGCCCAGGCCCCAGCCCGCGCGGAACCCGACGATCTCGTTGATGCCGTGGCTGGTGCCCGCGACGCCGGCGAAGACCACGATGAGGACCAGCCCGGCGACGAGCGTGCGCTTGGCGCCAATGCGGCTAGAAACCCACCCGGTGACCAGCATCATGACCGCGGTGACGACCAGGTAGCTGGTGAATAGCAGCTCGACCTGGGACGGACTGGCCTTCAGCTTGCTGGCCAGCGACGGCAGGATGGGGTCGACCAGGCCGATGCCCATGAACGAGATGACGCAGGCGAACGCCACGGCCCAGACGGCCTTCGGCTGGTGGAAGGGACTGACTGTGCCGCCGTGCCCGCCAGCGTCACGACCAGCCGCGTGGTCACTAGACGACGTTGTTTGCATAGAGTTACTATATTCAGGATTTATATAGACTGTCAATGCATTTGCGGAGAGGACGCGACGCTATGCTCCCTGTCATGAGCACCGACGTGACCAGCGCCGACGAGACTAGCCTCGCCTCGGCGGCTGCGGTCTACGGGCTGCTCGGCACGCTGCTGCGCCGGGTCCCCCGCGACATCAGCCTCACCTCGCTGGCGACGCTCTCCACCCTGGACCGCACCGGCACCAAGCGGATCACCGAGCTGGCCACCCTCGAGGGCGTGACCCAGCCATCCATGACGACGCTCATCGCGTCCCTGGAGAAGCAGGGCCTGGTTCAGCGCGACGGCGACCCCAACGACAAGCGGGTCTCCCTGGTCTCGCTCACCGACGCGGGCCGTGAGTACATGCTGCGCCGCCGCCGCGCGGGCACCGAGGCGTTCGCCACCCTCGTCAGCGAGCTTCCGTCCGGCGAGGCGGCGGCGCTGGCCGCCGCCATCCCGGCACTGATGCGACTGGGCGACCTGGACAACCAGCGGCGGGAAGCGACGCTGCGCTCGCGCTGACGCTCCCCGGGTACGGCGGCTAGCAGCAGCCGGACTCGCATCCCTGGGCCGCGCCTGCTCGGGCGGACCCGCAGCAGGAAGGAGCAGGGATGGCACTGGCGCCCAGCTGGTCGGACTCGGCCTTGACGACGTAGACCTCCCAGGGCTCGCCACCAGGCCCCGTGACCCACGCCTTGTCCTGCACGGCGTAGCAGCAGGCGGTGTCTTGCTCGGCGGCGACGGGGAGTCCCTGACTGGCCAGGCGGGTGCCGGCCGCGGCGACTTCCTCGGTCGTGTCGACTTCGACGCCCAGGTGGTCCATGCGGGTGGACTCGCCGGGAGTGCCCTCGATGAGGACGAGCTTCAGTGGTGGCTCGGCGATGGCGAAGTTGGCGTATCCGGGGCGGCGCTTGGCTGGCTGGGTGCCGAACAGCCTGGCGTAGAAGTCGATCGAGCCTTCTAGGTCGGCGACGCGCAAGGCGAGCTGGACGCGAGACATGGGACCAGTTTGCGCGCTTGCTTAAGTATGTGTCAAATTAGAAGAGTGCTTAATCAGGAACTGCTGCTGGTCGCGGGCGCTGGTGATCCGGAGTGCTGCGCGCCCCTGTCGTGCGAGCCGCTGTCGACGGCCGGCGCTGCTGAGCTGGCGGCGTTGTTCAAGGCGGTCGCCGATCCCGCACGCCTTCGGCTGCTGTCACTGATCGCCTGTCATGAGGGCGGGGAGTCATGCGTATGTGACCTGCTTGACGCGTTCGACATGACGGCCCCCTCGGTCAGCTACCACCTGAAGATCTTGCGTGCAGCCGGGCTGATCACGTCGGAGCGGCGGGGCACGTGGGTGTATTACCGGGTGGTCCCTGAGGTGATGGCGAGGATGTCGGCGGTGCTAGTCCCAGTCCCTGCGATCGTGGCGGGGTGAGCGCCGCGCGGGATAATGGGCGCCATGCGCATCGAGGAACGCCTGGCCGACCGTGGCCTTGTCCTGCCCGCCCCCATGCCCACGCCACCCGGCATGGCGCTGCCGTTCCCGTGGGTCCGGCTGTGGCCCGCGAGCCGGCCCGGGCGGGCGTTCGTCTCCGGGCACGGGCCGCTGCTGCCCGACGGGTCGATCCCCAAGGCCCTGCTAGGCAAGGTGGGCGCCGACGTCTCGGAGACCGACGCCTACGAGGCGGCCCGGCTGACGGCACTGTCGATCCTGGCCAGCCTGCAGCGCGCCGTCGGTGACCTGGACCGGGTGAGCGGCTGGCTGCGCGTCTTCGGCATGGTGAACGTGGCCGATGGCTTCACCCGCACGCCCACGGTGATCAACGGCTTCTCCGACCTCATCTTGGACCTGTGGGGGCCAGAGGCGGGGGCGCACGCCAGGTCGGCGATCGGCGTGGCGGCCCTCCCACTTGGCATTCCCGTGGAGATCGAGGCCGAGGTCGCTATCGACTAAAAGCGCCCGGACCGGCTCGCGAGCGGTCCGGCTCAGGCCAGCAGATCGCTGGCCAGGCTGGCCAGCTCGCCCAGGCTGCCCGAGGCGAACTTCCCTGACGGGCCAACCAGTTGCACCACCACGTGGTCGGCTCCGGCGTCCAGATGCTGACGAATGCGGGCGAGAGATCCGGCCGGTCCGTTTGGCGTAATGGTCTCGATAAGGTGGTCGCTGCCACCGTCGGCGATGTCGGCGTCGGTGAACCCGAAGCGGCGCAGGTTGCTGGTGTAGTTGGGCAACCGCAGGTAGTACGCGGCATAGGCGCGAGCGCTTGCCGCCCCGTCGGCGCCCGGCGTGAGCGAGACCGCGAGCTCAGGGATAAGCAGCGGGTGCGGGCCGAGGGCCTGGCGTGCGAAGGCGGTGTGCTCGGGCGGGGTGAAGTACGGGTGGGCGCCGAGCGTGCGGTCCCCGGCCAGCTCGAGCATCTTCGGGCCAAGGGCGGCGAGCATGAGCGGCGCCCGCGTCTGCTCAACCCCGCTAAGGAACTCGACCATCTTCGAGTACGGCTTCGCGTAGGCCTGCCCCAGTGCCTCGACGGCCGGCGCGTGGCTGGTGCCGAGGCCAAGGATGAACCGGTCACCATAGCTGGCGGCGAGCCGGTCCGCCCGCGCGGCCAGGTTCGTGGGGTCCCAGTGCCAGACGCTGGCGATGCCGGTGCCGACGTGCAGGTCGCTGGTCGCGGCGAGCACCGCCTCGACCTCGTCCAGGCTCTTGGCGTCGTTGATCCTGGGGAACCATACAGAACGAAAGCCCCTGCTCTCGATCTCCCGCCCGTAGGCGGCGGAGTCGATCCCAAGAGTCGACATCAGCGGCATCCAGATGCCGATCTTGCCAAGGACATGCCGTAGTTCTGTTGCGGTTGCCATGGTCAAATACTGTCACGGCCCATGGTGCGCCCGGGAACGTCCACTGATCTGCCCTGGCGGTTTGTGATGACGAGCACACCTGAGCACCATCATCAGCCACATCAGTGCCGTCCCGTCACGGGCTGGCCCGCCAGGTCAACACCTCGGGCCAGCGCTCGGATGTACATCCGTTCGTCACCGTGAGGTCATGTTGGGTTCAAGGCCCTGACCTGGTTCTCGTCTAGCATCTCCAGATGGTTGATATCCGGGCATGCGCGCGCGGCGGGACAGGGCTGGTCCCGCGCCAGGGGCACGCCTGGTTCTGCGGCCTAGCCACCGCGCGCAGCGTACGAGTGGCGTAACTGCACGTCATGGCCAGGCGAACGGGGTGACCAGTGACGTCGTATGATGGGCAGATGGCCGATGTGCGCCGCTGCGAGCAGTGCAGTACCGAGTTTCTCCCACGACGGGAGCACTCCCGGTTCTGCTCGGCGGAGTGCCGGCTCGCGTGGAACAAGGCCAACTCGCGGCACGCCAACGTATCGGCGGCCGCGCTCGACTGGTCACTGAGCGCCATGTCAGAGGCGACCGGCCGACTGGCTCGCGCTCGCGCCCTTGACCCGAGGCACGCGGCCGTCGCGGTCAGCGACGCAACCTGGTGGGTGACGATCGTCGACGCCACGCTCGTGCGCTACCTTCCCGCCGCCTACGACGCAGCGCTTGACGCCCAGCCCTCGCAGCAGCGGGCGGAGATCGAGCAGACCCTCGCCGGGCTGCGCTACGTCCGCAACCAGATGGGCGTGCACCTGGATCCCTCGGAGTTCATCGCGGTAGTGCCCGCCGGGCCGGGGGCGGGGACCGCGCTGATCTGGAGCCCGCTGCCGCCGCCCGAGGCCGGGGAGCTGACCCCGCGCGGCCAGACCTGGGAGCGCGGCCGGTACCTCGCCTACCAGGAGCGCCTGGCCAGCCGCAGCGTCACCCGGACGTTCGCGCTGGCCGCGCGCTTCCTGCGGCTCGCGGCCGCGTCCCTGCCCGGCCTGGCCGCGGCCGGGGAAGTCCTGCAGGCCCACGGCGAGACAGCGTTATCCTCCCGGGCCGTCGGGTTTCACGCGCCGTCAGGCCAGTCCCCAGCGGCGGCGCAGCGACCGGTCGGCGGCGCTGAACGCGCTGTCGACGGCGATGCCGATGATCAGGATCACGATCATGATGGCGGTGGCGCTGGCCAGGTCGGCCTGGTCCTGGTCGGTCTGCAGCAGCACCCCAAGTGACGGCTGGTTGGCGATGACGACGAGCAGCTCGCCCGCCATGAGGGAGCGCCATGCGAAGGCCCAGCCCTGCTTGAGCCCGGCGACGAACGACGGGAGCGACGCCGGGAGGATCAGGTGCCGGTACAGCGATAGCCGCCGCAGCCCCATCATGTGCCCGGCCTTCAGCAGCAGCGGCGGGGTGTAGTCGACCCCCGCGATGAGGCCGTTGGCGATGGAGGGCGCGGCCCCGAGGATGATCACGAACATGATCGCCTGCGTCGTCAGGCCGAACAAGATGATCGCGAACGGGAACCAGGCGATGGACGGCATGGTCTGCAGGCCGGTGAGTAGCGAGCCGACCGCTGCCCGCAGTGGCCCGATGCGGGAGACAAGGGCGCCGACGACTGACCCCACCAGGAGGGCAAGCGCGAAGCCGATCAGCGCCCGGTACAAGGTAGTGGCCATGGCGTGCCAGAGCAGTGCCGTGCCGAGCTGGTCCCACAGGTTGGCCAGGGTCGGGCCGGGGGCGGGGAAGATGAGCTTCTTCCAGCCAGAAAGCGCGATCAGCTCCCAGATGACCAGCACGAGCGCGATGGCCGCGACCTTGGGCCAGGTGGCCTTCCAGGCCCGGGTGGCCAGGCTGTCCCCGGCGGACGCGCCGAGCTGGGGCTGCTCGAGAGCGTCGAGGCCCGCGAGCGCGGCATCGGTGTTAGTCACCATGGGGGCCTGCCTTCCCGGCGATGACCGCGCGGAGCGTGTCGGTGATGGTAGCGGCCAGCTCGGCGACGGGCGCGGAGTCGATGCGCCGCGGCCGCGGCACCGCCACGGGGAACTCCCTGAGGATCTGGCCGGGCCGGCTGGACATGACCACGACCCGGTCCCCGAGCCGGACGGCCTCGCGGACGTTGTGCGTGACGAACAAGACGGTCAGGGCACGCCCGGCGGTGATCCGGTCGAGCTCATCGTGCAGCAGGTCACGGGTCATCGCATCCAGCGCGCCGAACGGCTCGTCCATCAGCAGCACGTCCGCCTCTTGGGCCAGGGCGCGGGCCAGCGCGACCCGCTGCCGCATGCCACCGGAAAGCTCATGCGGTCGCTTGGCCCCGAAGCCGCCAAGCCGCACGGTCTCAAGCAGCTCCCTGATCCTGGGCCTGCGCTCGGCGCGGGGAACACCGCGGGCGCGCAGCGCCAGTTCGATGTTTCCCGCCGCGGAAAGCCAGGGGAACAGCGCCGCGTCCTGGAACATGAAGGCAACCCGGCCGCCGACGCCGATGGAGCCGGCCGAGGGCTGCTCAAGCCCCGCGACCAGGGACAGCAGGGTGGACTTGCCGCAGCCGGAGGCGCCGATGAGGCAGGTGAACTCGCCCGGCGCGATCGTGAGGTTGACCCCGTCGAGCGCGCGGACGGCCGCGGTGCCCTTGCCGTAGACCTTGGAGACGCCGGACAGCGTGACCGCGGCCCTGCTGTCCGGCCGTGTCTGAGTTGCTGACGTGGTGCTCATCGCGCTAGGAACCGCTCACCGGTGGCTCGCCCGCGGCGGCGAGGGCGGTGTTCAGCGGGCCGAGGTCGAAGATGCCGCTCAGGTTGCTGACCGGCTTGAGCAGCCCGAGGCCCACGGCCTCGCTCGCGTCCTGGGTCAGTGACGCCTCGTCCGGGTCGTCGGTGAACGTGATCTCCTTGAAGGACGCGGCGACCAGGGAGGACTTCAGCGGCTTGCCGGTGTAGGCGGCGAGCTCGGCGTTGGCGTCGGCCTGGGCCTGGGCCGGGTTGGACTTGATGAAGTCGTTCGCCTGGACCTGGGCCTTGATCAGGTCGGCGACGATGGCCGGGTGGGCGGAAAGGAATGACTGGGTCACCACGAGCAAGGTGGTGACGCCCGGCTCGGAGAACAGGATCTTGCCGCCGTCCTTGACCATCTCGACGTCGTAGGGGGCCGGCTCGGAGGCCCCGGCGATCTGGCCGGACTGGAACTCAAGTACCGCGTCGGCGTTGGTGCTAGTGGGCCGGACCGAGACATCGCCGCCACCGGTCGTGGTGGTGGCCAGGCCCTGCTGCTTCAGCCAGTACCTGATGGCCACGTCCTGGGTGTTGCCGAGCGACGGGGTGGCGATGCCCTGGCCCTTGAGCTGAGCGGCGCTGGTGATAGAGGGCTTCACCACGAAGGACGCACCGCCGGTGGCCACCCCGGAGACGATCTTGATCGCGGTGCCGTTGGACTTCTGCCAGGCGTTGATGGCCGGGTTCGGGCCGACGTAGGCGGCGTCGAGCTGCCCGGACAGGATCGCCGTCGTCTCCTGGGTGCCGGAGGTGAACGTCGTCGTCTTGAGCGTGCCCGCCGAGCCGAGGGCCTTGGTGAAGAAGCCCTCCTTCACCGCGACGAGGGCCGGGGCGTGGGTGATGTTGGCGAGGTAGCCCAGCCGCACGGTGACCGGAGCCGAGGGGTCGCCGGCTGAGGAGCCCGATCCCGAGGAGGTGGATCCGGAAGAGCACGCCGCGAGGAGCAGCGCCGCGCTCGCCGCGGCTACCGCTGACGCCAGGATGCGTCGCATATAGTACCCAATCTCTATCGATTAACTAGCAATACCGGCCACTATAGCAGTCGAAATGGTGGGGTTTACAGATGCAACCAGGCCTCATCGCGGGCGAGTCGCGGCCTGCGCGTTTCCGCAGGTCAGCCCGCAGATCGTTACGTTGAGTGCTATAAATATCGCTGGCAGTATCCCCGAGAGAGAGGCCTCGCCCGCGATGACCGTCACCCGGAACCTAGCCAGGATGTTGCTGGTACCCGCCGCCACGCTGGGGACGCTGTGCGCCTCGCCGGCCGCGATCGCCGCCACCGGCGGTCACTCGGCCCCGGCCGCCAGGGGGCCGGCCGCGCACCAGCGGCTGCTGCGACGGGGCATGTACGTGGTCGGCTTCAACGCGGCCATCGCCAAGGCCTACCGGTACAAGATCGTTACCTACGCCAACGGCGACCAGCAGTCGGTTCCCGTCAATCCCGGCTCCCACCGGCCCAAGAGCCCGATCTTGCGGCATGATCGCGCGATCGCCGGCGCGAACTCGGACTACGACAGGGTCGTCGGGAACTGCGGCACGTCCTGGATCGCCGTCATGCAGACCGCTCCCGGCCAGGTCCAGGTGGCCAGCGGCTTCACGGTCTCCTCTTCCCCGGCCGTGGGCTACAGCTGGACCGTCTCGCTCAGCGACGCTAACGGGACCTCTCAGCAGAGCGAGTCAGGCAACCTCTTCTTCCGCACCGCCTGGGCGCACGCCTGGACCAACCTCAACCAGCACCGCTACACCTTTGACTACGTGCAAAGCGGCCTGGCCAACCTCGAGGACGGCACGATCTGCTACGCCGGCCGACCGTCCGTCTCGATCGGCGGGCTCGCCTGACCCGCGGGCACCGACTCAGTTGCCCATGTCGGTGGAGTCCTGGAAGTCCAGGCCGGCCACGGACTTGTACTTCGACAGGCACTCCTGAAGGCGGGCCTGCTGGGCGTCGTCGGCGTTCGTGACGTTGAAGGTGACCTGGCTGAGGCTCTCCGACAGCGGCACCCCCGCGGGCAGCGGGGCCGGGCTCACGTTGGGTAGCTTGCCGCAGGCGGAACGCACCTGCAGGCGCACCGCGTTGGACGTGCCGTCCTGGAAGCTGACCACGGCCTGCTGCTGGCCGAGCTCCTTGTCAAGCGACGAGCACCCGCTGATGCCCACGACGCACGCGCCGACGACGAGGACGGGGACGACAACCCGGCGCACACAAGACAGGCCCGCCGTCGCGGCGGGCGTGCACTGGGTGGTCCCGGAGGTCGTCCCCCTAGGAAGGCAGGGGACGCGCATGGAAGCAGCCTACGCGCTCCCCGTACCGAGTACGGTATCGAGTACAACAACACTGCCATCGCCGAGCCCGCTCGATGACAGCGAACCAGGAGGTTGGAGTCTGTGCTCGCCTTTATCACGGCCAGGTGACCCACGGTTCGCTATGTCATCGCGCTACATCCTCATCGTTAACTCGCGGAAGGTCGCCCGGCCGGTCTTCGTGATCGGGGCACCGCACTCCGGCGTGGCCGAGGTGGGCACCGCGCTCAAGCTGTCCCCCGGCTTCCACGTCACCATCGGCCAGCCGGCCGTGCTGCAGGCGGTGCAGGGGTTCGCCCGCCGCCCTTCGCTGCTGCGCGGGCGGGGCACGGCCGCGGTCACGGTCGTGCGGGACGCCTTCGCGCAAGCCTGGCAGCTGACCCCGACCGGCTGCCTGCAGTGCTCGGCGCAGTGCCGGTCAGCGGCCGGGCTGGCCGACGGGCAGCTTGGCCCGTGCGCCGAGGCCCGCGGCCTGGCCCGGTTCGGCGACGCCACCCCAGACCTGGCCTACTGCGCCGAGGAGCTGGTCGAGGCATTCCCCGACGCGCAGATCGTCCAGGTGGTCCGCGACGGCCGCGACGTGGTCGCCGGGATGCTCGCTGACCCCGACGTCCAGGCCTGGTACCGGCCCAGCGTGGTCAACATCGACACCGAGTTCCCCAACCCGTTCTACGGCGTCGAGGACGAGCGCGACCGGGCCCTGTGGAACACGGCGTCGGCCGCGGGCAAGTACGCCCTGCGCTGGCGGTGGGCGGTGCGGCTGGCGGCCCGGCTCCGCAAGGAGCTGCCCGACGGCCAGCTCAAGACCCTGCGCTATGAGGACATGGTCCGCTCCCCCGGCGGGGCGGCCACCGCGCTGTCGGAGTTCACCGAGGCGACGGTGGCGGCGCCTGTCGTCCCGGCCAACCGCAAGTCGCGCGGTGAGGCCACCAGCTGGCGGCGGGTCCTGCCGTCGGGCCAGGTCGCCGACATTGAGGCCGTCGCGGGCGAGGAGCTGCGCCGGCTGGGCTACGCCTGACCGCCCGCGCGGGAGCCGGGCCAGCCGACTCCCGCGCGGGCCGGCCGGCTCAGCCGCCGCTCGTCGGCGTTCCCGACCCGACTGCCATCGCGAAGATGTGCATCGCGGTGATGTTGCTGCCCACCGTCGCGCTCACCGTCGGCAGCGTCACCGAGGCCACGGTCTTGCCCGCCGCAAGCGGCACCGAGGAGAAGTAGATGCTCACCGGGTGGGCGGCCTGGCCATTCCAGTAGCTGGCGGTATCGGCGACCTGGTCACCGGCCACCGGCGCGTTGTTGTACCAGTCGGTCATCGTGAGGCTGAACGTCTGGGTGCTGCCGTCGGTATAGGTGATGGTGCCAGTCCCGCTGGCTGCCCCGAAGGCGCTGGCGCCGAGGAAGCCGAGGTCGGTCCCCGCGCCGGACAGGTCAATGGTCTGCCCGTCCGCGATCACGTCGTCGGGCGTCCCGACAGCGCTGGGCCAGCTGAAGGCGGTGCCACCGATGGTGGCCTGCCCGCCAGCGGTGAGCGGAGTCGGTGTCCCGGCCGCCAGCGCCTGCGCGGAGAAGCTGTCGCCGGTCCCGTCGAAGTCGCCCGCCGCCGTACTGGAGTCGTCGGTGATCCCCACATTGTCGTAGGCGGCGGCCAGGGAGGAGTAGGGAGCGCCCACGGTCGGCGTCCCCGTTCCCGTGGCCATGGCGAAGATGTGCATGGCGGTGGTGCCACCGGCGTTGCTGAGGACAGGCAGCGTGACCGACGACACCTGCTTGCCCGGCTGCAGTGGCACCGAGGCGAAGTAGAGGCTCACCGGGTGCGGGGTCTGCGTGCTGCTCGTGTAGTTCCAGTCGGAGCTGGTCGTCAGGAGCTGGTCGCCGACCGCCGGAGTGCCTGAGTACCAGTCAGCCATGTTCAGCTGGGAGGACTGGCTGGTGCCGTCGGTGTAGTGAACGGTAACGGTTCCGCTGGCCACGCCGTTCTGGCTGGCCCCGAGGAAGCCGAGGTCGGTCCCCGAGCCGGACAGCGCGACGGTCTGGCCCGAGGTCACCACGTTGTCCGGGCTTCCCGCCGCGGCGCTGGGCCAGGTGAACGTGGTCCCGCCCACGGTGACCTGCTGGCCTGGGGTCAGCGCGGTCGGGGTAGCCGCCGCCAGCGCCTCGGCCGAGTAGCTGTCGCCGTTCCCGTCATAGTCAGCCGCCGCCTGGTTGGAGTTATCGCTGATCCCGGTGTTGTTGTAGGCGGCCACGAGCGACCCGTAGGGGACGGTGACGGTGGCCGTCGCCTGCACGAGGCTGGCCTGCCTGCCCGCCGGGGACCTGACCGACAGCGTCAGGGGGTGGTCGCCGGGCTGGGCGCTGGCCGGGGCGGTCACCCGCAGGTGCTCAGTGACCGTCTGGCCGGGCCAGATGGTGACCGGGGCCGGTCGGGTCACCTGCCAGCCGGCCGGGGCCGACAGGGTGAACCGGGCCTGCGGCATCGGGTAGTCGCCCTTGTTGACCAGGGTGGCCGTCACCGGGGCCGACGATCCCGCCGCCAGGGTCGCGGGGGCCGTGACCGTGGCGTAGCGAGCGCCGACGGTGCGCTCGACCGTGACGTTGCCTCGCAGGGGCAGGTTTGCCAGCGCCGAGGAGTCGCCCACGGAGACGTTGAAGTGGCCATCGGGGAGCACCCAGCCGTCGGCCGCGTCGTCCCAGTAGGACAGGTCGTGGCCGGTCAGGGTGAAGCGGACGGTCGTGGACTGGCCGGGCCGCAGCGTGACCTTCTGGAACCCCTTGAGCTGGCGTGGCGGCTCGCCCGCCACCGCCGGGTCGCCCAGGTACAGCTGGGCGACGTCAGAGCCCGCCACGTGACCGGTGTTGGTGACGGTGGCCGATACCGTCACGAGCTTGCCCGACTGCCCGTTGCAGCCGCAGCTGGTGGCGCCGGGGTTGGACGCGGCGTTGCTGACCTGCCCGCGGCTGATGCTCAGGTTGCTGAAACGGAAGCTCGTGTAGGACAGGCCGTACCCGAACGGGAACAGCGGCGTCTCGCTGTTCGCGTCGTAGTAGCGGTAGCCGACGTCGATGCCCTCGGAGTACTGGACCTGGCCGTCCACCCCGGGGAACTGGCTCGGGGTGGAGGCGGGCACCTGCGCGAGGTCCGCGGGGAACGTCACCGGCAGGTGTCCGCTCGGGTCCACCTGGCCGAACAGCACGGCCGCCAGCGCGGTGCCGTTGCTCTCACCCGGGTACCAGGCGTCGACGACCGAGGCGACCTGGCTGAGCCACGGCATGGCCACCGGGGCACCCGCGTTGACGACCACGACCGTGTGCGGGTTGACCGCCGCCACTGCCGAGATCAGCTCGTTCTGCGCGGACGGCAGGTCCAGGCCCGCCCGGTCGGCCGCCTCGGACTCGGTGTCGTCACTCGCGACCACCACCGCGGTGGCGGCGGACTTCGCCGCGGTCACCGCCTGGGCGATCCCGGGCGCAAGCTCAGAGGGGGTGGCCCAGCTCAGGTTGGCCGACGGACCGCCACCGGCGATCTGCAGCGTGTAGGTCTGCCCGGCCGTCAGGTTGACGCCGACCGAGTAGGTGGACACCGGGGGCGTGCCCGGGTTGGCGAGGATCTCCTTGCCGTCCAGGGACAAGGTGGTCGTCGTGTAGCTGCCAGGGTTCTGGAAGGCCAGCACGTACGTCCCCGTTTCCGGTGCGGTCAGCGTGCCGGTGTAGGTGCCGCCGTAGCCGGTCGACGCGTAGGCCGGGGTCAGGTCGGCGCTGGGAATGGCCGCTAGGGACGTGTCGGTGGGCAGGCCCTGCGTGTACTGCACTGAGGTGCCTGGCCCGGCCGCGGCCTGGATGCCCTGGAGCGGGGTGACGTTGAAGGTCGAGGTCACGTAGGCGCTGCCGCCGCCGGTGTCGGTCGGGGAGGCCGAGGCGGCCGGGCCGATCACCGCGACCGAGCCGGCGTCGTTGGTGGCCAGCGGCAAGGTGCCACCGGAGTTCTTCAGCAGCACGGTGCCTGCCTCGGCGATCGAGGTGGCGGTGGCCTGGTGCGCCAGGGTGGTCACGACGGCGCTTGTCGACCCGGTCGGCGGGTCGTTGAACTCGTTGAAGTCGAACATCTCGGTCAAGATCCTGGAGACCATGCCGTTGAGGGTGGCCATGGAGACCTGGCCGTCCTGTACCGCCGCCTGCAGCGCCGGGCCGTAGTACTGGGGCGCGGGCATCTCCTGGTCAAGGCCGGCGTCGGCCGACTGCACCGTCGAGTGGGTGGCCTGGTAGTCGGAGGTCACGAACCCGGGGTAATCCCAGCGCTGGTCGAGCGTGTCGTCGAGGTACTGGTTCTGGCACGCGGCCTGGCCGTTGATCGTGCTGTAGGAGCACATCACCGAGGACGCCTTGGCCTGCGTCGTCGCGGCCCAGAACCCCGGCAGGTAGATCTCGTGCAGCGCCCGGGTGCTGACGACCGCGTCGTCGGCCGAGGTGTTGCGGTTCGTCTCCTGGTTGTACACCGCGAAGTGCTTGACCTGGGCCATCTCGCCGGTGCTCTGCACACCCTCGATATCCGCGGTTCCCAGGGCCGCGTTGAGGTACGGGTCCTCGGTGTAGGCCTCGAACGACCGGCCCCAGCGCGGGTCGCGGTCAATGTTGATCGTCGGGCCCAGGTCGACCATCGCGCCCTTGCCGTGCTCTTCGGACCCGACGACCTGCCCGTAGTCGGTGGCCAGCGACGGGTCGAAGGTAGCCGCCAGCGACACGGCCGACGGCATCTGGGTCACGCCGGCCAGGCCGTCGCCCGCGCCGACCGGGCCGTCCTCCTCGCCGATCGCCGGGACGCACAGGCTCGGGATCGCGGAAGTCTCGAACACGTAGGTCTCGCTGAACCCGGCCCCTGTCACCATGGTGATCTTGTCCGGCAGGGTCATCTGCCCGAGCAGCATCGACACCCGCTGGTCCACCGGGAGCGACTGATTGAGCCAGGGGCAGGAAGGACTCGAGGCCGCGTCGGACTGCGCGGTACCCGCCGACGCGGTGGCCGCGGGGACCGCCAGCGCCAGCAGGGGCAAGGCCAATGCCGCGGCGGCCGTTGCCGCCGCCTTCCAGGTACGACGATGCCCGGCTACCGGGACCGGCTTCATAACAGCCTCCGATTGCTGCTACAACAAGTCAGGCATAGTCAAAACCCGGGAGAAGGCCGCAGCAATACTTAACGCCATTAAAAAACAGTTAATGCGGCTGTAACAAAGTGAAACAGCTTCCCGCCTTCACTCCGCGCGCAGGACCCGGGCCGCGTTCGCGAGCAGGAGCTTGCCGGTGACCTCGTCGGGCAGGTCAAGGCCGGCCAGCTCCTCCAGGCACCGCTCAGGCCGGAAGAAGGGGAAGTCGCTGCCCCACAGGAACTGGTCAGACAGGCGGCCGCGCAGCTCGCGGGTCACCTCGGGCGGGATGCGGCGCGGCGACCAGCCCGAGATGTCAATGTGCACGTTGGTCTTGTGCAGTGCCATCGCGATCAGGTCCATGTGCCAGGGCCAGCCAAAGTGCGCCGCCACCACGGCCAGCGACGGGAACGCCGCCGCGACCGGGTCGAGCTTCAGCGGGTGCGCCAGGTCGATCCTGATGCCCTGGCCGCCCGGCCGCCTGGCCCCGATCCCGCTGGTCCCGGTGTGGAACAACGCCAGTAGCCCGTGGGCCTGGCACGCCTCGAACACCGGCCAGTAGCGCTCGTCATCGGGAGCGAATCCCTGCAGCGACGGGTGGAACTTGACGCCGCGCAAGCCGAGCTGGGCGATCCTGGCCACCTCATCGACGGCTGACTGCCCTTTCCTAGGATCAGCCGAGCCCAGGCCGCAGAACGCGCCGGGGAACTCATCCACCGCGCTCGCCACTGTCTCGTTGGGCACCCGGGGCCGCCCGGTCTCGGTCTCGGCGTCCCAGGCCAGCAGCACGGCCTTCAGGCCGAGGCCCTCATAGCGGCGCGCGAGCTGAGCCAGCGACTGCCGCTCGACCGTTCCGCGGAAGTACGCCTCCGCCGCCTCGACGTACCCGGCCATGCTGCCATCGAGCCAGTCCGGCGTCGGCAGGTGCACATGAAAGTCGTAGCCGCGCAGCGCCATGAGCGCAGTCTAGGCGAGCGGGTCCCTGGCGGCACGCCGGGGACGGAACCGGTCAGGAGCTCACCGCGGGCCGGTCTTGCCCAGCGAACTGCGTGTGATAGAGCTCGGCGTACAGGCCGCCGGTGGCCAGGAGCTCCTCGTGCCGGCCGCTCTCGACTACCTGGCCGCCGTCAATCACCAGGATCTGGTCGGCCTCCCTGATGGTGGAAAGCCGGTGCGCGATCACCAGGGAGGTCCGCCCGGTCAGCGCGGTCTTCAGCGCCCGCTGCACCGCCGCCTCGGACTCGGAGTCCAGGTGGGCGGTGGCCTCGTCGAGGACGACGACCGAGGGGGCCTTGAGCAGCAGCCGGGCCAGGGCGACCCGCTGCTTCTCGCCGCCGGAAAGCCGGTAGCCCCGGTCGCCGACGATCGTGTCGAGGCCGTCGGGCAGCACCGAGATCAGGTCCCAGATCTGCGCCGCCTCGCACGCCTCAACCAGCTCGGCCTCGGTCGCTGACGGCCGGGCGTACAGCAGGTTGGTCCGCATCGTGTCGTGGAACAGGTGCGCGTCCTGGGTGACGACGCCCACCACGTCGTGCAGCGACTCCAGCGTGACGTCCCGCAGGTCCAGGCCGCCGACGCGGACCACGCCGTCGTTGGGGTCATACATCCGCGCGACCAGCTGCGTGATCGTGGTCTTGCCCGCGCCCGACGGCCCCACTAGCGCCGTGAGCTGGCCGGGCGGCGCGGTGAACGAGACGTCCTGCAGCACGGTGGCGCCAGCGTCGGCCCGCTCCGGCACCTTCAGCGCAATCGACTCAAGCGACGCCAGCGACACCTCTGACGCCGTCGGGTAGCGGAAGAAGACATGGTCGAAGCGGATGTCCGGGGCGGTGGCGTCGTGGGCACCAGGCTGACCGGCCGCCGCAGAGCGGGGTAGCGTGACCGCGTCCGGCTTCTCGTTGATCAGCGGCTCCAAGTCCAGGACCTCGAAGACCCGGTCGAAGCTGACCAGCGCCGTCATCACCTGGACCTGCACGTTAGACAGGGACGCGATCGGGCCGTAGACCCGGGTAATGAGCTGCGACAGCGCCACCAGCGTGCCGATCTCGAACGTGCCCCGGACGACGAGGGTGCCGCCGACCCCGTAGACGAGGGCGGTGACGACCGCGGCGAGCAGGCCGAGCATGATCGGGAACACCTGCCCGTACAGCGCCTGGCTGATGCCGATGTCACGCACCTTGACGGCGTTGCCCGCGAACGCCGCCGACTCCTCGCGCGGCCGGCCGAACAGCTTGACCAGCATCGCGCCCGCCACGTTGAAGCGCTCCGTCATCATCGAGCCCATCTCGGCGTTGAGCTGCATGGACTCCCGGGTGAGGCGCTGCATCCTGCGGCCGACTAGGCGGCCAGGCAGGATGAACAGCGGAATGAGCACCAAGGTGATGACGCTGACCAGCCAGGACAGGTAGAACATCGTGATCAGCAGCACGATCAGCGACAGGGCGTTGGCCAGGACCGACGACAGCGTGCCCACGATCGCGCTCTGCGCGCCGACCACGTCGCCGTCGAGCCTGCTGACCAGCGATCCCGTTTGCGCGCGGGTGAAGAACGCGATCGGCTGCCGTTGCACGTGGCTGAACACCTGCGTGCGCAGGTCATAGATCAGCCCCTCGCCGATCCTGGCCGACAGCCACCGGTTCACGAAGCCGAGGATGACGTCGAACAGCGCGACCGCCACCACCGTCAGGGCGACGACCACGATGACGGTCTCGTCGCGCGCCAGGATGCCGTGGTCGATGACCTCGCGCAGCAGCAGCGGGTTCACGACCGTGATGACGGCGTCGAGTGCGGTACCGAGCAGGAAGGCGGTGAGCATTCCCCGGTACGGGCGCGCGTAGCCCGCGATGCGCCGGATGGTGCCCGGCTTCAGCTTCTGCTTGGTGACCGACGGATCCATCCGGAACCCGCGGCCGACCGGCCCGTGGAATGCGCCCCTGCCGTACATAGTCCTCACAACCTACTGCGGTCGAGGACCCTTCCCGTATCGGTTATTCCTGTGGCGAACCGGCTACCCCGTCGCCTGCCTCGATCGCGTCGACCCGCCCCGGCCGCGCAGGGTCACGCCCTGCTCGGTAAGGATCCGGTGGATGAACCCATACGATCTCCCCGTTGCCAGGGCCAGTGCCCTGATGGACTCGCCGGCGTCGTAGCGGCTCTTCAGGTTCGCTGCCATCGCCGCGCGGTCAGATCCGGTCACCCGGCTGCCCTTCTTGAGCTCCTCGGCCACTTATACCTACCTCCCGTTAAGTGGACCACTCATTGCGTAACCCCCAATTGCAATGATCACGCATCAGCGCAGCAGTAGCCACCCGCATGACGGCAAATATCGGTCAAGCCGGGAACGCCAGGGCCGGGCCGGGCTTAAGCGAGCGCGACCAGCTCGGCGAAATCGTCGCTCCAGGTGTCCTCAGTTCCCTCAGGAAGAACAATGACGCGCTCGGGCGAGAGCGCGTCCACCGCGCCCTCATCGTGCGTAACGAGGACAATCGCACCCCGGTAACCGCGCAGGGCAGCGAGGATCTCCTCCCGGCTAGCCGGGTCCAGGTTGTTCGTCGGCTCGTCAAGAAGCAACACGTTCGCACCGGAGACGACAAGCAGCGCCAGCGCCAGGCGGGTCTTCTCGCCACCGGAAAGGACGCCAACCGGCTTATCCACATCGTCTCCGGTGAACAAGAAAGAGCCAAGGACACGCCTTTGCTCGGTTTCCGTCAGTTCCGGAGACGCGGTCTTCATGTTCTCAAGCAGCGTCCGGCTGGTATCCAGCGTCTCGTGCTCCTGCGCGTAATACCCCAATTTCAGCCCATGTCCGGGGATAACCCGCCCGGTGTCCGGTTCTTCGACGCCGCCAAGCAGCCGCAGCAGCGTGGTCTTGCCCGCGCCGTTAAGGCCGAGGATGACCACCCGGCTGCCCCGGTCGATCGCCAGGTCGACGTCGGTGAAGACCTCGAGTGACCCGTACGACTTCGACAGCCCGGTCGCCGTCAACGGGGTGCGCCCGCAGGCCACCGGGTCGGGGAACCGCAGCTTGGCGACCCGGTCGGCGCTGCGCTCTGCCTCGATTCCCTCCATGAGCTTGTCCGCCCGGCGCAGCATGTTCTGCGCGGCCTTGGCCTTGGTCGCCTTGGCCCGCATCTTGTCGGCCTGCTGCTGCAGGGCGGTGGCCTGCCGCTCGGCGTTGGCCTTCTCCCGGTGGCGGCGACGCTCGTCGGTCTCGCGCTGCTGCAGGTAGGTCTTCCACCCGACGTTGTAGATGTCCAGGGCGGAGCGGTTGGCGTCCAGGTGGAACACCTTGTTGACGACGGCCTCAAGCAGGTGGACGTCGTGGCTGATCACGATTAGCCCGCCGCGGTAGTTCTTGAGGTGGTCGCGCAGCCAGGTGATCGAGTCGGCGTCCAGGTGGTTGGTCGGCTCGTCGAGCAGCAGCGTCTGCGAGTCGCCGAACAAGATCCGCGCCAGCTCCACCCGCCGCCGCTGCCCACCAGACAGCGTGTGCAGCGGCTGCTGCAGCACCCGGTCAGCCAGGCCAAGCGACGCGGTCAGGCTGGCCGCCTCCGATTCCGCCGCGTACCCGCCGAGCACCGCGAGACGGTCAGACAGCGTGCCGTAGCGCTTGATGGCCCGCTCGGCCACGTCCGGGTTGGGATCAGACATCTGGGTCTCGGCCTTGCGCATCTGGGCGCGGACCTCGTCAAGGCCGCGCGCGGACAGCACCCGGTCAAGCGCGAGCACGTCCAGGTCCCCGGTGCGCGGGTCCTGCGGCAGGTAGCCGACGGGACCCGACTGCCGGACGGCTCCCGCGGCCGGCATCCCGGCGCCAGAAAGCACCTTGCACAGCGTGGTCTTGCCCGCGCCGTTCCGCCCGACGAGGCCGATCCGGTCGCCCTCCGCGACCTGGAAGGAGGCATCCGATAGCAGGAGCCGGGCACCGGCACGCAACTCGATGCCACTGGCGACGATCACTTTTCTCCGCTCCCGTTTTCCGGCCGTCCCGCGCGCCGCGAGTGGCTGCAGTCCATGACCAGGATACCTGCGAGTCCCCTCACCGAAGCCCGGCCGCCGGGAGCCTTGCCGGGGGGGCCGTTCACTGTGTGAATCACATTACTTACTATTCGTAGATCACCACGATCTTGAGGAGGGCGGCCACCATGATTCCGAACGGTGGCACGTTCCTGCGCCCGGGGGCGATCGCCTGGGATGGCCTGCTGTCCCCTAGCCCCCGGGCCGAGGGCGGGGCGGGCTACGCCTCCTGCGACGTCGTGGAGCAGGCCATCGCGGCGGCCCTCGCTGACCTGGACCGCCTGCCGGACCTGCTCGGTGAACTGGCAGCAGCCCGGCTGTGGCTGCCGCTGCCCGATGGCCCCAAGCCCGTCACCGACGGCTCGGCCATCGTCTTGCCTGTCATCATGTGCCCGCACCCTCCTGACCGCCCCGCCGATCCCGGCGAGCCCGAGGGCCTGGCCCAGGCCGACAGCTGCGAGCACGTGCCCGCCTTCACATCCGTGCAGCGCCTGGGCACATGGGCCGATCCGCGCACGATGCGGGCCGACCCGGCCAGCGCGACCGGCTCGCTGCGCTCCGGCGACCCGGCATGGGTCAGGGACCTCGCCGCCGGGACCGGCGTTGTCCGCCACATCGTCGTCCCCTTCCTCGGGCTGGCCAGCCGGCTGCCTGAGGGAATCGGGATCGCGATCAACCCGGGCAGCGGGCTCGGCGTCCAGCTCTGCCCGGCCGCCGTGGCCTGCCTGGCCCGGCCGCCCGCGGGCGACAATCGCCCGTGACCGCGATCCCGGGGAGCCGCCTCAGATGTTGAAGCCGAGCGCGCGCAGCTGCTCGCGGCCTTCCTCGGTGATGTGCTCAGGACCCCACGGCGGCATCCAGACCCAGTTGATGCGGAAGTCGCTCACCACGCCCTTGAGCGCCTCCCACGCCTGGTCCTCGATCTCGTCGGTCAGCGGGCAGGCGGCGCTGGTCAGCGTCATGTCGATGGTCGCGGCGTTCTTGTCGTCAATGTCCAGGTCGTAGATGAGGCCAAGGTCGACGACGTTGATCCCGAGCTCGGGGTCCACGACGTCGCGCAGCGCCTCCTCGACTTCGGCCTTGGTGGGGACCTTGGAGATCTCCGGCATCGGCCGGCCCGCGGTGGACTCAATCCTGAAGTCGGGGAACCCGGCCGCGGCCAGGGCCGCCCCGACCTGGCTGGTGACCCTTTCAGGCAGCTGGGCCGCGTCGCTGGTCCGCAGCACGAGCACGGCCCGGTTGCCGTCCTCCACCCGGGCGTCAAGGAGCAGCTCGGCGAAGCTGCTCGCGCCCTCGGGACCCTCAAGCTGCCGCAAGACCGCATACACGTCGCCGGGTGCCCGCGGCGACTCTTCCTGGGGGACAGTCGCCTGTGCTGACTCGCTCACTTGTCTCCTCCGCCTGGGTTGGATCCGTCCGTTCCTTGGCCGGCCAGCGCCTGCGCCGTCGCGTCCTTCCACGCCATCCAGCCGAGCAGCGCGCACTTGACCCGCGCCGGGTACTTCGAGACGCCGGCGAACGCCACCGCGTCCTCCAGCACGTCCTCATCCGGCTCGGACTGCCCCTTGGACTGCATCAGCTCGAGGAAGGCCTCGCCGATCCGCATCGCCTCGTCGACCGGCTTGCCGATCACCAGGTCGCTCATCACCGAGGCGCTGGCCTGGCTGATGGAGCAGCCGAGGGCGTCGTAGGAGACGTCCTCGACCACCTGCTCGCCCGCGACGTCCTTCAGCCCGACCCGCAGCCTGACCTCGTCCCCGCAAGTCGGGTTGACGTGGTAGACCTCGGCGTCAAACGGGTCCCGCAGCCCCTTGTGGTGGGGGTTGCGGTAGTGATCCAGGATGATCTCCTGGTACATCGACTCAAGTTGCATGACATCTGTTTCTGTGGTTGGTTGCGATCCTCGCAGGTCCTACCCCAGGAGGAGGCACCGCGCCGTCAGACGCCGAAGAACCGCTGGGCATAGCGGATGCCTTCGGCGAGGGCCTCGACCTCTTCGTGGGTGTTGTAGATGTAGAAGCTCGCCCGGGTGGATGCCTGGCAGCTCAGTGCCCGGTGCAGCGGCCACGCGCAGTGGTGCCCGGTCCGGACCGCGATGCCGAGCTCGTCAAGCACCTGGCCCATGTCGTGCGGGTGGATCCCGGCCACCTCGAACGCGACGGTCCCGCCGCGGTCCTTGGTGCTGTCCGGGCCGACGATCCGCAGTCCGGGAATCTCCCGCAGCGCGTCGAGTGCGTGCGCCGTGAGCGACTCCTCGTGCGCCGCGACGTTATCCATCCCCAGCGCGGTCAGGTAGTCGACCGCGGCGGCCAGGCCGGCGGCCTGCGCGACCGGCGGCACGCCCGGCTCGAACCGGGCGGGCGGCGGCAGGAACGTGGACTGCTCCATGCGGACGACCTCGATCATCGACCCGCCGGTCAGGAACGGCGGCAGCGCCTCAAGCCGCGCGTACTTGCCGTACAGCACGCCAAGGCCAAGCGGGCCCAGCATCTTGTGCCCAGAGAAGGCGAGGAAGTCCACGTCAAGCGCGGTGACGTCTACCGGGTGGTGCGGCACCGACTGCGCGGCGTCGACCAGCACAAGCGCGCCCACCTCATGGGCGAGCCTGGTGATCTCGGCCACCGGTGGGATCACGCCGGTGACGTTGGACTGGCCCGTCACCGCCACGACCTTGGTCCGCTCGGTGATCAGCGCCGGGTCCACGTCGATCCGACCGTCCGGCAGCGCCCTGAACCACTTCAGGGTCGCACCGGTGCGCTGGGCCAGCTGCTGCCAGGGCACCAGGTTGGCGTGGTGCTCGATCTCCGAGATCAAGATCTCATCGCCGGGCCGCAGCGAGCCGGTCAGCGCGAAGGCGACCAGGTTGACCGACTCGGTCGCGCTCTTGGTGAAGACGACCTCGTTCGGCGAGGCCGCGCCGATGAACCGCGCGACCTTCGCGCGGCCACCCTCATAGACCTCGGTGGCCTCCTCGCCGAGCAGGTGCGCTCCGCGGTGGGCGGCGGCGTTGTGCTGCTCGTAGTACGCCCGCTCAGCGTCAAGCACCTGCACCGGGTGCTGCGACGTCGCCCCGGAGTCCAGGTACACGAGCGCCTTGTCATTGCGGACCCGCCGGGACAGGATCGGGAAATCCGCCCGGATGGCCTGAACATCCAAAGGTCCGGTCACCGTCATCGTGCTCCGCCTCCCCGCTTCGCCTTGAACTCACTCATGGCCGGGCTGATCCCGCTGCCGTGTACCGCTCGTAGCCTTCGCTCTCCAGCGCCTTGGCCAGCTCGGGACCGCCGTCTTCCACGATCCGTCCGCCCACGAAGACGTGCACGAAGTCCGGCTGCACGTACTGCAGGATGCGGTTGTAGTGGGTGATCAGCAGGACGCCGCGGCCGGGAGCCGCGCGGAACCGGTTGATGCCCTCGCCCACGATCTTCAGCGCGTCAACGTCGAGGCCGGAATCGATCTCGTCGAGGACGGCGATCCCCGGGCTCAGCAGCTCCATCTGGAGGATCTCCTGGCGCTTCTTCTCGCCACCGGAGAAGCCCTCGTTGAGGCTGCGCTCGGCGAACTTGGCGTCGATGGACAGCTCGCCCATCGAGCCGCGCATCTCCTTCATGAACTCCCGCAGCTTCGGCGCCTCGCCGCGCACCGCGGTGACGGCGGTGCGCAGGAAGTTCGATACCGATACGCCCGGCACCTCCACCGGGTACTGCATCCCGAGGAACAGCCCGGCCCGGGCGCGCTGGTCCACGCTCATCCCCAGCACGTCCTGCCCGTCCAGGGTGAGGCGGCCGGAGGTGACGGTGTACTTGGGGTGCCCGGCGATGGCGTAGGCGAGGGTCGACTTGCCCGAGCCGTTCGGCCCCATGATCGCGTGCGTCTCCCCGTCGCGGACCGTCAGGTCGACGCCGCGCAGGATCTCGCGCAGTGAGCCGTCCTTCTCCTTGACCGACGCGTGCAGGTCCTTGATCTCAAGCGTGGACAACTTAGGACTCCTCTATCGACACGAGGACATCGTCGCCCTCGATCTTCACTGGGTACACGGGCACCGGCTCGGTGGCGGGCAGGTTCGTCGGGTCGCCGGTGCGCAGGTCAAAGCAGGACCCGTGCAGCCAGCACTCGATGGTGTAGCCGTCGACCTCGCCCTCGGTCAGGGCCACTGACGCGTGCGAGCACTCGTCCCTGATCGCGAAGTAATCGCCTTCGGTCCCCACCAGGGCGATCGGCTCGCCGTTCACCTCGAAGTGCGAGGACTTGCCGTCCGGGGGAAGGTCAGAGACCTTGCACAGCGGAACGAGCTTGCTCACGCCAGCTCCCTCTCGATGTCCTGCGCCACCCGCTCGCGGATCTCGGGCACGCTGACCTGGTCGATCAGCTCGCCGAAGAAGCCGCGGATGACCAGCCGCCGCGCCTCGGACTCCGGGATGCCGCGCGACATCAGGTAGAACAGGTGCTCCTCCTCCAGCCTTCCGTTGGCGCTGGCGTGCCCCGCGCCGGCCACCTCGCCAGTGAGGATCTCCAGGTTGGGCACCGAGTCGGCCCGCGCCTTGTCGGAAAGGACGAGGTTACGGTTGTACTCGTAGGTGTCGGTACCTGTCGCCTCCGGCCGGATCAGCACGTCACCGATCCACACGGTGTGCGCGTCGTCGCCGCTCAGCGCGCCCTTGTAGCGGACCAGGCTGCGGCAGTTGGGCATGTCGTGGTCGACGAACAGCCGGTGCTCCAGGTGCTGGCCCGCGTCGGCGAAGCAGATGCCGTACAGCTCGGCGTCACCGCCAGGGCCGGTGTACCTGACGGTGGGCGACAGCCGGACCAGGGACCCGCCCAGCGTCACCGCCACATGCCGCAGGTGCGCGCCAGCGCCCAGCGTCGCGTGGTGCGCGGACACCTGCACGGCGCCGGCGTCCCAGCCCGCGATCGTCACGACCTCCAGGTCGCCGCCGTCGCCGACGACGATCTCGACGTTGTCGGCGTAGGTGGCGCTGCCCCGCTGGTCGATGACGATGGTGGCCCGGCCGAACGGCTGGACGTCGATGACCAGGTGCCCCGCCGTGGCGGCACCCTCCCCGACCCCGTCGTTCATGACGGTCCCGGTCCCGGTGATCCGCACGTACGTCGGCCGGGACGCCCGCGCCTCCTTGGGCACGGTGACGACGGTGGCCCGCCCGGCAGCCGCGTAGGCGCGCGCGCTGACCCGGTTGGCGGGACTGAAGGTGGAGGCCGCGGGGGCCGCGCCTGCCGTCTCGCCCTGGTCGTGGTGGACCTCAGGCGCGGCGTCGACCTCGACGGTCACGCCGGCCGCGCCAAGCTCGGCGCTGGAATGCAGGTTGCGCAGGCGGCGCAGTGGCGTGAAGCGCCATTCCTCCTCGCGCCCTGACGGCACGGGGAAGTCAGCCGGGTCCTTGGAGAAGAATCCGTGCACGCTGGCAACCGGGGCGGTCTCGACCGCCCCGCTCAGGGACCCCATCAGCCGACGGCTCCTTCCATCTGCAGCTCGATCAGCCGGTTGAGCTCAAGCGCGTACTCCATCGGGAGCTCGCGGGCGATCGGCTCGACGAAGCCGCGGACGATCATCGCCATCGCCTCGTCCTCCGTCAGCCCCCGCGACATCAGGTAGAACAGCTGGTCCTCGGAGATCTTCGAGACGGTGGCCTCGTGGCCCATCTCGACGTCATCCTCGCGGATGTCGTTGTACGGGTAGGTGTCCGAGCGGCTGATCGTGTCGACGAGCAGCGCGTCGCACTTCACCGTCGACTTGGCGTGGGCGGCGCCGTCTTGCACCTCGACCAGGCCACGGTAAGACGTACGGCCGCCGCCACGGGCGACGGACTTGGAGATGATGGTGGAGCTGGTGTTGGGTGCGCAGTGCACCATCTTGGCCCCGGCGTCCTGGTGCTGGCCCTCGCCCGCGAACGCGACCGACAGCGTCTCGCCCTTGGCGTGCTCGCCCATCAGGTAGACCGCCGGGTACTTCATCGTGACCTTGGAGCCGATGTTGCCGTCGATCCACTCCATGGTCGCGCCCGCCTG
>Ga0335072_10002509_pt1 | contig 28435 bp, 27 predicted proteins | sample Lox_Sample_21_FD_206725 | JGI IMG/M metagenome (GOLD analysis project Ga0335072, IMG submission 206725) | Soil microbial communities from Loxahatchee National Wildlife Refuge, Florida, United States - Lox_Sample_2.1 | ecosystem: Environmental > Terrestrial > Soil > Wetlands | place: USA... | reverse complement strand
CTCGGCCGGCAGCATGATCAGTTCTGCCAGCTGCTGACCGACCTCGGCTGCGACGTCGAGGTGGCCGCGGCGGCCGACGAGATGGTCGATGCGACCTACGTCCGCGATCCCGGCATGGTCACTGGCCGCGGTGCCGTGCTGTTCCAGATGACCAAGCCGGCCAGGGCCGAAGAGCCGCCGTTGCTCGGCACTGCGCTCGAGGCTGCTGGCGTGCCCGTGGTGGCGGAGTTGTCCGGCCCGGCCAGAGCCGATGGAGGCGACATCATCTGGCTGGACGAACGCACGCTTCTTGTCGGCCGCAGTTATCGCACCAATTCGGCTGGCGTCCATCAGCTGCGGGAGATCCTCGCGGCTGAGGATGTTGTCGTCGGTTCGGCCGACATGCCGCATGACCGCGGTCCTGAGCATGTGCTGCACCTGATGTCGGTGATCTCGCCGGTGGCCGATGACCTGGCTGTCGTATACCCGCCGCTGGCGCCGGTGCCGCTGATGGAAGAGCTCGCCGCCCGCGGTGTGCGCATCGTGCCAGTGCCCGCGAGCGAGTATGACACGATGGCCTGCAACGTTCTCGCAGTGCAGCCCGGGGTGGTGGTGATGCTGGCCGGTAACCCGCGGACCACTGCCGCGCTGGAAGCGGCGGGCTGTGAGGTGCACGTGTACGAGGGATCGGAGATCTCGCTCAAGGGCGACGGCGGCCCGACCTGCTTGACCGCGCCGATCCTGCGCGCCTAGAGGTCGGCGCTTCCCCTGGGGAAGTCGAGCCGATCGGTGCGCCGCGGCTTCCTGTCGAGGCTCGGGTGTCCCGGTTGGTGTTCCGAGGCGCCAGCCAGAGCCAGCCGGGCTTCCTCCTCGTCGTGCTCGATGACGTGCATCACCGCGTTGATCAGCGCGAGGTGCGTGAACGCCTGCGGGAAGTTACCCAGATGCCGCCCTGAGCTGGCCCCGATCTCTTCGGCGTAGAGCAGCAGCGGGCTGGCGTAGGACAGCACCTTCTCGCACAGGTCCCTGGCCCGATGGTGCTCGCCTATCTCGGCCAGCGCGGAGACCAGCCAGAACGAGCAGATCGTGAAGGTGCCCTCTTGGCCGGACAGGCCGTCGTCGGTCTCGTCGACCCGGTAACGAAGCACCAGGCCGTCGTCGCTGAGCTCATCGGCGATGGCCAGCACCGTGGCGCGGATCCGCGGATCCTCCGGCGGCAGGAACCGCAGCAGCGGCATCAGCAGCAGGGAGGCATCCAGCGCCGTAGTCTCGTAATGCTGGCAGAACACGCCGCGGTCATCGACGGCGTTCGCGCAGATGTCGGCGTGAATCTCGTCGGCAGCCTGCTGCCAGCGGCGTGCAGCGTCCAGGTCCTCCCTGATGCGCGCGAGCCGGGCGCCCCGGTCAGCCGCCACCCAGCACATCATCTTCGACGAGGTGAAGTGCTTCGGGCTCCCGCGGACTTCCCAGATGCCGTGGTCTGGCTCACGCCAGTGCTCGAGCGCATGCTCGACCTGATTACGCGCCATCTGCCAGACGCGCTCGTCGAGCCGGTCCCGCGACTGGGTGTGCAGGTACAGCGAGTCCAGCACGACACCCCAGACGTCATTCTGCCGCTGGGCGAAGGCGTCGTTGCCGATCCGTACCGGCTGCGCGCCCTGGTAGCCATGCAGATGCTTCAGCGTTTGCTCGGTAAGGTCGCAACGGCCATCGATGCCATAGACGATCTGCAAGTCGCCGCGGTCGCGCTCGACCACGTCGGTGAGGAACGCGAAGTAGTCGCTTGCCTCCCAGTCGAAGCCGAGGGTGAAGAGTCCCCACAGCGCGAACGTGGCGTCCCGGATCCAGCTGTAGCGGTAGTCCCAGTTCCGTTCCCCGCCGGGCGTCTCCGGCAGCGACGTAGTCGGTGCCGCGGCGATCGAGCCGGTCGGCGCAAATGTCAGGCCCTTCAGCGTCAGTGCGCTCCGAACGAGATAGCTGCGCCAGCGATGGTCGGGAAACTCGCCGCGCGCCAGCCAGTGCTGCCAGTGATGCGCGGTCCAGACCAGCCGTCGATACGCCTCCTCATAGGTCGTCGGCGGCGCGAGGCTGCCCCAGGACAGTGCGCAGAATCTGGTCTCGCCCTCGTGCAGCAGGGTGCGGGATCGGGCGCTTGGCCCTTCGGCTCCGATCCTGATGTCGGAGGTCAGCGTGAGAGTCATGTCGCTGTCGGGCGGCGTGATCTGGGCCTGATAGTAACCGCGCTCAGTGTGTCGCCACTGGCCCCGGATCCGGCCGTAGTCGAAGACAGGCTCGCAGTCCATGACCAGCTGCGCGTTGCCGTGCACGCACCGGACGGTCCGCAGCAGGGTGTGCTCGGCGTCGTAGTCGGTCGGCGGCCGGGTGTGCGAGCTGCGGCCGGGATGCTCGTGCCGCCATGGCCCCATCAGCAGGCAGTCGCGGACGATGATCCAGCCTTCGTCGCAATCCCAGCTGGTCTCGACCACCATCGTCCCCGGCAGGTAGCGGCGGTCTGCTGGCTCGGAGATGTTCTCCGGGCCGAAGCGGAAGCGACCCGCGTCCCGGTCGAGTATCGCGCCGAAGACACTCGGGCTGTCTAGGCGTGGCAGGCACATCCACTCGATCGCGCCGCTCGGCGCGACGAGCGCGGTGACCTCGCAGTCGGACAGGAAGGCGTAGTCGGCAATCGGCGGGAACGGTGACGCCGACGGTCCCACATGATCCCATTTCGGTCGGCCGGGCGGATGATCCGGGCCGAGCTCGGATGCCAGCCCAATGGGTAGTTCGCTGCCATTCGATTGCACTGCATCCGGGGGCCCCGCTGCAACTGTCTCCTCGCCCTGGCCGGTCATATCCGCTACTTTGCCCCGGCCCCCAGGTAGCCAACCCTGCGGGTCTACCCGGCGGCGAGCGGACCAGCGGCGAGCCCGGCAGCGGCGCGGTACGTGAACTTACCGGACGCCGGCCGGCCGGAACTGCACGCTGATCCGCGGTCCGGTGGGCCGGGCCGACTTGGGCACCGCGTGCTGCCAGGTCCGCTGGCAGCTGCCGCCCATGACGAGCAGGTCACCGTGGCCGATGTCGTGCCGGAGTGTCTGGCCGCCGCCGAGCGGACGCAGCAAGAGCGGACGCGGAGTGCCGAGTGACAGGATCGCCACGATGGTGTCCTGCGAGCTACCGCGGCCGATCGTGTCACCATGCCAGGCCACGCTGTCCCGGCCGTCCCGGTACAGGCACAAGCCGGCGGTGACGAACGGTTCGCCGAGCTCGGTCGCATAGTGCTCGCCGAGCGAATCCCTGGCCTGGGTCAGCAGCGCATCGGGCAACGGCTCGCCCTCGCCGTAAAAGCACAGCAGCCGCGGCACGTCGACGACCCGGTCGTACATCTTGCGGCGCTCAGCGCGCCACGGCACGACCTCCAGGAGCCGGCTGAACAGCTCGTCAGCGCCGCCTAGCCAGCCTGGCAGCACGTCGATCCAGGCCCCCTTGGCCAGCTCGGTGCGGCGCAGCTCGTGAAGCGGACCCGGCCCTGGCGGAGCGGTCAGATCCAGCAAGGAAGCCTGGAGTGTTCCGTCCATGCGTTCGATTGTACTGCCAGGATCCAAATGCGTGTTCGGTTCTTCGCCTCAGCCAGGCTGATGCAGGGCCAGCAGGACACGATCCCCGACCGGGCGGTAGCCCAGCCGCTGATACAGCGCGTTGCTGGTCGGGTTGGCTAGGTCGGTGAAGAGCACAACCGCAGCGGCACCGGCATCGAGGGCAGCCTGCGTGACCGCCGTGGTGACCGCGCCGCCGTAGCCGCGCCGCCGGTGCGCGTGCGGTGTGTAGACGGGCCCGACCCGGACGACCCCGGCAACCTCCCGGCTGAGACCGGCCATTGCCACCGGCTGCCCGCCGAGTTCCCACAGCGTCAGGCCGGCGTAGCTGAGCCGGTCATCCACGGCGCGGGCGCTCTCGCGAACGACGCCTTCGGCCTCCCGGCCGAAGGCCTCGACCCACTCGATGAGCAGGTCGCGATCGGCTGGGCTGGCGACGCGAGCCGTGCCGGGGGTGGCCGGATCCGGCTGCGCCAGCCGGTCGAGCCGGAACAGCCGCTGCCGCACGGCAGTGGTCGTGCTCCCGCCAGTTGCCGCCTCCCAGGCACCTATGAATGCCATCTCGTCATCGCCCGGCAGATTCGCGGCGGCCGGGAGCCCGCCGTCCTCGCCGAGCAGACTGATCAGTTCTGCTGCCGATCCGGCCGGCAGTTCGGCCACCAAGAGCGGGAACGGCGGCGTCTGCAGGAACGCCCCATCCACAACGCCGTCGCTGGCGTGCCAGCCATAGCGCGGCGGGTCATCCCCGAACGCCGACGGACCTCGGGCGCCCAGGGTCGCGAGCAGAGTGAGAGGCACCGTGTTGCGCACCGGCTCCGCGCGCAGAAGATCGCCGACAACCCCGGCGAATGCATCGAGGCTGCGGGTTTGCGTCCAGGCCATGTCACATGCTCCCCGCCGGAGGGCAGACGGCGCGACAGGTTTTCCGGTCCCGGCTTTCGGTGGTCGAGGGCGAACCGGCGGGCTGCCGGGTGCGAAACCAACCCCGTTCCCCCAAGATGTGTTCTGAAGCGGAGTTTCTTGGGGAGGCGGCGATGCAGGTCATCGTGGTTCGGCACCACGCGGTCGATGATGCCGGGTTCATCGCCGATGCGTTCCGGGCGCGGGGCGCCGAGCTGGCGGTGCACCAGTTCCCGAAGGAGGGGCCGCTGCCGCCGCTGGCAGGTGTCGACCACATCGTCGTGCTCGGAGCGGTCTGGTCGGTGTACGAGGAGCGGATCAGCAGCTGGATCGGCGAGGAGCTGGACTGGCTGCGCGCCGCAGACGCGGCCGGGATCCCCGTGCTCGGTATCTGTTTCGGCGCCCAGGCGCTCGCCGCCGCACTCGGCGGCCAGGTGGAGGCGTCGCCGCGCAGTGAGGTCGGCTGGACGATCATCGAGACTCTTGATCCGGCCCTGATCGAGGCTGGCCCGTGGCTGGAGTTTCATCACGACCGTTGCCTGCCACCTCCTGGCGCCCGGCTGCTCGCGCAGAGCGAGGTGTGCGTGCAGGCATTCAGCATCGGCCGGCATCTGGCCGTCCAGTTCCATCCCGAGGTCGACGGTGCGCAGCTGAGCCGGTGGCTGGCTGACGGGGGCAGGGCCGAGGCGGAGCGGGCCGGTCAGGATCCGGACAAGCTGCTGGCGCAGACCGAGGCCGAGGAGTTGCAGGCGGCGCTGCGCGCCGACCGGCTGGTTGGCGCCGCTGTCCGGCTCGCCGGTGAGAGCTAGCCCGACGCAACCGTTCGCCTGCGCCGATGCTCTTCAAGGGCATGAGGCATTCACTGCTGATTGGCGGCCCGATGGCCGCACTGCTGCTTGCATCAGGGACCGCGGCCTGTGCGGTCCAGCCCGTGTCGCTTACGTCCGCCGTTTCCGCTCACACGTCCGCCGTCTCTTCTGCGTCCGCCGTCTCTTCTGCGTCTGCGGTATCTTCTGCCGCCGCCAACTCCGCCGCTGTCGCGTCCTCGCATGAGCCCACCCCAGCCGCGCTGCGCGCCGCCCGCCTGACGAGTGTCGCCTCGGCCAGTTCCCGACGCGGCGAGGGGCTGTTCGTGAACCAGGTCGGCGCGCGTTGTGAAGCGCTCTCGGGCGTGACCGCCGATGGCGGCGCTCAGTTTCGCTCGGCTTCGGTGATCACGAGGTGGAACTGCAACGGCTCGGCGCCGGTGTCGTGGATTGCGGCCGATAGCGCTGGCAATGCGTTTGCCTACGGGCCGTCGCTGTTCATAGCCAGGTCGTCGGCCGGTCCGTGGCGTAAGAGCTCGCAACCAGGAACCGTGCTGTCGGTCTCGGCGGTTGGCCGGTCGGTCTGGATGCTGCTCGCCCGGTGCCGGGGCGCAGCGATGACGCCGCACGGCTGCGTCCTGCATCTGGTCAAGTCGGTCGACGGTGGCCGGATCTGGCAGCCAGTCAAGTCCCCACAGGGCGCGGTGACCACCGGTAGCGAGAGCGGCCCCGCGTATGAGCAGGCGGCCGGTCAGACGTGGCTGCTGCGCGTCGGCAAGTCGAGCGCCTACCTGCTGGCGGGCCCCGCGGGCAACAACCGCGGCAAGCCGGACTCGGTCGCGCTGTGGTACACCGCCAACGCCGGCGCTTCGTGGTCCAAGCGGCGCATTGACTGCGGGATTCATGCGCTGTCAGTCTCGATGGCCCGCGCGCCTGGCGGCGCGCTGGTCGCAGTCTGCGCAGACGAGCCGAGCGCGGGCTTCCAGGTCAAGACGACTCTCGTTTCGAGCACCGGCGGACGGACGTGGACGCTGCGCGCTGGATGCGGGTTCAGCCCGGGGTGCCGCGATCCCCTCTATTTCGGCTACCTCGGCCAGGTCGCCGCGGTCTCGAGCCGAACCGCGTACCTCGTGGGTGACCGGTCGTCACTGCTCGTTACCACCGATGGCGGACGGCGCTGGCACGCGGTGCGGCCGGTCGTCGGTGACACCAGCGGCGGAACCTACCAGGTGACGTTCCTCAGCCGGTCGGTCGGCGTCGCACTCGGCCAGGGAGGGGCGACCAGCGAAAACGTTGACCTGTTCCGCACCTCGGACGGCGGCCGGACCTGGTCGCAGGTGGTTCCGCGGCTTAGCTAGGGGACTGGCTCACCTACCCTCGCCCGCAGCGGCGACCGAATCGCGCGCCGCAGAGTGGTGACAACCGAGCGTCATTCGGTACAGGGTGTACTCAAGGACGTTCGGGCTGCCGGATGCCGCTGAGACGACGAGAGCAGGTGCGATGCCAGACATCCTGACGGCCTATGCCGAGAGCCAGCCCGACAAGCTGGCCGTGGTCGACGACAAGGGCGAGGGCGACATAGTCCGCTGGACCTATGCCGAGCTCGAGGCGGCGGCCAACCAGCTGGGAAACGCGCTCCTCTCGCTGGGTGCTCTCCCGCGGCAGAAGGTCATCTGGTGCGGCCCTAACTCGCTGCCCGTCGTCGCGGTCATCAACGCCGCCAGGAAGATCGGCGCGGTCGCTGTCCCGCTCAACTACCGGCTGACCGCCGAGGAGGCGCGGTACGTCGTCGGACACTCCGATGCCGAGATCGCCTACGTCGACGCCGAGTACGCGCACCTGTTCGCCGGTCTCGTCGGCCAGCTCGAGAAGCTGCGGCACGTGATCGTCTTCGGCGGGCCCGCTCCGGCCGGCATGCTCAGCAGCGAGGAGCTTACCGCCGGTGCGTCCGCCGAACCGCCCGAAGTTGGTGACGCGACGGGCACCGGCGGGACGATGATCTACACCTCCGGCACCACCGGCAAGCCCAAGGGCGCGGTCCGCTACGCCGCGGATCCGGAGACCGGGCTGGGTCTCGTGACGCTGCTCGGCTACCGGCCGGACGACATCTACATCACCTCGGGGCCGCTGTACCACAGCGGCCCTGGGGCGTTCATGGTCATCGGACTGCTGTTCGGCCAGACCATCGTGGTGCAGCGCAAGTTCGACCCCGAGGACTGGCTCAGGCTCCTGGAGAAGTACAAGTGCACCTCCACCTTCTCCGCGCCGGCGCTCGTCCGGATGGTGTGCGCACTGCCGGACGAGGTGAAGGCGAAGTACGACCGCTCATCCATGCGGGTCATGATCGCCAACGCGGCGCCGTGGAGCTACGCGCTTAAGCAGCAGTACGTCAGGGACTTCCCGCCGGAGTCGCTGTGGGAGGTTTACGGCTCGACTGAGCTCGGCGTCGACTGCGTGCTCAAGCCGGCGGACCAGATGCGCAAGCCGGGGTCCTGCGGCCAGCCCGCTCCCGGCATCGAGATCGTGCTCTTCGACGCCGACGGGAGCGTCGTGACTGGCACTGGTCCCGACCATGCAGGCGAGCTGTATGTCCGGTCGAAGGGCGTGTTCAACGAGTACTACAAGCAGCAGGACAGCTACGACGCGGCCAGCCGGGGCGACTTCCACACGGTCGGTGACATCGCCTACTGGGACGACGAGGGCTACCTGTACATCTGCGACCGCAAGTCCGACATGATCATCTCGGGCGGCATGAACATCTATCCGGCGGAGATCGAGGCGGCGCTCGAGCGGCACCCGGCGATCTACGACGTGGCCGTGTTCGGCATTCCGTCGGAGGAGTGGGGCGAGATGGTGCACGCCACCGTCGTGCTCGCGCCCGAGGCTTCGCTGACCCCGGAGGAGATCAAGGCGTTCGGCAAGCAGCACCTGGCCAGCTACAAGGTGCCGCGCTCGGTTGACTTCGCCGGGGAACTGCCCAGGACCGGCTCGGGCAAGATCCTCAAGCGGCAGTTGCGCGCTCCCTACTGGGCAGGCCGGACGGCGCAGGTCGGCTGACGGGTAGGCCGGCTGACGGGTAGGTCGGCGGACGGGCCAGGTCGGCTGACGGCGTCGGCGACCGCCCGACGGTCGAGAGCGGCCGCCCGACGGTCGAGAGCGACCGCACCCCACCGCGACCGACGCACGTCCATGATGTTCCCTGCGCCTGGCGGACCGATTTACACCTTTTGCGGGCAGGAAACAGCATGGATGCTGGCCAGTGGGCGCGCTTATTGGGTGGCAGGCGCCAGCTACTGCTGACTTTGGCCGTGCAACAACCCGGTCTGCCGGAGCGATAGCCAAAGTATGTCGATGAGGTTCCAGCACCCTAGTTACTTCGGCCGTCTCGACGGGTCCGCGAGCGCTCCGGATGAGCATCCCGCAGCAGCGGAGCCTGCGGCCGAGCACCTGCCACCACCCCGGTATTCGCAGCGAGCCTGCTGCTGCCCTGGTCCACCGAGCGTGATCACTGTCCTTCCGGCTAACGGTCTCCGCGCGCCGGTGGAATTGCTCCTGTGCGGTCATCATTACCGGCGGTCAAGGCGGGCGCTGGCAGCCAGGGGCGCGACGTTCACGGACCTCAAAGGTCACCAGCTGACGTCGCTGACCTGGCCTGCACCCGCCTGCTAGTCGGCGGAAGGCCTGGCCTGCACGCAGGTCATCTGTGCGACGAATTCAACTTACTGGTCAAGCTTCAGCAGGAGGAGAGCCGCCGTGACCGACACCCAGTGGGCCGATATCTCTGAGTGGCAGCGCACCGTCGATGACACCTACCCGTGGCAGTTCCTCTGCATCCGGTCCAACGACGGCGAGCTCCACGACGCGCACTTTGCCGCCAACCGGGCCTGGGCCGACAAGGCCGTCGCCGACGGGCGGATGTTCGGCTACATGGTGTATTACTTCTACCGCCCGGGCGTGAACGGCGCTGAGATCCTGAAGTCGATGGTCGGCACCCCGAACCACCGCATGGCCGTGATGATCGACGTCGAGTCCGACGCCGGGCAGGTGGCCGGCAACCAGTCAGCGTCCATCAACGCCCAGTTTGACGAGCTAGCCCGCTGGCTTGGCAGCGCGAAGCGGGTCACCGGGTACGGCAACACGGGCGATCTCGATTCCCTCTGGCCCTCGAAGCCGAACGGCATAAGGCTGGTGATCGCGGCCTACGGATCTAACCCGGCCTACCCCGGCAAGTTCGCTCACCAGTACTCCGACAGTTACGTGACCCCGCCGTTCGGCGCCTGCGACATCAACTCTGCCGACGGGATGGACGTCGCTGATCTGGAGCGCATGTTCGGCTTCACCGCCACTGCGCCCAAGCCCAAGCCGAAGGCGCCGGAGCAGCCGTGGCCCTACGGCCCGGATGACTACCTAGGGCTGCCCTCTCCTGATCCGCACTGTCACTCCGGCTATTACGGCGGCAAAGACACGCAGGTCGTGCTCACCTGGCAGCACCAGATGTCGCATCGGGGCTGGAAAATCGCGCGCGACGGCAAATACGGGCCGGAGTCCCGCTCGGTGTGCATGGCGTTCCAGGCTGAGAAGGGGCTGGCTGTAGATGGCCTGGTCGGCCCGCATACCTGGAAGGCGTCGTGGACGGCGCGCATCACCTGAGCGGGCAGCGACGGCGCTCCGGCCCCGTGCCAGCTGACCGGGTGGGCGGCTGACGGCGTAGGCGGTCCAAGTCCGACCAAGGCCGCTGTTAAGCGGTCGGCGAGGTACAACCATGCTGTTCCCTGCGCCTGCCGGACCGATTTACACTTTTTGCGAGCAGGAAACGGCATGGACGTGTCGTCGTTGTCATTGCGGGCGGTGGAAGCGACCGGTCCCCGCATCCGGGCAGATCGCCTATTCTTCGCAATGTGATAATCGAAGAGCCCGCCCCCCAGCTCGCCGACCTGGCACCATCCCCCGAGCTCTCGAAAGTAGCGATCGAGCCGCCGGGTTCCGAGCCGGGAACCTGGGTCGGCGCGCCGAGCGCGGTGGCTGACAGCGACGGAATCGTACTGGCCTACCGGCTGCGCAGGCCGATAGGCCAGGGGCGCGGGTATGCGGTAGCCCTGGCCCGCTCGGCAGACGGCGTGCACTTCGAGACGATCGGCATGATCACCAGGGAGCAGATGGACACCGAGTCGCTCGAGCGCCCGGCGCTGGTGCGGACTGCCGAGGGGGACTGGCGGCTGTACCTGAGCTGCGCGACCTGGGGGACCAAGCACTGGCGGGTGGAACTGCTCGAGGCCCGCGCGCCGGATGCCTTCGATCCGCGGCAGCGCACCGTGGTCTTGCCCGGCGATTCGGAGGCGGCCGTCAAGGACCCGGTTATCGTCAGCCATGGGGGAACGTGGCACTTGTGGGCTTCGGTACACCCGCTAGCCGACCCGGCGAACACCGACCGCATGACAACGGACTATGCGACCAGCGCGGACGGGATCTCCTGGACGTGGCATGGTCATGCCCTCACCCCGCGACCCGGCGAGTGGGACGGCCGCGGTGTCCGGGTCAGTGCGGCCCGGTTCACCCCCGACGGCGTCATCGCCTACTACGACGGGCGGGCCAGCGCGGCCGAGAACTATGAAGAGCGGACCGGTCTTGCCTTCGGTGCCGCACCCGACGGCCTGACAGCGGTCGGGTCGGCGCCAGTAGCAGAGGCGCCCGGCGGCCACGGTGGCCTGCGCTACCTGGACATTGTCGATCTCGGTGACGGCCGCGAGCGGTTGTACTACGAGCTGACCAGGCCAGACGGGCTGCATGAGCTGCGCACCGAGTTGCGCTGATTAGGTCCCGCGGCGCCGGAGGTACAGCCCTAGGGCCAGCAACGACAGCATTGCGACGCCCTCTACCGCGCAAGTAATGATCAGCGCGAGCCGATGGCTGCCAAGACGCCAGTACGAGTAGGGCACGATCACCACCAGTTCCAGTAGCGCGGTCAGCAGCAACACGTTTGACGGCCTGAGTCCGCCAGCAGCCCTGGGCCCGTCGGCAGGCTCGTGATCGGTCACGTTGGGTCCGCCTCTCCGCCCTGGGTGCCGCTGCTCGTCGCGGTCCGTCCCGACTGTGGGCGTCTAGCGGATTCTCACACGGATCCGCCCGCTTAATGATCGTTAGCGCGATGCGCCGCGGGCAGATTTCGCTAGGCCCCCAGGGGCGGACGAGTCCGCTACCCCCACGCGTTCGCCCCACGGCGGTCACCATGAGCGCGCGGCGGCTCTGCTAGGTCGTTGGCGTGAGCTGACCGGGTGCGTGCTGACCGGGTGCGTGCTGACCGGGTGCCTGCTGACCGGGTGCCAGCTGACCGGGTGCCAGCCAGATTTGTTGCCGACCGGCGCTGGTCCGATTAGCGTGCTTTGTCCCGCTGCTTCGCGACTTTTCACGGATCTCGGTCGCGCGAACCGGGATAAACCGGACTGCGTAGCGCACGAAATCGATGAAGTGTCGTTTCCCGGCAGGGCCCTGGGTTCACGGACGCAGGAGCTTTGCTAGGTAACATCCGATTAGCCGGGATCGCCTGGAGCGCGCATAGCACCGCCTGACGCATTACCGCGACAGCGATCCCAAAATGGGTCGCATGGAGCCTCGCCAAGGACTAGCCAGGACAGCCAGGCCCCGCTGGGCACGCCGTCGGCGGATAAGCCCGGTGACCTAGAACTCTCGCGGGCGGCCGTTGCGCGCCTGCGACTGGCCCAGCGGTCGGGCACCGACCAGGCCGCCGGACTGCTCACGCGGCGCCATCCAGTGACCGAAGTCCTCACCAGTCAGGTCGCCGAGCAGCCTGATGTCGGCCTCAAAGTAGGGGATGAGCGCCTGGCGCTCCGCCCAGGTCAGCGGCCGACGCGGAGCCGCGCCCTGCTGGAGGCGCCGTTCCAGCCGGTCGATCATGATCTTGCCTGGGTGGCCCGGCAGCTGCGTGGTTACCGCTGAGCAGGCGCGCACGACCTTGGACAGATTCTGATGCCGTCGCGTCGGCTCGGGGTGGGCAGTGACGTTTTCTCGTGGCACCTCCGCGATCTGCCCGTGCTCAATGCCGAGGAAGGCGCAGATCCGCTCCAGAGTGCCCACTGGATCGTCGATCAGGTCGCGGTAGCGGAACACCAGGACCTGGCCGCGCGGGAAGACCGAGTACAGGCGCTGGAGCTGCTGCCCGTACAGGCCTAGCCGCTTGTAGTGCCAGAAGTCGGCCCAGCCAGCCGCGATCCGCTGGTCCTCGGCCGCGCATGCCTTGACGAAGTCGTCGATCGGGTCGAGCCCGGCCGACCACAGGTGGGTCCAGTTCGAGTGGGCTCGCTCGACCGGGTCGCGTACCACGACGATGAGCCTGGCGTCCGGGACAAGCGCCTTGATGCGCCGTTGCGCGTCGTGACTGTAGAGGTAGAACGGCGTCGACTCGCCGCGCAGCGTGCCGGGCGGTGCGATGTCGAACAAGGCCTCGTAGTCGGCGCGGCGCCAGATGTGCTCCTTGTAGGTCTTCGCGTCGCCAGGGCCGCCCTGAGCTGGTGGCGGCCCATCGGTCAGAAAGAACTTGGGCTCTTTTACCGCAGACATGTACAGCGCGGGATGCCTGGCAAGCGCAGCGTGCAGGGCCGTCGTGCCCGCCTTCGGCGCGCCCGCCACGAAGAAGTCCGGCAGCGCCACTGGATCCTCCCGCGATAAAACCTACCTGGCCTATGTGATAGATAGGTTAGGTCGCTTCGTGATGTCCTCGCTACCCTGGTCAACGGTGCCGTAACACCGCTAGGCGATTACGCCAGGCTATCCGCGAGTGCGGCGGGTGCCGTGATGCGGTGCTGGTTGGCCGGCGCCAGGTCTTCAGTGCCCACCGAACGCCCGCGGCTGCCGAGCGGCTTTCGTGCTCCGGCCCGTCACGCCCGGGCCAGCTAGGGCGTAAATCACCGCGCGGCAGCTCCTCGCAGGCACTCGACCGGGGGCATCTACAACGCACCACCGGGCATGCTTGCGGGCCAGTCAAAGTGTCAGACCCGCTCGGTAACGTGCACTTCAGCGGCGGGGAAAGCCGCCGCCGACAGGCCGGGAGGTCCATGATGAGCACAGCAACTCCGATGCTGACCGGCGAGCGAGCGGACCTGACTGAGACGCTTGCTAAGCAGCGCAATTTCCTCCGGTACACCGCTCGTGGCATGTCCGACGAGCAGGCGGCGCAGCGGACGACAGTGAGCGAGCTCTGCCTGGGCGGCATCATCAAGCACGTCACCGCGGTGGAACGAAACTGGGCCAGGTTCATCGTCGAGGGCCCGTCGGCCATGGGCGGCAGCTGGGATGACGAAGTGGTCGTCCAAAATTGGCTGGACGGCTTCCGGATGCTGCCCGGAGAGACGCTGGCTGGCTTGCTGGCCGATTACGAGCTCGCAAGCAGCGAGACGGACGACCTGATCGCCAGCCTTCCCGATCTGGACGCACGCCAGCCGCTGCCCGAGGCACCCTGGCACGAGAAGGGCGCTAGCTGGTCGGCGCGCCGGGTTCTGCTGCACGTACTTGCAGAAACATCCCAGCACGCCGGACACGCAGACATCATCAGGGAAGCGATCGACGGCCAGAAGACGATGGGCTGATCGCCGACTTCTAGACGGTCGGCCGGGGCACTATCGGAGTGTGATCGGTACCGGGCTAGGCAACTGCGGATCTGTCGGCCATGGGACCTGACCGTCCGCGGCGCGGCGAGCCGGACGATGCGCAGCCCACTGAGCGCGGGTCCCGCGAGAACGACGGGCTCGAGGGCCTTCCGCACCGCCAGCCGCCTCCAGACCTGCGGCCGATGCTCGCGACCTCCGGGTCGCTGCCGTCTGGCGACTCCGGGTGGGCCTACGAGATGAAGTGGGACGGCCTGCGAGCGCTGGCCCACGTTACCGGCGACCGCTTGCGACTCACGTCGCGAACGAATCGCGACATCACCCATGCTTATCCCGAGCTGACTGGCCTTGCCTCGGCCTCCGGAGCGAGCCAGGCCGTACTCGACGGCGAGATCGTCGCGCTCGGCGCAGACGGCTGGCCCGACTTCGAGGCACTTCAGCAGCGGATGAACATCGGCGCCGCCGCTCCGGCCAGACAGCTCGCTGCCCAGGTGCCAGTTACCTACCTGGCCTTCGACCTGCTCTGGCTTAACGGGCGCGCCTTGCTGGACCTGCCGTACTCGCGGCGGCGGGCCCTGCTGGAGGGCCTTGGCTTGAACGGGGCTAACTGGCAGGTGCCCCCGTCATTCACCACTGAATCCGGCGCCGATGTTCAGGCGGTGTCTCGCCAGCATCGCCTGGAAGGCGTCATGGCGAAGCGGCTGCAGTCGCGGTACGACCCTGGCCGCCGGACCACCTCCTGGCGGAAGATCAAGAACGTCAGCAGCCAAGAAGTCGTCATCGGCGGCTGGAAGCCCGGCGAGGGCGGCCGGGCCGGATGGATCGGCTCTCTGCTGGTCGGGGTCTACGACGGTGAAGACCTCATCTATAGCGGGCATGTCGGTACCGGCTTCACCCAGCAGACGTTGCAGTTGCTGAGCGAGAAGCTGGCCCCGCTGCGCCAGGCAACCTCGCCGTTCGGCAAGACAGTCCCGCCTGAGGATGCGCGGTTCGCGCAGTGGGTTGAGCCGGTGCTCGTGGCCGAAGTGGAGTTTGCGCGCTGGACTAAGTCCGGCCGGTTGCGTGCACCTTCTTATAAGGGCCTGCGCGACGACAAGCCCGCGGCTGAGGTGATCCGTGAGCCCTGACCGGAAGGTCTCAGTGCAGGTCGAGGGACGGACGCTCGCGCTCTCGAACCTGGACAAGGTGCTCTACCCGGAGGCCGGGTTCACCAAAGCCCAGGTGATCGACTACTACCTGCGCATCGCGCCGGTGCTGCTGCCGCATATCGAGTCGCGCGCGCTGACCATCAAGCGCTACCCGGAAGGGGTCACTGGCGAGTTCTTTTATCAGAAGAACGCGCCCGCACACCGGCCCGACTGGGTGCCGACAGCCCGGATTCCCTCTCCCGGCTCGACGAAATCACGCGACACGATCGAGTACATCCTGGGCGGTGACCTCCCCACGCTGATCTGGGCCGCCAACTTGGCCGCGCTCGAGCTGCACACTCCGATGTGGCGATACCCCGGCGTTGGCAAGCCAGATCTTCTTGTCTTCGACCTTGACCCAGGGGAGCCGGCGACAGTGGTCGAGTGCTGCGAAGTCGCTCTCCTACTGCGCCCGCTGCTCGAAGGCCTCGGACTTGAGCCGGCTGCCAAGACGTCCGGCGGCAAGGGGCTGCAGCTGTACGCAGCGGTGTCGGGGATGAGCTCGCAGCAGACCAGCGACCTGGCTAAGCAACTAGCCGAACAGCTGGAGTCGGCGCACCCCGCGCTGGTGGTGTCGAAGATGACCAGGGCGCTACGGCCTCGCAAGGTGCTCATCGACTGGAGCCAGAACAACGCGGCGAAGACGACGGTTGCGCCGTACTCCCTCCGCGCTCGCTCGCAGCCGACTGTGTCGACGCCAGTGAGCTGGGAAGAGGTCGGGCGCTGCGCGCACGCGGGCGACCTGGTATTTACCGCCGATGATGTCGTGGAGCGGGTCGCTGAGTCGGGCGATTTGTTCGCGAACACCTTGCCTGCGCCGCGGTAACACTTGCCAGCCAGGGCCTCCGGCCCGTGCCAGAGTTACCGCCGCGTTGCCATGGTGTTACTGCTTGCTCTGAGGCGGATGTTTCCCGTGGAACTGCAGAGGGCCTTAGGGCTTGAATCCGTATAGCACCGGACATCGCCATTAGTCCCTCTAGGAGTCCGCCGATGGCATTACCTCGCTCGTCGCAGACCGCGCCCAGAGCGCGGCGCGTTCCCGTGCTTCTGGCGGCGTGCCTGACGTCCGCGCTGACTGCATGCGCGGCTTCGGCTGCTCCGGTCCAGCTGCCCGCCAAGTCTGCCGCGGCGCGTGCCGTGTTAGGCCGGTCAACGGCGCTGACGCCTCGGCAGCAGGTGATCGCCGCGCTCGGCGGTTACGTGACCGCGCTCAGCCAGGCCGAGCAGTCCAGGAGCCGGGCTGCAGCGCGCCGGATGCTTCGCCCGTATCTGGCCGCGGACCGGATCGGTGGCCTCGTGCAGACCGTCAGCGCTATCTGGGCCAGGGGCGATGCTTTCTACGGCCGGGACGTCCTGCACGTCCTCAGCGTGCGAGTCGAGGGTCGGCGCGCGTTCGTGCACGACTGCGATAACACCAGCGGCATGGGGCTGGAGTATGCGGCCTCAGGGCAGACCGTGCCTGGCTCGTCGGGCGTTGCGCATGACAATGTCGTCACTCGGCTCGAGCTCGCGCGGAAGCGCTGGCAGGTGGAGTCGCAGCTCCCGGAGGACGTGCCGTGCGCTCCGTAGCCAGCGCGCTCGCCGCGCTGCTCGTGGCCGCAGGTCTCGTGTGTGGTGCGGCGTGGCCCGCTGCCGCGAGCCGCGGCGGCGGGAACGGCAGTGGCGGCGGGAACGGCAGTGGCGGCGGGAACGGCAGTGGCGGCTGCTATCCCTACATCGACGGAACGGTCGTCGTAATCCCGTGCTCGTCCGGGGGCGGCACTGGTGGCAGCGGCGGCGCGGGTGGCGACGCCAAGGTTAACCGCACCTGCACTTTCGTATCGCTGGACGTGGCACGGGCCAAGAACCTCGGTCTGTCCTTGCCACCGCCGAACGGCCAGCACTGGGCGCTGATGAAGTGCATCGGCGGCGCCGCTGACACCGGTACCCACGCTGTCCTGATCAGCAATGCGACGGGCGCGCCGGACGTCACGCCGCAGCAGCTGGTCGCTCAGACCTTAGGCGAGCTCGCGGTGCCGCAGTTGCAACCAGCCACCGCGCCGCCGCGCGGTTCAGACGGGCTCGTCGGGCTGCCGGAGTGGTTCTGGATCCCGGCTGACGAATGGTACGCCCGCAGCATGACCGTGGCGGCAGGACCGGTCTGGGCAACCGTCGTCGCGGCTCCGATCGGGCTGGCCTTCAAGCCGGGTGCGGGGCTGAGTGCGGTGAGCTGCACCGGGCCGGGAACTGCCTACGACAGCCACAAGCCATCGACGCAGCAGCACACTGGCTGCTCTTACACCTATGAACGGCCGTCGGCCGGCCAGCCGGAGAACGTCTATCACGCCTCGCTCACAGTGACCTGGCGGGTCAGCTGGACTGGTTCGGCCGGTTCGGGTGGCGTCCTGGATGCGGCGCTGGGGGTTCCGGTCGGCTTCACGATTCCGGTGGCGCAAGGGGAGGCACTGGTGACCAGCCCGTGAACAGTCAGCCGCCAGCGGTCGGAACCGCTTACTTTCCCGAGCCGGACATCGCTCCGAACGGCGCAGCCTCCGCGATCGGCGCCGGCCACGGCATCGGCACTGGCCGCGGCACTGGCCACGGCACCGGCCGCGGCACGCGCCACGGCATCGGCACCGGCCTCGCGCCCGGACGTCTCCGCGGGCTGCCGCGGCGGCGGCGGCCCGCCATGATCGCTCTGGCAGTCGCCATGGCCGGGGCGGGCGTGCTCGTTAGCGCCGCTGTTTACGGCCGAACCGACCATCGGGTAGCCGTTGTGATGGTTACGCAGCCAGTGGCAGCAGGAGCCATCATCTCCGCCGGGGACCTGGGCAGCACGAGCGTGAGCGTCGGCAGCGGCATCCGCGTCATCCCGGCGGCGCAGCTAACCCGGGTCAGCGGCGAGATCGCAGCGGTAGCGCTGCGGCCGGCCACGCTGCTCGCGCCCGCAGATCTCACCACTGCGCAGCCACCGGGACCCGGCCAGGTCCTGATTCCCGCCCCGGTGAAGCCGTCGCTAATCCCGGCGAGTGGCCTGTTCCCTGGCGATCACGTCCTCGTCGTCGCTACGCCGGGCGCCCAGGGTCAGGCCGGCTCGTCGGCCGGCTCGCCATCGCTCACCGCGCCGGTCGGAGGAGTGGTGGAGGCCGTGAGCGACGTTCCCGACTCCGACGGTCTCGACGTCGTCGACCTGCTCGTCAGCGACACCGCCGGTGCGGCGGTGGCGGAGCAGGTGTCCACGGGGCAGTTCGCGCTCATTGTCACGAAGCGGGGTTCCTGAGTGAGCGAGATATACGCGCTCGTGTCAGCAGGCGGATCACCCGGTGTCACGACGGCGGCGATCACGTTAGCGCTGACCTGGCCCGCGCCGGCCATCGTCGCGGAATGCGACCCGAGCGGCGGCGACATACTCGCGGGCCTGCTTTCCGGGCACGTGCCGGCCGGACCGGGACTGATGGAACATGCGATGGAGTCCGGCCGCAGTGGCCGGGCTGCGAGGGCGAGCCTGATGACGCGGCTGGTATCGCTCGACGCGGACCGCAGCACGATGTTGCTGCCCGGCCTGACCGATCCGCGCCAGGCGGCCGGCCTCGCAACTGCCTGGCCCGCCGTCGTGGCGTCTCTGACCGCCCAGCCTGCCGACGTCATCGCCGACTGCGGGCGGCTCGATGCGGGAGCGGGTCAGCCGCTCGCCGTCCTGTCCGCGGCCTGCACGGTGGCGATCGTGCTGCGGCCTACGTTGCGGCAGGTGTGGCTGGCGCGGCCACGAGTCGAGTTGCTCGCACAACTGGTGGGCCGCGGCGCCCGGCTCGGGCTGCTCCTCACCGGTCCCGGCACGCACTCGGCGCGCGAGATAGCACATGCGCTGAAGCTGCCTGTCCTGGCTTCTCTGCCGGATGATTCACGGTCGGCCGGCTTGTTGTCTGACGGGCTCGGCGATCGGCGTTACCTGACGCGAGGCTCGCTGATCCGGGCGGGCAGCACTGCGGGACAGACGCTTCGCCGCTGCCACGACGTGCCGAGCATGTCGCCAGCAGAGGCGGGTGCAACGCGATGAGGCTGCACTGGCCCCCTGCGCCAGCGGAACAAGAACCACCGGGTCAGGAACCACCGGATCAGGAACCACTGGAGCAGGAAGCACTGAAGCAGGAAGCACCGAAGCAGGAAGCGCCGAGGCAACAGCCACCTGCCCCGGTCCGCGCTGGGCTGACCGACCCGCGGCTCATCCGCGGCGTCACTGAGATCACCGCCGTGATCGCCGCGCAGCTTGCTGATGGAGCCAGCGCCGCCGAGGTAATGCCAGTCATCCGGGAGACGGCTCAGCGCTGGCTAGAGCGGCAGGTTCGGGGCGGCCTGCTGCCGGCCGCGGCCGGCGGCGCACTCGACGACCTCGCCAGAGCCGTGCACGACCAGCGCTACGAGCTCGGCCCGGTTACCGCGTACCTGCGCGATCCGCAGGTGGAGAACATCGACATCAACGGCTGTAATCACGTCTGGATCACCTATGCGAACGGCGAGCGGGTGGCAGGACCTCCGGTCGCGGCGAGCGACGACGCGCTGATCTCGATGATCAGGACCTGGGCAACACGCGGCGGCCAGACGGCCCGCGACTTCTCGGCCGCGGCTCCGCTGGTGAATGTCGCGCTCACCGGCAGTGCGCGGCTGACCGCAACGATGTCGGTTACCCCGCGCCCGTGCGCGTCGCTGCGGCGACATGGCCAGATCGACGTCACCCTTGACCGCCTTATCGAGCTGGGCACCATGGACGCCACGCTGGCAGCGTTCCTGGCTGCGGCGGTGCGGAGCCGGTGCAACATCATCGTCACCGGCGGCGTCAACGCCGGTAAGACAACGCTGCTGCGCGCCCTAGCCGGTGAGATTCCGCCGGGCGAAAGGATCGCCACGCTGGAGTCGGAGTATGAGCTCTACCTGCACGAGGTGGCGAGGCACCCGGACGTCATCGCATTCGAGGCGCGAGAGGCGAACTCCGAGGGAGTCGGCGGCATCAGCCTGCACGATCTGATCGCTCACGCGCTGCGACATAACCCGCGCCGGATTCTCGTCGGCGAAGTGCGGCGCGGCGAGATCATGCCGATGCTCGAGGCGATGAACTCGGGCCAAGACGGCTCGATGTGCACGATGCATGCGAACTCGCCAACGGAGGCGTTTGACCGCATCCTGATCCTGGGCCTACGGGGCGGTTTGGCCCTCGCCGAGCGGGCCATCCACATTCTCGTCGGCATGGCCGTGGATCTCATCGTGCATGTCCGCCGCGGACACGACGGGACCAGGACTGTCCGGTACGTCTCGGAGATCCTCGAGGTGATGCCGCCCGGCGATACGGAACGGCCCGCCGTCAATCGCCTGTTCCTTCCCGAGCCGCGAAGCGGCCGGGCAATTGTGGCGCACACGCCGTCGGCGACCCTGCTAGGTAAGCTCACCTCGGCCGGCTTCGTCCCTGGCATGCTCGATCAGCATCGCTCGCAGCAGTTCGGGTTCGCGCAGCACGGGCAGGCCGGGAAGTGGCCGAGGTGATCGCGCTGGCTGGCGTGGCCGGCGGATTGGTACTCGCGGGCTTGGCCATGCTGATTCTTGAGCTCATACGCCCGGCCCCGGAGCCTGGGACTCCGCCGCGGACGCGCATCAGCCTCGCTCCGCGTACGCGCAAGCGACTGCTCATCGCAACGGGCGCCGGAGTCGTGACCCTGGCACTGACGCGATGGCCGGTGGCCGTGATCGCGGCCGCGCTGGCCGTGCTGTTCCTGCCTTCGATCACCTCTAGCCGGGCCGCCAGACAGCAGGCCGCCGTGCTGGAGGGGCTCGAGCAGTGGACGCGCCGGCTATCGGACATGCTGACCGCGAGCCGAGGGCTAGAAGAGGCGCTGGAGACATCGGCGCGCCAGCCGCCCGCCGCGATTGAGCCGGCTGTTACCGCGCTTGGCCGGAGACTGGCGGCGCGCACCGAGACCGAAGAAGCCCTGCGTGCGTTCGCCGCCGATATCGATGATCCGGCCGGGGACCGGATCGCGGCGGCGCTCATCATTGCCACCGGTCGTCGGGGCGGAGCGGTGCGGGATGTGCTCAGCGCACTAGCCATCATGCTGGCGCGCGACGTGGCAGCCCGACGCGAGATAGAGGCCGATCGGGCGCAGCACCGCACCACGGTGAAGTGGCTGGCGTTGTTCGTACTGGGCTTCACCGTATTCGCGGTGCTGAACCGGTCGTACTCGCTGCCATACGGGACGGTCCCAGGCCAGGTGGTCATGGCACTGGTCACGGCGCTGTACGCGGGCGGCCTGCGGTGGCTTCATCACCTCGGCTCGCTCCCGGTGCCGGGCCGGTTCCTGGCGGCGGCCGGGACGGGGCGCGGCAGATGAGCGTCTGGCTGATCGCAGCGGGCGTGCTTGCGGGACTCGGCTGCTGGCTAGCTATCAGCGAGCTGATCCCGGCCGGGCCGAGCCTGCTCGCGGCCATTGACCGCCTCGACTCCGGCGGCGGCTGCCGGGGCGCTGGCTCGCTGCCTGCCCGACTGGGCGGCCGGATGGCGGCCGCGGTGCCTTGGCTGCCCGTTCCCGTCTCGGATCTGAGGCTGCTCGGCCAGGACCCGGGCGACTGGCTGGCCAGGAAGATCAGCCTCGGCTTCGCTGGTGTCGCGCTGGTGCCGGCCGCGACTGCGGCGATCGCGCTCAGCGGCAGGCATCTACCGTGGACGATCCCGGCGGCCGGGACGCTCGCGCTTGGCGCGGCCTTGTTCTTCGCGCCCGACCTGGCTACCGGGATCGACGCCGGGCACAAGCGGGCCGACTTCCGGCACGCGCTGACGAGCTACCTGGACCTGGTGGCTCTCGAGCGCGGAGCCGGCGCCGCGCCGACCGAGGCGCTGGAAGCGGCCGCTGCAGTCGGCCGCGGCTGGGCTTTCGAGCGGATCGGCGCCGCGCTGTCCCGGGCCAGGAAGGCGAGCGTGCCGCCATGGGATGGCCTGGCCAGCCTGGCCGACGAGATCGGCATTACCGAACTGGCCGACCTTGCTGAGATCGCGGGCGTGGCCGGCCATGAAGGCGCGCGGATCCTTGACTCACTCAGCGCGCGGGCTGCATCGATGCGAGCCGAGGCGCTGGCGGCGACGAGGGCACAGGCGGGCGCACGAAGCACCACGATGGTGCTGCCCATCGCGCTGCTGGCTGGCGGCTTCCTCGTGCTGCTGATCTTTCCCGACTTCTACCGGCTCTTCGGTTAGGGCCGAGCCCTACCCGCACGCAGAAAGGCAGAGCCCATGTACACCGATCCACGCCTGGCGGCGCTGCGTTACCTGAGCACACAGCTCCGAGTACGGATCGCTGCCGTCCGGTCCGGCGATCTTGAAAGAGGCGCGCTGAGCCTCGAATGGGTGGCCATCGCGATCGTCTTAGTTACTGCAGCGCTCGCGCTGGCCACGTTCCTGAGCGGCAAGCTCGGCGATCTCGAGAAGCTCATCCCCAACTGAGCGCGACGGGACGAGCGGGTGACCAGGGTCAAGCAGCTGCTGAGTCGGGCGCAGCGAGCTATACGGTTGCAGGGAGCTCGACGACTGCAGGGAGCTCGACGACTGCAGAGAGCTCGACGGCTGCAGGGAGCCATACGGCTGCATGGGGCTAGAAAGCTGCAGTCAGGCGACCGCGGCGCGCTGACGCTCAGCTACATCGCGGTGCTGCCATTCGTCTTCCTGTCCACCATGGTGCTCATCCAGGCGTCCTTCTGGTTCCTGGCCAGGGACGCGGCGCTCGCGGCGGCCCGCCAGGGAGCCGACGCGGCGCGCGCGATGGACGCGCCGCGTGCCGCGGGTCCGGCGGCGGCCGTGGCATTCGCCCAGCAGGCGGGCCAGGGCTACCTGGTGGACCCGGTTGCCAGTGCCACCGGCAGCAGCGGCTCGACAATATCGATCACCGTCAGCGGCCACGTTCCCAGCTTTGTGCCAGGACTGGTCGTCCACGTCTCCGAGACGGTGCAGGCACCGGCAGAAGAGTTCCGGCCGTGACCGCCCGCAGCCGCCGCCGATGGCCAGGTGAGGAGGGCAGTGCCGCGCTCGAGCTGGTGATCCTCGCGCCTGTCCTGCTCGCGCTGCTTGGCCTGGTCATCGCTGCCGGGCGCACTTCGATCGCGCAGGGCTCGGTGGACGCTGCCGCGCGCGACGCGGCCCGCCAGGCATCGATCGCGCTCACGCCGGCCGCAGCCAGCCTGGCCGGTGAGCTCAGCGCGCGGGCCGCCCTTCGCCGCGACGGCCTCGACTGCAGTCCCGCTGTCATCGTCGACACCGGCCAGTTCTCGATCCCGCCCGGCCGGCCAGCCGCGGTGACGGCAACCGTGACATGCGCGGTCTCGCTGGCAAGCCTTACCCTGCCGGGACTCCCTGGCACGGCGCGCCTTCGCGCGACGTTCACCAGCCCGCTCGACATTTATCGGTCACGCTGAGCGGCCCATGTACCTGTCACTGAGATGTCACAACGTAGACCGCCTCCTGTCCTGCGAAAAAGAACGCGGTGCCTTGTCGCTCATGTTCGTGATCTTGTTCGTGGCGCTCGTCACTCTGGCCGGCATCGTGGTCGACGGCGGCGCCAAGCTCACGGCGGACGAGAACGCGGTGGCGCTGGCCCAGGAAGCGGCCCGCGCTGGCGCCATGATCGTCGACCAGTCCGCCGCGTACTCCTCCGGCTCGTTTGTGGTCAGCCAGCAGCAGGCCCTCGCCGCCGCGCGCAGTTACTTGATCGGAGCCGGTTACGACCGGTATTCAGTGGCTCCGGGCGGCTCGCGCGCGATCAGGGTCAGTGTGACCATCACCGAGCCGACCCGGTTCCTGGCGCTCATCGGGGTGGACTCATTCACCTGCACGGGCACCGCAACGGCGTCGCTGGTAACCCGCGTGACCGGCGTGACAGGAGCGGGCAGATGACTCGCGCGCGGACCGTCGCTACCGGCGTGGCCGCTCTGGCAGTGCTGGCATCTGCCGTCATCGGCCTGCCGGTCGTGCTGTACCAGTTCGGCGGCTCGCCGCTCCCGCACCACATCGCGAACTGGCACGGCCTGATGGCGGCACTGTCCAGCCAGGCCAGCGACGGTCTGCTGCTGGCGCTCGTCCGGGACTGCTCGTGGCTCGCCTGGCTGCTCTTCACCGTGTGCGTGCTGGCCGAAGCGCAGGCCGCGATCCGGGGCCGTCGCTCGCCGCACCTCCGGCTCGGCGGCCTGCAGGGAATGGCGGCTCACCTCGTTGCGCTCGCCGCAGTCGCGTTCGCGGCCCCGTCGGCGATCACGCTGTCCGCTTCGGCCGTCCCCGTGCGCAGTCAGCTGGCCGGGCTCGAGGCCGTTCTTGGGTCCGACACTGCGCTGGCGACGGCCAGCACGCTCGTTACCGTACCCAGCGTCACCGTGCAGAGCGGCGACTGCCTGTGGTCGATCGCGCAGCGCTACCTCGGCGCAGGCGACCGCTACCGGGCGATCGTCAGCCTCAACTACGGCCACGACATGGGCGACGGCCAGGTATTCACGAACCCGTCGCTGATTGAGCCGGGCTGGCGGCTGTTGCTGCCCCGTCACGGCGCGGACGGCGCTGCGCGCGTCGGACCTGAACTCAGTCACCTCGACAGCCATGCCCCGGCTGCAGGCCAGCGCAGTCAGCACGCTGGTCATCCCACGAAGGATCCGCGTTACCGCCGTCGGCACCCGGCCGCCCGGCACTACGCAGCCAGGGAGAACGCAGAAAATTCTCCTTCCGGGAACGGGGCCGACACCGCCAGTGCTGGCTCGGCAGGACGCGCTCGACTTGGCGAGCCGGAGGCCGCCGCAGAGGGCGAAGCTGGTTACCGGACCCCGGCAAGCCCGAGCACGCCTCGTGACCAGATGCCGGAGGCGGTGGCGTTCGCGGCTGGTGCACTGGCTGGCGCAGTGCTCACGTGCCTGAAGCGGATGCGCTGGCGGCAGTATCAGGAACGCCGTCGCGGCCGGCGGATCGCGTTGCCAGCCGACCACGATGTCCTGACGCAGGAGCAGCGGTTTCGGGCCGCCGCACCGCTTGCGAGCGAGCCGGTCCAGACCTTGCGTGATGCGCTCGCCTGCCTGGAAGCCGGTCTCATGGCCGCGGGCCAGCAGCTGCCTGAGATCGTCGGGCTGCACGTCACTCCGGACGTGCTCGAAGTACTGCTGGAAGCACCGGCTGCCAACGGGCCGCCGGAGCCGTACGCCATCAGCCCTGGCCGGCAGGGGATGTGCTGGCAGCTGGAATTGCCCGCGGTGACCGCGCTGCCGGGCCGATCGGCGGAACTCGCAACGAGCGCCACCGGGCTCGCGACTCTCGCCTGCCATCTGCTGCCCGGACTGTTCACCGCGGGCGCCACCGGCGACGGTTACCTGCTGCTCGATCTGGAGTCGCTGCAGGTGACAGGGTGCGACGGGCCGCCCGGTTTGGTCGATCAGGTCATCGTAACCGCCGCAACGGAGCTGGCAACGGCGCAGTGGAGCGGCTGGTATGACCTGATCCTGGTCGGCTGCGACGAGCTCGAGGTTCTTGGCCGCGCCGAGCACTGCCCGACGCTAGGCGAGGCGCTCGCCCTGATCGAGGAGCGGCAGGCGGCAGCGAGCATGCGGATAGCTGAGCGGGCTCCGGCGGATCTGCGCGACCTACGGCTGGCCGAGCCCGACAACGAGGACTGGGGATTAACGATCCTGATCAGCCGCCTTGAGCCAGACCCCGACCAGATGATGCGCCTGCTCGCGCTCGCCGATGACGGGAGAGGCGGTATCGCAGCGCTGGTCGCGGGCGACGCCGAAGCGCCGGATGGCCGGATGGCTCCGGCCGTGCTGCAGGTTGCGCCTGATCCGCTGGTGCCCGGCGGGATCATCGCTAACGTCATTCCGCTTCAGATCACCGTGCGCCCGGGTGCACTCTCGGAGGCGGACTACGCAGCGATCGCCACGCTCTTCGCCGCGGCGGGTGATCTGGATGATGTCGCTCCGGACGCTTCGCCATACGCGGTTTGTGCAGCCCCGCCGTGGATCCTTGGTCATCCGGCCCAGCCACTTGCAGCACGGCCTGATCCCGAGTCGACGGCGGCATTCGCCGACGCTGCCGACGATCGTCTCGCCCGTACGTGGCCCGGTGCCGAGCAGCGATTGCCGGGCGCGGAGCAGGGATTGCCGGGCGCGGAGCAGGCACTGCCGGGCGCGGAGCAGGGACTGCAGATCAGGATCCTGGGACCGCTCGTTATCAGCGGTGCCGGGCAGCAGCTTCAGCCCAAGCAGGCCGAGCTCGTGCTCGCCCTAGCGCTCGCAGCACCCGCCGGGCTTTCTAACTCCGCGCTTTCCGCCATGCTGGGTGCCGATCCGGATCATCCGAAGCCGGCTGATGCGGTCCGTCAGATCATCACCAGGACGCGGCGGCGCCTCGGGCCCGCCCGAGACGGGCAGCAGTACATCGTGCACGCGGGCAACGGCCAGTACTTGCTGCATCCTGACGCCACCCTGGACTGGACTCGCTTTCGCGAGCTGGCAGCGGCCGGGCGCGCTGATGATCTGCGCGCTGCGGTCTCGCTCATCGGCGGGCAGCCGTTCAGCGGCAGTTACTTCTGGTGGATCGATATCCCGCTGATCGAGACGGTACGCGCCGAACTCGTGGACGCGGCTGACGCGCTAGCCGAGTTCGAGCTGGCCGCCGGTTCGCCCCGTGCGTCAGGCCGCGCAGCGAGGGCCGGACTGCTAGCCGAGCCATCGGCCGAGCAGCTGTGGCGTGCCGTCATGCGGGCCGAGGACGCGGCCGGCAACCTGGCGGGCGTGACCGAGGCGTGGCGGCGCTGCCTCGACGCGATCGAGGACATCGCTCCGGACGGTGAGCCGCACCCCGATACCGTTGCCCTGTACCGCCAGCTCACAACCTTCCAGCAGGTTCCTGTGCGCTAACCGATAACGCGCCGGTGCTTTATGCATCTTGCGTAGCCGGGCTTGTCGCGGTTACTTCCCGCCGCCCAACTGGTTGAGCATGGCCTCGATCTGCGCGATCCGGGCGTGGGTCTCGCCGTGGCGAGCCGCGATCTTCGCGTCCTGGGCCTCGATGATCTGGATGACCTTCGCGATCTGAGCCGTGCGGGCGCTGTCGTTGTCTTGCAACTGCTCCATGACCGCCGACAGTTCATGGTCGCGCCGTGCCGCGTTCTGCTGCATCGTAGTGCTGACATGGATGTCGTCGCCGATCGCGAGCGCGCTGCCAGCCAGGCTCAAAACCGCGACCAGCACGCCAACGGTCCAGAGACGCCGGAGCTTCCGACTGAGCGCCGCCGTGAAGACGTCCCCGGATGGCCGATGCTCGACTTCGGCGAGCTGCTCAGTCAGCGGATCCGACGTCTTCGGGCCGTCGTCGAAGTACCCGTTGGCAGCTAGCCGGTCTTCCAGCCGGCTAACCAGTCCGCCGACCTGTCGCTCCATCGCCGTCATGCGCTGGTCGATGAATGCCGCCCGCTCGCGGCCATGGCTAGCAGGCCATCCGACTCCTTACGGGACGCGGACTGCTCGATAAGTCCGTTTCGATCTTCAACATCCATATTGAGAGCTCTCCGTCGCTCTCGGTCAGTACTCAGCTGTCGCTTGGTCTGCGCGAGAGGGGGCGCGTCGGCCCTCGCGGGAGGGGGAGCCCCAGCGGTCAGTCTGAGACCGCTGGGGCTCTTTGCCGCCGTTGGTCACTCGCAGAGCAAGCCGTCATCGCGTCGTGCGAAAAGACCTTGACGCCGAGTGAGTTACTGGAGTTACGCTGATTACAGACGTAACTAGAGGAGCGGTTCAGGTGGAAAAAAGAGCGATAGATCATCTGCAGCAGCTGATCGAAGACGAGATCAAGACCAGATTCCCAGGAGCGCCAGTCGAACGCGTGATGGTCTTGCAGTACGGAGACGACCCGGTAGTCGAGCCAGGCGAGCTCGCCGTCCGCGTGTCCCTCGCCGCGGCGGAAGGAGACGGCGAGGAGGAACGCAAGAAGGTCCTGGAGGACTTCCATCGTTCATTCGACAAGGAACTGCACCGCTTCAGGGAGGACTTGTCACAGAAGCTCCCCGAGGCCCGCCGTCTCGAGTTCGGAGTCGGCGAAGAGCGACACGGGCCGCACATCATGCTCAACCGGGGCCCAGGGTCCTTTGAGGCCCGCGCGCTGGCGGGCGCTGAACTGACGCCAGTCATGGCCCGGCTAGGCCCGATGGATCTGGAGACCCTGGACACGCTCATCACGGCCGGGATTGCCAGTAATCGCGCGGATGCTGTGCGGTGGTCGCTAGCACGCATCAGGGAGCGGCCTGCCTACGAGCGCCTCCGCGAGCGCGCAAAGGAGATCGAAGAGCTCAAGGCGCAGTTCTAGCGGCGCC
>Ga0335072_10002508_pt1 | contig 28436 bp, 25 predicted proteins | sample Lox_Sample_21_FD_206725 | JGI IMG/M metagenome (GOLD analysis project Ga0335072, IMG submission 206725) | Soil microbial communities from Loxahatchee National Wildlife Refuge, Florida, United States - Lox_Sample_2.1 | ecosystem: Environmental > Terrestrial > Soil > Wetlands | place: USA... | reverse complement strand
ACATCACGAAGCGCGTGGGGCGACGCAGGTTGGCCATCAGGATCAGCGGATCCATGAAGCTCACATGATTGCAAACCAGCAAGGCCGGCCCTTCTTCCGGCAGATTCGTCATGCCGTCCACGCGGATGCGATACAGGGTATTCACCAGCACCCAGGTGATGAAGCGCATCAGGAATTCGGGTACCAGCGTGAAGATATAGGCCGCCACCAGCACGTTGAGCAGCGCGGCGGCAAGAAAGATGTGGGCCGCGCTCACCCCCAACCGCTCCAGCGTCAGCCCGAACAGCGACGCCAGCACGATCAACAAGGCATTGAGAATATTGTTGCCCGCGATCACGCGCGACAGCCGGCTGCTCGGCGCACGCGATTGCACGAAGGCAAACAGCGGCACCACGTAAAAGCCGGCGAACACACCGATCAAGGTGAGATCGAGCACGATGCGCCAGCTGCCAGCCGCCTGCAGGAACGCCAGCCAATCCATGCCGCGCACTGCCGCCGCGCCAGGACGGGCCAGGAACAGATCCACCCCGAAAGCGGTGAGCCCGAACGCGCCCAGCGGCACCAGGCCGATTTCCACGCGCTTGCCGGACATCTTTTCGCACATCAGCGAACCGACACCGGTACCGATGGAAAACAAGGTGAGCACCAGCGTATTCACCGTGCCATCGCCGCCCAGGTTGATGCGCGTATACAGCGGCAACTGCGCCACCAGTACGGTGCCGAAGAACCAGAACCAGGAAATACCCAGCACGGCATTGAACACCGCGCGATCCTCCCGTGTGATGCGCAACACCTGCGCCGTTTCCGTGAGCGGATTCCAGTTGAAGGTCAGGTCCGGTGCGGTAGCCGGTGCAGGCGGAATCCGCCGGCTGATGAGGTAACCGATCACGGCCACGCCGATGGTCAATGCCGCGGACAAATGCGGCCCGACACCCACCATCAGCATCAACAGATTGCCGGCGGTCATGCCGATCAGAATCGCCATCTGCGTGCCCATTTCCACCAGGCCGTTGCCGCCGACCAGCTCGCTCTGCTTGAGCGCCTGCGGCAGGATCGCGTACTTGATCGGGCCGAATACGGTCGAGTGCACGCCCATCATGAACAACACGATCAGCAGCAGCACCAAGTGGTGCGTGATGAAGCCATAGGCCGCAAGCACCATCGCCGCGATCTCGAACAGCTTGACGTAGCGGATGATGCGCGTCTTCTCGAACTTCTCCGCCAATTGCCCCGCGCTGGCGGAAAGCAGGAAGAACGGCAGAATGAACAGGGCCGGCGCCAGATTGGTGTACAAACCCACGTCGTGATCCGACAGGCCCATCTGGAAGGCCGCCAGCATCACCATCGCATTGCGGAACGCGCTGTCGTTGAAAGCGGCGAGCGCCTGGGTCCAGAAAAATGGCGCAAAACGTCGACTGCCTAGCAGGGCGAACTGGCTCATGCGGGTCCTTGGCAAACAGGTCGCCATTAGCGTAGCGTGAAAGTGACTGCGGCCACGAGCGGTGCGCTGCGCACCCCATCCCATGTACCAGCTTTTCGCCGACGCCACGCTCGCCTTGCACCTGGCCTTTATCCTGTTCGCCTGCCTGGGCGCGCTGCTCGCACTGAAATGGCGCTGGGTTCCCTGGCTGCAGTTGCCGGCAGCGGCATGGGGCGTGTTGGTTGAAGCGACCGGCTGGATCTGCCCGCTGACCTCGCTGGAAAACCATTTCCGCGAGCGTGCCGGCGAGGCTGCGTATCGAGGCGACTGCCTTGGGCACTATCTCAGCGCCACGATCTATCCGGAGGGACTGACCAGGAACATCCAGTACGTGCTGGGCGCATGCGTGCTGATCATCAATGTTTCCGTCTACGCCTGGTTGCTGCACCGGCGATCCATGCGCCACCGATAAGCCATCGCGTATGCTTGCGACCGGGATATGCCATGCAACGAACTCGCCATGCTGATCGCCGGAAGCTGCCACTGCGGAAACATCCGCTTCACCCTCGCCTGGGCACCCGACCCTGCAGAAATTCCCGCACGCGCCTGCACCTGTACGTTCTGCAGCAAGCATGGCGGCGTGTGGACGTCTTATCCGGCGGGATCGCTGCAGGTAAAAATTGAAAATGCGGCGCAGGTGTCGCGCTACGCCTTCGACACCGAGACGGCCGACTTTCATGTCTGCGCTCAATGCGGCGTCGTGCCGCTGGTCACCAGCTCGATCGACGATCACCTGTACGCCGTGGTGAACGTGAACACCTTCGAGAACGTGGATGCGTCGTTGTTGCGGCGGTCGTCATCGACGGTCGACGGCGAAAACTCCGCTGACCGCCTGTCACGGCGCAAACGGAATTGGATCGCCGACGTAAGCTTTATCTAGGGCCTGTTTACCCTATTGGCGTAGCTCGCCAATAGGGTAAACAGGCCCTAGCGAAGGGTTGCTTTTATCCGCGCCGCAGCGCGCGGTGTGCAATGTCCTTGCGGCAGAACGCACCATCGAAGTGGATCTTCTTGATGCTGTCGTAGGCACGCTCGCGTGCCGCCGCAATGTCCTTGCCCAGCGCACAGACGGTCAGCACACGACCGCCGGCCGTGATGGCGTGGCCATGCGCATCGAGCTTGGTGCCTGCATGGAATACCTTCACATCGGTGCCGAAGTCGGTATCCAGGCCGTGAATCACGTCACCGGTTTTCACCTTGGCCGGATAGCCGCTCGCTGCCATCACCACGCCGATCGAAGGGCGCGCATCCCATTGCACGTGCGTACGGTGCAGTTCGCCGTCCAGCGCCGCTTCGATCAGATCGACGAAGTCGGATTTCAGGCGCAACATGATCGGTTGCGTTTCCGGATCACCGAAGCGCACGTTGAATTCGATCACCTTGGGGGCGCCGTGCTTGTCGATCATCAGCCCGGCGTACAGGAAACCAATGAACGGCGCCCCTTCGGCGGCCATGCCGTGCAGCGTCGGCTCGATCACTTCCTTGAGGATGCGTCTCTCCACCTCCGGCGTCACCACCGGCGCCGGCGAGTACGCGCCCATGCCGCCGGTGTTGGGGCCCAGATCGTTGTCGTCCCGGCGCTTGTGGTCCTGGCTGCTGGCCATCGGCAAGGCGTGCGAGCCGTCGCTCATCACGATGTAGCTGGCTTCTTCACCGTCCAGGAATTCCTCGATCACCACGCGCGCGGAGGCATCGCCGAAGGCGTGCGCGCCCAGCATGTCATGCAAGGCCAGTTCCGCATCGCTCAGCGTAAGCGCCACCACCACACCCTTGCCCGCGGCCAGTCCATCCGCCTTGATGACGATGGGCGCGCCATGCTCGCGCACATAGGCAAGCGCCTGGTTGAGTTCGGTGAATACCGCGTAGTGCGCGGTGGGAATATTGTGGCGAAGCAGGAAATCCTTGGCGAAGGCCTTGGACCCTTCCAACTGCGCAGCAATGGCGCGCGGCCCGAAGATGCGCAAGCCCGCGGCGCGGAACTTGTCGACCACGCCGGCCACCAGCGGCACTTCCGGGCCGACGACAGTCAACTCCACTTTCTCGGCCTTGGCGAGCTTGAGCAGGCCTTCGATATCGGTCACGGCCACATCGGCATTGCGCACGCCGTGTTCGCGCGCCGTGCCGGCGTTGCCCGGGGCCACGATCACTTCGCTGACCCGCCGCGATTGCTTGAGTTTCCACGCCAGCGCGTGCTCGCGGCCGCCGTTGCCGATCACCAGAACCTTCATGCCTGCTCCAACTGCTTTAAATGGGCCGCCGCCGCGGTGAAACGCGCATTGTAGTGGCTGTTGGCGAAGCGGTGCCCGTGGTGGGTCAGGTATGGAGCATCCTGAGCAAGGCCGCGCGCGGCAACTTGCCGGTCTCGTTGCGCGGCAAGCTTTCCACCAGGCGCAGCGGACGCGGCAGGAATACCGGATCGATCGAGGCGCGCAAGGCATCGAGAATGGCGTGCTCGTCGCGCGCTGGCGCCACCGCCAAGGCAGCGATGCGCCGCACGCCGATGGCATCGGCGTCGTCCAGCTGAAAAACCACGCCGTCCTCGACCCCGGGAATGCTCAACAAGCGGCGGGTGAGGTCGCCCAGCGAGGCGCGCTTGCCGGCGATCTCCAGCAAGTCTGCATGGCGCCCGCATAGTTCGAAGCGGCGGCCTTCGTCGTGCAGGCTCACGATATCGGCCAGCACGACCGGTGCGTCCAGCTGGGGCGCCTCGATCTGCGTGCCATCGGGCTGCGGGTGCAAATGCACGCCGTGATAGAGCGACCAGCGGCTGTCGGCGGTCACGCGCCGCCAGGCGAACGCACAGGTTTCGGTAGAACCGAACACTTCCAACAGCGGCGCGTGGAAACACTGCTCGGCCTGCATCGCCAACTCGGGCGGCAGGGGTGCCGTGGCCGAGAGCATCGCGGCAACGGGCGGCAATGCGACACGCGAGGCAACCAGCGCGCGCAGATGCACCGGGGTAATCACCAGCACGCGCGGCGTCGGCATCTCTTCCAGGGCGACGGCGATGTCGGCGGGAAAGAACGGGCGCCCCGCATGCACCTGTACATCGCCAAGCAGGGGCAACAGGATCGACATCTCCACGCCATAAATGTGTTGCGGCGGCACCGTCGCCACCACCGAGAACTGCTCGCCCACCATCTGCTGCAGCATGCGCAGATTGCCGGCCGTGCTCGCATGAAAGCTGCGCCAGCTCTTGGCGTTCGAGCGGGGCGTGCCGGTGGAGCCGGAGGTATAGCCGACCGCAACGGTTTGCAGCGCAGGGATCGCCGGCCAGGCGATGTCGCCGCTCACGGCTTCATCCACCGGCAACGGCGGCAGCACGTGATAGCGCTGCGGCGCCGGATGCAGCGGCCGATCGCCGACGGCATGACAACCCGGGTGCGCGGCCATCACTTCTTCCACCGCTTGCGGTGCGCGCGATGGCGGCAGCAGGTTGGCCTGGCCGCGCAGGGCGATCGCGCAAAAGGCGACGAGGAAGGCGTAGCGGTCGTCGCACAGGTTCACCGCCGCAGGCGCTTCGGGCAATTGCGCGGCGACCCTCGCCACGTGCGCCACGAACTGGGCGGCGCTGATCGCCTGGCCATCATGCAACGCGACCACGCGGCACGGATCGTCGACCTTCAACAGCGGCAGCAGTCGCTCCGCTTCCTCGCGCTGATAGGTGTCGTAGACGATCGCCACACGCAAGCTCCTGGTTGCTGCCCGTGCAAACCCCTTGGCCGGCCAGGTCGGTCGGTGGCTGCCGGTGTTTGGGATGTGCCCCCATCCTCGCGCTGACGGCTGAATCGGCGCCCACCGCGCCGTGCCCGTGTTCCGCGGGATTCAGCTTCGGATGATAGCGCCAGTCAGTGCATCCCGGATGGTGGTGGGTTGGGACGCGCCACCCAACGGCGCATCCACGATGCCATCCAGCCGCTCGCCGAAGTAGGCCGTGACGGTGGCTACGTCGCGCGCCGGTGGCCGGCCATGCGGGTTGGCGCTGGTGGAGACCAGGGCGCCACCGAAGGCATGGCATAGCGCAGCGGCCGGGCCGTGCGCGGTGACGCGCAGGGCAATCCCTTCATGGTCGCCCGCGACCCAGTCCGGCACTTCCGCACTGCGCGGAAATACCCAGGTGAAAGGTCCAGGCCAGCTGGCGTGTACCTGGGCGAGCACGCCCTGGGGCACTTTCGCCATGTCGACGTAGTGGGTGACCTGCGCGAAATCGGCGGCAATCAACAGCACGCCTTGCGTGGCCGGGCGCTGCTTGAGCGCGAAGATCCGTTCGAAGGCAGCGCGGTGGTGCGGGTCGCAGCCGAGGCCAAAGACGGCTTCGGTGGGATACGCGATGACGCCGCCGTCGCGGAGGAGATCGGCAGCGGCGTGAATGTCATCGAGAGCGAAATGTCTGGGCATACAGGGCTTTTCTTCCTCTCCCCGGGAGGGGAGGAAGTCGATCACGCGAGATTCAAACGCCGGCCTTCTTCGCTGCTGCTTTCTTCGCCGCAGCCTTTTTCGTCGCCGCCTTCTTCGTAGCGGTTTTCTTGGCAGCCGCTTTCTTGGTCGCCGTCTTCTTCGCCGCAGCCTTCTTCGCTGCAGGCGCCTTGGTCGCGGCCGTCTTCTTGCCGAAGCGCCCCTTCTTCACCGGCGCAGCGGCCAGCAGTTCCAGGCACTGGGTTTCGGTCAGCTCCTTCGGCTCCTGGCCCTTCGGAATGCGCGCATTCTTGTCGCCATCGGTGATGTACGGGCCATAGCGGCCGTTGAGTACCTGCACGCCGTTGCCGAAGTCCTGGATGATGCGGTTGGCGAGCAGCTCGAGCTTTTCCTGCACGATCTGCAGCGCGCGCGGCAGCTCGATGGTGTAGGGGTCGTCTTCTGCCTTGAGCGAGGCGTAGGTGTCGCCCTGCTTCACGAAGGGGCCGAAGCGGCCGACGCCCACACTCACTTCGTCGCCGTTTTCGGCCTGCCCCAGCTTGCGCGGCAGCTTGAACAGCTCCAGCGCGTCGGCCAGCGTGATGGTGTGCATGCTCTGGCCGGGCCGCAGCGAGGCGAACTGCAGTTTTTCGTCGGTGTCCTTGTCGCCGATCTGCGCGTACGGTCCATAGCGGCCCAGGCGCACGGAAATCGGCTTGCCGCTCTTCGGATCAGTGCCCAGCTCGCGCGCACCGGTCGCTTCGCTGCGATCGACCGACTCGGTCTTTTCTTCCACCTGCTGCTTGAACGGTTCCCAGAAGCGGCGCATCAGCGGCACCCAGGCTTCTTCACCGCGGCTGACCGCGTCGAGCTCGTCTTCCAGCTTGGCGGTGAAGTCGTAGTCGACGTACTGGGTGAAATGCTGGGTCAGGAACTTGCTCACCGCGCGGCCCACGTCGGTGGGACGGAAGCGGCGGTTATCCAGGAACACGTATTCGCGGTTCTGCAGCACCTGGATGATGCTGGCATAGGTGGACGGACGGCCGATGCCGTATTCCTCGAGCGTCTTCACCAGGCTGGCTTCGGAGTAGCGCGGCGGCGGTTCGGTGAAGTGCTGGTCGGCCAGGATGTCGTGCAGCGGTACCTGCTCGCCCTTGGTCAGCCGCGGCAGGCGGCGCCCTTCGTCGTCATCCTCGGCGCTTTTCTGGTCGCGGCCTTCTTCGTAGACGGCAAGGAAGCCCGGATCGACCACGGTCGTACCGGTGGCGCGGAAGGCAGCATCGCCACCTTTCACGTGCTTGAGGTCGAAGTCCGCCGACACCGTGTTCAAGGTGGCGTGGATCATCTGGCAGGCCACGGTGCGCTTCCAGATCAGCTCGTACAGCTTGCGCTGGTCATCGTTGAGGAAGGCAGCCACTTCGCGCGGCGTGCGCATGGCCGAGGTCGGGCGGATCGCCTCGTGCGCTTCCTGCGCGTTCTTGGACTTGGTGCGATACACCTGTGCGTGGTCGGGCAGCGCCTTGTTGCCGAAGTCGCGCGCAATGAGCTGGCGCAGTTCGCCCACCGCTTCATCCGACAACGCGGTGGAGTCGGTACGCATGTAGGTGATCAGGCCGACGTTGCCCTCGCTGCCCAGGCCCACGCCTTCGTACAGCCCCTGCGCGATCTTCATCGTGCGGGTGGTGCCGAAGCCGAGCTTGCGCGCAGCCTCCTGCTGCAGGGTGGAGGTGGTGAAGGGCGGCGCGGGGCGGCGCTTGCGCTCCTTGCTACCCACTTCGCTGACGGTGAGCTGGCCGTGCGCGGCTTCCTTCAGCGCCGCGCGGGCGGCCATGGCGTCGGCCTCGTTGGTGAGGTCGAACTGCTCGAATTTCTTGCCGTGGAGCTTGGTGAGACGTGCGCTGAAGTCGCCCTCGGCATGCTTGAGCTGCGCCTCCACCGTCCAGTATTCGCGCGCCACGAAGGCTTCGATTTCTTCCTCGCGCTCCACGATCATGCGCAGTGCCGGGCTCTGCACGCGGCCGGCGGAAAGACCGCGCTGCACCTTGCGCCACAGCACCGGCGAGAGATTGAAGCCGACCAGGTAGTCCAGCGCGCGGCGCGCCTGCTGGGCGTCGACCATGTCGTGCGAGAGCTTGCGCGGCGCCGCCACGGCGGCCTTGATCGCGCGCGGCGTGATTTCGGAGAACACCACCCGATGCAGCTTCTTGCCGTCGACCAGGCCGCGCTCCTTGAGGATCTCGCTGATGTGCCAGCTGATCGCTTCGCCCTCGCGGTCCAAGTCGGTCGCCAGATAGATGTCGTCGGCCAGCTTGGCAGCCTTGGCGATGGCGTCGACGTGTTTCTCGTTGCGCTCGATCACCTCGTACTTCATGGCGAAGTCGTGCTCGGTGTCGACCGCGCCCTCCTTGGGCAGCAGGTCGCGCACATGGCCGTAGGAGGCCAGGACCTGAAAGTCCTTGCCGAGGTATTTGTTGATCGTCTTGGCCTTGGCCGGCGATTCGACGATGAGCAGGTTTTTTGCCATGTGGCTTGGGGTTCCAGAAAGTCTTGCTGCGGCCATTCCTGAACGGCCATCTATTTATAGTTGGAAGCACGCCAACTCGACGGCTGTCAAGCTGGCATGCGTGAAAACGCGGTGCAACTCATCTTTGCAAGCAAAAGCTAGATGCCCGGCAGCCGTTGGTAGCGGCCACCTGGCAACCCCTCTACGCAACCTTCCAGCTCCAGCATGAGCAGCATGGATGACAACTCGGCGGCACTTTGCCCGGTGCGCTCCGCCAGCTCATCCAGGGCCAGGGGATCATGGCCGAGCACGTCCAGCAACCGCCGGTACTCCGGATCGTCACGCCAGCCGCCGGCCGCCTTCCTGGCGCTTGCGGCCGAAGCCGGTGGCGCATGCTCCAGACGCAGCGCCAGTTCGGCGCCCAGCACCCGGGCCGCCGGAGCCAGGGTTTCAGCGACTTCCAAGGCGCTTTCGACCAGCCGCGCACCATCCCTGATCAGACGGTGGCAGCCACGAGCGAGCGGATTATGGATGGAACCGGGGATGGCGAATACCTCCCGCCCCTGCTCTGCCGCCAGCCGGGCCGTGATCAGCGAACCCGATTGCAGCCCCGCCTCGATCACCAGCGTGCCCAGCGACAGGCCGGCGATGATGCGGTTGCGGCGTGGAAAATGGTCCGCCCGCGCCGCCGTGCCGGGCGGAAACTCGCTGACCAGTGCGCCCTGCGCCACGACCCGGGCGGACAGCTCGCGATGCTTGCGCGGATAGACCAGGTCCGGCCCGGTGCCGATCACGGCGACCGTGGGCCGGCCGGCCGCCAGCGCCGCTTCGTGCGCCGCCCCATCGATGCCGTCGGCCAGGCCGCTGGTAATCACGAAGCCGGCCTGCGCCAAATAGCGGGAGAAGGCCTGGGCGTTGCTCTTGCCGGCCGTGCTCGCGCTGCGCGCGCCTACGATCGCCACCTGGGGGTGCAGCAGCAGGCTGGCATCACCGGCCACGAACAAGGCGGCAGGCGGCTGCGGGATGGTTTCCAGCTGGGGTGGAAAATCCGCCTCGGTGCAGCGCAGCAGCCGATGATCCGGCTCTCCCAGCCAAGCCAGATCCGCGGCGAGGCGGCCCTCGTCGGGCCGCTCCAGCCACGCCCCTGCCTTGGGGTCCAATGCCGATGCGTGATGCCGCAACTGGGCCAAGACGTCGCCGATGCGCCCATTCGCGGCGGCCAACCGTTCGCGCAGCCCACCCGGCCCCAATCCTGGCGTACGCAGGGCCACCAACCAATCGCGCAGTTCCGCTTGCTCGTTCATGCGGCGAGTCTACGCGAGGCCGGAAACGACGACGGCGCGGGATATCCGCGCCGTCATGTGAGCTTAGTCGGGAACGTCAGCCTTATTCGGGCATCCTGATCCGCGCGCCCTTGCGCACCGGCTTCAAGCCATCCATCACCAGGGCATAGCTCACGCGATCGAAGGTGCGGAAGACCATCGCGTGGCCGACATACTCGTCAGGCAACTTCACCCACTTGTGGCTATCGCGGATCCAGCTGCTGTGGTTCACGTCATCCGGCACTTTCTCACCCGGCTGCCACAGCGAGAAGGTCATGCCGTTGTCCACGCCATCCTTCGAACCCACCGACAGCACCACCACGTCGTAGGGACCGACCTGGTCCAGGTGTTCCTGCGCATAGGCGATCACACGGCCATTTTCCGGCAGGGTCTTGGGCGGATGCGGGTAGTAATACGGATCGTACGGATTCTCGTCGATCGGCATCAGGCGATCGCCGGCACGGATTTCCATGGTCGAGTTCAGCAGCAGCAGCGTGGACGGATCGCCACCGCGCAACACTTCGGCCTGGCCGATCACCGCCACTTCCATGCCCACCGTCTTGCCGCGGGTAGCATGGTTGGGCGTGACGTTGCCCAGGTCGGTGGCCCATTCCTCCACCCACGGTGTGTCGGTGAGCGCCACGTCGGCATCGGCGACGTTGGCCGCCATGTTGTCGCTCTGCTCGGCCTCGTCACCGCCGTAGCTGCGGAACACGTGGGTGGGCCGCACGATCGCCCAGCGCTGGCCAGGCTGTGCATCGAGCTTGCGCACGTAAATGTTGCGGCCCGGCGTACCGTCGAGGCCGGCTTCTTCGAAGCCCATCACGTATGGCGCGTTTTTCACAGCGTCCGGATCGACCACGCGCGTGTCTTTCAGGAACTGCTTGATCTGGTCGAGCGGCACGGCGGGGATGGCTTCGCCCTCACGATGCACCGCCGGCTCCAGACGCAGCGACGGCCCGCCGTTGACGAAGGACAGATCGAGCACGTCACCGGGATAGATCAGGTGCGGATTGCGAACCTGCGGATTGGCCTGCCAGATTTCCGGCCATAGCCACGGCTTGGACAGGAAGCGCGCGGAGATGCTCCAGAGGGTGTCACCGCGACGGACGGTGTAGCTGTCGGGGTGATCGGCACGAAGCTGTGCGCCGGCCGCATAGACGGCCACGGTGACCAGCATGCCGGCCAGCAGCCCGATGGACTTTCTGATCATAAACGGGAATCCCCCTCCCCCTGCGCTCGGGCGAGTGTAACCGAAGCATTAACCCAAGCAACACCGCACCAGTTGGCAAAATCGTGCGCCGACAGCACGTTGAAGCACGTACAATATCCACATTCTAGACCGCGGCCGGGGTGGCTTTTTACCAATTCGCCCGCATTTCCGGCGTCCGAGGTGAGTATCCATGTCTGTCCTGACCATTCTTGAATTCCCCGACCCTCGACTGCGCACCAAGGCCACGCCGGTAACCGAGTTCGATGCTTCATTGAAGCAGTTCCTCGATGACATGTTCGAGACGATGTACGCCGCCAATGGTGTCGGCCTGGCCGCCACCCAGGTCAACGTGCACAAGCGCGTGCTGGTGGCTGACATGAGCGAAGAGCGCGACCAGCCGCTCGCCTTGATCAATCCCGAGATCCTGGAGAAGGACGGCACCCAGGTGTACCAGGAAGGCTGCCTGTCCTTCCCCGGCCTGTTTGCCGACGTCACCCGCGCCTTGCGCGTGAAAGTGCGCGCGCAGGACGTGGCAGGCAAAACCTTCGAACTGGACGTGGAAGGCCCGCTGGCCGTGTGCATCCAGCATGAAATGGATCACCTGGCCGGCAAGGTGTTCGTCGACTACCTGTCGCCGCTGAAGCGCTCGATCCTGCTCAAGCGCCTGGAGAAACAGCGCAAGCAGGCTGCGAGCGCGTGAGAGTCGTTTTTGCCGGCACACCCGAATTTTCCGTTCCCTGCCTCGAAGCCTGCCGCGCCAGCGGCGCCGAGGTCGTCGCTGTCTACACGCAACCGGATCGTCCCGCTGGCCGTGGGCGCAAGCTCACGCCGAGCCCCGTAAAGCAGGCGGCGCTGGCCGCGAACCTGCCGGTCGAACAGCCTGAAACACTCAAGACCGCCGAAGCGCGCGCCGCGCTGGAAGCCTACCGGCCCGACCTGCTGGTCGTCGTGGCCTACGGCTTGATTCTCTCGCGCAAGGTGCTGGCGATACCGCGCCTGGGCTGCTGGAACGTGCATGCGAGCCTGCTGCCGCGCTGGCGTGGCGCGGCACCGATTCAACGCGCGATTCTGGCTGGCGATAGCGAATCCGGTGTCGACCTGATGCAGATGGAAGCCGGTCTCGATACCGGCCCGGTGCTGCTGGAGCGCCGCACGCCGATCACGCGCGAGGATACCGGCGGCTCCTTGCATGACCGGCTGTCTTTGCTCGGTGCGGAGGTGCTCGCGGAAGGTCTGCGCCGCACGCTTGCGGGCGAAATGCTGCACGCCACACCGCAATCGGACGAAGGCGTGATGTACGCGCACAAGCTGGAGAAGGCCGAAGCACGGCTCGATTTCTCGCGCCCGGCGTTGGCACTCGAACGACAAGTACGTGCCTTCGATCCATGGCCGGTGGCAGAAGCTCATGTTGCCGACGAGAACGTGCGCATCTGGGCGGCACGCGCCATCGATCAGCAACACAGCGTCACGCCCGGCCGTGTGATCGGCGCACAACGCGACGGCATCGACATCGCCTGCGGCGAAGGCGTACTGCGCGTCACCGCCCTGCAACGCGCCGGCGGCAAACGCATCAGCGCCGCCGATTACCTCAACGCCCGCCCCGAACTGCGCAGCGCCCGATGAACGACACACGTGCCCTCGCCGCGCAAGCGCTGGCGGATATTGCGCTGCGCGGCGTGTCATTGCGCGAAGCAATGGATCAACGCGCGCCGAAACTGCGCGATCCACGCGATCGCGCCTTGTTGACCGCCTTGTTGAGCGATGGCGCACGCTGGTGGCTACGCTTCGATGCCGCGCTCGATCGCCTGCTCGACAAGCCGTTGCGCCGGAAGGAACCCGAAGTCCATGCGTTGCTGGTGCTGGGCCTGGTGCAGCTGGACGTGCTCCAGCTGCAGGATTACGCCGCGGTCGCTGCCACCGTCGAAGCCACCCGTGCACTCAACCGTCCTCGCCTGGCCGGGCTCGTCAACGCGGTATTGCGCCGCTGGCAACGCGAGCGAAGCACGCTGCTCGCCGAACTGGATGCGCAACCATACACGCGCTACGCCCTGCCACCGTGGCTGGTGCAAGCCATCGCCACCGATTGGCCCCAGCAAGCCGCAGCGGTGTTTGCCGACAGCGATCGCGAGCCGCCGCTCATGCTGCGCGTGAATCGACGGCGCACATCACGCGAGGCATTGATCGAACAGCTTCGCGCTGCCGGCTATACCGCCGACACGCATCCCTGGCTGGCCGATGGCATCGTGCTGCCGCATAGCAGCGACGTCACGCGCATGCCCGGCTTTGCGCCAGGTTTTTTCGCCGTGCAGGACGGCGCTGCGCAGGTGTCGGCCGATCTGCTCGATGTGCGCGACGGCCATCGCGTGCTGGATGCCTGCGCCGCCCCGGGCGGCAAAGCCTGCCATCTGCTGGAACGCGCGGATGTGGCACTGACGGCGGTGGAGTTCGATGCCGCCCGTGCCGCACGAATTGGACAGAACCTGGAGCGGCTTGGCTTGCAGGCCGAGCTGCGCGTGGGCGATGCCGCCGATCCTTCCGCGTGGTGGGACGGCAAGCCATACGACCGCATCCTGATCGACGCGCCCTGTTCCGCCACCGGCGTGCTGCGCCGCCGCCCCGACGTACGCCTGCATCGGCGCGCCAGCGATATCGAAACTTTGGCCGCACAGCAGCAGCGCATTCTTGCGGCGCTGTGGCCGTTGCTGGCGCCGGGCGGAAAGCTCGTTTACGTCACCTGCTCGTTGTTGCGCGCGGAGAATGAAGCGGTGATCGCGGCGTTCCTCGCTGGCCGCGAGGGGGTGCATGTCGCGCCAGTGTCATTGCCGGTCGGGCAAGCTGCCGCCATCGGCTGGCAGATCCTGCCCGGCGATGGCGATCTCGACGGCATGTACTATGCCGTGCTTGAACGTCGCTGACCTTCAGCCTCTTATGAACCTCCCCCGCTCCCCTCCGGCGAGAGGGCCGGGGTGAGGGGCGAATCTTGCGGCAAACCTTCATCAGGCATCGCCACTTTGTAAACGACGTCGCGAAACATATGGGATCTATGGCCAGCGCAGCCCCTCACCCCAACCCTCTTCCCCACGCGGAGAGGGCGCTTGAAGGACAAGACCGCCGCCAATTCTGGCTACTCGCCTTCTTCGCCATCCTGATCCTCAGCGTCGGCATCGGCCTGCGTGATCCCTGGCCTTCCGACGAACCGCGCTACACGCTCGCCGCCAAGCAGATGGTGGAAAGTGGCGACTGGCTGTTCCCGCACCGCGGCGTCGAACTGTATGCGGACAAGCCGCCGATGCTGATGTGGCTGGAAGCGGCCAGCTTCGAGCTGGTACGCAGCTGGCGAGTCGCGTTCATGCTGCCATCCTTGCTCGCCGCGCTGGGCACGCTGTGGCTGATCTACGACCTCGGCAAACGCCTGTGGAATCCCAGGGTCGGCCGTTACGCGGCGATGGGCGCGCTGATGTGCATCCAGTTCGTGTTCCAGGCCAAGCGCGCGCAGATCGACCCGCTGGTGGTGTTCTTCATCACTGCGGCGAACTGGGGCCTGTTGCGCCACCTGTTATGCGGACCCGACTGGCGGCTGTACTGGCTCGGCTGCTTCTGCGCGGGCCTGGGCGTGATCACCAAGGGCGTGGGCTTTCTTGCCGTACTGATGCTGCTGCCTTACGCGTGGGCCGTGCTGCGCCGCTGGAACGGCATTGCCGCGATCGATGACGGCACCTGGTGGCGCTGGTTGCTCGGCCTGGTATGCCTGCTGCTGGCCATCGATCTCTGGTTGATCCCGATGCTGCTGGCCGCACGCGCGCATGCCGGCGATCCGACGTATGCGGCCTACGTCCACGACATCCTGTTCAAGCAGACCGCGCACCGCTATGCCAATGCCTGGCATCACCTGCATGGACCGTTCTTCTATTTGCCGTTGATGCTCTACAACTGGCTGCCGCTGTCGCTCACCTACCCCGGCACGCTGCCGCGCTGGTGGCAGGCGCTGAAGGCGAAGGATGCGCGCATCCTGCTGCCGCTGGGCTGGATCGTACTGGTGTTCCTGTTCTTCAGCGCCTCGGGCGGCAAGCGCGACGTGTACATCCTGCCGATCGTGCCGATGCTGGCGCTGATCACGGCACCGTATCTGGACGAGATGCTCGCCAAGCGCTGGCTGCGCGCGCTCGGTGCGATCTTCCTGCTGCTGATCGGCGGCGGCATGCTGGGCTTCGGCGTGTATGCTCTGGTCACGCACCCGGCGTTCGCCACCAGGCTTGCTTACGATCGCGGTTTCGAAGGGGCGGCGGACAGCCTGTGGTGGATGTGCATAGTGATCGGCGCCGCGCAATGGCTGGCGCTGGCGATCTTTCGTGTTCGCCGCGTGCACTGCGCCGTAGCCGGCGGCATGTTCGCGCTGTGGATGGTGTGGGGCCTGTGGGCCTATCCCCTGCTCAACGACAGCAGTTCCTCGGTCGGCCTGATGGATCGCGTCAGCGCACACTTGGGTCCGCACGATGAAATCGGCCTGGTCGACTGGAAAGAGCAGAACATGTTGATGCTCGACCGCCACGCCACCGACTTTGGCTTCAGCGCGCCCACCTCGCTGCAATTCATGCTCGGCGTGCAATGGCAAGCTGCTGCGCCGGCCACGCGCTGGCTGTTCGTGCAGGAGCCGGCGATGGGCAACTGCGTGGATCGCCGCAAGGCCATCGACGTCGGCCATGCGAATCGTCGCGACTGGTGGCTGTTCAAGGCCGATGCGGTGATCCCCGGTTGCATGCCGTCGAGCCATGACGATGAACCGGAATAGTTGCGCATGAACGGTATCGGCAAATGGCTGCAGCATGTTGGGCGCGTGCAAAGAACCCTGCTCGACGCCAAACCTTCCAGCGCCGCGTTCCGGCTGGAAGCAGGGATGCTTGCCGTCGTGGTGTTCGTGCTCCATCAGCTTATCGAGTGGTTGGTGGCGGTGCTGTTCAATCATCACGTGTTCGACACCTGCAGCTGGGATTGCCTGCGCTACGTCACCGTGGCCGAGCACGGGTACCCGACGTCACCCACAGCCGTCGACCATATGGAGAACTGGGCGTTCTTTCCCCTGTTTCCCTTGCTCATACGCGCTACGACGATGTTGACTGCGTTGCCCGCGCCGGTTGCTGCCATCGTGCTGGGCAAACTGCTGTTCCTGGGCTCCATCTACGCTTTCATTCTCTTCGCCGGGAAATACCGCGCATCGATTCCCGCTTATTACGCGGCACTGATCGTGGCCTTGAGCCCTTACGCCGTATATGGAAACAGCGGCTATACCGAGCCGCTGTTCCTGCTTTTGAGCTGCATCTTCTTCGTGTTCCTCAAGGATCGGCGCTACCTCGCCTGCGGCCTGATCGGCATGCTGCTTTCGGCTTCGCGCGTGCAGGGTGTGCTGGTCGCCGTGTCCTATGCGCTGGTGGTGCTGCCGCAGTTGCGCACCGCTACCTGGGAACAGCGCAAGGAAATGGTATTGGGCGGCCTGTTGATTCCGCTGGGCATGGGCTTGTTCATGCTTCATCTTTACCGCGTGACCGGCGATGCGCTCGCCTTTCTCCACGTGCAGAAGGCGTGGGGGCGCATCTTCGGCAACCCGCTGACCGTCATCGCCGATGGCATCCACAAGGGCACCATCCACCTGGACTGGGCGTTGATGTCGCTGGGAGCCGTGCTGGCCGCGCTGCTGCTGATCGCCCTGCGCGATACGGCGCTGGGCGTGTTCTCGCTGTTGAGCGTGTTGATTCCGCTGTCTTCCGGGCTGCAGTCGATGCCCCGCTACATCTGGTGGCAGGCGCCGCTGCTGCTGTTGCTGGCACAGGCCATGAAGTGGCGCGGCGTACGCTTCGTGCTGATTCCTTTGTTCATCGCCGGGCTGGTGTACATGTACCTTGCCTGGATGATGGTGAAGTCCTGGACCACATGAAACGACTCTACCCTGTACTCATTTTGGCGCTGCTCGCGTTTTACGCCATGCTGGCCTGGGATGCCTTCCATCCTGCCGTCAGCACCGCATACCGACAGATCTACCTGGAGTCGTAAGCAGGTGCCAAACCCTATTCAAGCGACGCATTGCCAGCTGATCGGCCGCGACAACGGCGCGGGACTCAGCCGTGACCTGGCTTTGCTTGCGCAAAACTTGCTTCGCGTGGGTGCGCACGTGGAAACGGCGGCGCTGCCGCATCGCGGGCGCCTGGCCGAGTGGATCACGCAATGGCGTCTGCTGGGCCGCGCGCAGGCGTTCGATCTCAACCTCATGCTCGAGCGCATCCGGCCCGAATACCTGCGTGCGGCACGGCGCAATGTGCTGATTCCCAATCCGGAATATTTTCGCCCGCGCGACCGCGCCGTGCTGCACCGCATCGATGCGGCCTGGGTGAAGACGCGCCACGCCGAGCGGCTGTTCCGCGCACTCGGCACGCCCGTGCGCTATATCGGCTTTGCCAGCATGGATTGCCTGCGCGCCGACGTGCCGCGCCAAGCCGGCTTTTTCCATGGCCCCGGACGCAGCAACAACAAGGGTACGCAGGCGCTGCTCAAGCTATGGGCCGAACACCCGCAATGGCCCACGCTCACCGTGGTGTGGCGGCGCAAGCGAACCGGACCCACCGAAACCATGCCCTTGCCCGCCAACGTCCGGCTGATCCGCGAACACCTGGATGACGATGCTTATCGCCGCCTGCAAAACACCTATCGTTTCCACCTGTGCCCGTCGCAGACCGAAGGCTATGGACACTACATGGTGGAAGCGATGAGCTGCGCCGCCGTGGTGATCACCCTGGACGCGGAACCCATGCACGAACTGGTCGCACCAGAGCGCGGTATTCTGGTGCCGGCACAGCCGTGCGGGCAGCAGGATCTCGCCACTTTGTACGGCTTCGAGGCGAACGATATGACGGCAGCGATCGAACGCTGCATCGCCATGTCCAACGCCGAGGCCGAGGCGCTAGGCACGGCCGCCCGCCGCTGGTATGACGACGAAATGAGGGCTTTTCCGCGACGATTGAGCGAGGCGCTGCAGACCTGACCTGTCCAGCCATCTTCCCTCCACGTTCTTCGACTAGTTTGCCGCCCTCTCCAACGCGAGTCCCCTGCGTGCACGAACAAACCCACCCGAGCCAGAAGCGCTATTGGATACTCTCCATTCTGCTGGCCTGCATGCCACTGTGTTTTGCGGTGCCCTATAAAGCCAAGGTACTGCTGATCGCCGTGCTGTGGGTGAGCGGGCTGGTGCTGCTGGCGACCCGCCGCGACATCCGGCAGATCTACGGCAGGATCGGCGCCATCGCGCTGGTCTGCGTGCTCAACATCCTGTACACGGCGGTGAACATCGCCAGCCATCACTCGGGCTGGGCGGCGTTCGACATGCCCAGCCAGGAACTGCTGTTCCTGGGCATGGCCGCGGTCTTTGCGCTGCCGCTGCGCTGGAGCCTGGTGTGGGTGAGCTTCAGCCTCACGGCCTGCCTGCTGGGCGGCACCAGCGTCGTGCAGTATTACTTGAACGGTGTCGATCGTCCCTACGGGCTCAACAACGGCGAATGGGGCGCGATTGAATTCGCCATGTTCCTGCTTGTGCTCGCCCTGCTCGCGGTGATCCAGCTGATGCGCAAGCAAACGTCCCGGCCCGAACGGGTGGTGCATGCGCTGGGCGCCGGCCTGGCCGTGTATGGGGCGCTGCTGAGCCAGAGCCGCGGGCCGTTGCTGGCTTTTCTCGCCATTTTCATTGTGTTGATGCTGATCCACGGCAAACGCGTCGGCCAATGGCGGCTCACGCTCTCGGTGGTCGCCGTGCTGTTTACGAGCGTGGCGCTGGTCTCGGTTTTCGTGCAGCCACAAATCATCGAGCGGTTTGCCCAGGCACACACGGAGGCGGACAGCTATGACTCCCGGCACGACGCCGTCGGCTCGGTGCGCGAACGCCTTGAACTATGGCGCACCGCGAAACATGCGTTCGAGGAACACCCGCTGGGCGGTGTCGGTAGCGGCCAGTTCGGCCAGTATGTCCGCGAGCAGGTGCGGCTGGGGCACAGCAACGAATCCATCGTGCAATACGAGCACGCCCACAACGAATACCTGGAAGCGGCCGCCACCGGCGGCATACCGGGGCTGATCCTGATCGTGCTGCTGCTAGGCGTGCCGCTGGTCTATTTCCTTCGCCACGTCATGGCTGCCGACGAAGGCACCGCCGCCGCGGCCATGTGCGGCTTCGCGGCGAGCGGCACGTATGCGCTGTGTGCGCTGACCGACAACGTGTTCTACCGCGCCATGCCGCATTCGCTGTATTTCTTCCTGGTCATCGGGCTTGCCGTGCTGGTGGCGCGGCGGCGGCGTAGCGCCTGACCATGGCCCGCATCAACCTTATCGCCTGGGATAATTCCCGCGGCCTGAGCCACGACCTGCGCTTGCTGCAACAAACCCTGCAGGCGCTGGGTCACCAGGTGACGTTCACCGACGGCGGCCCCAAGCGCAAGCATGGCGCCTGGAAAGCCCGCTGGCTGCGCGTGCGCATGACGGTGCGGTGGCTGTTGAGCATGGGCCGCCAGCCGCGCCGCTTCGACATCAATATCTTTCTCGAGCACGTACGGCCGCATGCGCTCAAGCTCGCGCGCCGCAATGTGATGATTCCCAATCCGGAATGGTTCTCCGAACGCGACCGCCGCTGGCTGCCGCGTTTCGATGCCGTGTTCACCAAGAGCCATGCCGCCACCGAAACGATCCGCGAGTGGGGTTATCCGGTCACCCACATCGGCTTTCTGAGCATCGATCGCTACGATCCGCAGGTACCGCGCGAGCCGGTGTTTCTGCACTTGGCCGGCGCCAGCCGCATGAAGGGCACCGAATGCCTGCTGGCGGTATGGCGCCGTCATCCGGAGTGGCCTCGCTTGATCGTACAGCAATCGCCCGCCACGGCGACGGTTGCCGAGGGCCCCGCGCCGGCGAACCTGGATCATCGCATCGGCTATCCGCGCGATATCGCCGAGATCGCGCGCCTGCAAAACCGTTGCCAGTACCACCTGTGCCTGTCCGAAGCGGAAGGCTGGGGGCATTACATCGTCGAAGCGATGGGCTGCGCCGCGCTGGTGATCACCTGCGACGGTCCACCCATGAATGAACTGGTGCGACCCGACCGCGGCGTGCTGGTGCAGGCGCAGGATGCCGGCGCGCTGAACGCCACCCATCGTTATCTGTTCGACGAAGCCGCCCTGGAAGCGGCCATCGAGCGCATCGTGCGCATGCCCGACGCGGAGCGCGACGCCATGCAGCAGCGCGCGCGCGCCTGGTTCCTGGCCAACAACCAGGGCTTCCCATCCCGCCTGGCGGATGCCCTCAAGCCGCTGCTGTAAACTGGCGCGATGTCGACTCTTCCGTTCACGCTTGTTGTGATCACCCGCAACGAGGCGCAAAAAATCGCGCGCTGCCTCGACAGCGTGCCCTTCGCCGCGGAAAAGCTGGTCGTGGATAGCGGCAGCACCGACGACACGGTGGCGATCGCCCGTGCCCACGGCGCGCGCGTGATACATCAGGACTGGCTGGGGTTCGGCCCGCAACGCAACCTTGCCGCCACGCACTGCAGCCACCCCTGGATACTTGCGCTGGATGCCGACGAGTACCTGACGCCGGCGCTGGCCGATGAACTGCAACGCCGCCTGCCCGCCGTGCTGGAAAGCGACACCGCCGCGGTGATACTGCGCCGGCACCTGATCTACATGGGCAAACCGATGCGCTGGTACCGCCCCGCGGTCGGCGAAAAAATGGCGCGTTTCTACCATCGCGAGCGCGCCCGCTGGAGCGACGTACGCGTGCACGAATCGCTGCAGCTCGAGGGTGCATCGGTCACTTTCCACGCACCGTTCCTGCACGACAACAACCCCAGCCTGGTGGAGAAGCAGCTCAAGGTGCTGCTCTATTCCGAGCTGAAATGCCGCGACTGGATGGACAAGAACACATCCACCCGCATGTGGCAGACGCCGTTCGTGTTCGCGCTGGCCTTCTTCAAGGATTACGTGCTGCGCCTGGGCTTCCTCGACGGCTGGCGCGGCTACGCGATCGCGCAAACTGCCGCCAGCTATGCCGCCTACAAACGCATGCGCTATTACGAAATGCGCATGAACCCCGCCTCGCGCGACACCGCTGCGGCGGCGCTGACGCGTAGCGGACTGGATCACTGAGATGTCCAAGCATTATTTGCTCTACGGATCGGAACGCTATGCGCTGGCCATTCTGCGCCCGCTGCAGGAAGCGATCCGCGCGCGTGGCGACGAAACCGCGTGGTTCTTCGATGGTCCCGGCGCAGAAGACCTGATCGAAGGCGAGCGCCTGCTCAGTGTGCGGGAAGTGCGCCAGTGGAAGCCGATCGCCGTCATCACGCCGGGCAATCATCTGCCGCACTTCTTCCCCGGCGTAAAGGTGGAAGTGTTCCACGGCTTCAATGCCGGCAAGCCGCGGCACATCTATATCCGCGGCTTTTTCGATCTGTATTGCACCACCGGCCCGCGCGACACCCAGGCATTCGGCGAACTGGCGCACAAGCTCGGCCACTTCGCCGTCACCGAAACCGGCTGGCCGAAGCTCGATCCGTTCATGCGCGCGATCAGCGGCCCGCTGCCGCCGGTGCGCACGCCACCGGTGATTCTGTATCACTCCACCTTCTCGCCCTCGTGGAGCGCGGCGGAAACCTTGTACGAGGAAGTGAAGCGCCTGTCGCGCGACGGCCGCTGGCGCTGGATCGTCACGTTCCATCCCAAGATGGATCCGGACACGGCGGCGAAGTACAAAGCGCTGCAGAACGAATACCTGAGCTTCGCCGAGAACGACAATATCCTGGAGCTGTTCCCGCAGGTCGACATGATGTGCTCGGATACCTCCTCCGCACTGAGCGAATTCCTGCTGACCGGCAAGCCGGTGGTGACGTTCAACAACCGCGCACCCGGCCCGCAGCTGATCGATATCCACAACGCCGCCGACTTCGAGCCGGCGATCCAGCGCGCCCTGTCGCGTCCGCCGGCGTTGATGCAGGCGATCAAGGCGTTCGGCGAAGCGATCCATCCGTATCACGATGGCCGTTCGAGCGAACGCGTACTGGATGCGATCGACGCGTTCATCGCCAACGGCGGTCGCAACCGCAAGTCGAAGCCGCGCAACTGGTGGCGCAAGCTGAAGTTGCGCAAGCGCATTGGGTATTGGGGACCGGCCTGATTGCGCTCGTGTTGGCGGTGAGCCCCGGACTTGATCAGGGGCGAACCCCAACGCGGGATCTACATGGCGATGTTGGGGTTCGGCTACGCCTCACCGCCAACCTACGAGACATCCGCATAAGCAACGTATAAGGGGCGCGGAACCCGATCCAGCTAGAATCCCGCCCATCCTCACGTAAAGCCGCTCATCGTGCCCACACCCACCACCTACCGCCGTTCCGAAGCCTTGCGCAGCCTGTGGCCCTGGTTGCCGCTCTGGACGGTGGCGGCGCTGCTGGCGATCTTCTCGCACGGGCCGATGCCGCTGTTCTCCACCCGCACGCTCGCCGTGGCATGGGAGATGTGGCACGGCCACCAATGGCTGGTGCCGCACATCAACGGCGAGCCCTACAGCGAAAAAGTGCCATTGCTGTTCTGGCTGATCCATGCCGGCTGGCTGGTGTTCGGCGTAAGCGACGTATGGCCGCGCGTACTGGAAGTGATATTCGGCGGCGTGCAGCTGGTGCAGTTGTCGATCCTCGCGCGCCGCCTGTTCCCCGCGCACCCCTGGGTGGAGAAAGCGGCGCCGTGGATGCTGCTGGCGCTGTCCTACGCCTTCTTGTTCGGCCTGCAGATCATGTACGAAGTGCTGCTGGCCAACTGCGTGCTGGGCGCCTTGCTATGCCTGACACCCACCTTGCGCCGCAGCGAGCCGCGCTGGCTGCTGTTTGGGCTGCTGATCGGCGCCGGCCTGCTGACCAAGGGTCCGGTGATGCTGCTGCACATCGCGTTCCCGTGGCTGCTCGGCCCGCTGTGGAACGCGTGGGCGCGTGAACATCGCGCGCGCTGGTACGGGCGCGGCGTGCTGGCCGTGCTGCTCGGTTTCGCCATGCTGCTGGCGTGGGCGATTCCGGCCGGTTTCGCCGGGGGCGAGGCGTACCAACATCGCCTGTTCTTCACCCAGACCGCCGGCCGCGTCGTGAACAGCACGCAGCAATCGCAATCGCTGCAGAGCCATCCGCACTGGTTCGGCTGGTACGTGCTGTGGTTGCCGATGCTGCTGTTCCCGTTCACCGGATGGCCACGCGCCTGGGTGGCCATCGGCGCGCTGCGCAAACCGTTCGACACCGGCATCCGCTTCGCGCTGTGCTGGTTGTTGCCTTCGTTCGTGGTGTTCTCGCTGATCAGCGGCAAGCAGTGGTACTACCTGCTGCCGGAGTTCGGCGGCTGGATGCTGTTGCTGGCCGGGGCCATGGCCATCCTGCGCGAGCGGCATGCACAGCTGGCGGAAAACTACTGGCTGGGCAGCTGGCCGCTGGGCGTGGGCAGCATCCTGTTTGCAGGGCTGCTGTTCGCGCTGCCGTACTTCTCATTCAGCCATGCGTTCCACAACGACTGGGCGGAAGGCGCCGCGCCGTACAGCCGTACCTTCAGCGTCGCCTTCCTGCTGCTCGGTAGCCTGCTGCTGGTGCGTGGACGCGGCGAGATGCGTCGCCTGGCAGTGGCCGGCCTGCTCGGCGCACTCGCGCTCAATACCTTGTTCACGCTCACGCTGTGGCACAAATACGACCTGAGCCCCGCCACCGCGCTGGTTTCCGCCGCGCAGGCCGAGGGGCATGCGGTGGCTTTCGAAGGCAACTACGAAGGCCAGTTCCACTTCGCCGGACGGCTGACTCGGCCGCTGACGGAACTGCGCGACGGCATCACCTTGCAGACATTCGCCCAGCAGCATCCGGATGGCCTGGTCATCACCCATCCCAACCAGCTGGATGCCACGGCCTTGCGCTACGCGTTGCTGGCGCAGCCCTTCCGCTCGGCATGGATCGTGGTGTGGTCGGCGCCCACCGTCGCGATGCTGCAAGCCGGACGCATACCGCCGGAACCCGCGCAACCTCCGCGCGTGTTTCCCGCTGCCGTACCGCAGTCGTGAACACCTCCCTGATCGATCGCTTGCGTGGGCAATGCGGCGGCCCGCGCGACGGTGCGCTGTTGCGGTTTTCCCTGGGCAGTGCGTTGCTCGATGGCGGCGATCACGCGGCGGCGATCGAGGAACTGCGGCGCGCGGTGTCGTTCGATCCGAATTATTCGGCGGCGTGGAAGTTGCTCGGCAAGGCTTGCCTGGCGGTGCAAGACGAAGCCGGCGCTGCCGAAGCCTGGCGCCAAGGCATCGCCGTTGCGCGACAGCGCGGCGACAAGCAGGCCGAAAAGGAAATGACAGTGTTCCTGCGCCGCATCGAAGGTGCGTAGGCCATCAATACGGACTCGGCCGGTCATCCGCCGAATACCGCTTGTAATGCCATTGATACTGCGCAAACGCGAGATTCACGCAGCGCTCCACCCCGCGATTGAGCGCCGCACATGCCCGCGGCAGATCCGCATCATCCAGACCTTCCGGCGCCGGCAAAAAGTGGATGCGATATCCCTCGCCACGCGGCAGGCGCTCTGCAAACGCGAACAGCACCGTGGCGCCCGTGCGCGCCGCCAGGCGCGGTAACAGCACCATTGTCATCGCCTCACGCCCGAAGAACGGCGCAAACTCGCCCTCGCCCGCCCGCGGCTTCTGATCCGGCAAGATGCCCACCGTACCGCCGGCCGCCAGCCGCTTGTACAAGGTGCGCACGCCCGCGCCTTCCGCACGCACCTGTTCCGGCGCCAGCGCACCGCGCACCTTGCGCAACAACGCCTCCACCGCGGCGATGCGCGGCGGGCGATACAGGATCGCCATCGAGGTCTTGCGGCATAGCCAGTAGTTGAGCAGCTCCCAGCACCCCAGGTGCGGCGCGGCGATGATCACCCCCTTGCCGGAGGCCAGTGCCGCATCAAACAGCGCCTCGCCACGCACCTCGCGCACCAGGCCAAGCGCACGCTCTGCGCCGGCGCCCCAGATCTTCACGATCTCGGTGATCGACTTGCCACCCTCGATCAGCGCCTCGCGCACCAGTACGGCCCGCTCCCGCTCATCGAGTTCCGGCTTTACGATGCGCAGATTCACCGCCGTGTAACGCGCCATCCTTCCGCCACGCCGCAATGCCAGCCGCCCGAGCAACGCGCCAAAACCCTGCAGCCAGCGCATGGGCAACAGGCCGAACAGGCGCAGCAGCAGGTAGACGAGATAGATATCGGGGCGCATGGTGCGTGCGAGAGGGAAGGAAGGAGACTGGGTAAACTTCCATTGTGCCGTAACGCGGCACTTTCGCTTACTTCTCTTTCTCCACTGTTCACTCCGCCCCCATGATCGCTCTTATCCAGCGCGTGCTCTCCGCCCGCGTCGACGTCGACAATGAAACCGTAGGCGCCATCGATGCCGGCCTGCTGGCGCTGGTCGCCGTGCAGCCCGACGACGGCGAAGCCCAGGCCAAGCGGATGTTGGAACGCCTGCTCGGCTACCGCGTGTTCTCCGACGATGCCGGCAAGATGAACCGCTCACTCGCGTACACCGGCGGCGGCCTGTTGCTGGTCAGCCAGTTCACCCTGGCGACGGACACACGTTCCGGCATGCGCCCCAGCTTCACCAGCGCCGCCTCGCCCGAACATGGCCGAACCTGGTTTGAACGACTGGTGACCTTGGCGCGCGCGGCGCATCCAAGGGTGGAAATCGGACGCTTCGGCGCCCATATGCAAGTACATCTGATCAACGATGGCCCCGTCACCTTTTGGCTCGAGGTGCGTTGAGTGCCTGTCATGCAGATAACCCACGCAAACGCTTCCATTTACGCCGAAAACCGCGATTTGGCGCGATTTTTGCGTGCCGATGGCAGCGAATTTTTCTCTTGAAAACTGGTCAAAAAAGCATCACATCGCTATACTGATTGGTTCCTATCCCGCGGCGGACGGTATGAATAACAAAGCCCACGAGCAACAGTCGGAAATCAAAGCCCTCATCTCCAAAGGCTTGGAGCAAGGCTATCTGACTTACGCCGAAATCAACGATCACCTTCCTGACGACATCGTCGATCCGGAGCAGATCGAAGACATCATGGCGGTGCTCAAGGGCGTGGGCATCGATGTGCATGATGCAGCCCCCGACGCCGACCCGCTCGCCGACAACGCCCCCGGCGCCACCACCGACGACGAAACCGCCGCCGAAGAAGCCGTCGCGCTGCTCTCCGCGGTCGACTCCGAAGTGGGCCGCACCACCGACCCCGTGCGCATGTACATGCGCGAAATGGGCACGGTCGAACTGCTCACCCGCGAAGGCGAAATCGCCATCGCCAAGCGCATCGAAGAAGGCCTCACCCAGGTACAGACCGCCCTGGCCAGCTTCCCGCTGACCATCGAGCTGCTGCTGGAGGAATACGACCAGCACCTGGACGGCAAGCGCCGCCTCAGCGAAATCCTGGCCGGCTTCGCCGACCTTGAGCAGGCCGCCGACGCTGCCCTGGCCGAAGCTGAACTCGCCGCCGCCGAAAGCGACGCCGAGGTGGAGGAGGATGAGGAAGAAGAAGCCGCCAGCAGCGACGACGAAGAAGCCGGCCCCAGCGGCCCCGATCCGGAAGAAGTGAAGCGCCGCATGGAACTGCTGCGCGACCACTACGGCAAGTTCCAGAAAGCCGCCGCCAAGGCCACCGACATCAACGACAAGAAGGTGACCAAGCTGCGCGACCAGATGGCCGAGGAGTTCCTCAAGCTCAAGCTGCCGTCCGCGCTGATCGACAGTTTCGTGCGCCGCCTGCGCGAAGTGGTGGGCAACATCCGCCACCACGAGCGGATGCTGATGGATATCTTCGTCAAGCACGTGAAGATGCCCAAGGCCGAATTCCTCAAAGCCTTCCCCAGCAACGAGGGCAACCTCGCCTGGGCGGAAGAGCTTGGCCGCAAACGTCAAAAGTGGTCGCCCAACGTCAAGCACTACCGCGAGCAAATCGATACCGAGCAGCAGAAGCTGCTGGACATCGAGAAGAAACTGTTCCTGCCGCTGACCGACATCAAGGAAATCAACCGCAGCATGTCGGTGGGCGAAGCCAAGGCTCGCCGCGCCAAGAAAGAAATGGTGGAGGCCAACCTGCGCCTGGTGATCTCCATCGCCAAGAAATACACCAACCGCGGCCTGCAATTCCTCGACCTGATCCAGGAAGGCAACATCGGCCTGATGAAGGCGGTGGACAAGTTCGAATACCGCCGCGGCTACAAGTTCTCCACCTACGCCACGTGGTGGATTCGCCAGGCCATCACCCGTTCGATCGCCGACCAGGCACGCACCATCCGCATTCCGGTGCACATGATCGAAACGATCAACAAGCTCAACCGCATCTCGCGCCAGATGCTGCAGCAGTTCGGCCGCGAGCCGACGCCGGAAGAGCTGTCCAAGGAAATGGACATGCCGGAGGACAAGATCCGCAAGGTGCTGAAGATCGCCAAAGAACCGATCTCGATGGAAACCCCGATCGGCGACGACGAAGATTCGCATCTGGGCGACTTCATCGAAGACACCAACGCCAGCTCGCCGATCGATTCGGCCACCGAAACCGGCCTGGTCGAAACCGTGCGCGACGTGCTCGCCGGCCTCACCCCGCGGGAAGCCAAAGTACTGCGCATGCGCTTCGGCATCGACATGAACACCGACCACACCCTGGAAGAAGTCGGCAAGCAGTTCGACGTCACGCGCGAACGCATCCGCCAGATCGAAGCCAAGGCCCTGCGCAAGCTGCGCCACCCGAGCCGCTCGGAACAGCTGCGTTCGTTCCTCGATATCGATTGAGCGATACGATGCATGGCTGCAAGCAAAAGCCCCGCTAACGCGGGGCTTTTTTCTATGTGTTCTTCCCCCTCTCCCGCCGGGGAGAGGGCCGGGGTGAGGGGCTATCCCCGCCCCAGCTCAGCCATCGCAACATCAGCGTACTGATGCCCACCATCAGAAAGCATCAATGCGTGTTGTAGAAAAACTGCTCCTGCACAATCTTGTCGTTCTCCACGTGATACACGCAGATCTCGCGCATATCCTGGCGACCGCGCCCCTTCATGGTGGCGTCCAGATGCATCGCTACACTGAACCAGCCATCCGCCACCACCGGATCGCTGACCTCGTTCTTGTGGATCTTCTCCACGTTCTCCTGAAAGTGATGTCCCTTCTCCAGGATCGCCTTCAAGCCCTTCGCGTTGCCCAGCGGGCCTTTCGCCATCTCCTGCGGCTCGAGGCTGATCGCTTCCTTGGCATACAGTTCGTTCTGCGCCTGCTCGAACTTGCCCTCACGACACAGCGACACCAGCCGCTTCGCGATCGTTTCAGTGCTCATGGTTCCACCTCCACGTTGAAAGGGGCCAATAATCTAAGCCCGGCAACGTTAAAAGAACCGAATCATTTCCCGGCAATCTCCGTTTCCGCGCCGCAGACCGGTCCCGCGTCCGC
>Ga0335072_10002507_pt1 | contig 28449 bp, 21 predicted proteins | sample Lox_Sample_21_FD_206725 | JGI IMG/M metagenome (GOLD analysis project Ga0335072, IMG submission 206725) | Soil microbial communities from Loxahatchee National Wildlife Refuge, Florida, United States - Lox_Sample_2.1 | ecosystem: Environmental > Terrestrial > Soil > Wetlands | place: USA... | reverse complement strand
CTTTTCGTTCGGTCGCATTGGTGCATTCGGTGGGGAGCTGCTCATGGTCGCGTTAGCGGGGGGCTTGCTCGGCGGAATCGTCGGTCTCTTCTTCGGTCGAGTCGTGAAACCACACGAAGGGCTGAGAACTGAGCGCCGTTAGCATGAGTGCGGAAGAACAAGCGGCACAGGCGCTCGCCGACCTCGAAAGCAAGGTCGAAGCGAGCCTTACTGCCGTTCGTGCGCGTTCGGCTGAAGCCAAATCGAAGCTCGAGCACGGCATGCTGAATTTGCAAGCACATTCCGAGTTGACGTCGGTTGCCGCCGAAGCAGTCGAAGCGGCCGATTTGAATTGGGATTTGGAGTCCGAGGCCTCAGCCGAAGCGTTGCCACCGGCCCAAGAAGCCTCGGTCGATGATTTTTCGCTCGCCGCTCCGGAGCCGCCAGTCTCGTTCAAAGACGAGCTCGATGTTGCGACCGATGAAGACGGCATCCCCCTCGGCGACTAGCGGGTTCTAACTTCTGGGAGTAAATAACAAATAGAGAACGAGCGTCTTTCGACCGTCATGGTCAAGGACGAGATGGAGCGATCCTACCTCGCCTACGCCATGTCGGTCATCGCCTCGCGCGCGCTTCCGGATGTGCGCGACGGCCTCAAACCCGTTCAGCGCCGCATTTTGTACGCGATGCGCGAGATGGGCTTCACGCCGGAAAAGCAGCATCGTAAGTGCGCCGGCATCGTCGGCGAAGTGCTCAAGTCGTATCACCCGCACGGCGACTCGTCGGTGTACGATGCGCTGGTGCGCATGGCGCAAGATTTCACGCTGCGTTATCCGCTCGTCGACGGCCATGGAAACTTCGGCTCGATCGACGGCGATCCGCCGGCCGCGTATCGCTACACGGAAGCGCGCCTGGCGCGCGCTGCGCTCGAGATGCTGGCCGAAATCGACCGTGAGACCGTCGATTTCGTTCCGAACTTCGACAACCAGACGACCGAACCGACCGTTCTGCCCTCGCGTATTCCGAATCTGCTTGTCAACGGCTCGAGCGGCATTGCCGTCGGCATGGCGACGAACATTCCGCCCCACAACGTCGGCGAGATTTGCGATGCGATCATTCTTTTGCTCGACAATCCGAAGGCGACCGACGACGAGCTGATCGCAATCGTGCAAGGTCCGGATTTTCCGACGGCCGGCGTCATCATGGGTCGCGAAGCGATTCGCGAGGCGTACAAAACCGGCCGGGGCTCCGTGATCGTCCGGGGTAAAGAAGAGCGCGGCAGATACAAGATCATCATCACCGAGGTGCCGTTCCAAGTCACGAAGTCGCGCATCGTCGAGGCGATCGCCGAAGCGTATTCCGACAAGCGTATCGCCGGAATCACCGCTTGTCACGACGAGAGCAATCGCAAGGGTATGCGGGTTGCGGTCGAGCTTGCGCGCAATGCGACGCCGAACGTCGTCTTGAATCAACTCTACAAGCACACGCCGCTGCAGACGAGCTTCGGATTCAACATGCTCGCGCTCGTGCCGGCCCAAACCGAGAGCGGACAGATGACGCTCGAGCCCCAGGTGCTCTCGCTCATGGAGATGCTCACGCATTTCATCGAGCATCGCCGCATCGTCGTGCGCCGCCGCACCGAATACGATCTCAAGAAGGCCGAAGAGCGCGCGCATTTGCTCGAGGGCTTCCGGATTGCGCTCGACCACATCGATGAGGTCATCAAGATCGTACGCGGCAGCCAGACGGTCGAGGCCGCGCGTTCGAGCCTGATGGCTCGCTTCAAGCTTACCGAGATTCAAGCCAACGCGATCGTCGACATGCGCTTGCGCACGTTGACCGGCCTGGAGCGCCAGAAGATCGAAGACGAGTACGCCGACCTGCAGAAAAAGATCGCGGACTACAAAGACATTCTCGCCAAGCCCAAGCGCATCGACACGATCGTCAAGAACGAAGCCGAGGACGTCAAGAAGCGCTTTGCCGATGAGCGCCGCACGCAGATTCTCGCCGCCGAGGGCGAGGTCTCGATCGAGGACATCATTGCGAACGTACCCGTCGTCATCACGGTAACGGCCGGCGGATACATCAAGCGGGTTTCGGTCGACACGTTCCGCCAGCAAAATCGCGGTGGCCGCGGCGTAATGGGAATCGGAAACCTCAAGAGCGAGGACGTCGTTCGCAATTTCTTCATCGCGAACACGCACGAGACGGTTCTGTTCTTCACGAATAAAGGGCGCGTCTTCCGCCTGAAGGCGTACGAGGTTCCGGAGACTTCGCGTCAGGCACGCGGCACCAACCTGGTCAACTTGCTGACGCTCCCGCCGGGCGAGCTCGCGACGGCTGTTTTGCCGGTGCGCGCGTTCGACGACGACAAGTATCTCGTCATGGTGACGCGCCATGGCGTCATCAAGAAAACGCGGCTCGAAGATTTCGCCAACGTGCGGCGCAGCGGTCTGATCGCGATCAATCTCGATGAGGAGGACGAGCTGCTGGCCGTCGACCTTTCCGACGGCAAGCGTGACATCATCCTGGCCAGCAGCGGTGGAATGGCCGTGCATTTCAACGAGACCGACGTCCGTGCGATGGGCCGGCCGGCCCGCGGCGTCAAGGCGATGACGCTATCGCCCGGCGATGAGGTCATGGCGATGGACGTGGTCGAGGACGATCGCCGCGAAGTCTTGATCGTGACGTCGCACGGGTTCGGCAAGCGCACGCCCATCGACGACTATCGCCACACTTCGCGCGGCGGAAAGGGCGTCAAAGCCTTCGCGCGCGAGCGCGCAATCGGCAACGTCGTCGATCAGATCCTCGTGCGCGAAAGCGACGAGCTGCTCTTGATCACGAGCGCCAACAACGTCACGCGCATTCCGGTCTCGCAAATCCGGCGTGCCGGGCGTTCGACGAAGGGTGTTCGTCTCGTCCGTCTTGCCGAAGGCGACGAGGTGCTGGCGGTTGCCAATCTCTCGCAACAGACGAAAGAGATTGCGGAGATTACGGGCGAGCCTGCACCGTTGCTCGCCGGCGAAGCCACGTCGCTCCCGCCGGACGAGGACTAGCTAGACCAGGGCTTCTTCGCGAAGCTGAGGTGCGGCCGGGAGCTTGATTTCGAAAACCGTCCGCCCCGGGCGGCTTTCGATGAGTCGCAAGGTGCCGTGCGCGCGGTTCACCGCGTGCATCGCAATGGCCAGCCCCAGCCCCGAGCCTTCGATTTCGCCGCGCGTTGCGCCGCGATAAAAACGATCGAAGATATGTGATTGTTCGTCGTCCGGGATGCCCGGGCCGGCGTCGACGACGCGCGCGGCCACGAACGAGCCATCGCGTTTGACCAGAATCTCGATCGGCGAACCTGCGCCGTATTTGCGCGCGTTGTCCAGAAGGTTTGCCAACGCTTCGTGCAGCTCGGATTCCTCCGCGAGCACGTGCGCACCATCGTCGAGCGCCAGCTCGACGGCAGGATGTCCGGGGACGTCACGAACCGCTTCGGCCAGGTTGCGCGCAACCGCGGCGACGTCGACGCGCGCGAGCCGTGAAGGCTCCGGCCTTTCGAGGCGCGCCAGCACGACGAGCTTGTCGATCAAGGCCCGCATTCGCGCGCTCTCCGCATCGAGCGTCGCAAAGGCGCGGTCGCGCTTGACGGGATCGGCGAGCGCACCGCGCTTGAGCACGTCGAGATAGCCGCGTATGACCGTCAAGGGCGTGCGCAGCTCGTGGCTCGCGTCGGCGACGAATTGACGGATGTATTCTTCGACGCGGCGCCGTTCGTCGAAGGCGGCCGTGACTTGCGCGGCCGCGCCGTTGAAGGCGTCTGCGAGCTCGCCGACTTCGGTACGGTCTCGCGTGTCGATCCGTTGCGGCGTGAAATCACCGGCTGCGAAACGCTGCAGGGCTCCGGTCACGGCGACCATCGGGGCCAAAGCTTGATCCGCGAGATAACGTCCGATCAAAAGGCCGATCACGCCGCAGATGATGAGTCCGCCGAATGCAATCATGCCGTACGACGTCAGCAGCGAACGAAAGCCGTCGGGATCGGAATTGACGAAGAACGTCGCCGATTTCGTCTCGATGCGAACCGGATGGATTCCGATCAGATTCGAGATCGAGAAGAACGCGCGGTTGCCGCCGTCCGGGGGAGCAGGCGGCGGACCCGGCGGTCCCATCGCAGGCGAGCGCATCTGCGGCGGCTGGGAGAGCGGAACATAAATGGCGCGCGCGTGCGTCGTACCGAAGTGCAGCGGTGGACGGGTTACGATCGCGCCTGCAGGGTGCTCGAAACCGACGATGTGCAGACCGGGCCTCTCGACCATGGCATGCACGTCGCCTGCCAGCGTAGCGAAGCTCGCATTCGGATTCTGCGCGACGATCTGCCGGATTTGATTTCCGGCCGCCGCGATCGAGTCGTTAGTCGTTCGCGCATAGAACATCACCGCCTCGCGCGCGAGCATGGCTGCGACCAGCAGAAATAGAACCATGACGAACGCCACGTATGAAAAGGTGATGCGACCGCGAAGGGTCCGGAGCATTACTCCTCGCGCAAGACGTAACCGACGCCGCGAACCGTGTGAATCAACTTCTTACGCGGCGGCGTATCGATTTTCGCTCGCAAATACGAAATATACGTCTCAACTGTTCCGGTGCCGACTTCGCGGTCGCTGCCCCAAACCATGTCGAGCAGCTGCTCGCGCGTAAAGACGCGGTTCGGCGATCGAATCAAGGCGACCAGCAGATCGTACTCTCGCATCGAGAGATCGATCCGGCGGTTGTCGCGCAGGACGCGCCGCGCGTCGAGATCGACGGACAGATCGGCGAAACGCAGCGTATGGGGCTTGGCAAGACGCGGCCGCCGCAGCGCTGTTTCGAGTCGTGCGAGCAACTCGGCGAATTCGAAAGGTTTGGCCAGATAGTCGTCGGCGCCGCTGCGCAAACCCTCGATGCGATCGGCAACCTCGCCTTTGGCGCTAAGCATGATGACGGGGACTTCAGTTAGCTTCCGTACCATCGGTAGCAGCGCGATGCCGTCGACCTTGGGCATCATCACGTCAAGGACAATAACGTCAGGAGGCCATTCGCGAATGAGCGATAGGGCTTGTTGCCCATCGGCTGCAGTGCGAACAGCGTACCCTTCTTGCGTGAGACCGACTTCCAGCAGTTCCCGGACATTACGCTCGTCGTCGACGACGGCAATCCGGGCAGACTCCGGATCCATGGTCCGAGTATCGCCCCTTGACCTGGGAGGTCTCTGGGACCGCCTGCATTGAGGCGCTTGCTCGGCGAACATTCCTTCTCAGGCAATTCGGAGAGACGAGGCGTAAGGTGATCTCGACAACGCCCGTCCGGAGGTATTCCGTGAAGACGAAAGCTCGACGCGAGATCGTTCTCATCGATCTTGTCGGCGAACTCGATTCGATGATGAGCAAAATGCTCGATCGCAGCATTCGGACGCTGGACCAAACCGTGTGTGCTACGATCGTCGTGCGTTTGGAACGTCTCGAATCGACGCAATGGTCCGGGTTGTGCGATCTCGGATCGATGATAGCGATGCATCGCAGCAACGGTCTCGATGTTCGCGCCGCGTCGCGTTTGCGCCGCGTGCGCGCGGTCTTGGACGAGTTTGCGATTCCGACCGACGTCCCGCGCGACGACGCACCGTTGATGCGCCGTCGCATGATCATCGCACGCACGCCCGCGCACGCCGTCGTAGCCTAGGGAACCCGCCCGGCGAGTCGCAACCGGCCCTGGGCGAAGGGGGTTGGGACTGACGGAGGTTTTCTGGCAACGATGAGTGCGCTTTCCGACGTAACACAGAGCACGTTTCAGACTGAGGTGCTCGATTCCGACAAGCCCGTCTTGGTCGACTTTTGGGCACCGTGGTGCGGGCCGTGTAAAATGCTCAGCCCGATTGTCGAGAAGGTCGCAGCGAAAACGGCGTCGGTGAAATTCGTCAAGCTCAATACGGATGAGAATCCGTCGCTGGCCGGGCAATATCACGTCTCCGGCATCCCGTGCCTGATCCTCTTCAAGGGTGGACAAGCGGTCGACCGGATTGTCGGTTACGTGCCCGAAAACGCGATCGTTTCGATGATCGCGAAGCACGCCGTCGCCGCGTAGCGCATCGGCAGCCCGCGCGCTGCCGGCCGTCCACCGATTGACCGCGGATCCGCTGCTGGCGCGATACGCCCAGTCGCTCGGTGCCGGAACCGTGAAGCGCGCGATCGAGCGCGAGCTGGACTCGATGCGAACGCTCGCGCTACGCGAAGAGCGCGCTCCGTCCTACGATGCAATTCGTGACGCGGTGGCGCGGATGCTCGCGCATCAAGAATCCGAAGGCCTCGTCCCCGTGCTCAACGGCACGGGGATAGTTCTTCACACGAACCTGGGCCGCGCGCCGCTCGCGCCGGACGCACTCGCAGCAATCGCGCACATCGCGGGCGGTTATAGCAACCTCGAATTCGATTTGCAGAGCGGCGAGCGCGGTTCGCGCTATGCGCGCTCGCGGAACTTGATTCGAGAGACGACGGGCGCCGAAGATGGGCTTGTCGTCAACAACTGCGCTGCCGCGATGCTGCTCATCTTGCAAGCGCTGGCGGCCGGGCGCGAAGTCATCGTCGCGCGCAACCAACTCGTCGAGATCGGCGGAGGTTTTCGCTTGCCGGAGGTTCTCGAGCGCAGCGGCGCGACGCTGATCGAGGTCGGCACGACGAATCGCGTGCGTCTCTCCGATTACGAACACGCCGTGGGGCCGCGTACGGCAATGTTCTTGCGCTCGCACGCCTCGAATTACCGGATCGAAGGGTTCGTCGAAGACGTTGCAGTCGACGAGCTTGCAAGTCTCGGCCGGCGCGTCGGAGTTCCGGTCATCGAAGATCTCGGAAGCGGAGCGCTCGTCGATCTGCGCGGATTCGGTCTCGCGCACGAGCGGACGGTCCCCGAAGCGGTGCGCGACGGCTGCGCGCTCGTCGCGTTTTCCGGCGACAAATTGCTGGGTGGGCCGCAAGCCGGCATCATCGTCGGGATAAGCGCGCTCATCGCGCGTTTGCGCTCCGATCCGCTGATGCGCGCGTTGCGTGTCGACAAGGCGACGCTGGCAGCCCTGGGTGCGACGCTGCGATTGTACCTTTCGCCGCGGAGCGTAACCCGCGTTCCTATTTACGCGATGCTCTCGGCTACGCTGGACGACCTGCGTGCGCGCGCAACCGCGCTCGTGCAGCAAGTCGATCCTGCGCTCCATCCGCGCGTCGTCGAAGCGGAATCCTACGCCGGCGGCGGATCGCTGCCCGGGATGACGATTCCGTCGGTTGCGCTCGAGCTTAGACCCGACGACCTCGATGCATTTGCGCGCCGCGCGCGCACGGGCACGCCGGCCCTGGTCGGACGCTGCGAGGCCGGCAGGTTCTTGATCGACGTGCGCACGATTCCGGCGCCCAGCGACGCCGACGTCGTCGCGGCGGTGGAGCGCAGCCGCACGTCGTAACCCAAGCCCACGATGCACATCCTCGGGACGGCGGGACACGTCGACCACGGAAAGTCGGCGCTCGTTCGCGCACTGACGGGGACCGATCCCGACCGCTGGCGTGAGGAACAGCTGCGTGGCATGACGCTCGACCTCGGCTTCGCGCATCTGCGCTACGAAGACGGCGTCGAGGCTGGAATCGTCGACGTTCCCGGACACGAGCGCTTTTTGCACAACATGTTGGCGGGTGCGGCCGGGATGGAGATTCTCTTGCTGGTCGTTGCGGCCAACGAAGGTCCGCGACCGCAGACGCACGAGCATCTCGCGATTCTCACGTATCTCAACGTGCGTAAGACGCTGCTGGTGCTCACCAAGCGCGATCTCGTCGATCGCGATGAGCTCAGTTTTGCCGAAGAGCTGACGCGCGAGACGTTGCGCGGAACGGTCGCCGAACGTGCGCCCGCCTACGCAGTCTCGACGCTTACCGGTGAAGGGATGGACGAGCTGCGCGCAGCGATTCATGAGGCGCTCGTTGCGCTGCCGGCGCGCAAACCGGATGCGCCCGCGTTCTTGCCGATCGATCGCGTCTTTGCGCTCGCCGGGCATGGAACGATCGTCACCGGAACGCTGATGCAGGGGACGTTGAGCGTCGGAGACACGTTGCGTCTGCAGCCGAGCGGCCGCGACGTTCGGATTCGCAGCTTGCACGTCTTCGGTCAGAAACAGCAAGAGGTTCAGGGCGGCTCGCGCGTCGCCGCGAACCTTCCGCAGGTCGACGTAGCGGAGATCGAACGCGGCGAGGTTCTGGCGAGTCCGGAATTCGACGTCCTGCGTCAATTCGAGGTGACGTTCACGCCGCTCGCGGAGGCGTTACCGCGCTTGCGAAGGCGCAACCACGTGCGCGCGTATCTGGGATCGGCGGAGATTCTCGGAACGCTCGCATTCGATGAAGCGCCGAGAGAAGTCAAATCGATGAACGGGACTCTCATGCTGCGCCGCTCCGCGGCCACGTATCCGGGCGAGGCATTCGTCGTGCGCCGGCTCTCGCCGAAGGATTTGCTCGGCGGAGGGACCGTCGGTGCGGGTCTGGCCGTGGCGGAGAGCGCCGACGATGCGCTCGAGCCCGACGAGCAGAGTATCCTGAGCGTTCTGGCGGCACTTGGCATTGCCTCGGGAATCGCGACGACGATCGCGGCCCGAGCGAATCTACGCGAAGAACGCACCCTCGCGATCCTCGAGGCCCTGGTCGAGCGCGGGGCTGCGCGTAAGCTCGCGAAGCCGGTTGCATTCGTCGACAGTGCTGCGGCCGATGATTTGTACGCGCGCGTGCTCGTCTCGATCAACGCCGCCCACCGTGAATCGCCATGGAAGATGGGTCTGACGTCGATTGCGCTGGCAAAGGTACTCGGCGCGCAAGAGACGACGCTCGTGCGCGTGCTCGCGACGTACGTGGACGAAGGACGGCTCGAATACCGCAACGGTTATTATGCCGCGCCGGGATTTGCGCCGGAGCTTACCGCGGAGCAGCGGAAATTTTTTGATTCAGCCGTTCAGCTCGATCCTGCGAATCCGCTCGTTCCGATTGCCTTCGATGATCTGACTTCGGCGCTCCGAACGACGAAAGTTCGCGGGGCGCAAGAAGCATATGAGACACTCCTTGCAACGGGCGGACTCGTGAAGGTGCACGACGCCGTCTATCGCGGCACGCAGGTCGCCGACGTGCGCGCACGGGTCGAGAGCGCATTGCGCAAGGAAGGGACGATGACGATGGCGCGGTTCCGCGATTTGATCGGAACCTCTCGTAAATACGCGGTACCGTTGCTTGAATGGCTCGATGCAGCCGGAATCACGATTCGCAACGGCGACGTTCGGACGTTACGCGCGGGTTGACATCAGGGCGTAATATTTACTGGCATGCGCCCGCAGTATGCTTTCGCGGCGCTTTTTGCGGCGCTATTGTTTATCGTTTCCTTAAGGCTCGCGCCCGCGCAAAGCGCGCCGGCCGTGGCTTCGCCGTCACCGTCGCCATCGGCAAGCCCGCGCGGATTCAACGTCGGCGTCAATGCGCATACGACGTTCGTTGCCGAAGGGACGCGCGGGCCGGGAACATCGCCGCCGGAGGGTCCGGGATTCGCAGCCGGCTCCCCACTCTCGCCGCTAACGCCGTACGACACGTTTTCAAGCGCGCCGCTCACGCCGGGAAATGCGTGGGAATCGGCCGCCTACTTCACGCCGTCATTCACGACGCCGGCTCTCCTGTTCTCGGCGACGCTGGGTGCCGGGTATGTCACCGGTAGCACGACGGCAGCATCGTATTGGGGCGAGCCTTTGTTCGATACGCTCAACCCGCATCTGGGTTCCCAGCAACTCGGCTTTCACATCGTCTTTCCAACGCACGCGGGTCAGGACGACAGCTCAGGGTTCGCGGCGTCGGTTCTTTCAGGTTCGATCGCGACTACGGACGGACGGATGCTCGTCCGCGGGGGTTGGTTCGATCTGCAGCAGACCGACGCGTTCGTCTTCACGCAACCGGCAGTCACGAACTTTGCGCCCGCCATTTCGTTCGCAACCGCCGAAACGCTGGGTAACGGGCCGCCAAATCTCGATTGGTGGCAAGCATCGGATCCCGTTTTGCCGCTGCACGGGATCGACGGCGTCTTCAAACAAGGTTTGGGAACGCTCGAGCTGACGGACGCGGCGCTTCCGTCGCTGCCCGGTACCGGCGCGCAACTGACGATGGCGTCGTTCGTCATCGATCACGGTGAAGGGACGCGATATTCCGCTGACGTGCTGCACGTAAGTACCGGCGGCGCCTTGATTCCAACGACGGTACTGTACGGCGCGGATCCCGTACTGACCCTAACACCGCAGGGTTTGCTGCCGACCAGCACGATCGGCGGGCAGCAGCAAACGATCTTCGGCGTGCGCACTGCGTTTCACGCTACGAAAACGATCGACGCCGTCGTCGAATACGGACACTCAACGTACGCGGCGCAAAACGTTGCCGAGCCGGGCACAGGCAAGCCGGGAAATTACTATCACGCCGGCTTCACGCAAAATTTCAGGCGCGTGAACGCCGGCATCGACGTTTACCGTAACGAACCGTACTACGCACAAACGCTCTTGCCGTACGGCACGCCCGAAAATGTATGGAGCGTCGCGTGGTCGTGGCCCGGCCAATGGCTCAAATCGAATTATCAACTGATCGACGACTTTCCGGTGAACATCAATCGTCAGGGTTATCGCGTGCACGCTTCGACGAACGCGGGTCCCGTTTCGCTGAAGGCCGTCTACGCCAACTTTGGACAGATCGACCCGATCGACGTGACGAACGCGTTGCAAACCGGATTTGTGGACGGCTTCTTTCTGCCGCAGCCCGACCCGATTGCGACACTCGGGCGACAGCATCAATACGGATTGTTCGGCGAGTGGCGTTCCGGAGCCGGAGATCTCACCGTCGACTACGACGAGGACACGATGCGGCGCCCGGCCGCGAGCGCGTTCGATCCTTACGATACCGTCGCGTACGATGCACCCTCGTACGTCCTGGCCTTCTCGCGTCACTTCAGCGCGCGACTCCTGGCGTCGGTCTCGTACGGGCGTTATGCGATGCGCGGCAGCTTCGGCCAGGCATTTACGAACGTCGACTACGCCGAGCGCGTCGGGATGTCAGGCCTCGAGTACGCCGAGGGGCCGGCGACCGGGACGCTCGTTTCGGTGCGCTGGTCCGGGATGAGCGGCATCCCCTCGATCCCTCCCGCTGGCCCTTCGCCTGCCTTCAGCGGTACGATGTTCGTCCTGGAGCAACGTCTGAAGATCTAGCCTGGCCCGCTTGCCTTGCTAGCGCAACTCAGCGCGTTAGCACTCGGTCATAGAGAGTGATAACATGAATGCAGACCGCATGACCCAACGCGTCCAGGAAGCGCTCAATGCCGCGTACACCCGGGCGCTGGGGGAGCATAATCCGCAGACGGCCCCCGAGCATCTGCTCGCGGCCTTACTCGATCAAGACGAGGGCATCGCTCCGGCGATCCTCGAGAAGGCCAACACCGACGTTGCCGCGCTCCGGCGCGCCGTCGATGCCGCGATCGGTCGTCTGCCGCGTTTGTCCGGCTCGAACGCCGACAACGCGCAGGTCACGGTCTCGCCCGCGATTCCCCGCGTCTTCACGCAGGCGGAATCCGAAGCCAAGCAGCTCGGCGACGAATACACTTCCGTCGAGCACTTGCTCTTGGCATTGGTCGATGCAAATACGGATGCAGCGAAGGTGCTGCGTGATGCCGGCGTAACGCGCGACAAGCTGCTCGTCGCGCTGCGCGCGATTCGCGGCAACCAGCGTGTCACCACGCAAAATCCGGAGGGTACGTACCAGACCCTCGAGCGTTACGGTCGCGATCTCACGAAAGCCGCGGCGCAGGGAAAGCTCGACCCGGTTATCGGACGCGACGATGAGATCCGTCGCGTCATTCAAGTTCTCTCGCGCCGGACCAAAAACAATCCGGTGCTGATCGGCGAGCCGGGTGTGGGCAAAACCGCGATCGTCGAGGGATTGGCGCAGCGCATCATCCGCGGCGACGTTCCCGAAGGTCTCAAGGATAAGAAGATCATCACGCTCGATATGGGCGCGCTGATCGCGGGTGCCAAGTATCGGGGCGAGTTCGAAGAGCGGCTCAAGGCAGTCCTCAAGGAGATAACGAGCGCGAACGGCCAGGTCATTCCGTTCATCGACGAGCTGCACACGGTCGTAGGTGCCGGCAAAGCCGAAGGCTCGATGGATGCCGGAAATTTGCTCAAGCCCATGCTCGCGCGCGGCGAGCTGCATATGATCGGCGCAACGACGCTCGACGAATATCGTAAGTACATCGAGAAAGATGCGGCGCTGGAACGGCGCTTCCAGATGGTGATGGTCGATCAGCCGTCCGTCGATGACACGATCTCGATCCTGCGCGGATTAAAGGAACGCTACGAAGTGCATCACGGCGTCCGCATCAAGGACTCCGCACTCGTCGCGGCCGCGCTTCTGTCGAACCGGTACATTTCGGACCGCTTCCTGCCGGATAAAGCCATCGATCTCGTCGATGAGGCCGCAGCCAAACTGCGCACGGAAATCGATTCGATGCCGCAAGAGATCGACGAGATCTCGCGCCGCCAGATGCAGCTCGAAATCGAGCGCGAAGCGCTCAAGCGCGAGACGGACGACGCCAGCAAAGCGCGTCTCACGAAGATCGAATCGGAAATCGCCGCGCTGCGCTCCGAGGGCGACGAGCTGCGCGCGCGGTGGACCAGCGAGAAGGGCCAAGTCGTCAAACTGCGAGAGCTGCGCGAGCAAATCGAGGCGACGAAGCGCGAAATCGAGCAAGCCGAACGCGCCTACGACCTCAACAAAGTCGCCGAGCTGCGCTACGGCAAGCTGGCGTCGCTGGAAAAGCAACTGAAGAACGAAGAAGGCGCGCTCGACGGCAAGCCGCGCCTGCTCAAGGAAGAAGTCGACGAGGAAGACATTGCCGAGATCGTCAGCAAGTGGACTGGGATTCCGGTCAGCAAGCTGCTCGAAGGCGAGATTCAAAAGCTTCTCAAGCTGGACGAAGAGCTGCACAAACGCGTCATCGGCCAAGACGAAGCCGTCACGGCCGTTGCGGAAGCGATCGTTCGTGCGCGTTCGGGACTTTCGGATCCGAATCGCCCGATCGGTTCGTTTATCTTCCTCGGGCCTACCGGAGTCGGCAAGACCGAGCTCGCGCGCGCGCTCGCCGAGTATTTGTTCGATGACGAGCGGTCGATGATTCGCATCGACATGTCGGAGTACGGCGAGCGTCATTCGGTCGCACGTATGATCGGCGCGCCGCCGGGTTATGTCGGTTACGACGAGGGTGGACAGTTAACCGAAGCCGTGCGGCGCAAGCCGTTCTCGGTCGTGCTCTTCGACGAGATCGAGAAAGCGCACGCGGACGTGTTCAACGTCTTCTTACAAATCCTGGACGAAGGCCGTCTCACGGACGGGCAAGGGCGCCTCGTCGATTTCCGCAACACGATTCTCATCATGACGTCGAATATCGGAAGCCATCGAATCCTCGATTATCATGGCGGGATCGACGAAGCCGCGTACGCGGTCATGCGTGCGACGGTGCTGGATGAGCTACGCCAGCATTTCCGTCCGGAGTTTCTCAATCGCGTCGATGAGACCGTAGTCTTCCACGCGCTCACCGAGGACGAGCTCAAGACGATCGTCGACATACAGATTACCCGCGTTCAAAAGCGTCTCGACGACCGGCGCATCAAGCTCGAAGTCGCCGATGCGGCGAAGCGGCATCTCGTGAAAGTCGGCTACGATCCGGCTTACGGTGCGCGCCCGCTCAAGCGGACGATCCAAAAGGAGCTGGAAACGCCGCTCGGCCGCAAGATTCTCGCCGGCGAGATACGCGACGGGCAGAGCGTGAGCGTCGGGTTCGACGAGAATCGCGGCGAGCTGACGTTCATGGTCATCCCGACGACGGTTGCCGAAATCGTCCGCACCTAAAGAGCGACACGCATGGACCGGCGCCGCTCGGCGGACGGTGAAACGGCCTTCTTCGAACCCCCGACGGGCGGATAGCGGGTTGACAGGGCCTCGGGCAGCCTGTTAAGGTCGGAGGACCTTATGATTTCGGCCCAGTCCCTTATTCTCGTCGTCCTTATTAGCCGTCCCGTCGGGATCGGTTGAGGTTGGCGCGTGTAAGGTAGCTGGAAACCAAAACACACAAGCCCCTAGCCGGTCCCGGCGGGGGTTTTTGATTTTCCTTGGGGAGTTTTATGTCCGCCGCAGCCACGGAACGAACCGGATCGCAACTCGTACTGGACGCGTTAGCCGACGAAGGCGTCGATGTCGTCTTCGGATATCCCGGTGGAACGATCATGCCGGTTTACGACGCGTTGTTCTCCGAGCGGCGCATGCGGCACATCCTCGTCCGTCACGAACAAGGCGCGGCGTTTGCAGCCGGCGGGTATGCGCGCTCGTCGGGCCGCGTCGGCGTCGCGATGGCGACGTCCGGGCCGGGCGCAACGAATCTTCTCACCGGGCTGCTCGATGCGAACATGGATTCCGTCCCGGTCGTCGCGATCACGGGACAAGTTCGCAGTCAGCTGATGGGCAGCGACGGATTTCAAGAAGCCGACGTCACCTCGATGGCGCAGCCCGCAACGAAGCGCGCGTTTCTCGTGCGCGACGTCGGCGACATCTATGCGACGGTTCGTGAAGCGTTTGCGCTGGCGCGTGGTCCGCGGCCCGGCGCGGTGCTCGTCGACATTCCCACCGACGTTCTGAAAACCAAGACGCGCGTGCAGCCGGAGTGGGTGCCGGCTGCCACCGCCACTCCATCGCCGGCGTTCGACGAAAGAGCGATCGAGGCTGCCGCACAGCTCCTCGCGTCTGCGCGTCGGCCGCTCGTCATCGCCGGCGGTGGAGTAAAATTCGGCGGCGCGACCGGTGCATATCGGGAGCTGTTGCGTCTGCTCGGCGCGCCGCATACGGCAACGATCAATGCGCTCGGTTGCAGCGAACCCGGCGATCCGAAATTTTTGGGGATGCTTGGCATGCACGGGACGAAACGCGCAAATCGGGCCGTGAACGCCTGCGACGTCGTGCTGTCGCTCGGGATGCGCTTCGACGATCGTGTGACGGGACGCGTCGACAAGTTTGCGCAGCAAGCCGAGATCATTCACTTCGACATCGACTGCAGCGAGTTCGGAAAAGTCGTCGATCCGACGGTCGGCGTACACGGATGTTTGGGCGCTACCTTGCCCGCGCTCGTCAACGCGCTGCGACGCGAACCGCCACGCTCGTACGCAAAATGGCTCGGCGAGCTTGAAGCGTTTGCAAGCCCGTTGCCTGTCGACCGCTCCGAAGACGGTCATCTTTCGGCGACGAGCGTGCTCGATCGATTCTTCGAACGCGCTCCGCGCAACACGATCGTCACGACGGACGTGGGCCAACATCAAATGTGGGCGGCGCAACGACAAAATTCCGACGGTCCGACGCGTTTCGTGACCTCGGCCGGCCTGGGGGCGATGGGCTTCGGCTTACCCTCGGCGATCGGTGCAAAGATGGCGAATCCGGATGCAACCGTCGTGGCCGTCGTCGGCGACGGCGGTTTTCAGATGACGATGAACGAGCTAACGACGATCAATCGCGCAGGCGCGCCGATCAAAATCTTGCTGATCGACAACCAGCGGCTCGGGATGGTGCGGCAATGGCAGCATCTATTCTACGACCGTCGTTACAGCGCAACGGATCTTTCCGACAATCCGGATTTCGTAATGATCGCAAAGGCGTGCGGAGTTGCCGGGCGCATCGTCGAGCGGATCGAGGACCTCGATGCTGCCCTCGACGAGCTTTTCGCGAGCGACGGACCGATGCTGCTGCACTGCGCGTGCTACCCGCACGAGAACGTGTGGCCGATGATCCCGGCGGGCGCGGCGCTCGACGAGCTGATCGAAGCGGCGCCGGTGCGATGAAAGTCGAGATCGAAGCCGACGACGGACGCGTCCTCGCACGCGTCATCAATCTAGCCGCGCGCATCGGTTGCACCGTCGAGCGCTGCGAGATGGCGCAGGACGAGGACGGCGCGCGCATCACCGCCTCGTTCTCGGGCGACGACCAGCAGCTGCGGCGTCTGAGCGGACAGCTTTCGAGGATGCTCAGCGACGAGCGCGCTCAAGCGAGGTTTTGCACGGTTTAGCGCAAAGTCGGGCCCCTTGGGCGCTTAAAAGAAGGGGATCCGAAAGCATGAAATCTGTCTCGCGTCGTCAATTTGCCGCGGGCGCAGCAGCAGCCACGACGTTCAGCAGCATTTCGATCGTGGCGTCGCGGGCTGCCGCAAAGTTCAACTATAAATACGGTAACGATCAAACCGACATCTCGCCGGTGACGCAACGCGCCGAGCAGATGTGGCAGGCCGTCGAGCGCGAGACGAACGGTGCGTTGCACGTCGACACGTTCCCGAATAGCGTGCTGGGCGGCGATTCGCAAATGATCACGCAGCTGCGGAGCGGCGCGCTGCAGTTCCTGACCGAGCCCGGCGCACTCTTGCAGGGCGTCGTACCGGAAGCTGCGATCGACGGCGTCGCCTTCGCGTTCAAAGATACGGCGACGGCTTTTCGCGCGATGGACGGCGAGCTCGGCAAATTCGTCATGAACGCAATCGCGGCCAAAGGAATGGTTTGCTTGCCCAAACCGTTCGACAACGGGATGCGGCACATTACCGCCAACAAGCCGATTCACACCGCCGCCGACGTCGACGGCCTGAAGATCCGCGTGCCCGCGAGTGCGATCTTCGTCGACATGTGGAAGACACTCGGCGCTTCGCCGACCCCGATCAACGTCAGCGAGCTGTATAGCGCGCTGCAGACGCACATCGTCGAAGCCGAAGAGAACGCGTTGATCAACATCGAGCAAATCAAACTGTACGAAGTGCAAAAGACGCTGAACTTTTCGGGCCACGCGTGGTCGTGCTGGTGGATGATCGCCAATAAGGATGCCTGGGACGCGCTTGGGAAAGACATCCAGGACGTCGTGACGCACAACATGGCGAAGTACGCCGTTCTGCAGCGTCAAGATTTTGCGGCACTGGACCACTCGCTCAGAGACAAGCTAAAACAACAGGGTATGCAAGAGTATCAGTGCGACGACGCTACGTTCAAAGCAAAGCTGGGGCCCTACTACGCCAAGTGGAAGGGAATTTTCGGGCCGACCGCTTGGAACGCGCTGGAGAAATACACGGGCACACTCGCGTAGTATTCTAAAACGAAACGTCCGTGGGGCGTTCAGGGTATTAACCTAGAGTGGCCAGCGGAATAGGAACGATCGGCAGGGGGTTCGGCGGCGCGAGCAATCGTTTTCGCGCGCTGCTCGACGTCGAGCACCCGCCGGTCGGATTAGTCACCGTTACGGTCATGCTCGGCATGATCATGGCGATCATCGATGCGACGATCGTCAACGTCGCATTGCAAACGATGGCCGGCAATCTCGGCGCGACGACCGATGAGATTGCGTGGGTCGTAACGTCGTACATCCTTGCCGCGGTCGTCATCATGCCGCTCAACGGATGGCTTACCGCGACCTTCGGACGGCAGAAGTATTACGCAACGTCGGTCGCGGTCTTCACGATCTCGTCGTTCTTGTGCGGCATCGCCGGCAATCTGTGGCTGCTGGTCATTTTCCGCGTCATCCAGGGCATCGGCGGTGGTGCGCTCCAGCCCACGGCCCAATCGATACTTTTCGAGTCGTATCCGCCCGAGAAACGCGGCAGCGCGATGGCGATCTTCGGCCTCGGTGCTATGGTCGGTCCCGCGATCGGCCCGGTGCTCGGCGGCTACATCGTCGACAATTGGAGCTGGCCGGTCATCTTTTTCATCAATATTCCGATCGGCATCGTCGCGTTCGTCATGACGTTCCTTTTCGTGCGCGACCCGCACTACATCGAGAAACCGAAGGGCGGCGTCGATTGGGCAGGACTCGCCTATATGACGGTTGGCCTCTCGGCGTTGCAGTACGTGCTGGAGCGAGGACAGCGCGAAGATTGGTTCAGCTCCTCGTCGATCACGCTGCTCACGCTGATCTCTGCGGCTTCTATCGTGATGTTCATCGTGCGTGAACTGCGCGTCCGAAATGCGATCGTCGATTTGTTCGTGTTCCGCTCCCGGTCGTTCACGGCCGGGAACGTGATAGGCGTCGTCAGCGGCTTCGGTCTCTACGGCCTCAATCTCGTCTTGCCGTTGTTCTTCCAGCAAGTCTTGGGCTTCAGTCCGCTGCAGGCCGGGCTCGCGCTGCTTCCCGGCGCGATCGCGACGGCAATCTCGATGCCGATCGCGGGCCGTTTGGTGAACAAGATCGATCCGCGCATCATGATTGGTGCGGGGATCATCATCTTCGGCAGCGCCTCGTGGTGGATGGGAAGTCTCGATCAATATGCAGGTTATTGGGATATCTTCTGGCCGCGTGCGCTGCAAGGTTTTGCGCTCGGGTTCTTGTTCGTACCGCTTTCGACGGCGACGCTTTCGGGAATCCCACGCGGTGAAATCGCCAGCGCGAGCGGCATGTATACGTTGATCCGTCAGCTCGGCGGAAGCCTTGGAATCGCGATTCTCGCAACGCTGCTCGAACGGCAAGCCGATATTGCGCAAAGCGGCCTGGCTTCCAGCGTGACGCTCGCGTCACCGGCGATCCGGGACTATCTGAGCAATCCCGCAACGCACCAACAGGCGCTCAATCAGCTCTACGGGATGGTGCAGCAGAACGCGACCGTCATCTCGTACGATTTCCTGTTCCGGTTCTCCGGGCTCTTGTTCTTCCTGTCGTTGCCGACGCTGTTGCTACTCAAGCCGCCGCAGACGGCGCCCAACGGACACGCGGCTCCCGTCGCCGCGGAGTAGCGGCTAGACGGCCTTTTGCTCGCGCTTGCGCGCGCGCAGCCGATCGGTCTCATCGAGCATGCGCTTGCGCAAACGAATCGTCTTCGGCGTGACTTCGACGAGTTCGTCGTCATCGATGAACTCGATTGCGCGCTCGAGCGTCATCTCTTCGGGCGGCGCGAGCTTGACGTTCTCGTCCGAACCTGCCGCACGCATGTTGGTGAGCCGCTTGGCGCGCACGACGTTGATTGCGACGTCGTACTCATCGCCGGCGCGTCCGACGATCATGCCTTCGTAGATTGCCTCGCCCGGCCCGATGAAGAAACGTCCGCGCTGCTCGAGCCCCATTAGCGCGTAGCCGGTGGCCGTACCGGTCTCGCTCGCGACGAGCACGCCGTAATTGCGGCCCGGGATCTCACCGCCCAGAGGCTGATGCTCGTAGTACGTATGCGACATGACGGCCGTACCACGCGAGAGCGTGAGCAGCTCGCCGCGCAAGCCGAAGATCGCGCGCGTGGGCATGACGTACTCGAGACGCCGCACGTCGCCGAGCACGACCATATTCTTCATCTCCGCGCGCCGTTTGCCGAGCGCCTCGATGACCGGGCCCGCATGCTCGTCGGCGACGTCGATCACGACCCATTCGACCGGCTCCATCTGGACGCCGTGACGCTCGCTGAGAATGACCGTGGGCTTGCTGACGGCAAGCTCGTAGCCTTCACGCCGCATCGTCTCGATCAAGATCGAGAGATGCAGCTCGCCGCGTCCGCGCACGTCGAACGTATCGGGGGAATCGGTCTCGCTGACGCGCAGAGCGACATTACTTTCCAGCTCGCGCATCAAACGTTCGCGGATCTGGCGCGAGGTGAGGTAGCGGCCTTCTTTGCCCGCGAACGGCGAGGCATTGACCGAGAAGAACATCGAAACCGTCGGCTCGTCGACGGCGACGGCATCGATCGGTTCGGGTGCTTCCGCATCCGCGAGCGTATCGCCGATGTTGATCCCTTCGATTCCACTGACCGCGACGATGTCGCCGGCTTCGGCGGCCGGAATCTCGATGCGTTCGAGCCCCGCGAACGTGAGCAGCTTCGTGAGACGGTGTCCGCCCTCGACGCCCCCCTCGCGGTCGACTTTCGCGACCGGTGCATTGACCGACGCAGAGCCGCGGAAAACGCGCCCGACACCGATGCGCCCGACGTACGGATTGTGGTCGATCGCCGAGACGAGCATCTGGAAGGGACCCTCGTCGGCGGGCGGCGTCGGAATCGCGTGCACGATCGTCTCGAAAAGCGGCGAGAGGTCTGTGCTGCCGTCCTCGAGCGTGCGGTGCGCGACTCCGGCTTTGGCGTTCGTGTAGACGACGGGGAATTCGGCCTGTTCGTCGGTTGCGCCGAGGCTGATGAACAGGTCGAAGACTTCGTTGACGACCTCGCGCGGGCGCGCGTCTTTGCGATCGATCTTGTTGATCACGACGATCGCGCGCAGATCGAGCTCCAGCGCTTTACGCAGCACGAACCGCGTCTGCGGCATGACGCCTTCAGCCGCGTCTACGAGCAGTAAAACGCCCTGCACCATTTGTAAGACGCGCTCGACCTCGCCGCCAAAATCAGAATGTCCCGGCGTGTCGACCAAGTTGAGCTTGACGTTGCCGAAGTGGATTGCGGTATTTTTGGCGAGGATGGTGATCCCGCGCTCGCGTTCGAGCGGATTGGAATCCATCACGCGCGTCTCGACGCGTTGGCCCTCACGGAAAACGCCGCTCTGTTTGAGCATCGCATCGACGAGCGTCGTTTTGCCGTGGTCCACGTGCGCGATGATCGCGACGTTGCGTATATCGGCTCTAGTGGGCACCGGTTCTAGGACTACGTTTTCGTCTAGAAGGTTGCGCTTTCTTTGTTCGCGGGCCGCCGACGTCGCGGCCCTCATTCGAGGCCACCAGCTCGCGCATCCGTGGATGCGCCTCGCCCGTTTGCTCGGACCACGCTTCGAACGTGGGGAAATCCGCTATCTTTGCGCCGCTTATGTAAAGGAAATAATATGCGCCGAAGGTCTTGCTCAGGTATTTGAAACGCTTGCTGACGTCGCGCGTCGCATCCGCATAGGTTTTGAACGAATCGAGCCACACCCGGATCGTGCCGAACTCGCGCTCGATCGCGAGCAGCGCCTTCGCGTTTTCGACCGTGGCTGCCATCTTTTTACGGCTGGCGTACAGGCGCGGATCGGCGGTCAGCCGGTCGATCGCGATGTCATCGTATGCAGCAACTTTCAGGGGATCGAAGCCTTCGAACGCGTCCTCGAATCCGTCCCATTTTCCGTCGACGAACGCCCACGACAATCCGGCCGAAAAGACGGCGCGCGAGATGACGTTCAGATAATCGGCCGGCACGTTTGGATGGATCATCCGCGGTGACGGCATGGGCTAGCGAACGCCTACGGGCGTCTCCCGACCGAGTTGATCGTCGGCGGTCCCGTGATGATGCACGTCAGCGCCGGTGAGTTGTCCGGGAAATCCAACTCGATCGGGCCCGTTTGGAGGACCGCATAGGTGTCGACTTCTCCGAGCGCGGCGAAGATCGGATTCGGGTTGACCGACTTGAATTCGACGACGTTGTTGTAACCGTCGCGCGATCCGACCGAGCCCTCGTAGGTCGTCGTGATCGTCCCGGTAACCGGGCCGTCGTACATCGACGTCGCGCCGGTTGAAAGGTTCGTTCCGAATTCGAGGCCCGGCGAGCTGAGCGTCGTCGTACTGTTTCCGACGACCCATTGATACACCGAGGTGTTTCCGAGCCCGTCGTTGGCTTCGTCTGCCGTCACGGTGGTCGGTAAGACGCTGAGCGTCAAGGTATCCGCCAAGGTTTGCGTGCCGTTGACGACCGGACCGGTCGCGACGAGCTTGCTCGCGGTGGCGCTGGCGTTGCAGGCGTAAGACCACGCATCGTTATTTGCCAGCGGTTGATACGACGTCGGAGTCGGCGACGGCGTTGGTGTCGGACCACCCGGAGTCGCGGTCGGAATCGGCGTGCAGGTCGAGCACGTCGGAACGGGACTGGGCGATGCCGTCGCAACGGTCGATGTATTGTGGCAGCCCGTGGTGATGGCCCCGACCATCGCGGCTGCGATGAACAATGCCGGAAAAACGATGCGCTTGAACGTCATTCAGACCGCAGCTTATGGCATGCCTTGGTGCCCACCTGCAAAGCGAGCGAGCCTGCGCGAACGCTTCGATTATATGACGATGAGAAACGAAGAGGGACTTTAGATGCCGCGATGCGTCATCTTGAGGAACCTCGCAAGCGACGCCGCACCACCGCGCGCCGCTTGCGCTGCTCCGCTGAATGAAGTGTGCCGCCGCAACGCCGTTGCAGACTCCTGGTATCCGTTGTAGAGAACGATCGAGTTTTCTGCGACGCTCGTGATTTTCGTGGCCGTGGTCGAGCCCGGCGCAACGACGAACGTTGCATTCGTGCCGCTGCTTCCCTCAGTGATGAAGCTGGAAATGAAGAGCGTACCATCGGGGGCCGTGACGAGAGCGACCGGGTTCGGCACGCTTATCCGCCGCGACGGCGTCGTAGTGCCTGGTGCAAACACCTCGACTTCGTTCAACGTGTCTGCGAGCGGAGCATACGAATTCGTCGAATCCAAGCCGGAGTTATTCACGGCCACGTAGATATTGCCGACCGCGTCAACGTCTACCCCGAAAGCTCCGCAGCCATTCGCGTTGCTGTCGAGCGCCACGAAGCTTTCCGAGCCGCTGGGAGGATAGATGTACAAACCGCACAGCGGGTCAGGCTGCACGAACGTGTACTCCGTGACGTAGAGCGTTCCATCAGCTCCGACCGTCATGTAGTTCGGACTGAAAAGAGCGAGATTCGAGCCCGTGACGTACGTTTCGGGAACGGTTCGGGATACCGTAGAGCTTCCGGGTGGGAAGACGAGGTACGAGGGGATGCCGTTTTTGTTTTGCGAGAAATAGATCGTACCGTCGTGCTGGACGTCGAACGTGAAATTCCCTGATTGATCGGCTGTCAACGTGTAGTTTGGAGCGCCGCCCGTCGATCCGGCATTCCACACGTCCAACGCAACCGCGAAGTTACCGAGCCCGTCAGGCGACGGTTCGTAGTAGCCCGCCGATAGTTCGCCTGAGCCGCTCGTTGCCAGGAACCCCTCTTCCGTTGCGGCGCTGGGATTCGACGCGGCCGTTCCCGTGAACGTTACGCTGGCGGTTGTCGATCCGGCCGGGAATTTCTGTATGACGGAAGGCGCGGGTGACGCAATGACGAGGTTGTAGATATTTGCCGAGTCGTCCAAGCCGAGGCCATCTGAGTTTATGTTGATCGTCTGAACGAGCGTTCCACTCGTGTTGTAGACCAGAATGCCGTTCGTGCCTTGCGCAAGATACGCGACCTCTTGGTTCGTCGACGGCGGCGGCGTCGATGACCCGCTCACGGAGAAGATGCAAAATGCGTAGGCCGCACCTTGTTGCAGCGTGAACGAGCTAACCGTTCCGCTGAAGGTAAGCGTGACGCCGTCCGTCGTCGTGACGGGTCCTGAAATCGTTTGCCAGGCCGGCGAGGCTTGCGTGCTGTCGTAGAACGCAAGGTAGTAGTTCGTTCCGCTCGTCAACGCGCCGGTCGGGAATGTCTGCGTGACGCTGACGGCACCTGCCACGGTGATCGCTGCGCTGGGGGAGATGACGGTGTAGAAGACGGCATTGTTCTCTCCGACCGTCATCGGTCGAACCTTGCTCATCGTCTGGATCCCGCCGCCGCCTTTTGTCGCAAAGCTAAGTGCGGGGATCCCTGAGGGGACCGTGTTGCCCGATTTGATTGTAACGGTTGTGTTAGCCGGCGCCGTTACGAGCGCCGCAGACACGCTTTGGCCGTATCCGGTCGGTGCCGGGACGGCGGTCGCGACCGGTTGCTGCGCCAATGCGGTTGAGGATAGCGGCGCGCTGGTCGCGATCGAGAGGGAAGACGGCGTAAAATTCGTCGCGGTCGTCGTGGGCCCGGCTCCGCAAGCAGCGAGCAAGACAACACCGACAGCCCCGCTTATAAGCAGAGCAATCCAAGATCGCGAATGCACGAAAACCTCCCGAGCAAAAAGGCGTGGGCCGCGTCATATTTGCGCCCCGTCACTCATCCGCCCTTTCAGAGATGCGCGATAGGGGAAACAAGCGACCAGCCGCCGCAAAATAGTGGTTCGGAGGTAGGCGTTTGCCCCCAGACCGTATCCTGAGGGTCGGTGGTCAGGAAGCTGACAACCGTACCCTGGAAGCGTTGCTAAAGGCCGCTGGAATGAATGACGTTCGGTTCGCGGCGTCGAGCGAAGCTTTGCCTCTGGTCAGCGCACATCAATGCGACATTCTCGTCCTCGATTTGATGCAATCGAGCGGCGAAGTTCTCAAACTGCTGCGCGCAGCCTCGCCTTCGGAGGACGGCGGCGCGCGCGTTCCCGTGGTGGTCACCGCGCCGCCGACGGCGACCGATCGCATTCAATCTTGCCTGCAGTACGGCGCCGAAGATTTCATTCTCACGCCCGTCGATTCGAAAGCGCCGCTTCTCGTTACGCGTCGCATTGCGCTTGCGCTACAACGCCGCCGGATGGCCGATTTCAAAATCAAGGTCAACGCACCGGCGCAAGAGCCGGATGAAACCGCCGTCCTCAAATTCGACGACGCGTTCTTGCGATTCGTGCCGCGCGAGTTTCTCGACAACCTCGAAAAGAAATCACTGTCCGAAGTCAAGCTGGGCGATCACGTCCAGCGTGAGATGACGGTGTTTTTTTCGGACATCCGCGATTTCACGTCGCTCTCCGAACAGCTTACACCGCAAGAGAACTTCAAATTCCTCAACTCATACCTCCGAAACGTCAATCCGATCATCCGCGCGCACAAAGGCTTCATCGACAAATACATCGGCGACGCGATCATGGCGCTTTTCCCGAACGATCCCGACGACGCGGTGCAGGCGGGCGTCGACCTGCAGAAGGCCGTCTTCAAGTACAATCAAGGGCGCAGGCTTGCCGGTTATGTCCCGATCGCGATCGGCATCGGAATTCATCGCGGCGAACTGATTCTCGGCACGATCGGCGAGGATGAGCGGATGCAAACGACGGTTATCGCCGACGCCGTCAATGTCGCGTCGCGTCTGGAAGGGCTGACGAAGACGTATCGCGTCGGCCTGCTCGTGAGCGGTGCGGTGGTGGAAGCCCTTCAACCCGATCATCCTTTCAAGCTGCGCCATCTCGGCGGCGTCAAGGCGAAAGGCAAAACGCAGAGTGTCGAAATCTACGAATGCTATAACAACGATCCGTCCGAGCTGATCGAACACAAGGACAAGACCCAAGATGCGTTCGACAGTGCGATGGCGGAATTTCGAAAGGGAACGTTTCTCACCGCCGGCAAGATCTTCGGACGCATCGCGGAACTGCACCCGGATGACGCGCCGGCGGCGTTTTTCCGCGACCGTTGCTCGCTGACGGTCGTCCACGAACGTGGTCCCGGCGTCTGGGACGGCGCGGAGAAGATCGAAGTCAAATAGCCGCTTAGTATGGCCGGCATCGATCAATCCGAATACTGGAACAACGAGGGCGGTGCACGCTGGACGAAGTTCGCGCACCGGACATCGGCCCTTTTCGTTCCTCTGACGGAAGCACTCTTGCGTGCGGCGTCTCCGAAGACGGGCGAACGCGTCCTCGATGTCGGTTGCGGAACGGCACGTACCACAATAGAGCTTGCAAAGAGCGTGCGCCCCGGCCGCGTTACGGGGCTCGATATCTCGCGCGTCATCCTGGATGCGGCACGCGAGAACGTCGCGCGCTCGGGTGTCGATAACGTCGACCTGATTCTCTCGGATGCGTCGACGCACGCGTTCGGCGAGCCATTCGATCTCGTCTTTTCGCAGTTCGGCGTGATGTTCTTCGAAGATCCCGTCGCTGCGTTCGGGAACCTGCGCCGGGCTCTCACGCCCGGCGGCCGCGTGGTTTTCGCGTGCTGGCGCACGCTGGAAGAGAATCCGTGGTTTTCGGTTCCGTTCGCGGAGGCAAAACGGTTTGCACCTCCGCCGCCACCTGCGCCTCCCGATGCACCCGGGCCGCTTGCGTTCGCCGACTCCAAGCGCGTCGAGCGCATTCTCGCCGATGCGGGCTTTTCACAGATCACGATTACGCCGCACGACGAGCAGCTTCTGATCGGTAATCTCGATCAGCTCGATGATGCGAAGTTCATGCTCTCGCGGATCGGTCCGGCGGGCCGCTTACTCGATACGGTCGATGAGAACGTACGATCTGCGGCGGCCGACGCGATCGGCATCGCGCTGCAGAAGCGCGCGACGGAGTCGGGAATGCACCTTGGCTCGGGGATTTGGTTGGTGCGCGCAAGAAATCGCTGACCAGATGGGAGCGTGCGGGTCTGCCTGGCTCGCACCCGGTCTGCCGCGACCGTTTTGCAACCGCGGCTTCGAGCGCTCGCGACGCCGGCCGGCGGGGCACCCGGCATCGCGAATTTTGGGCGGTCCTTGCGCGTAATTTTGAAATCTACATCTTCTCGTACACGTAGGTCTGTTTTTCGTTTTCCTTGCCCGGCGTCCACCCAACGTCAGTTATCGTCTTGCCGTCGACGCTGAGCGTGTAAATATCTTTCCCGTAGGTCTTGCCCTTATATGTTACCGTGGACTCTATCTTATTCGGGCCAAGCGACTTCCAAGCGATCATGACGCCCGCCGGAAATTGCGGACTTAGCAGTTTCGCCGGCGGCCCGTCGATCGCGATCTTCGCCGTTTGTTTGTATTCAGGAACTGCGAAAGCGACGCTCTTGCCGGTAACTGCGAGATGCATGGTGCTCGGAGCATTATCCTGAACCTTGGCGGCTTTCCAGGTTCCGAACCAGCCACTCGTACCGGACACGCGCTTGTTGACGGATGTCGTCGTTTCTTTCGTGCCATCCGGCCGTAACGCGACAAACGTTGTCGTCCAAGTGTTTCCATCACCGGAAAGGTGCTCGTGTGCGGTTCCTGTTTCTTTTCCATTTGCCATGAAGGTGACATCGCGAACGGTAGGGCTGGCGTTCTTGCACTGCATGCTGAAACCCGGAATCGTCGTATAGATCTTGCCATCGCAGGCATAGTCATACGAAACGACGGCACCATCCGAATAATGCAGCGCAGTGTTCGTGCCCTTCGAAATTGTAAATGTACTTCCGGTCATCTGGCTTTTTGCCGTATCGAGGTTCCACGTGCCGCTCCATGGCGAATCGGCGGCTTGCGCCGGCGCCGAAAGCAACACCGCCAAAGAGAAAAAACCGAGGCGTCGTAAATTCTTCAAAACGGTTCTCCTTTGATATAGTCAGGCGGAGACGTTCGCGGAGGGCTCGGTCTCCGTTTACTGGCAGGCCCGGGAATTAGCTGCTCGAAAAGCCGGACCTTCCACATGGGAGCGTACGGGTCTGGTGGCTCGCACGGTCTTCAAAACCGCTGAGGCCGTCGCAAGGCGGCTGGTAGGTTCGATTCCTACACGTTCCCGCCAAGTGTGAAGCAAACGCCCGTCCTGTCTAGGTTTCCTCGGCAGGACCTTTTGTTTTTGCCACTATGCTGCCATTACGCGCCCGCTGTGGCGCTGATCGCGCGCGTCGGCGGACGTTCGAGGTATGCATCGAGCGCGCGCGCAGCCTGCTCACGCTGCTCGTCGATAAGGTGCTGATAGATGTTTGCCGTTATGGCGATCCCGCTATGACCCATCGTGTCGGAGATCGTCTTGAGTGGGATGCCGGCGCGCAGGGCAAAGCTCGCGTAGGCGTGTCGCAACCCGTGAAAGTGAAACGGCGGGAGCTTCTTGCCACGGACGAAGCGGCCGAATTGGCGGCTCAACTCGTTGGGCTTGTACGGCTCAAAGAACTGGTCCGTGAAAACGTAGCCACCGCGTTGGCGACGGTGCGCGTCTAGTTCCGAGACGATCGTCTTGAGGTCGTCGAGCTGCGCTTCGCGGTGCCGCTCCAACACTTGAACCACTGACGGCGGCAGGTAGATCGTCCTGGCGCTTTTCTTTGTCTTGGGCGCTTTGACGATGGGTTTGTTGTAGACGATCGCAACCACTCGGCGGACGCGGAGGATGCCCGCTTCGAGGTCGAGGTCTGACCAACGCAGCCCGCACAATTCGCCAGCGCGCAACCCCGTGCCGACAGCGGTCGGAACGACCGTCGCCCACAGCGTTCCCTTCGCGGCTGCCAGGATTGCATTGTACGTCTCGGTCGTCATTTCCGGCCGCTCGGTCGTTGCGTCACGCTTTGGAATGGCGACAGCCTTGGCGACGTTCTTCGTCAGGTATTCATCGCGGACGCCAAACTCAAGAATCGAACGCAAGCGAACCATGAGATTCGCTCGCGTTGCTCCCGACAACGCAGCGCGCTTATTGAGCCGGCTCGACGTGTCGTGAGCTTTGGCTAGGACGGTGCGGATGTGACCGGCGTCGAGGTCCTGAATCCGAACGTTCCCGATGACGGTGCGGAAATGGTTGTCGATGTCGCGCTTGTAGCGTTCCTTCGTCGTCGGCGCGGTGTCGATCGCTTCGAGATACAAGTCGGCCAGATCGTTGAAAGTGAGCCGCGCGCCCTTCGTAAGAACGTCCGCATTCTTGTCGATGCG
>Ga0335072_10002506_pt1 | contig 28453 bp, 21 predicted proteins | sample Lox_Sample_21_FD_206725 | JGI IMG/M metagenome (GOLD analysis project Ga0335072, IMG submission 206725) | Soil microbial communities from Loxahatchee National Wildlife Refuge, Florida, United States - Lox_Sample_2.1 | ecosystem: Environmental > Terrestrial > Soil > Wetlands | place: USA... | reverse complement strand
TTTGGAAACATTCGGGTAACAATTCTCCGAAAGCGCTCAAGCTTCATCCACGGGGGCGGGAGTTAGGAGCACTCGCATGGCAGCACAAATCGAGGCTGACACCGGCAGTCCTCCGATCCGCAGCCTGATTCCGGCTCGGATCGACCGCCTTCCCTGGTCGCGCTTCCACACGCGCCTGGTGATCGCGCTGGGCGTCGCGTGGATCCTCGACGGGCTTGAGATCACCATCGCCAGCAACGTCGGCCCTGATCTCACGCTCAAGAACACCCTCAACATGTCGGCGGGCAGCGTCGCCGACATCGCGTGGTGGTACCTGATCGGTGAGGTCATCGGCGCGCTTTTCTTCGGTCGGCTCTCGGACAGGCTCGGTCGGCGTAACCTCTTCGTCGTCACTCTCGGTGTCTACCTGATCGGTAGCGGTCTAACCGCGGTGACGCCCGCGGGCACTTACTGGTTCATCTTCTTGTACGCCACCCGGGTCATCGCGGGCATGGGCATCGGCGGCGAATACGCCGCCATCAACTCCGCCATCGACGAGATGATCCCGGCCAGGTACCGAGGCCGGGTCGACCTGGCCGTCAACGGCACCTACTGGGCCGGCGCGATCCTCGGCACGGTCGCCACGCTGTGGATGCTCAACCACATCGAGCCGCAGCTGGGCTGGCGGGTCGCCTTCTTCGTCGGGCCAGTGCTCGCGCTGGTCATCATCTACGTCCGCCGCAATCTTCCCGAGTCGCCGCGCTGGCAGGTCATGCACGGCCGGGCCAGGCAGGCCGAGGCCTCCATCGCCGAGATCGAGGCCGAGGTGTCCGCCACCAGGGGCACGCTCCCGCCCGTCGACGCGACCAGGGAGCTGGAGATCCGCCCCACCGAGCGCATCGGCTACCTGTCGCTGATCCGCATCCTGTTCCAGGAGTACCCGACCAGGTCGATCCTCGTCGCGGCGCTGATGATCACCCAGTCGTTCCTCTACAACGCCATCTTCTTCACCTCCGGCCTGGTGCTCGAGTACTTCTTCAAGGTCAAGGCGACCGACACCAGCTACTACTTCTTCGCCTTCGCCGTCGGCAACCTGCTCGGCCCGCTGACGATCGGGCGGCTGTTCGACACCATCGGGCGGAAGAAGATGATCGCCTCGACCTACATCCTGGCCGGGGTGCTGCTCGTCATCACCGCCTTCCTGTTCAAGAGCGGGGACCTGAACGCCGCCACCCAGACGATCTGCTGGACCGTGGTGTTCTTCTTCGCCTCCGCCGGGGCCAGCGCCGGGTACCTGACCGCGAGCGAGGTCTTCCCGCTGGAGGTCCGGGCGCAGTCGATCGCGGTGTTCTTCGCGATCGCCCAGTTGTTCGGCGCGTTCGGCTCGCACTGGTACGGGCACCTGATCGGCACCGGGCACGACCGCAACAGCCTGTTCATCGGCTACCTGGTCGGCGCCATCGCCATGATCGTCGGCGGCATCGTGGCCGCCTTCTTCGCCGTCAACGCCGAGGGCAAGTCGCTGGAGGACATCGCCGCCCCCCTGTCGGTGGCCCGGCGGCAGGCCGCCCAGCTCTAGCAGGCAAGCCAGGTCGCCCGCGCGCGACCGGCCACAGGTTTCCGAGCGGCGCCACCCATAGGTCGGCGCCGCTCGCCTCACCGTCGCCTCATTGTTATCGCGGACCGCGGAGCACTCTGGCATAATGCGACCAAATATTGCTTGCGACAGGACTTGGGAGGGGGCCTGTGGCACCCGTACTAGAGTGCGCCGCCATCCCATGACCCGGTTCTGGCACGCGGCCTCGACATCCCCCGGCCAGGTTCGCCGGGTGAACGAGGACAGCTACCTGGCAGCACCGCCGTTGTTCGCCGTCGCTGACGGCATGGGCGGACATGGCTCAGGCGACCTGGCGAGCAGGCTCGCCATTGACACCCTGGCGGTCGCGGGGCGGCTGCGCCCGCTGTCGGTTGAGGGCATGCTTGACGCGCTTGACGGCGCCAACCGGGCCATCGTCACCTACGAGGGCAACCGGGGCATGGGCACGACGGTCACCGGCCTGGCGCTGATCGACACCCCGGATGGCGATCGCCTGATGGTCTTCAACGTCGGCGACTCCCGTGTCTACCGGCTGGCGGACGGCGTCCTCGAGCAGGTCACGGTGGACCACTCGGAGGTCCAGGAGCTGGTTCAGGCCGGGGTGATCACCCGGGACCAGGCCCGTATCCATCCCAGGCGCAACATCGTGACGCGGGCGCTCGGCACCAGCCCGCCGTCGCGCCCCGATTACTGGCTGCTCATGGTGAGCGCGGGGGAGCGGTACCTGATCTGCTCGGACGGGCTGTACAGCGAGCTGCCCGACGAGCACATCGCCGCGCTGCTCGCCAATGGCGGCACCCCGCAGGCGACGGCCGACGCGCTCGTCTCGGCGGCGGAGGTCGCGGGCGGCCACGACAACATCACCGTGATCATCGTTGACGTCGTCGGCTTCGGCGACCTCGCCGACAGGTCCTACGAGGACCAGTCCGCGGTGGAGACCACGCCGTTGGCGCGGGAGGAAATGCCGCCAAGGGAAGGCTTCCCTCCCTGGAAGCTTCCCAGCTGAGCGGGGCGGCGGGCGCACGACGTCACCCCTACAGGCGCATCCAGTGCTGGCGGCACTCATAGCCAGTGTCGCGGGTGGCGAAGTGGGCCGCCTCCGAGCGCTTGACCGCCAGGTACGCGGTCGCCCGCAGCGGGCCGAGCACGCCGGTGAGCAACTCGTCGGCCGCAAGCGCGTCCAGCGCCGCGTCGAGCGAGGAGGGCAGGCGTGCGGCACCGGCCAGGTCCCGTTCTGACTCGGTGAGCATGGCGGGGTCGGTGGACAGCGGCGCGCCTGGGTCCAGGGACCGGCGGATGCCGTCGAGGCCCGCGTGGATGAACGCGCCCAGGGCAAGGTAGGGGTTGGCGCTGGAATCCGACGGCTTGAGCTCCAGGTTGACCGAGCCGGCCGCCCCGATCGGTGAGCAGACGCGGATCGCGGCCTCCCGGTTGTCCGGGCCGTAGCAGGCGTAGGCGCCCGACCACATGGACGGCGCGAGCCGCCGGTAGCTGTTCACGCTGGCGCAGGTGAGCGCGACGAGGCCGGGCAGGTGCGCGAGCACGCCCGCCAGGAAGTGATAGCCGACCGCGGACAGGCCGAACTGCCCGTCGGGGTCGGCAAAGGCGTTCCTGCCGTCCTGCCACAGGGACGCGTGCAGGTGCGCGCCGTTGCCCGCCTGATCGGGAAGCGGCTTGGGAGCGAAGGTCGCCCACTGGTCCCGGCGGATCGCGATGGCCCGGACGGTCTCGCGCAGCAGCACGTGATTGTCCGCCGCCCGCAGCGCGCCGGAGTGCCGGATGGGCACCTCCTGCTGGCCATGGCCAAGCTCCGGATAGTAATGCTCGACCTCAAGGCCCTGCGCCTGGAGCGCCTGGACCAGATCAACCGTGTAGTCGTGGGCCAGATGGAATCCGGTGGCCGAATAACACAGGCTCTCGTCGTTGGGCAGGAGCTCATTGCCGCTGGCCGAACGGTAGCCAAGGGTGAACTCCGGCTCGAAGGAGGCCTGCAGCTCGTAGCCCGCGGCCGTCAGCTCGGCGATGGCCTGCCTGAGGAAGGTGCGCGCGCACCCGTCCCACGGCGAGCCATCCGGGTTGACCTGGTCGGCCAGCATCGCGGCCGCGCCTGGAGCATACGGGAGCACGACGAACGTCTCCGGGTCCGGCCTGAGCCGGACCTCCCCGACCGGCCCCATGCCGTCGACCGGCTGCAGCTCGTCCAGCATTGACATCGCCATCATCGCGCGGGTGTGCCCGATGCCGCTCTCCATGCGCTCGGCCAGCCGGGAGGTGGTCGCGGCCTTGCCGCGGACAATTCCGCCATGGTCGACATAGAGGAATCGAGTGAGTGAGACGTTAGCTTGTTGGGCGGCGTGCACCACGTCTGTCATGGCGTAAAACGGTATATCGTCGATGCATGCCACCGCGCCCCGCACCGCGAGATCTGCGTGCCTCAGACGCCGATCGTGAGCGCGTTGTCACCGTGCTTAACGCGGCCCTTGGCGACGGCCGGATCACGCCGGAGGAGCACGACGAGCGGGTCGACGCGGCGCTGACCGCCCGGACCCTGGGGGACCTGGTGGGGCTGACCAGCGACCTGGCTACGCCAAGCGGGCAGCCAATCCAGCTCGACAGCGGCCCGGTGCTGAACGGCATCCCGCTGATCAACGGCATCATGCGCAAGGAGTCACGATCGGGGCGCTGGGTCGTCCCCGCGGAGTTCATGGTCAACGCGGTGGGCGCCGACGTGACGCTGGACTTCCGCGAGGCGATCCTGACCGACCGGCACACGGTCGCCCGGGCCAACGCGATCGGCGGGGCCGTGCGGCTGTTCGTCCCCGACGGCGTGACCGTCACCGTGGACGGGGCCATCATCCTCGGACGCCAGAAGGGAGCGGCGCCACGCCGCCTGCCGCCCTCCCTGGACCAGCCGCTGATCGAGGTACGCGCGCGCGTGTTCCTCGGCGGGATCGTCGTCAAGTCCCCGCCGAGGCCCCGCCGGTGGCTCCCGGGTAGCCGCCGCGGCGAGCTGCGCTAGTAGTCGACGCTGCTGTAGGCCTTCAGCTTCCACAGGGCGTGCTCGCTCCTGATGCTGCGGATGGTGCCCGACCGGGAGCGCATCACCAGCGAGTGCGTCGTGCAGCCACCACGCAGGTAGCGGACGCCGTCCACCAGCTCGCCGTCGGTGATCCCGGTAGCCGCGAAGAACACATCGTCAGAACGGACGAGGTCGTCAGTGGTCAGCACCCGGTCCAGGTCGTGCCCGGCGTCCAGGGCCTTGCGCCGCTCGGCCTCGTCGCGCGGCGCGAGCTTGCCAAGGATCACGCCGCCAAGGCACTTGATCGCGCAGGCGGCGATGACGCCCTCGGGGGTCCCGCCCATGCCGAGCATCAAGTCGATGCCGGTGCCCTCGCGGGCGGCCATGATCGCCCCGGCCACGTCCCCGTCGGTGATCAGGTGGATCCGCGCCCCGGTCTCCCTGACCGCCTTGATCAGCTCCTCGTGCCGTGGGCGCTGCAGGATCACCACCGTCACGTCGTGCGGCGCGCCGCCCTTGGCCTTCGCCACCGCCGCGATGTTGCGTGCCACCGGGGCGTCGAGGTCCACGACGTCGGCCGCCTCAGGGCCGGTCGCGAGCTTGTCCATGTAGAAGACGGCCGACGGGTCGTACATCGACCCGCGTGGCGCGACCGCGAGCACGGAGATCGCGTTCGACATGCCGTTGGCCGTGAGCGTGGTCCCGTCGATCGGGTCCACCGCGACGTCGCAGGCGGCGCCGGTGCCGTCGCCGACCTCCTCGCCGTTGAACAGCATGGGCGCGTTGTCCTTCTCGCCCTCGCCGATCACCACGACGCCTCGCATGCTGACCGTGCTGATCAGCGCGCGCATGGCGTTCACCGCGGCGCCGTCAGCGCCGATCTTGTCGCCCCGGCCAACCCAGCGGGCCGCGGCCATCGAGGCGGCCTCAGTCACCCGGGCAAGCTCAAGCGCGAGGTTGCGGTTGGGTGCCTGCTTGCGGGGCTGGGGAGTGCCGGGAAGGCCCATGCCATGCTGCTCGTTAGTCATTGTTCCCCTCTTCACCTTCAGCGCTTGCGCCCGTCTCCCACGCCTGGGCGAGGGCACGGGTGAACGTCTCGGTCGCCTGTGCGCCCGAGACGCCAATCTTCATGTCAAAGACAAAGAACGGCACCCCGGTGGCGCCGAGCGCGTGTGCCTGCGCCTCGTCGGCCCGGACCGCGTCCGCGTACTGGTCGCTGTCCAGGACCTTGGCCACGTCGGGGCGGTCAAGGCCCGCGCCGGCGGCGACCGATACCAGCACGTCACGGTCAAAGACCCGCGATGCGCGGGCGAAGTTCGCCTCGTACAGCGCGTTGACCATCGCGTCCTGCACGCCGTTGGCCCGGGCCAGGTGCAGCACCCGGTGCAGGTCGAACGTGTTGCCGTTCGGCCGCTCCAGCTGGTACTCGAGGCCCTCGGCGCGGGCGAGGCCGGCCACCCGTTCCTCCATCTGGATGGCCTGCGACCTGGGCAGGCCGAACTTCGCGGCGATCATCGCGAGGTTGGTCTCATGTCCGCCGACGGCGGCCCCGGGGTCAAGCTCAAAGGACCTGAAGATGACCTCGACCTCATCGCGGTGCGGGAAGCTCGCCAGGGCCTTGGAGAACCGCGCCTTCCCGACGTAGCACCACGGGCAGACGACATCGCTCCAGATATCCACGCGCATGCATCCAGCCTAGTTGTCACGCGGACGGCCACGAACGTGACGTCAGGAACACTGCCATCGCGACCGGGTGAGCTAGAACGGCGCCTCGGCCGGGCTGCCGTCGTCGTCCTTGCGGGCGGCCATCGCGGCGGTTAGCCGGGCACGGGCACCGTCGAGCCACTCTCCGCAGATCGCCGCCAGCTTCTCGCCGCGTTCCCACAGTTCAAGCGACTGCTCAAGTGACAGCCCGCCGGCCTCAAGCCGCTTCACCACGCTGGCCAGCTCATCTCGGGCCTGCTCATAAGAGAGCGAGTTACCGTCCGCCACGAGTCCCACTCTATTCCCGGACCGGCTCGCTGATGGCCGCGGTCGCGAGGACGGTGAGGTGGTCCTCGGCGAACCGGACCGTCAGGTCCTCGCCCGCCGTTACCTCCGTGGCGGAACGGACTACTGAGCCATCGGAGTTCTGGACGATCGCGTAGCCGCGCTTGAGCGTGCCGGCCGGTGACAGGGCCAGCAGCCGGGCCCTGGTGTGGGCGATGTCGTCCCCCGCCCGGGCCAGGCGGCCGTCGAGGCAGCTACGCGCCCGCTGCAGCATGGCCTCGACCTGCTCCGATTGCCGCTCGACCTCGCGCACGGGGTCAGCCAGCGAGGGCCGTGACGTTATGGATTCAAGCCAGGACTTCTCCCGGTCAAGCCAGCCCTTGATGGCCCGCCGCCCCCGGTCGCGCAGCTGCGTGATGAGGGCCATCTGCTCGGCGACATCGGGCACGACTCGCTTGGCGGCGTCGGTGGGGGTGGAGGCGCGCAGGTCGGCGACGTAGTCAAGCAGCGGGGTGTCCTGCTCGTGGCCGATGGCGCTGACCACCGGGGTGCGGCAGGCGGCTACCGCCCGGACGAGGGCCTCGTCGGAGAAGGGCAGCAGGTCCTCCACCGAGCCGCCGCCCCTTGTGATGATGATGACATCGACCTCGGGATCGGCGTCAAGGCGCCGCAGCGCGCTCATGACCTCGCCGGTCGCGTAGGCCCCCTGGACCGGCACCTGCTCGACGCGGAACCTGACCGCGGGCCAGCGGCGGGCGGCGTTCTGCAGGACATCCCGCTCGGCCGCCGAGTCGCGACCGCAGATGAGGCCGATGACCTGTGGCAGGAAGGGCAGCCTGCGCTTGCGCTCCGGCGCGAACAGGCCGTCGGCGGCCAGCTGCTTGCGCAGCCGCTCAAGGCGAGCCAGCAGCTCACCCAGGCCGACGGCCCTGATCTCCAGGGCAGCGAGAGCGAAGGACCCCCTGCTCGCATTGAAGTCGGGCTTCGCGTGGATCACCACGCGCGCCCCGACCTGCGGGTCGGTCACCTCGAACACCCCCCGAGTGCAGGTCACCCGGGTGGAGACGGCGGCGACCGGGTCCCGCAGTGTCAGGAACACGGTGCCGCCCCGCTTGGTGCACTCAGCGATCTGGCCCTCGACCCACACCCGGCCAAGCTTCCCGATCCAGCCGCCGACGAGCTGTAGCACGGTGCGAACCGGAACGGGGGCTTCGGGAGAGGTCTCTAGGGCCATACGCCTATCGTGCCTCACGAGCACGTCCGCGCGTGGCGCGGACGCTAGGGGGACTGGCCTACTTGACGGCCTGGAAACTCGAGGTCTCGCCGGCGATGATCTTGGCCTTGCGGCGCTCGAACATACCAACGACATCCTCGCGCCCCTCGTGCGCCTTCTCGTAGTCGATCAGGACGACCAGGTCGTCGACGCTGAGGGTACGCAGCCGGGCCCGCAGCGAGGCGACCGTCAGCGTGTCGTAGTTCGCCAGCGGGAGGGCGACCTCAGCGGCCTCGGCCTCCGCGGCCACCGGGGCGGCGGCCTCAGGGGTTTCGGTCTCCGGCTCGGCTTCAGCCGCGGGGGCGGCTTCAGCCTCGGGGGTCGCGGTCTCCGGGGCCGCGGTCTCAGGGGTAACGGTCTCCGGGGCCGTCTCGGTCGCGACGGCCTCGGCCGCGGGGGCCTCGGTCTCGTTGTCGATGACCTTGACGTGGCTGACCTCAGGGCCGTTGGCCGTGGGCTTGTCCGCCTTGGCACGGGCCTTGCCCTTGCCGCCAAACAGTCGGCCCACCACCGCGAGCATGCCGCGGGCGGGCGCTTCCTTCACTTCCATCGCTCAAACTCTCCATAGAGGGGACGGTCACACCCAGTCTGCCGTAGTACGCGCCAGTCCGTAGTGGGTTAATAAATGCGGTATCAACCGATCTTGGCGCGGATGGCGTTAGCGTGCCGGCGGCTGACTGACCGCCGTGGCATCTCGCCTAACATGGGTGGCATGTCTGAGACCCACCGCCGGGTCCTGCTTGCAAAGCCGCGTGGCTACTGCGCAGGGGTAGATCGTGCCGTGCAATCCGTCGAGATCGCGCTTGAGCGCTTTGGCGCTCCGGTGTACGTGCGCAAGCAGATCGTGCACAACAAACACGTGGTCAGCGAGTTGACCAAGCGCGGAGCGGTCTTTGTCGAAGAGACCGATGAGGTTCCCGAGGGCAGTGTTGTCGTCTTCTCGGCCCATGGCATCGCCCCTGAGGTCCGCGACGTGGCGCAGGCCAGGAACCTGACGCAAATCGACGCGACCTGCCCCCTCGTTACCAAGGTGCATAACGAGGCGAGGCGATTCGCCGCGGGCGACTACGACATCCTGCTGATCGGTCACGAGGGGCACGAGGAGGTCGTCGGCACGACCGGCGAGGCTCCCGCCCGGGTCCGCCTCGTGGATGGCCCGGAGGGCGCCGCCAGCGTAGAGGTCACCGACCCGTCGCGGGTCGTGTGGCTGTCGCAGACGACGTTGTCGGTGGACGAGACCGTCTCCACGGTGGCCGCGCTGAAGGAGCGCTTCCCGCAGCTCATCGACCCGCCCAGCGACGACATCTGCTACGCGACCCAGAACCGCCAGGCCGCCGTCAAGGTCATCGCGGGCGAGTCCGACGTGGTCATCGTCGTCGGGTCGCGGAACTCCTCGAACTCGGTTCGGCTGGTCGAGGTGGCCAAGGATGCCGGCGCCGGCGCGGCCTACCTGGTGGACGACGCCGGGGAGATCGACGAGGACTGGCTAGCCAACGCGACCACGGTCGGCCTCACCAGCGGGGCCTCGGTGCCCGAGGACCTCGTCACCGGGGTGGTCGAGAAGCTGGCCGCTCTCGGCTTCGGTGACGTGGAAGAGGTTGAGGCCGTGAAGGAGAGGATGGTCTTCCAGCTTCCTCGCGAGCTGCGCAAGTAGCGAGCTAGGCGCAGGAGTTCCACAGGGCGAGCACCTCGGCCCGCAGGCCGCGCGCAAGGCCGATCACCACGGTGAGGGCCGTGCCGGCCAGCATCCACCAGGCGGCGCGGGCCAGCGTGCCCTCCAGGGAGGTGCCCGGCATGGCCGGGGACATGAGGAGCGAGGCGGTCGGGCAGGCCGCAAGGAAAAGCAACGGCGGCGAGACCACCACCGGCAGCAGGCTGCCGGGGCGCACGTAGCAGGCGGTCAGGATGGTGGCCAGGAAGAACGCGGCGTCGGGTAGCTCACCCCAGTGGGTCAGGTCCGCGGCGAGCAGCCCGGCGAGGCACGCGCCGAACACCGCCATCACCGCGCCGGGACCCGTGAGCCGCACCGGGCCGCGACCTGCCCCAGGCCGAACCGGCGATGGCGAGTGCGGCCATCCGGTCACCGAGCCGCCGACTCGGCCAGCTCAGCCGGTGACTCATCGGGCAGCCCGGTGACGAGCTCGGGTGCGGCCAGCGGCCGGGTGGTCTCCTGCGCCGCGGGCGGCGCCGGCAGGTCGCCGGCCACCACTCCAAGCTCGGAAAGGCGGCGGGCGGTGACAAGCACCCGGCTCTCAAGCGAGCCCACCGCCTGGTTGTACGCGACGACCGAGTTCGTTAGCGATCGTCCGAGCTTGTCCATGTGCCGGCCGAGCCCGGCAAGCCGGTCATACAGCTCGCGTCCGAGGTCGAACACGGCCCTGGCGTTCTCGGACAGGGCCTCCTGCTGCCAGGCGAAGTGCGCGGTGCGCAGCATGGAGACCAGCGTGGTCGGCGTCGCGATGTGCACGCGCCGCGCGATCGCGTACTCGAGCAGGGACGGGTCCCGCTCAAGGGCGGGAGCGAGGAACGCCTCGCCCGGGATGAACAGGACCACGAATTCCGGCGTCGAGGGCAACGCGGCCCAGTAGGCCTTGCCGCCGAGCTGGTCCACGTGGGTGCGCAAGTGCCTGGCATGCGCGGCCAGCCGGGCCTCGCGGATGTCGTCGGACGTGGCGCTGACCGCCTCAAGGTAGGCCGCGAGCGGCACCTTCGAGTCGACCACGATGTGCTTGTCGCCCGCCAGGTTGACGACCATGTCGGGGCGCTGCCCGGCCCCGGAGGCGGTGGCATCGCCCGCGACGGCCACCTGCTCGTCGAAGTCGCAGCGTGCGGCCATCCCGGCCAGCTCCACGACCCGGCGCAGCTGCAGCTCACCCCACCGGCCCCGCGCCTCGGGCCGCCGCAGCGCGGTGACGAGCGCGTGGGTCTGCTCGCGCAGCTCCTCAGCGCCCCGCCGGGTGAACTCCACCTGCTGGGTGAGCTCGGCGTGCGAGCGGGTCCTGGCCTGGTCGGTCTCGCGTAGCTGCCGCTCGACCCGGGCCAGGGTGTCGCGGATCGGCCCGACGAGCTGCCCCACGTCAAGGCGCTCGCCGAGCTGCCCTTCCATGAGGGCCGACTGCTGCCGCGTCGTCTGCTCGAGCAGCGCGTACTTCTCTTCCGCCGCGCGCGCTCGCGCGTCCGCGGCGACCACCCGGCCGCGCAGGAGCAGGTAGCCAACGAGGACGCCGATCGCGATTCCGGCTAGCAAGGCGAACACGAGCATGTCCTCAGTATTGAGGTGCGGCCCGCTGTCTGCGCAGTGACACGCCGAGAGTCGTGTGCCCCGCGCGGTCGCAGTAGCGAAGAAGACGGGCATTCTTAACTTGTCGGTAACGCCCCGTAGTGCCATCCTCGCGACAGAACGGCACAATGGAACCGTGCGAGCGGCAATCGAGCTACGCGCGGTCAGCCAGCTGGCGCGGCCTGGCGTCATGACACTACGTGACGTAACGGTAGCTGTGCAGCCCGGCGAGCTGATCGCGATCATCGGAGCCAGCGGCTCCGGGAAGACGACGCTACTTGACATCATGTCCGGGCTGCGCCCGCCTGCTTCAGGCGAGGTGATCCGCGCGGATGACACAAGCGTCGGCTACGTCCCGCAAGACGACATCATCCACACCGAGCTTCCGCTCGCGCGGACGCTGCGCTACGCCGCCGCCCTGCGGCACGTCCGCGACCCGCGGTGCGCCGTCGAGGACACGCTACGGCTGCTGGACCTGAGCGGCCGGTCCCACGTCCCTGTCGGCAGCCTGTCCGGCGGCGAGCGCAAGCGCGCGTCCATCGCCGCCGAGTTCCTCGCGGGCCCGGGGCTGTTCTTCCTCGACGAGCCCACGTCCGGCCTGGACCCGGCGCGCGGCGCGGAGCTCATGCGCACCCTGCGGCGCCTGTGCGAGCACGGCACCACCGTGGTCCTGACGACGCACAACCCGCTCGACGTGGAGGCCTGCGACAAGGTCGTGGTGCTGGCGTCGGGCGGGCACCTGGCCTACTTCGGCACGCCCGCGTCGGCGCTGGCCTACTTCGGCACCGACTCCATCGTCGAGATCTACGAGCGCCTGGCCGGCATCGGCGACCCCGCGAAGAACTGGTCCCGACGATTCTTTGAAGCCCATTTTCCCAGAACGTCCTCGCCCCCCTCTCCTGCCCCAGACGACGCGTTCTCTGGCGACGTGACCGTTGGCGACGCGGCCGTTGGCGACGTCGGCGAGGAGGCGGCCGGGGGACGGCCGCCCGCCCCGGCCGCTGGGCCGCGGCCCGGGCAGGGGAACCCGGTGCGCCAGTGGGCGCTGCTGACCCGGCGGAATGCCGACATCCTTACCCGCAGCAAGCTCACCGCCGCGATGCTGGTCGGGTCGCCGATTGCCGTGCTGCTGATGTTCCTCGTGCTGTTCCGGCCGGGCGCGTTCAGCCCAGCGCACCCCAGCCCGTCGGCGACCGTGATGATCATGTTCTGGGTCGCCTTTGGCGGCTTTTTCTTCGGGCTGACCTACGGGCTGCTGGCGATCTGCGCCGAGTGGAACGTCCTGCGCCGGGAGCGGTTCGCGGGAATCGGGGCCGCGGCGTACGTGCTCGCGAAGGTCTCGGTGCTCCTGCCGCTGCTGGCGGGCACGGACTTCCTGTTCCTTGTCGTGCTGCGGCTGCTCGGCAGGCTGCCCGCGGCGGGGGACTACGCGGCGGTCTTCGTGACCCTGCTGCTGTGCTCGGCCGCGGCCCTCGGCCTCGGGCTGCTGATCTCGGCCGCGGTGTCGGAGCCATCGCAGGCCACGATCATCTTGCCGATGGCCTGCTTCCCACAGGTGCTGTTCGTCGGGGCGATCTTGCCGGTGGCGGTGATGGCGAGCGTCGGCCGGTGGATCAGCTACACCATGACCGATCGCTGGGCGTTCGAGGCCCTCGGGCACAGCCTCGGCATCGCCGCGCTGTGGTCAAACGGCGCGTCGACACTCGGCCGCCCGCTGCTGGCCTCCTACGGGACCACCTTCGGCCGCCCGGTCGCGGTTGACTGGCTGGTCCTCGGGGGCTTCACGCTGGCGTTCCTCGCCGCCACGGTCGCCGTCGTCATCGGCAAGACTCGCCGCTACCCGCACAAGGAGCCGACAGTTCAGCAGTTCAGCCGGGGGACCAGGCCGGACAGGCTGGGCATCCGGTCGCGGTAGGTGTGCTCGGCGAAGTCGAGGAAGGACTCCACGTCGGCGAGCGTGGAGGCCACCCCGAGGGAGACCCGGACCGCCCCGCCACTGGCCAGGCCGACGACCCGCAGGTAGCCATCGACCGAGGCCGTCTCAGGCCGCAGGACGCCGCGGCGGATAGCCGCCTGTCGCAGGCGGGTGCCGCCGGCCTTCCTCCTGGTCAGGCCAAATGCCCGCTCACCCGCCCCCGGGTTGCAGAAGCAGCCGGTGCGCAGCGAGATGCCCGCGGCCGCCGCGTCCCGCGAGACCGCGCGCTCGTCCACCACGGACCCGTCACGGTCGAGGAAGTTGAACGCGATCGTCGCGCCCCGTCCCGCACCGGGGGGCGGTCCGTAGGTCAAGATCATCGGCTGCCCGTTGCTGTGCTTGAGGCCGGCCAGGGACTGCAGCAGCCAGGTGGTCAGGATCTCGACCCGGCGGCTGATCAGGCCAGGGCCGATGCCGTTGATCCAGTCGATCCCGTACCTAACGTCAGGAATCGACAGGAAGTTCACGGTGCCGTCCTCGAACCCGGCCTCCGAGTCGAGCAGCTTGTGCCAGCCGCCCTGGACGCTGACCCCCCAGATCGTGCCGCCGGAGAACCAGGGCCTGCGCAAGCCGGCCATGGCGTCCCGCCGGACCAGCAGGCAGCCGACCCCGGTGGGGTAGCCGAAGACCTTGTACCAGCTCACCGTGACGAATTGCGGCTGCACCCGGCGCAAGTCCAGGCGGCTGGTCGGGACGTACGCCGCCGCGTCGAGCAGCACGTCATAGCCACCGGCCTGGGCACGTCGGACCCATTCAAGCGGGTGCCGCGCGCCGCTGAAGTTGCTCTGCGCCGGGTAGGCGAACAACCCCGGCCGGCTGCCATGACCCCGGCCGAGCGCCATGTTCAAGTCGGCTTCGTCAACCCGGAGGTCGGGAGTGAGTGACACGTACCGGATCCGCGCGCCCTGGCGCGCGGCGAACTCCCTGATGCCGTTCACCGAGTTGTGGTTGTCGGAGGTGAGGATGAGCCTTTTCCCGTAGCCGAACGCGTACGCCTCACCGACGAGTCGGCAGGCCCCGGTCGCATTCGCGGTAAAGACCACCGCGTAGTCGTGAGGTGACGCGTTGAAGAAGCGGAGCACCGCCGTACGGGCCGCCTCGATGAGCTCGGTGGAGGCGCGGGACGTCGGGTTTTCCGAGTGCGGGTTGCCATAGGCATTCGCGGCGATGCGCCGGGCATGCGCCCCGAGCTGAGAACGAGACGGCAGCCCGGCGCCGGTGTAGTCGAGGTAGACGTGGCCGCCCTCGTCGAGGTAGCCATACTCGGTGGCGCGCAGGTCATCCAGCTTTGACGTAGCGCTATATTCCGGAAATGCGACATCAAAATCGCCCATAACGACCCCCTGAGGCAACGAAAAAATAAGGGAGAAGACCGCGCGTCGTGAGGGGACGACATAGCGCGCACCGAGAAATCTATACGTTCCGCGACATCAACGGTACAACCTGTAACCAGGGCGCGCGGTGCAATGTTTAGTGCTAACGATTGTGATCAGCCCCCGTCGCTAACTCCCGGGCCGCCACTCCCTCCCAGATGGCGGTCGACCGGAGTCGTTAGCTGCAGGGGGCCGTAATTCCGACGCGCGGCGGCCTGCCCACTAGACTCGGCCCTCGTGAGCCTGTCCATCGGCATCGTCGGCCTGCCTAACGTCGGCAAGTCCACCCTGTTCAACGCGCTGACCAAGGCGCAAGCGCTGGCTGCGAACTACCCGTTCGCCACGATCGAGCCGAACGTCGGCGTGGCCGGCGTGCCGGACCCCCGGCTGGCCGAGCTGGCCAAGCTGTACAAGTCGGAGAAGATCATCCCGGCTTCTGTCCGGTTCATCGACATCGCCGGGCTGGTCCGAGGGGCCTCCGAGGGGGCGGGGCGAGGCAATCAGTTCCTCGGGCACATCAGGGAAACCGACGCGATCTGCCAGGTCGTCCGGGTGTTTGCCGACCCTGATGTGACGCGGGTGGAGGGCTCGGCCGATCCCGAGGGTGACATCGAGACAGTCGTCACCGAGCTGATCCTCGCTGACCTGCAGACGCTGGACAAGGCGCTACCCCGGCTGGCACGGGATTCCAAGTCGCGTGACCCCGAGAAGGTCGCACTGCACAACGCGGCCGCCGCGGCGGTGGACGTGCTCAACGGTGGGACCACCCTGTTCAGGGGAGCAGACAAGGCGGGCATCTCGCTGTCGGACCTGCGTGAGGTGCACCTGATGACGGCCAAGCCGTTCCTGTACGTCTTCAACATGGACGTCGGCGACCTCTCGGACCTGGCCCTGCAGAAGCAGCTGACCGACCTGGTGGCACCGGCCGAGGCGATCTTCCTCGACGCCAAGACCGAGGCTGACCTGGTCGAGCTGCCCGACGACGAGGCGGCGGAACTGCTGGCCGAAGCAGGCATGGGCGAGCCTGGCCTGTCCAAGCTCGCGGCGGCTGGATTCCGCACCCTTGGCCTGAGCACCTACCTGACCGCGGGCCCGAAGGAGGTCCGCGCCTGGGAGATCCCGGTCGGCGCCACCGCCCCCGAGGCGGCCGGCGTGATCCACACCGACTTCAAGCGTGGCTTCATCAAGGCTGAGATCGTCTCCTACGACGACCTGGTGGCCCTCGGCTCGGTCGCGGCGGCCCGGGCCGCGGGCAAGGCCCGCATCGAGGGCAAGGACTACGTCATGCGAGACGGTGACGTCGTGGAGTTCAGGTTTAACGTGTAGCGCCGTACGGGGCGGCGTGAGTCGGCGGTAGCGCGATCCGGGTCCAGTCCCGGCCGCCCCGCGGCCACTTCCGCCACGGGGCCACAACTGGTACTCGCGGTCTGCTGGTCCACTTCCGCCGCAAAATTGTCAGGTAAAATGCACCCCTGTTGCCTCAGCGGCACCAGCAGCCAGTCCGCTTGACGTGGGCCGCTCTGGGGTCCGCCCGGAGCGGCCGGAATAGCCGCCTCCTGCCGTGAATGCTGTTGAATAGACCGCGTTTTGCGGCACAACCGCCAGCGTTGGTCGCTGCCGGCCATGATGGCGGGCATCTCCTGAGACGTGACGGACCCTTGGTGGCAATGAGAGAACTGAGCTAAGCCGCGCTGCGTGATCACGGGGTCACGTCTTCCGGACCGGATGGCTTTCGCCGTAACTGCGAATGTCGGTTGGCCCTCAGCACAATCAGAGCATGAATGCTGAAGAACCGCCGAAGCTCCGCGCGAAGGCCGCGAATCAGGCCGGGATCATCACCAGGCCCTCCTTGGCGCACCGAGCTTAACGAGGTCATCGTGGGCCGCCGTGAGTGCTCATTCGGCACTTGAGCTTCTCTGGGACCGAAATGTCGAGCGGGCGCACGGCCTGCCGTTATCCTCCAAGCAGGCGTGCCCATGCCGGTGAGCAGTGGGACAACGACCGGGCACGAGGCATGCGAGATGCCGTCGAGGTGATCTGGGTACGGTGGCGGCGCGGCTGGAGGCCGAGCAGGAGGCGATGTACCGAACAGTCGAGCACCTGGCGCGAGCCAGGCTGGTCGCCAGCGGCGACTTGGCAGGCCACGTCGGGGGCTGGGTGAGGGGATTCGTAAGCCCGCCGTTAGCGATTTGAGAACGCCAGGCGCGTGAGCATTGCGGCTCTTATGATTTCCCGAAACGTATCTGAGGGGTGGAACGCAGGTCTTGTGTACATGCGACCACGGAGCGTGCCGTCATAGTGCAGGCTAACGACGCGCACCTGACGAAGGCGCAAGCGGCTGGGTCCGGGTCCGCCGAGCCTGCGCGGAGCGAGGCTTCGGGCACGGCCCCAGGCAACGCCGCAGTGCCTTCGGTGCCAGGTGACTCCACCGCCGGGGCGGCCGGTCACGCAACCGCGCCTGGTCTGCGGCTCACGGATGGGATCGCCCAGGGGGCGGCACTCATCGCGGGGCTCACGCTGGCGTCCCGGATCCTCGGGCTCGTCCGTACGCTCACGTTTTCCCAGACGGTCGGGTCCGGCTGCCTGGGCACTGTCTACGTCACCGCCTACCAGGTGCCCAACCTCCTGTCCGAGCTCGTGCTGGCCGGCGCGCTGACCAACGCGATGGTGCCGGTGCTCGCCCGGTCGGCCGCCATCGCGGATGTCGACGCGGCGGCGAGGGCCCGTGTCTCGGCGGTCTCGTCGGCCATGCTGACGTGGACGCTGGTGCTGCTGGTGCCGATCACGGCGGGTGTGGTGGCGGCCGCCGGCCCGATCGCCACGGTGCTGAACCCGTCCAACGGGAACAGCCAGTGCGTTCGCTCGGAAATGGTCGGCACGACGGGCTTGATGCTGGAGGTGTTCGCGCCCCAGGTCGTGCTGTACGGGCTGTCGGTCGTCGTCTTCGGCATGCTCCAGGCCTACCGGCGGTTCACTGGGCCCGCCCTGGCGCCGATCGTCGCGAGCCTGGTACTGATCGCCACCTACCTGGTTTTCGTGCCGCTGGATGGTGGAGCCGCGCTGGGCCACTCGCCGTCGGCTGCGCTGCTCGTTCTGGCGGTGGGGACCACGCTGAACGTTGCGGCCCTTGTCGTCGTTGGCCTGGTGCCAACGCGCCGCCTCGGGCTGCGGCTGCGGCCGACGCTGCGGCTTCCCAAAGGGCTCGCGGGCCGGGTTGGGGGGCTGGCGCTCGTCGGCGTGCTTGAGTTCATCGCGAGCGACATCGCCGCCGTAGTCATCATCATCTTGGCCAACGGGCACGGCACCACTGGCGCGCTTGTCGTCTTCAACTACGCATCGCTGGTGTTCAACGCGGTGACGGCGGTCCTGACCCTGTCGATCACGACCAGCGCCTTCCCGGTGATGTCAGCTCGCGACGGCGCGGACTTCGACCGGACCTGCGCCGGATCCACGCGGGCCGTGCTGCTCATGTCCTGGCTCGGGACAGCGGTCATGGTCGTCATCGCGGTGCCCTCGGCCAGGGTCCTCGTGCACTCGAGCCAGCAGACTGCCCTCATCGAGGCCTTCATCGCGTTCGCCCCGGGCATCGCGGGCACCGCCGTGATCACCAACCTGTCGCGGGTAATGTTCGCCCTCGGGCGCCTGCGGGCGGCCGGCCTCGCGCTGACGCTCGACTGGGTGCTCGTCATCGGCTTCGACTGGGTCATGACGCAGTTCGTGCCGGCCCATCTTGAGGTGGCCGCGCTGGCGCTTGGCAACTCGCTCGGGCAGACGGTGGTGGCGATCCCCCTCGTTGTCGCCATCCGTCGAGCCAGGGGCCGCGCCGCCGTGGACGGAGTGGCGCACGCGTGCATCGCTGGGTTCCTGGCCTGCGCCGCGGCGGGCGCGGCTGGCTTCGCCGTCATCCACGCGCTGCTGCCTCCGGCAGCGGATGCGGGCAAGCTGCTTGACGCCGGAGTGGCACTGGTCGCGGCGTGCTCCGCCATGGCCGCGTTCCTCGTGGCGGCCTTCGTGCTTGACCGGGGCGACCTGCGCTCGATGACCTGGCAGGTCCTGACCCGCCTCAGGCGATCACGTCGCAGGCGAGTGCCACGCGCGTAGTGGGAACGATGTGCCCAGAGGCGGTCGCAACTGAGGGCTGACTGGACCGCAGCTGCGCAAGAGCACCAGGTCAGCTTATGAGCATTCAAAGTTACCAAGTGATTTTCAGAAACAATAAAGTAACAGAATGTGTCGCATGTTATTCAAGTGTTATCTGGAGAGCCTTGAGGCGCAGGTGACTGACGGTGCTGCCTGGGTGCTTGGATGGAAGGCGGCGCGGGCCGTTCAGGAACGGAGACCGGGAGTTGGTTACGTTCCGTATTTGCCCTTGTGGGGCCGCCGGGCGGGTTGCGAGGCTGCTACCGGCCATGATGAGAAATTTTCGCCTTTTGACATGAACCGCCGGCCCGGTAGTTGCGTATCTGTATGTGACGAGTTACTTTCGGCAAGCGGGCTTGCGCACGGGCGAGTCCGTGCATGGTACGGATGAGACTGGAGAAAACTCCGGTGTGGAACAGGGTGCGGTTCGATGACTTCCAATGCCGCGCAGTCGGTGGCGGGATGCCGCACAATGGAGCACGAGACCAGAAGGGATCGCGTCGGTACCGGGCTGCCCCGGTTTCACCTGGTGGCGGAGTAGTGCGGGCGCGGGCGGAGGTGTGATGGCGCGCAGGACCGGCGTTGCTAACGCCGATGGCGGAACGGAGTCGTCCGTTTACTCAGACGACTCCTCGGCATGGCCCGAGGCGGTCCGCCCGGCACCGGCCGCCAAGGCCCCGTGGAGTGGCAGTGGCGGGCGGTGGACGATCTGGCCGATGCGGATCGTCTTGTGGGCAGCGCTCCTTATCGTGATCTACCGTGGCGTCACGGCGATCGCGCTGAACGAAACACCTGCGAGCAGCAATGGCGCCAGCAACGCGGCCACGGCCGTGCCCCAGTTCCCGACGACCCTCGCCGAGGGGTTCGTTATGGAATTCGGGCGGGTGTACTTCAACGTCAGCCCGGGGAACGCGACACAGCGCCAGCAGGAGCTGGGCCAGTTCCTCCTGCCCAGCCTGCTAAACGGGCAGCAGTCACAGGAATTCGGATTCAACGGCTCGGCTACGACGGTGCTGCAGTCCGAGGACATCGCTGGAATAAACGTAAGCAACCAGCAGTCCGCCGTCGTGATGCTACTCGTCACGGTCAACAACAGGCTGATGGAATTCGGCGTGCCAGTCTTCTCCGCCAGCGGAGGCATCGTCGTATCGGGCCTGCCGGCCCTGCTGCCTACGCCGCCGCTTGCGATACCGTCGCCGAGCCGGCTAGCTCCGGCAAGCACGCAGGCGGAAAACCAACTGCGGGAGCAACTGCCGCAGTTCTTCCAGGCTTACGCGAGCGGCAATGGCGCCGCACTCGACCGGTACCTCGCGCCCGGCGCGTCGGTCTCCGGTCTGGGCGGCGAGGTCACGTTCGGGAGCATCGCGTCCCTGTACGTTCCGGCGACAGGAGGCACACGTGACGTCACCGTCACGGTGAACTGGCTGCTGCCTGGGCAGCCGGGAGCGGGCTTTGCGACAACGTACGACATGTCGGTCGTCGATCAGCAAGGCGGCAAGTGGTATGTAGAGGACATCCAAGCATCCACCCAGCCGGCGGGGGCTGCCTCGTGACCCAGCCGACCTGTACTGCCCTGACCAGCTCAACGATGAAGGTGCCCCCGGAAGGGAAACGATAATGCCACTACTAGACCTAGCCGCGGCCGCGCCGCAGGCGGCAGGGATCAGCACCCAGGGCCTGGTGACGTACCTGCAAGGCCTGTTCGGCCCGCTATTCCTTGGAATTGTCGGGATCGTGGCGCTCTTCTTCCTTTTCACGAAGGAGATCACCAAATTCTTCCAGTTCATCATCTTGGCCGTGGCGATTGCCGTGGTGTTCTACACACCTGACATCGTCCAGACGCTGGCCAAGGGGATAGCGAACGCTCTCGGAGTCCACTGACCTTATCAAGTCCGGGGCCGGGCTCTAGCCCGACGCCGCGGGACGAAAGAAGGTCACTAGTCATCTCTCGCTGAGGAGCGCGCTGAAGTGGACCTGCCCACTTATACGAACATCTGGCGAATCGAAAAGCGGCTGTACAAGCTTTATGACGTCCGTCTGCCCGCACCGCTGCCGATTAACTGGATCATCGTATTTACCGGGATCACAGTCCCTTATATCTTGCTCCTCATCGCGATCGGACTGCCGTTCAACCACAGTCTCGTGTGGCTGTACGTACTGCCCCCGGGACTGCTGACCTGGCTCACCACCAGGCCCGTCATAGAAGGCAAGCGGCTACCCGAGCTGCTCGAATCGCAGATCCGCTATGTCGCGGAGCCGCGAGTGTGGTGCCGGATGGCACCGCTGGGCGAGAAGGGCCAGATGACGGTCAGCGGACGCGTCTGGCACAGTCGGCGGCAGCCGGCGGAACGCGTCGCGGGCCGCGCTCCCAGCATGACAGCGCTACTCGAGCGCGGATCGATGGCACGGCGCAAGGCGGGGGTGCCGCTCCGGCCCGCAGGGGTCCCCGCCTTGGCCAGCCCGGCGCCGGATGCTCTGGCCACGGGTGCCTCCACGGACGCGACGCTCGCCGCGATGGCGGCCGCTGGGGGCACGGCTGGGGTTGCCGCGCGCGGAGCCAGCAACGGAGCCGCCAGGAACGGTGCGGCCAAGAACGGTACGGCCAAGAACGGTACGGCCAAGAACGGTACGGTAAAGGACCGGGGAAGAAAGCGCCGGCCCTCGAGGGGTTCCGGGGCCAAGCGTGGTGCGGCACGAGGCAACTCGGCCGGGGGCGCCGCCGACCAGGCCGCGGCGGGCGGCAGGCGGTCCGTTTCTGCCCTCGCCTCCGGGCAGGCGGCACCCGCGCCGCCTCTCCCTAGCTACGGGTCCGCCCGCGAGCCCGTGGTCCTCGGGATGGCACCGCTGCGGCCCGCGGCCGCTCCTGTGCTCGCGACGATGCCCGCGCACGCGACTCCCTCGCTCGCCCCGGTTCCCAGCGTCCCCGCGGCACCGATGGCACCGCAGCCGGCAACGCAGGCTCCCACCCGGGCAGTCGCTCCTGCCGTCCCGCCACCGGCCGCGGCGGCGGCGCCGCCAGCCGAGCGGCCGGGCACGCAAGTGCGGGCCAGGGGAACCGCTGGTGGCCAGGGGCGCATCGAGGTCACGCACAGCGGCCCCGCGCAACGGCCGGTGCCATCCGCACCGCCGCCAGACCCGGCCAGGGCATGGCCCGCGGTCGCGCCAGCCAGGCCCCTCCCACCGGTCACCGAGCCGCCGGCCGGTGTCGCGCCCACGGCAGCAACGGGCGGCGAGACCCCCAGTGAGCCACCCGCCGACCGCAAGCCACCCCGCAGGGAGCTGTTCTCACTGCTGGCGAGCACCACGCCGCCCGGGGACTCACCGGGGAAGGCACGGCTCACCAGTGGGCCGCAGAACTGGCGCCTTGTGTCGCCTGGGCCTGCCGCGCCACCTGTGACCGCCGTTCCGCCCGAGGCCCCTGCGCCCGAGGCCCCTGCGCCCGAGACGCCTGCGTCCGCGCTGGTGAGTGAGCCCGCTTCGCCGCCCGCTGCCGAGCGGATGCCTGCCGCCGAGGCGCCTGCCGCCGAAGCGGCTGCTGTGGTGGCGTCCGCGCCGCCCGCTCCGGTTGCTGCCCCGCCGCCTGCGTTGGCTAATGACGCGCCCGTGCCCGCCGCTCAGGCGGCGGCGGCACCCGCCACCGCCAGGAATGGCACGGCCGAGCGGGGCAACGGCACGGCCGAGCCGGGCGTAGAGCGTGAGCGCCAGCCGATTGTTCCGTCCATCGAGCGGGCGATGTCGGGCCCGTCCAGGGACAGGAACCTCAGCTGGCACACCAAGGTCAAGATCGTCGCGGGCGCGGGCCAAGGGCCTGGTGCCAGGGACCAGGAGGCCCTCGACCGGGCGCGCGCCCGCCTGCCGCTGAAGGACCCGAAGCGGGTGCTGGTCCTCGGCTGCACCAGCGGAGCGGGACAGACCGTCACGGCCATGATGACCGGGCACATCCTGGCCGGCCTGCGCGAGGAGCCAGTAGCCGCCGTGGACCTGCACGACGGCACGCTCGCCCGCTACACCGCCCCCGCCGCCCTGCTTCGCGAGGTCCTCGATGGCGCCCGACCACAGGGCCAGTCGTCGGCGCACCCCGACGGGCTTCCGCCAAGGCCTCGTACAGAACGGAACCGGGCCCAGTCGCAAGCCCGCCTCGACGTGATCGCCAGCGACGACCCGCTGCGGGACGGCGACGAGCGGCTCCTGGCTGAGCACCTGGGCCGGCACTACACGCTGACGATCGTGGACCCGGGCGCCACCGGCCTGACCCGGCTACTGAAGATCACCGATCAGCTGGTCATCGTCGCGCCCGCCAGCGTCGAGGCGGCGAGCGCGCTGGCCGACACGCGGGACTGGCTGGACGCCCACGGCTTCGCCGAGCTCGCGATGCACTCAGTCACGCTGGTCAACGGGGTCAGCCGCAGCAGCCTGCCCGACGTGGAGGCGGCGGAGGCGGTCGCACGAGGCCGCTGCCGGGCCATCGTCAGGGTGCCGTGGGACGACATGCTTCCGATGGGGGACGCCGGGCCGTCCACGCTGCACCCGCAGACGCGGGTGGCGTACTCGGCGCTGGCCGGCGTCCTGGTCGCGGGAATGGCCGCCGCGCCAGTGCGGAGGCCGCAATGATTAACAGCGCAACGCAGGGCCGGATGGGTCGGGAGGAAGCGTGGTAGGCACCAAATCGAAGGGCCGGGCGCGGCTGGGGATCCGTTACTTTGATGACCGGATCCTGCTAACCGAGTCTCATGCCTGGGCGTATTACCGCATCCCCACAGTGTCCTACGAGTTCACCACCCCGGAAGAGCGCGAGGCGCTCGCCACCAACATCACGGTGGCACTGGCCGCCATCCGGATGCAGGACGCCGAAGTGCACCTGCGGATCGCGCACCGGCCATACCCCGCCGTGGAGTGGGCGACCGGCCTGGACGCGACCTCCGACGGCGGGCCCGGCTGGCGGGAGTACCTGGAGCAGATCTACCAGCACGTGTGGGCCAAGGACTTCTGGGCCAAGGAGATCTACCTCGGGGTCAGGCTCGGCCAGCGCGGCCTGTCCGTGCAGTTCTCCGGCGGCGTCATCGCCGGGTTCCTCAACTCCTACCGTGCGACCGAGCGCGCCGTCGGCATCGAGGACGAGTCGGTGTCGGCCACCGAGATCACCAAGTGGACCGAGCAGGCCGAGCGGCTCGGCCGCGCGCTCAACTCGAGCGCGCTGGCGGCCAGGCACACGACCTCGCGCGAGGTGGCGTGGCTGTTCAGGCACACGCTCATGGGATCGCTCAACGACCCGCCGCCGTCGGCTGTCCGCAGGCGCACCTGGGGCCAGGGGGAGATCGAGCAGCTCTTCGAGGGGCAGATCCACAACGGGCGCTCGCACCTGAAGCTTGAGCATGCCGCCGGGGAGTCGTACGCCGCGTTCTTGTCCTTCGCCCGGTTCCCCGACGTCATGTCGTTCCCCGATGGGGAACCGTGGCTGCACTACGCGGACTCCCTGCCGTTCCCGCTAGAGATCAGCTCGCGGATGAGGTTCGTCTCGCCTGCCCGGGCCAGCAAGGACGTCGGCCGCCGCCTGGCCCACGCCCGCGACATGGACATGCACATCAGGGAGGCCGGCGCGGAGGCGCCGATCGCGCTGGCGGAGCAGATCGCCGCGGCCCGGCTGCTCGAGCACGGCATCACCAAGGAGCGGCTGCCGTTCGTCTACGGCTACCACCGGCTGATCGTGACCGCGCCGACCCGCGACCTGTGCGTCCGCCGGGTCGAGGCGGTCACCGAGCACTACCGGGACATCGGCATCGATATCGTCAACTCCACCGGCGACCAGTTCTCGCTGCTCAACGAGGCCCTGCCGGGCGAGCGGGTGCGCATCAGCGCCTACGTGCAGCGGCAGCCCCTCTACACGATCGCGGGCGGCATGCCGACCGCCACCGTGGAGCTGGGGGACAGGATGCACGACGGAATCGGCTGGATAGGCCCATATATCGGTGAGACACTCGGGCGCGCCCGTTCTGTCGTCCATTTCGATCCTATGCTCGCCGCGGCCAGGAACCGTCCGACCGCGGTGGCGATCACCGGGGAGCCAGGCGGAGGCAAGACCACGCTGGCGATGCTGCTGATCTACCAGCTGGCGCTGCGGGGGGCGACGATCGCGGTCATCGACCCGAAGGGCGATGCCGAGCCGCTCGCGGAGTTCCTGTCCAGGACGGGGCGCCGGGCCCGGGTGCTGCCGCTCGGCTCGGCCGCGCCGGGACTGCTCGACCCGTTCGCCTTCGGCGACGACCTGGCCGAGAAGCGGACGATGGCCACAGAGACGCTGCGCCTGCTGCTGCCGCGGATGAGCGAGGAGCGCGAGTCGGCGATGATCCAGGCCGTCGGCGCGGTGGCCTCAGGGCCAAGGCCGAGCCTCGGCAAGGTCGTCAGGTTCCTTGAGGAGGCCGAGGACCCGGCGTGGAAGAACCTCGGCGCGGTCATGCGATCGGTTTCCGAGATGCGCCTGGCCCGGCTGTGCTTCGCCCCGAGCGGCGGGCAGCAGATCGACGCCGAAGGCTGGACGACCGTGTTCACGCTGGCCGGGCTGACCCTGCCCGACGCGACGACGGCCCGGGACGACTACTCCTACGAGCAGCGGCTGTCCGTAGCCCTGCTTTACCTGGTGTCGCAGTTTTCCCGGCGACTGCTCAACAGCATTGACCGGACCGCGCCGAAGGCGATCTTCCTCGACGAGGCGTGGGCCATCACCTCTACTCCCGAGGGCGCCAAGCTGGTGCCCGAGGTATCCAGGATGGGGCGGTCGCGCAACACGGCGCTCGTCCTCATATCGCAGAACGCAGGCGACTTGCTGACCGAGCAGGTGACGAACTGCATCAGCAGCGTCTTCGCGTTCCGTTCATCCGAACGCGCCGAGGTGGCGAACGTGCTTTCGCTCCTTGGTGTCGAGTCGTCCGAGGAGCACAGGGCAGTGCTGCGTGGCCTCGGCAACGGCGAGTGCATATTCCGTGATCTCGACGACCGCGCGGGCCGCATCGGCGTCGACCTTGTCTCTGAAGAGCTCAGGGACTGGATCGATACGAACCCGACAAGAGCCCGCCGACAGCCCCAGCCGGCGGCGAGCAAGCCATCGTAACCGCAAGCTCTTACGCACAGGAGTGCCTCCCCATGGCTGACAAGGCTGACCGAGACAATCGCGGTGTGCGCACCAAGGCCAGGGTCCTGTTCCTGGTCGGGGCGCTGCTGCCCATCTTGCTTAGCGGGCTGATGTTCGCCCGCGCGGCCCAGGCCGCGACGACGGCGCCAGCGGTCCCCGCGGCCCACGCCGCGACCGCTGCCGCGGCCGATCACGCCGCGACGTCCGCGACCGCCGCGCCCGCGGCATCGGGCCCCTGCGCGATCCCGCTGGCCGGGGACCTGCTCAGCCTGACCGGCCTGTGCAGCGCAGGGTCGGGCCTGACCGGCGACCTTAACAACATCTGCAGCCCGGGGACCGAGGTGCCCGACCCGGCCGCGTCGGGACTTGACGCGATGATCGAGCCGCCGGGCGGCACCACGCCGGCCGGGGGCAAGGGGACGCTGTACGACCAGTACGGCATTGCCGGGCAGAACTGGTCCGCCTATGACCTGCAGTGCTCCGACATGACATCGCTCATTGGCAATGACGTCTCCAACATGACGTTCAACTTTGCCAAGTCGCTTGACCGGCTCACGATCACCGTCTACCAGTCGGCGGCGGGAAGCAACATCCTGGGCTGGCTGAGCGGCTCAGTCGACACGCTGATCACCAACCTGGGCAACGCGATCTACTTCCCCTACCTGGCCCCGGTGGTCATCCTCGGCGCGATCTGGCTGGCCTGGCAGGGCCTGGTCCGCAAGCGCGCGACCCGGACGATCGAGGGCACGATCTGGATGGTCATCGCCTGCGCGGCGGCGATCTGGCTGATCGGCCAGCCCCAGGACTTCACCAGCATCGGAAGCAACGTCTCCAACGGCGTCACCGGCGTGATGAACGTGGCGTTCGCCAAGCTCCCGCCGCCCACGGACAAGGACTGCCTGCCGGTCGGGAACAACGACCCGCAGAGCGTCTCGCAGAACTTCTCGTTCTCCTCGGGTAACGACCTCGTGGACCAGAACGCGAACGAGCTGTGGTCGGTGCTGGTCTGCAAGCCGTGGCTGGCGGGCGAATTCGGCACCACCGTGTACACGGGCTCGGCCAATCCGGCCCAGCAGACGATCGTCGATCAGTACGGGCGGCAGCTGCTGTGGTCGCAGGCGATCGCGGTTAACGAGCAGGCCACCCCGCAGCTGATCACGGCGAAGCAGGACGTCTACCAGGGCATCGCGCAGCAGATACAGACCAAGTACCCGGCCGACTGGGCGCTGTTCCAGGGCAACCAGTGGACGACCAGGCTGGAGATCGGCTTCTCGGCGCTGTTCGCGGCCGTGGCCGCCGGGCTGCTCGTGCTGCTGATCGCGCTCACCCTCATCTTGCTGAAGCTGGGCTTCCTGCTGCTCCTGGTGGCCGGCCCGTTCTTCCTCATCATCGGAACCCATCCTGGCTTCGGCCGGGTCGTCGCCATCCGCTGGTTCGAGATGCTCGTCGGCATCCTGCTCAAGCAGATCGCGGTCGCCCTCACGCTCAGCGTGCTGCTGTACTGCTACTCGCTCATCATGGGCACCTCAGACACGGCCTTGCCGTGGGTGCTCAAGATCATCATGATCGCCCTGGTCACAGTGGCGGTCTTCATCTACCGCAAGCCGTTCCAGCACCTGTTCTCCGCGGTCGGCTACGGCATGATCGGGTCTTCCGCGGCCGAGGGCAGCTTCCGCGAGGCGACGTTCGGCTTCCGCCGGGTCACCGTGGGGGCGGCCGGTGCGGCAGCGGGCGCGGCCGGCGGTGCGGCCGGGGGGATAGTGCCCGGTGTCGGCCTGGCCCGTGGCTCCCGCTGGGCACGGCGCTTCGGTGAGTCCGCCGCGCCCGCCGCAGGGGGCGAAGCCGGCGCCGCGGCCGGCGGGATGGCAAGCGCGGCCGCGGCCGCCTCCAGCGGGGTCCGCTCTTCCGGGGCGGCAGACGGCGGGGCCGGACGGCCGCGGCCCGATGCGCTGCCCGGCCGCGGCTCGGGCGGGTCTGGCGGCTCGGGCGGGTCTGGCGGCTCGGGCGGGTCTGGTGGCTCGGGCGGGTCTGGTGGCTCGGGCGGGTCTGGTGGCTCGCCGACCGGGGCAGGGCGCGGCAGGCAGTGGCCGGAGACCGGTTACGGCTCAGGCGGCCGGGCGGCCCCCCCGCTGCCGCTTTCCACGCCCGGCTCAGGCGGTGGCTCTGGGGCCGGGAGCGGTGCCGGCTCCGCGGGCTGGGCGCGCAGCTCAGGGACCCGCGCCAGCACCGGGCCGATGCCACGGGCCACGTCGGGCCCGCCCGGTGGCAATTCCTCAGGCAGTTCCGGCGCCGCCACCCCGGTGCCACCGCCAACGGCCTCGCCGTGGACGCGGCCCTTCCGCCGCGGCAAGTAGCGGAGGCCCGGCATGGAACTGTCCACCGGCCAGAAGCGCGCGCTGTTCGTCGTCCTCGTCGTGCTGCTCGCCGGCCTCGGGATCTACATGATAGGCCCGGGCCGCAGCCACGACGGGAGCTCCGCCGCCAGCGCGCCGAGCGCCCGCACGCCCAGCGCCGCCGCCACGTCTCCGGCCAGCCTCGCGGGCGTCCCCTCCTATCAGGTCGCCCCGACGCCGCTGCCGGTGCCGACGCGGGTCAGCGGCGCGAACATCTACAACTGGCTGCCGTTCACGCAGACGGACCTGGACGCGGGCGGGGGCCCCCCCCCGGCGGTGGGCGGCCGCCAACCAACAAAAAACAAAAAA
>Ga0335072_10002505_pt1 | contig 28458 bp, 26 predicted proteins | sample Lox_Sample_21_FD_206725 | JGI IMG/M metagenome (GOLD analysis project Ga0335072, IMG submission 206725) | Soil microbial communities from Loxahatchee National Wildlife Refuge, Florida, United States - Lox_Sample_2.1 | ecosystem: Environmental > Terrestrial > Soil > Wetlands | place: USA... | reverse complement strand
GTGCACGCGTCAGCGGCAGCGCTGACCTGGCTGCCCGAGGTCGGAATCGTTGCCAGGTGCGGGGCTGACTTTCCCGCCGACGCGATTGACCGCCTGCGCGAAGCCGGTGCGGACACCGGCGGCGTGCGGCACATCGACGGCCCGACGGTCAGGAACTGGGTCATCTACGAGGCCGACGGCACGCGGCACTGGGTCTACCGGACGCCGCGCGAGCGCAGCGCAGAGGTCGCGCCGCAGCCCGGCGACATTCCGGATGCCTGGCTCAGGCGCGTGCCGTCCCCCGTCGTCCATGTCGCCGCGATGCCGCTAGCAGCTGCGACCGCGATCGTCCGCTCGGTTCGCGAGCGGGCCGGCGACGCGATCATCACGCTGGACACTCACGAGGACTGGCCGCGCGGGGTCGGCGTGATCGACGCGGCGCGGCTGGTCGACATCTTCCTGCCATCGCGGGAGGAGCTGGCCACACTACTGGGCTACGACGACCCTGAGCGCGCGGTCAGCGAGCTGACCGAAGCCGGGCTGAAATGCGTGGTGGTCAAGCTGGGCGCCGACGGCGCGCTGGTAGCGAGCCCGGGCAGGCAGCCCGTACAGGTGCCCGCCAGCCACGTGGACGTTGTTGACCCGACCGGTGCCGGGGACAGCTTCTGCGGCGGGCTCGCGGCAGGGCTCGCACTCGGCGAGGAGCAAGTCGCAGCGACGCGGCGTGGTTGCGCTACGGCGGCCGCGGCGATCGGCGCCGTAGGCTCTCTGCGGTTGCTCGACCGGGCTGCGATCGCTCGCGACCTGCTGGCCCGTAGCGACGCCGCGCGCCCTGGATCTGCGACCTTGACGACCGGCATCGGCCCGCCAACCCCCGTTCCCGGTATGACGGATCGCGACGCGGACGGCGGGCTGATCGCGGACGATGCGTATGGCATCGATGTGATGCGCCGTGAGATTGCCATGATCCCCGATGTGATCGCCGACCGGCTGGCCGATGACGGCGGTCACGTGCGTGACCTTGCGGACTGGCTCGCTGACCGGGGCATTGAGCACTTGTACCTGACCGGGTGCGGCGACTCGGCGTTCGCCGGGCTCGCCGCCTCGCTCGCGTTCCGGCGGCACAGCCGGCTGCGCGTTCATGCCGTGCATGCGCTAGACCTCGCTCGCTATGACGTCCGATACCTGCCGCCCGCCTCGGCAGTGCTGGCGATCTCGTTCTCAGGGAAGGTCGGCCGCACGATCGAAGCCGCAGCGCAGGCAGCCGCATTCGGCCATCCGGTCATCGCGCTGACGGGGAACGCTGACGGCCAGCTCGCAGCGGCCGCCGAGCGCATCCTGCCGATCGACGTGCCAACGCTCGGCTTCTCGCCGGGCACCAGCACCTATATCGGGATGCTGTGCACGCTCATCGAGCTTGCGCTGGTAACGTCCCGCGGCGCTAGTGACCGGCAGATCCGGGAGGCGTGCGAGCAGCTGGCAAGCCAGGCGGCCAAGACGCTCGACTGGTGCGACGGCGCTGCGTCGCAGCTCGCGGCCCGGATGGCGGCCGGCCGGTTCGTGACGTTCCTCGGCGCGGGACCGAATGAGGCTACAGCCCGGTTCGGGGCCGCGAAGCTGTTCGAGGGGTCGCAGCAGGTCGCGCTCGCCACGAACGTGGAAGAGTGGGCGCACGAGGAGTACTTCATTACCAGGGCGGGGGATCCGGTCGTCGTGGTCGCGCCGACCGGCGCCGGCCTGGACCGCGCCTGGGAGATCTTGTCTGAACTGCAGTTTGTCGGGGCCGATGCCTGCGTCGTTTCCGACATTGAGCCGCCGGGGCCGGCCGGCCACCTGCGGCTGGCGACCGGAGCACCCGAGGAGCTCAGCCCCGTGCTGGCGGCTCTGCCGCTGGCGCAGCTCGGTTTCCATCTCGCCCGGCAGGCCGGCAAGCGCAGCTACAACTTCCCGAGCGAACAGGCCAGGACCGAGCACTACGACACCATTCATCGCGCGACGCTGGGGGAGCCAGCATGACCGCCAGGACACCGGTTGCGGATATCGCCGAGGAAGCCCGGCAGGTGCTGGCGACATGCACTGCGGAAAGCGTCACCGCCCGTCTGATCGGCGGGCTGGCCGTCGCCTGGCACTTGCACGAGCCGACGCCGTCTGGCCTGCAGCGCTCGTACGGCGACATTGACATCGTGATCGGCCGCAAGGAAGGGCGCGCGGCTAAGGGTGCACTGCTCCAGCTGGGCTATGTGCCGAACGAGCGCTTCAACGCACTGCACGGCGACCGGCGGTTGCTGTTTTACGACCAGGCGAATGACCGGCAGCTCGATGTGTTCGTCGGTTCGTTCGCCATGTGCCACACGCTCGACCTCTCCGGTCGGCTGAGCATGCTGCCCGACACCCTGTGTATCGCCGACCTGCTGCTGACCAAGTTGCAGATCGTCGAGGTCAACGCCAAGGACCTGATCGACGCGGTGCAGCTGTTGCGGAATCACGCAGTTAGCCGCGAAGACCAGCCGGGGGCGGACGAGCTGTCGCTGGACCGGCTCTGTGCCGTTACCAGCACCGACTGGGGCTGGTACACGACGTTGAGCGACAACCTGGCCAAGGCTGTCGCGTTCGCTCCGGACAAGCTCGACGAGCCGGAACGCCGGATTGTCGCCTCGCGGGCTGAGGCTATTCAGCAGGCCATTGACCAGGCGGACAAATCGTTGCGGTGGAAGGTGCGAGCCCGGCTTGGACGCCATTCCCCCTGGTACGAGCTCCCTGAGGAAGTCGCAGGCACCCGTCATGGCTGACCGCAAGATCTACTTTGCTACCGACATCCACGGCTCAGAAGTGTGCCTGCGCAAGTTCCTGAACGCGGGCAAGTTCTACGGCTGCGACACGATCATCATGGGCGGTGACATCACCGGCAAGATGATCGTGCCGATCGTCGACCGGGGCCAGGGCGTGCACACCGCCACGTTGTACGGGCGGAAGCTCGAGGTCACCGATGACGGAGTGGCGAAGCTCCGCAAGACGATCACCGACGCCGGATATTACGCCTATCAGACGACGCTGGAGGAGGCGGAGCGGCTCAGCGCAGATCCTGATGCAGTAACGCAGCTATTCGCCAAGCTGATGCAGGAGACGCTTGGTCGCTGGCTGGAGCTGGCGGAGGACCGGCTAGCAGGCACCGGCGTGCGGTGCTTCTTCGCACCAGGCAACGACGATCCTGCCTTCGTGGATGACATCCTGCGTTCCTCGGCGCTCGTGATCAACCCGGAGGAGACACTGGTTGATCTGGGTGACGGGATCACGATGATTAGCGTCGGTTACTCGAACAAGACACCCTGGGATTCACCGCGGGAACTGCCCGAGGAGGAGCTTGCCGCCTATATCGGTGCGCAGGCGGAGGCACTCGGCAACACCGACAGGGTGATCTTCAATTTCCACGTGCCGCCGAGGGACACTCCCATTGACCAGGCCGTCCTGCTGGACCCGGAGTTCCGTCCGGTCATGAAGGGCGGCATGCCGGTGATCTCAGGGGTCGGTTCGACCGCGGTGCGCGGCGCGCTGGAGAAGTACCAGCCAATGCTGAGCCTGCACGGGCACATCCACGAGTCACGCGGGGAGGCACGGATCGGCCGCACCCTGGCGATCAATCCGGGGAGCGAGTATTCAGAAGGCGTCCTGCGCGGCGCGATCATCACGTTGTCCGGAAAGAAGGGCGTGCGTGGTTACCAGCTCGTCGCCGGCTGAGCGGCTCGGTCCTGAAGCTAAGGCGCGTGCTGTGCGGGCGGACCAGCGTGGCTCGGCGCCATCGGAACTGACAGTTGCGGTCATCGGCTCTGCCCGGCTGACGCCGCCTGATCCGCGCAGCGCGCTGGCGGAGCAGATCGGCGAGGCCATCGCGACCAAGGGCTGGACCATCATGACGGGTGGCTACGGCGGCCTGATGGCCGTGGCCTCGCGCGCGGCTGCCAAGGCTGGCGGGAAAGTCATCGGCCTGCCCATGTCTGGCTGGACCGAGTTGCAGCCCAACGAGTGGAACCACGAGCTGCGCTGGTCTAACACCTATCCGGAGCGGCTGGCGCACCTGCTGGCTGCCGACGCCGTCGTGGTACTTGACGGCGGCATCGGCACGCTGTCCGAGGCCGCTGTCGTCTGGGCCGCGCTGCAGACCGAGCCCGGCGCTGCTGAGCTTATCTTCCTCGGCGCGGGCTGGCCGCCCGTCCTGGAGTCGCTAGCAGCGCACCTCGCGATCGACGAACGAGACCTCGCGCTGGTGACAATCTGCGCGGACACGCAGCTCGTGATCGCGCACATCGCGCAGAACCACGCGCACGGGCACCGCACCGCCAGCCCGCGCGGGTAGCCGGCTGTGAGCACCGGCGACTTCGGGCCATGACAGCAGACCTGCTCATCAGGGCATCGCGTGCCGTCACCGGCGTTGCTCGTGAGGCAGAGCGGCCGCTGGCCATCGCGGTTGCAGGCGGCCAGATCAGGGCGGTGGAGCCGCTGGACGACACGACCCTGGCCGGCCGGGATGTGCTAGACATCGGCGCCGACATGGTGCTCATGCCAGGTCTCGTCGATTCGCACGTCCATGTTTGCGAGCCGGGCAACACCGAATGGGAGGGCTTCGCCACTGCAACCAGGGCTGCTGCGGCCGGCGGCATCACGACGCTCGTTGACATGCCACTCGACAGTGTCCCGACCACGGTTAGCGCGGATGCACTCTCGGTCAAGCGGGATACCGCGGCCGGCCAGTGTCATATCGACGTAGCGTTCTGGGGCGGCGTCGTGCCAGGGAACGCCCGAGAACTGAGGCCGATGGCGAGAGCAGGCGTCAGCGGGTTCAAGTGCTTCCTGGCGGATTCTGGCTCGCCAGACTTCCCGCCGGTAACGGCCGGCCAGCTGACCGCGGCCCTTGATGCGCTGGCCAGCCTGGACCGTCCCTTGCTTGTGCACGCGGAGAGCGCGGAGGCCACCGCCGCGCTCGGGGACGCGGAGGGCGCAGCCGGGCCCGGTAGCGGCCCCGGCCGCAGCTACGCCCGGTATCTCGCGACGCATCCGCGCGGCCTGGAGAATCTGGCCATCGCGCAGGTCATCGAGGCAGCACGGGTGACAAGGGGACACGCGCACATCGTCCATCTCTCCAGCTCGGACGCAATCGCGATGATCGCTTCCGCCCAGCGCGAGGGCGTCAGGGTCACGGCCGAGACTTGCCCGCACTATCTGACGCTGGCCGCCGAGGAGATCCGCGACGGCGACACCACGGCTAAATGCTGCCCGCCAGTGCGCGAGGCGTCGAACCGTGAACTCCTCTGGGGAGGGCTCCGCGATGAGACGATCTCCATGATCGTGTCTGATCACTCACCGTGCACGGCGGAGATGAAGGCCGGCGACACCGGTGACTTCGGTCCAGCGTGGGGCGGTATCTCCTCGCTTCAGCTCGGCCTCCCGCTGACCTGGACGCAGGCTCGCAGTCGCGGGTTCGGCCTCGAGCAGGTCGCAGCCTGGATGTCCGCCGCGCCTGCCCGGCTGGCCGGACTGACTGGCAAGGGCAGGCTTGCCCCCGGCTACGACGCCGACTTTTGCGTGCTGGCCCCGGATGAGTCGTTCGTGGTCGATCCGGGTCAGCTTCACCACAAGCACGCGACCACCACGCCCTACGCCGGCCGGCAACTGTACGGGGTGGTGCGAGCCACGATCTTGCGCGGTCAGCTCGTCGATCCCGGCCGGGGGTACGGGGGTCGTCAGCCGGGACAACACGGCCGGCCGGGCGGGCGCTTGCTCAGCAGGCCGCTCGCCCAGATTCGGACACCGGACAGGAGCAGCTGGTGAAGATCATCTTGGTGAACGTCAATACCAGCGAGTCGATGACGGCGGTCATCGCTGCGGGTGCCAGGAAGTATGCGTCGCCTGGCACGCAGACCATCGCACTGCGCCCGTTCTTCGGTCCGGAAGCAGTCGATTGCAATTTCGAGAGCTATCTGTCCGCCGTGGGAGTCATGGACCGGGTCCTGGCCTACGACGAGCCTTACGACGCCGTCGTGCTGGCGGGCTTCGGCGAGCACGGGCGAGACGGGCTGCAGGAGCTCATCGAGCGGCCTGTAATCGAAATCTGCGAGGCGTCCGCGTACGTGGCAATGCTGATCGCGCGAAGCTACTCGGTTGTGACAACGCTGCAGCGTTCGGTGGCGGCGATCGAGGACCGGCTGAAGCTGGCGGGCGTGGCAGGACGGTGTGCATCCGTGCGCGCCAGCGGAATGAGCACGCTGGACATCGATGCCGATCCGGAGGGCGCGATCCGCGGCATTGTCGAGGAGGCAAGGATTGCCGTCACGCAAGACCGCGCCGAAGCTATCTGTCTGGGCTGCGCAGGCATGGCGGGCCTGGAGGAGGCCATCAACACCGAGCTGGGCGTTCCCGTGGTCGACGGGATCGGCGCGGCGGTCCGGCTCGCTGAAGCCCTCGTCGGCCTGGGCCTGACGACCAGCAAGCTCTGCACTTACGCGGTGCCAGAGCCGAAAGTGATCACCGGCTGGCCGTTGTCGCAACCTGCGGGCAGGCGGTCATGACGGCGGCGGTCGATCTTGCCTCGCGCTGGCTCGGCGCTAGCGTCATGTCGGCGAGCGATGAGTCTTTCGGCGATAAGGAGGACCTGCTCAAGCCCTCCCCGGCTGCCTTCGAGCCAGGGCACTACGGGAACCGCGGCGAGATCGTTGATGGCTGGGAGACCAGGCGCCGCCGCGAGGGTGGCCACGACTGGGCGATAATCCGGCTCGGGGCCGCGGGCATCATCACCTCGGTGGACATCGACACCAGCTTCTTCACAGGCAATCACCCGCAGTCGGCCAGCGTCGAGGCGTGCGGGCATGAGGGCTACCCTAGCCCGGCCGAGGTCGGCGGCCCGTCGGCTGGCTGGGAGACGATCGTGGCTAACGTGGCAATCACCGGTGACAGCCACAACCTCTTCGAGGTGACGGACCGGCGGCGATTCACCCATGTCCGGCTGTCGGCTTATCCCGATGGCGGCATTGCCAGGCTCCGGGTCTACGGGGATGTCGTTCCCGACCCGCGGGGCCTGGAGGAGCTCACCGTCGACTTGGCTAGCCAGGAGTACGGCGGAGCGGTCGTCGCGAGCAGCGATGACTTCTACTCCTCAGCCAGCATGCTGAACCGTCCTGATCGCGCGCGCACCATGGGCGAGGGGTGGGAAACGCAGCGACGGCGCGACGCCGGTCACGACTTCGCGGTGTTCCGGCTGGCCTTCGCTGGCTGCCTGCGGCGCGTAATCATCGACACGGCGCACTTCAAGTACAACGCCTCAGCCGCGTTCGCGCTCTACGGATGCGCGGCGGAGGTGCCGCCCGAGGAGGATTCTCCTGCCTGGCTGCCGCTGGTTAACCGGGCCCGGCTGCAGCCCGATACCAGACATGTCTACGACATTGCGAAGGCCGGTCCGCTCACGCTGGTACGGCTTGACGCCTTTCCCGACGGCGGCCTATCCCGAGTCCGGCTGATAGGAGCAGTTGACCAGGATGCGCGCCGGGCGGCCGGTTACCGTTGGTTCAATGCTCTTCCGGCTAGGCAGGCCACGCGGTGCCTGACCGACGCCGGGATCCCGGCAGAGGCAGCAGCTACTGTCGCAGGCCAGCGGCCACTGTCGGAACACTGGCTGAGCGAGCAGGTGAACTCGGCGGAGGGCGCTGACATCGCGATCCTGGCCGGCCTGCTTGAAGGCAGACGGCTGTAGGCCAAGGGCGTGCTTGCCGGCGCTGCGGGCGGCAATCTGAACGACCCGGAGTCTCCCAATGGAATCGACCAGCTAAGGAAGCCACGTGACCGTACGACTTTCTCGCCAGCGTGACCTGACCGGCCGGACTCGATGGCGGGTGCGTGACACCGTCGCTGGCACCGACGAGCTGCTGCCCGACGGCACTACCCTGGCATCGCTGGTCCGGCCGGGTGGCCTCGACGAGATCCGCGGGACTGAGGTAGCCGGGGACGGGCCGGCCGAATCGCTGCTCGCGCCGCTTGATCCGTGCACCGAGGTGTGGGCTGCCGGGGTTACCTACGAACGCTCGCTGCAGGCCAGGGCCGAAGAGAGCTCGATGCCTGACGTCTACGACCGGGTCTACGCAGCTGAGCGGCCTGAGATCTTCTTCAAGGCGGTCGGCTGGCGGGTCAGTGGACCCGGCCAGGCGATCGCGGTTCGAGCCGACTCGGCCTGGGACGTCCCTGAGCCTGAGCTGGCTGTGGTCTTTGACCCGGAAGGGAAGATCTTCGGCTGGACGATCTGCAACGACGTGAGCTCGCGCAGCATCGAGGCCGAGAACCCGCTGTACCTGCCGCAGGCCAAGATATATCTGGGCTCGTGCGCGCTCGGCCCGTGGATCACGCTGGCCGGGCCCGAGCTCGATCCGTCAGACCTGTCGATCAGGCTGGTGATCGAGCGGGGCGGGGCCGGGCTATGGCAAGGAGAGACCTCGACCCGGCTACTGCACCGCCGGATCGACGAGCTGGCCGAGCATCTGTTCCGGGCCGACATCTTCCCGGCCGGGGTTGTGCTCGCGACCGGAACCGGCCTTGTGCCGCCCGATGACATCACGTTGTCAGACGGCGACGTCGTGCGGATCGCCATCGCCGGGCTCGGCGAGCTGGCCAACCCCACGGTCGTGGGCCGGGTGCCCGACGCAGCGCAGCGAGCCGGGACGCTCATGTGAGCGCAAGGCGGCGCGACTGATTTCGCTATCGCTCAGAGTCAGGATGGCGCAGTTTCAGCACTGTGCCGCGGATGGACATCAGGTCACGCAGGTGCGAGCTAGCTGAAACCGCTGGAGCCTGACGTGCAGGATGCGCGGCTCGGGCGCACGCTCGCAGCGTGGCTAGGTGCTAGTTCTGGCCGGTGAGCGGTCTCAGGAGATCGGCGATAACGGCCTGGTCGAAGTGCCGAGCCCAGTCCAGCGGAGTGGACTGGCGGTGTTTGTCGACGATGTTCGGGTTAGCGCCAAGCTCGATCAGCCGCTGGGTGAGGGCGAGGTCGCCGTTCCGGGCGGCGACGTGCAGAGCGGTGTGCCAGGGCTGGTTGCTCATGATGTCGCTGCGGCCAAGCGCGTTGACGTCGAAACCGGCAGTCACGAGCAGATCGACGGAGTTCGAGGCGCCGTGTGCGGCTGCCCATGTGACCAATCCGGTTCGCCTGCTTCGTACGGAGGCGATGACCGTCACCGGGGTGCGCTGGACCGCCTCGGCGTCGCCGCCGAGCACGGCGGACACGAACGCATCGCTCGGGCTGAGCCTGGGTGGCCGGGCGCCGAGTGCGCGTAGCTGGTCGGCAAGTTCGCGGTTGCCGTTGAACAGTGCGAACTCGATGGGCGTGCCGCGCCGGGGGCTGCGCTGCTCGGTGAACGGGGAGACAACGTCGACGCCGTGGGCGGCGAGCAGAGCCACGCGGTCGCGCTGGTCGTGGGCGATGGCCCAGGCCAGCAGGCTGCGCAGCATCTCGGCCGGGGACTCGAGGGACTCGCCGAGCAGCCGGTGCCAGGGCCCGCCGGTGCCGCGACCGAGGCCGTACCCGAAGAGCAGGATGAGATGGTCGTCGTTGCTGCCGAACATCCGGTTGTAGAGCAGTTGCCCGTCGTTGGGGTCGGCGCCAGAGTCGAGGAGCAGCCGGGCCAGCGGGATTGCGTGGGGGTGCCAGGGCTGGCGGTGCTCGCCGTAGCCGAGCAATCCGGTCAGCACCGTGAACGGCGTGGGCAGCGCGTGCCAGAAGCGGCCGTCGTTCGGATCGGCGCCGGCCGCAAGCAGCAACCGGGCCGTCTCCAGTGCTGCGGTCCGATCCTGGTCAGGGGCGTGTCGGGCGTAGGCCTGATACAGCAGCGGCGACCAGCCGTGCGGCCCACCGGTCGCGGTTGCGGCCGAAGACTGCGCGTCGAGGTGCCTGCGCACCTGGGCGACATCCGCGCAGGCCGCCGCCACGTACAAGCTCCGCGATGGCAGATCAGGGTGCTCGGCTATCAGCTGGGCTGCCGCGATCCGATCGGCTGGCTGGTCGTCGCTGTAGGTAAGGCAGGCCAGCCGCAGGAACCGATCCGGCAATGGCTCATCAACGGGTGGCGGCTGGCCGGGCGTCCAGTTGCGCGCGGTCACGATCTGCACATAGCGGCGGAGCCGTGCCCAGCTGGTGAACCCGTGCTCGCGGGCCAGCACCAGCTGCGCCGCAGTCAACCTGAACTCCTGCCGCGGCACCAGTTGCCGGTGCCAGCGGGCAACCCGTAGCAGCGCCCTCTCGTCGCCGGAGCGCACCGCTCGCTGCAACTCGCGAGCCTGGCTGCGAAGCTGGTCGAGGTCAGGGTCTTGGGGAAGCGCGGCCGTAGCCATCGCAACCTCCTTTCGCACCACCGGCCGGTCCGCGGCGCCGGTTGAAAGGAGGATCGAATTGGTAAACGCGCATCTGAACTACTGAGGGTGGGCTCAGCCCTTTCCGCGGACCCGGCGGCGCTCCCACGCGCCAGCTTCATGGTAGCGAGACGAAGGGAGCCGCGGCGTGCTGGTCTGTGTTCCGCTCACCCGAACCGCTTGCCTCGACCTGAGCCAGATCCCTGAGCGGAGGGCTAGAACGGCGGCGAGCCTGGCGCAAAGTTTTCTGGCAGCGTGGCGAGCGAGTGTCGATTCGGCGGTGGCCACTTCGTAGCGGGGATGAGAGCCGACCAGACATCGGCCCGGCGCTGTGTCGCGTTGCATGACGTGCAACCCGGACATGATGAGGAGTAGAGGATGACTACTGGCGGCTTGTCGCCGAAACGGCTGGCCCGGGTTCGAGGGGTACTGGAGCGTTACGTCGATGCCGGCTTCGTGCCAGGTGCGGTTGCTGTGGTGGCCCGCCGTGGTCAGGTCCATATCGAAGCGACGGGGAATCTTGCTTTCGAGGGCGCAGGGCCGAGTATGCCGATGGGTGCGGACACGATCTGCCGCCTGGGGTCGATGACCAAGCCGGTGGTCGCGACGTGCGCGATGACGCTGGTCGAGGACTGCACACTGCGGCTTGATGACCCGGTTGATGAGTTCCTGCCGGAGCTGGCGGACATGAGGGTGCTCGCCGATCCGGGCGGGCCGCTCAATGACACAGTCGCGGCGAACCGGCCGGTGACGGTGCGGGACCTGCTCACCTTCACCTTCGGTACCGGCATCGTCGTGGCCGAGCCGGGAACAGTGCCGATCGCCGATGCGCTGAACGCGCTGCACGGCGCCGATCGCGCGCCGCCGCCGGATGAGTGGATAGGCAGGCTGGGCGCGCTTCCGCTGGTCTATCAGCCGGGTGAGCGGTGGATGTACCACACCGCCGCGGACGTGACCGGTGTGCTCATCGCTCGCGCCACCGGCATGTCGTTCGGGGATGCCCTGCGCGAGCGGATAAGCGAGCCGCTGGGGATGAAGGACACCGGCTTCAGCGTGGCAGCCGAGAACATCAGCCGGCTCTCGACCGCCTACCAGCGCGACGACGCCACCGGCGAGTTCATCGTCGAAGACGGCCCTGACGGGTACTGGAGCCAGCCTCCGGCGTTCGAGTCAGGAGGCGGCGGGCTCGTCTCCACTGCCGCTGACTTCCTCACCTTCGCCTCAGCCCTGCTGGCCGGCGGCACCAGCCACGGCGGGCGGGTGCTCTCGCGGCCGTCGGTGACGCTCATGACCACCGACCACCTGACCCCAGGGCAGAAGGCAGTGTCCGGGTTCACGCCAGGCTACTTCGACGAGATCGGCTGGGGACTGGGGATGGCAGTTCGCACCCGCCGCGCGCACTCCGGATCCGCACCGGGCGTGTCATACCCCTGGGCCGCCTCGGTCGGCAGCTACGGATGGCCCGGCGTCTACGGCACCGGCTGGTACAACGACCCTGCCGAGGACATGACCACGATCCTCATGATTCAGCGGGCACCCGCACCACCCGGGCTGCCGATCTTGCACGACTTCTGGACGGCCGCCTACCAGGCCATCGACGACTGACCGCCGCGCCGGAGACCCAAGGAAAGGCCTTATGAAGCTTCTTCTCACCTCCGCTGGCATCAAGAACACCAGCATCCACAACGCTTTGGTTGACCTGCTGGGCAAGCCGATTGCTGAGTCCAGCGCGCTGTGCATTCCCACCGCGGCGTACGCCATGGGCGGTCCGGCCGCTGCGTGGCGGTTCATCACCGGGAGAGCCACCACCCCCATGTGCGAACTGGGCTGGAAGTCCTTGGGAGTGCTCGAGCTCACCGCGCTGCCGAGCATCGAGGAAGAGCGCTGGGTTCCCCTGGTCCAGGAGGCTGACGCCCTGCTGGTGGCTGGCGGCGATGCCACCTATCTGTGCTACTGGATGCTGCAGTCCGGACTGGCAGACCTCTTGCCGTCGCTGCGCGCGGTTTGGGTGGGACTGAGCGGCGGGAGCATGGTGATGACCCCCGGCGTCGGGGCGGACTTTGTCAGCTGGAGCCGGGCCGACAGCGACCGGACGCTGGGAGTCGTCGACTTCTCGATCTTCCCGCACCTGGATCACGAGAAGTTTCCGGAGAATTCCATGGCCGGCGCCGAAAAGTGGGCTGCCAGCATGCCTAACCCCAGCTACGCGATTGACGATCAGACCGCGATCAAAGTGACCGACGGCGCCGTCGAAGTTGTTTCAGAGGGCCACTGGAAGTTGTTCACCCCCTGATTCGGCTCAGCCGAATCGCCCGCGGCCACCTACTTGCAACCGCCGTCGAGCATCTCCTGCGGCGGGCTGATTCCGGAGGACCAGCCACTCAACTTTTGCGCCAGCTGGTAAGCGGCTGTCTCGATCGGATGGGTGGAGTGCTTGTCCATGTCGGAGCACATCGCTCGCAGCAGCGTGGACGTCGCAGTCGATGATCCTCGGACCGTCGATGGCGAGCAGGACGTTCGATAGGTCCGGGCGGACACCTTCACTGCTACCAGCCGGCCACCGGGAGACTGGCCGAAGAAGACGTGACCCATGCCGCCAGCAGCGATTGCCGAAGGAACACAGCCAGCGAAGGGCTGGGGGATCGACGGGCTGGAAGGTGTAGAAACGAGGTAGTAACTCGACGGCGAGGAGTCTGGCATGGCAGAGCTGCAGCTGGAGGGCGACGAACTGGTGCTGCACCTATCGGGTGCGGAGAAGGCCGAGGCAGTCCACGGCGACCTTCGTGTGCCGCTGCCGGCGGTTCGCGGTGTCGAGGTGCTGGACGACGCCCACAGCTGGACCGGGATCGAGGTCGGGTTCAAGGTCGGGATGCGGCTTCCCGGCATCGCCACTGTGGCCACTGTCCGCGGCCATGGCGAGAAGGTGTTCGTTGCGGTCCACCGCGGCACGCCCCGCGGCGTCCGGGTGCGCTTGGAGGGTGCCCCCTGGGATGAGTGGATCGTCGGCTGCGCAGATCCCGAAGCCGTCGCCGCCAGCCTGGCGCCTGCGAGCTGAGCCGTCACCGGCAGGCGGATCGTCCCCGGCAGCCGCATTACTGGCCAGGTGGCCTGCGGTCGATATCGTCGTCCGGGTCGCGCCAGGGCACAACACCCTGGGGCAGCGGAAAGATGCGGGGCCGCCGGTCTACCACCGGGTATCCCCGGCGCTTTAGCTCACCAACGACGCCCTTAACTCTCATCGCCAGCGCGACGGCAACGTCGGCCATCTTCCCTTCGGTGTCTTCGAACAGCAGCTGACTATTCGGCCCGAGTCTTTCCAGCGAGATGGCCGTGATCTGCGACTTATGGCAAGCCCGTTCTCTGAATGCCGTGCGCACGATGATCTCCTCATCGGAGATGTAGAGCCGTCCGAACGGCCACGGCGAGCCCATGAAACGCCCGATCAGCGCCGAGACGACGAAGGTCGTCCACGGGTTCAGATCTTCCTTCTGGCCCAAGCTCTCGGGCACCAGCTATGACCCTTCGTCGTCCCTGCCAGGCGATCGGAGCGGGCGGACATGCTCCTGCTGCCAGTCACAGTGGCTGACCGGCGCCGAACTGGTCAATAGGCGAAGGGGGCGGCCAAGCCCGCCCGCGAGCGCGGCCGCACGCCAGAGCGCTGCGCGTGCGTTTTGTGCACGTTACGGCGTGCTGCGAACGATAACGCGTGAGTAACGATCCTGAAATATGATATCTCAACTGTTGCAACTCACTGACCCCCGCTGCGAGGATCTGCCGCACGGCTCTTCGCAGGGAGGGAGGTCAGCGTTATGGCGTCTGTCCAGCAGAAAACGGCCTCGTCGAGGCGCTCGAGTCTCAATGTGAACAGGTTAGGCAGGGTGGGGACGCTGTACTTCCCGGAGGGCTGCCGGCGGCAGGCGCCTGACACTAGATGGTGTACGAGATATGGAGACACCCATGAGAGTAGCTAGACGGAAGTACGCTGTCGTGGGGGCGGCAGTTGGACTCGCGCTTGTGCTTGCGGCGTGCGGTAACAGTTCAACGACCTCGGCAACCTCGTCCAAGCCGTACGCAGGACAGACGATTACCTACGAGACCTATACGGCCACTCCAGAGTTTGCCTACTACAAGACTCTGATGCCGAAGTTCACCGCAGAGACTGGCATCAAGGTGAACTTTGTCGAGCTGCCAGTCTCGTCCATCGACCAGACGCTCCAGTTGCAGCTGAAGTCCAGGGACACCGGGCTGGACGTCTTCTCCTACGGCACCGAGGACCTGCCCGACTTTGTCGCGGCAGGTGACGTGGCCCCGCTGAATGCCTACCTCAGCGACAGCAAAGAGACCCCCGCGAGCTACGACTTCGCCGATGTCGCGCCCGCGATCGAGGCATCCTGCCAGCAGGGCGGCAAGACTTATTGCGTCGCAAGTCACGCGGGCGGCTCGCTGCTTTACTACAACACCGCGATGTTCAAGGCGGCCGGCATAACTTCGCCGCCACAGAATCCCGCGGAGCTCCTCGCTGACGCGCAAAAACTCACCACTCCCGCGCATGCCGGCTTCTGCGTGCGCGGCGACAAGTCGCAGGCACTGTACGACGCTTTCCAGATCTGGAACTGGTTCGTGCCTTACAACAACCCCATCACCGGAACATACTTCGACAAGAGCTGGAAGTTCCTGATCGGCGATCAGCCCTACGCGTCGAACTTCGGCAATTTCTATCGCAAGATTCTCCAGACGGCAGCGCCGAAGGGTATCTCGACCTACCTCGTCGACAACTGCCTGCAGGACTTCCAGCAGGGACGAGTCGCAATGTGGCAGGATGACTCGGGCACTATCCCGTCAGTGATCGATCCGAGCCAGTCGAAGGTGGCGAAGAACGTCGCGTTCTGGGAGATGCCTTGCCAGGCAGTCAATCCCGACCACTGTGCCTTGGTGCAGCCGTTCGGCGTCTGGATGAACAATGCCTCCACCCACAAGGGCGCTGCGTGGCAGCTTATCCAGTACCTCACCTCTCCTGCCGTGCAGAAGGGTGCTGCGCTGGCAAAGGCGCTACTGACGCCCTCGCGTAACTCCATCATCAAAGATCCGAAGGTCGTCGCTGCATTCCCGCCGACCTTCGATCAGGCTCTGACATACATCCTGGCGCACCCGGATGCCGCGCTTCTGCCTGGCATTGCTCAGGGCGTCGCCATCATCCCGCCGATCGCCGACGGGCTATCTACCCTGATCACTTCTCAGCAACCGGTTAGCTCAGTGATGGCAACCATGACTAATGGCGTCAACTCCATCATGAAACAGGCGGGCTATCCCAAGCCATTCCCGTCCTCCTGATAATACGAGAGATATCTTCGTATGCGAATTGAGGCTGTTCCGGCTGTGCGTGCCCGCCGTGCGGGCACGCACAGCCGTGCATTCGTAGACCGGTACTTCCTGATCCTGGCCTCGTGGCCGGCGCTCGTGGCCATGCTGGCCGTCACGGCCGTCCCGTTCGTGGTGACGATCGGGATGGGTTTCACTAACTACAACCTCGTGGCGCCTGGCTGGCGTTTCATCGGATTCGAAAATTTCGTCGAGCTGTTTCAGAGTCCGCAGACGCTCGAGATCATCCTCAATACGTTCTACATAGTGATCGGGCTGACGGTTCTGTCGACGGGGCTCGGTCTTCTGCTCGCCGTGCTCATGAGGACCGCGTTCCACGGCATTCGCGTCATTCGCACTTTGTACATGCTGCCGGTTCTGACAGCCGGGATTGTCGTCGCCATTACCTGGCGCGCAATGTTCAACGACGAGGCTGGCTGGATCAACTATTTCCTGGGGTTGCTTCACCTGCCCCAGCCGGTCTGGCTCGGCTCTCCGGATCTTGCTATACCGGTGGTCCTCATCTCAAGCCTCTGGACCGCAGTTCCGTTCCAGGCCATGCTTCTCTTCGCTGGCCTGATCACGGTGCCCCGAGAACTACAGCAGGCCGCCGAAGTGGATGGTGCAAGCCCGTTCAGGGTGTTCTGGCACGTAACGCTTGTCCACATCAGGCCAGTGCTGTTTATCGTGGTTCTGCTGAGACTCATCGAGGGCTTCAGGCTCTTTGAGCAGATCCAGGTGCTGACCACCGGCGGACCGGGGATAGCGAGTACGCCATTGAGCCTGCAAATTTACAATACGGGGCTGCTGTACCAGAGGCTCGGGTATGCCGCCGCGATGGGCGTGATTCTCGTCCTGCTCGTGGCGCTCACCGTCGGCGTCACCTTCCTAGTCCTCCCTCGACGAAGTTAGGCATATAGATGGGACGTCGGCGCAGAGCCATACTGGCTCTCCGTATCCTGCTTCTGCTCATCGGTCTCGTGATGATCGGGATTCCGTTCCTGTGGATCGTGCTGACCGCCTTCAAGAACCCGGTGGCCGCGGACGCTTCTCCACCGGAGTTCTTCAGTGCTTTGACGCTCAGCAACTTTCGCGCGCTGTTTCAGGACGACTACGCGCACTCGCTGCTGAACTCGGCGATCATCACCGGGCTAGCGACGGGTTCCACCTTGATACTCGGGATCCCTGCTGGCTACGCGTTCGCCAGGGGGAAGTTTCGCGGGCGCGGGTTCTTCGGCGCATTCCTGCTGTTCAGTCGCATGGTGCCGCCGGTGATCTACATCGTCCCGCTGTTCCTCTTCTTCCATCTGCTGAACCTCATAGGATCCTTCACCGGGCTCACGCTTGCGTACCTGACGGGCCTGCTGCCGTTCACGGTCTGGATGTCGGCCTCCTACTTCCAGGGTGTGCCGGTCGAACTTGAGGAAGCAGCACGGGTCGATGGCTGCAGCCGGTTTCGCGCGTTCTTCAGGATTGTGCTGCCGCTAGCGCTTCCAGGCGTCGTATCGGTCGGGCTGCTCATCGGCATCGCAGCGTGGAGCGAGTACTTCATTCCGCTGATCCTCGGTGGCTTCAGTACTGAGCCGGCAACCGTCGGGATCGTGGACTTCATCGGTGTCGACGGGTCGAGCTGGGGACCGATGGCGGCCGGCGCGCTCTGCCTAGTCGTTCCGGTCTTCCTGGCTACGCTCCTCGCGCAGCGCACCCTGCTCGATGGCCTGACCGCCGGTGCTCTCAAGGGCTAGCCTCTGAGCACTTCGAATGTGAGATATCGAATATGACGATGCCGCCGTTCCGTCAACCCGAGCGCCGCCGCCGTACAGCGCGGCCAATGAGTCTTTGCCCCGGCCATTTCGACTGGCGACCGCGCCGAGGAAAACGTGTCGCCTCATCGCAACGCCCGTAAGCTAGCATCAGCGCCAGTTCAGTCAGCCGGAATATCAGTTGACCTGCACAGGTAGCCGTTGCTCCGGAAGGAGGCGATTGTCGTTCTCAGCCAGCCCGCGCCTCCGCCCGCTGCAACTTATAAGCAGGCCGCGTACACCTCACTTCGGGAAATGATCGTCGAGCTGGTGATCGCTCCCGGCTCGCGTCTCGTCGAAAACGAGCTCGCCGCGACACTGCAAGTTTCGAAGACGCCCGTTCGCGAGGCGCTCGCTCTTCTCGAGGCCGACGGGCTTGTCGATGTAGCGCCCTACCGCGGCGCGACGGTGCGATGGGTGTCCACGACAGACATGGAGGAGCAAGGTTTCCTCGTCAATGCGATCGAGCTCCCGGCGCTCCCGCGGCTCGTCGAGAGGATCACGACGGGGCAGATCGCCGAGCTTGGCCAGATCGTCCGCGGCCTCAAGCAGGCCCGGATGGTCAAGGACGGGCGCACGTTCCGCAGGCTGACTGCCGAGAGCCACGAGCTCATGTTCCGCGCCGTCGGCTACCCTCGCCTGAATCGCCTGATCGTGATGCTGATGGGCCCGGTCGGGCTTCGCCTGGATCGCGTGTTTGTCGACAGCTTCCCGGACACCTGGGACCTCATGCTCGACCTGGCGGTCACGCGTTACGAGGCCATCAAGGCTCGCGATGCGGACACAGCCGTCGCCACTATCCGCGAGCATCGTGAAGAGATTGGCAAGCTGAACTTTTCGCGGATCGATCACGAGCTGGTCGCTCCGTATTTCGGCCTGCAGTAAGAACTGTTCCTGGGGAGGGGCAGCAACTCGCTCGTGCGCTTTCCTGCATGCTGGCGCAGGTGCCCGAACGTGGCCGTCAGGCCGGCCTGTCAGTCGGTCTCGCGAATATTGCCGCCTCGACCATTTCGCAGATTGTGTGGCCTAGATGCAGGCACGCCTCCTGGATGCGGCCAGTCTCATCGCTGGGGACCCGAATGCAAATGTCAGCCACACCGACGACCTGTCCGCCGCGGCTGCCGGTGAACGCCACTGTCGACATTCGCGCAATCCGCGCGGCAGCCAGCCCGCGGACGACGTTGGCCGAGTTGCCGGACGTGGTAAGGCCGACCACGACGTCTCCCGGGCGTCCCGCGGCCAGGACCTGGCGGGCGAACACATCCTGGTAGGCGTAGTCGTTGCCGATGGCGGTCATCGTTGCCGTTGCGTCGGGCAGACTCAGGGCGGCCAGTCCAGGACGGTCAAAATTGAAGCGCCCCATAAGTTCCGCGGCGAGATGCCCGGCATCCTGGGCGGATCCTCCGTTGCCGAAGAACATGATCTTGCCGCCAGCTCGCAGCGATCCGATCATCAGCTGTGCGACCGCCACTGCCTGCTCGGCAAACGGACCAGTCAGCATCTGACGCTTGACCGCGATGGCCTCGGTGAGCCGCGCCAGTGCAAGCTCCTGGCTTGGCGCAACGACGTTCGCCTTGCTCATGCCCGTCATATCGGCTATGCCCGTCATATCGGCACTCCCGGCTGTCGTAGTGCCGCCCGTCAGCGGCGAAGCCGCGCTGGGCTGGTTTCGTTGGCGGCGTACTCCACCTCGGCCACGCTCGCGATATTGATGTCACCGGCTACTGATTGCTTGAGGTGCGCCGCGGCGGCGGCGAACTCGACGGCATCCTGTGGCTGGCTGCCCAGCAACAGGCCGCGGATGAGGCCGGCGGCGTACGCGTCACCGGTGCCTACCCGGCCCCGCTGGTCCAGGACCGGGTGCGCCCGGCTAGTCACGGTTCCCGTCGCGGTGCTGAGCAGGCCACGCAGCATGACGGCGCCGCCAGAGCCAGGACACCGGTCGATGGATGCCACCGCCGTCAGCCCGAACCGCTCGCGCGCGTCCTCCGCTGCGGCGGCGAGTTGCGAGCTGGACAGGGGCTCTCCCGCGGCCCAGCCAGCCGGAGCGGCGAGGCCCAGCATGCTGACGGCCTCGCCGCCGAGCCCGAGCAGCACGTCCACCCGATCGAGCAACGGCCGCAAGGCGTGCCCTGCCTGGTTGTTATCCCACAGCCGTGCTCGGTAGTTGACATCCAGGCTGACGGTGACCCCGGCGCGGTGCGCGGCGCTCAGCGCCGAGTCAAGCGCAGCGGCCGACGCTGCCCCCACAGCCGCGGCAGTCCCGGAGACGTGCAGCCAGTCCTGGCCGTCCAGAATGGCCGTCCAGTCGTAGGCCTCCGGGGCGGTGAGAGCGAACAACGAGTTCGCCCGGTCATAGATCACCTCGCCAGGCCGGCCTGCGCCACCCGTCTCGACGTAGAGCAGGCCAAGCCGCCCGGGGCCGCGGACGACATTCCGCACGTCCACGCCGAAGCGACGCAGGAAGGCCAGTGCCGCATCGCCAAGTGCGTGGTCCGGCACCGCGCTGACCACTGCCGCGCTTACGCCGAACTGAGCGAGTGAGGCAGCGACATTAGCTTCCGCTCCGGTGAAGCGCACCTCAAAAGAGCCGGCCTGGACGAGCCGCGCACCGTCTTCAGGGTCCAGCCGCAGCATGACCTCACCGAACGTCACGCACGACGGCGTCATCCGGTCAGCCCCCCGCGCGCCTTGCCGGCCAGCCGGGCGAACTGACGCGCCGCAGTTGCGATGGCTCCCATATCGCCGGAGGAGATGGCAGCCGCATCCATCAGCCGGGAGCCGATTCCGACGGCTACAGCTCCGGCCGCCAGGTACTCTCTCGCGCCCGCCACATCGATTCCGCCGGTGGGCAGCAGTCGTACGTCAGGCATCGGCCCGAGCAGGTCACGCACGTATGCGGGCGTCGCGACGCGCGCGGGGAAGAGCTTGACCACGCTGGCGCCATGATGCCAGGCGCGGAAGACCTCCGTCGGCGTGAGCGCGCCTGGCACCGCCAGGACACCGTGCTCGCGGCACCGGTCAACGACGCCGGCGTCGAACACCGGCGAGACGATGAACTGCGCGCCAGCATCGACTGAGCGCTGGCAGGCATCGGCGTCCATGACCGTTCCGGCGCCGATCACAAGCTCGTTCCCGAACTCGCTGGCCAGCTCGCGGATCAGGCACAACGCGCGCGGCACGGTGAGGGTTATCTCGACAGCGTGCACGCCTCCCCGGTGCAGCGCCCGGCAGGCAGCCACGACGCCTTCGGGGGACCGCACCCGCACGATCGCGACGATGCCGGCCGCTGCGAGCCGGTCCAGCGTAGCGGTCATGCCCGCACGGTCTCACGGACCTGGCAAGCTGATCGCGTCCGGCGCGCGGTCATGCGCCAGTCAGCCAGACGCGCGGGTTCTCGGTGGTTAGCTGCCGGATCGTATCGGCCGCTACGCCGCGCCGCTCGAGGCCCGGTAGCACCACTTCGGCGACGAAAGCCAGCAGCCACGGATTAACCTGCTTGTGCTTCGCCTGATCTTCATCGGTCAGCAGCGGAGCGGAGATCGGGTCGTCATGCGCCAGCAGTACCCGGTCCCCGTAACCGCGCTCGATCAGAGCGACGATCATGTCGATACGGGCCTCGACGTCCTGGCCGCCGTATTCCGGCAGCGCGCCGTTCGGCAGCCTGTCCATGCCGATGCGGTACCCGCGCTCGGCGAGCCCGGCCAGGTAGTCGATGTCAGAGCTGTCGTCGCTATGGCCTATCGCGACGCGAGTCGGGTCGACCCCGCACTTCTCCAGGATGTCGGCCTGCTGGTCGCCGGTGCGGTGCGCTGCCGCCGTGTGGGTGATGATGGGCGCGCCGGTCTCGATGCTGGCCCGCGCCGCAGCCTGGAGAATGGTCGCAGCGAACGGCTCGACCCGCTCGTTGCTGGCCACCTTGATGACGCCAGCCCGGATCGCCGTCCCGTCCATGCCCTCCGTGAGGTCGGCGATGAATCGCCACGCCAGCTGGTCGACCGTTCGCGCGCGGATGGACGCGGGCGGGTCGAGCCAGATGCCGGTCGCCCCGATGATCGCGACGTCGGAGGCCTCTGACACGTCGGCGAGGAGCGATGCGTCACGGCCAAGGTCATAGGTAGTGCAGTCCACGATCGTCCGCACGCCCGCGGCGCGCGCGGCCCGCAGCGCCGCAATTCCCCTGCCGGCTACCGCTTCCCGGCCGCCATGCAGCTCCGGCCAGCTCGTGAGGACACCCGGTGATGCGGTAATCACGTGCTCATGGACGAGGACGAATCCGAGGTCGGAGCCGTCGATATCGCCTCTTACCGTCGCTATAAGGTTCACGCGACTTAGCATATGATATCTTGTCGTCGCGATCCAGCACTGAGACCTCCGACTCCAGAGGACAACCGTGGCGAATGCGATTGCGAACATCACCCTTCCCCGCCTCGAGAGCCTGTGCGACGAGGCCTTTCGCCGGGCGGGCCTTAGCGCCGCGGACGCCGCCACCGGTGCAGGAGTGCTCAGCACCACCGATGCGTGGGGCGTCTTCACTCACGGCAGCAAAGCACTGCGGGGCTACCTGAGGCGGCTGCTTGCGGGCGGCCTGCGAGCGAACGGGCGGCCCGCGGTAACGGCGAGCGGGCCGTCCTTCGCTCTCGTCGACGGTGATTCCGCACTCGGCATGGTGACGTCAGTCTTCGCCATGCAGCTGGCAATCGAGAAGGCCCGCCAGACCGGCACGGCGTACGTCGGCGTCCACAACAGCTGTCACTTCGGCGCCGCGGGCTATTACGCGGCGATGGCTGCGCACAGTGGTCTCGTCGGGCTGGCCATGGCCAACGACATACCCTCCGTCGCCGCACCGGGCTCTCGCGGCGCGGTCACGGGCAGCAACCCGTTCGCGTACGCGGTGCCGGCCGGCCGGCACCAGCCGTTGCTACTCGACATGTCCGTCGCTACCGTCGCTGGTGGCAAGGTTTATGCCGCCAGGGAGCGCGGCGAGGCCATCCCGTTCGGCTGGCTCATCGATGACCGGGGCCTGCCGACCGACGCGGCCGGAGCCTACCCCGAACATGCAACGCTCACCCCTGCCGCCGGCCACAAAGGATACGGCCTGGCTCTACTCGTGGAGAGCCTGTCCGGTGCTCTCAGCGGGGCTGCCATGACCCGGGGCATACGCAGCTGGCTAGGCGACGACCCGGCGCTGCCAACCCTGCACGGGGCAGCTTTCCTTGCCATTGACCCCCGCGCCATCGCGCCCGACCTGCCAGCACGGATCGCAGGCCTCATTGATGAGATTCGAGCGGCTCCGATGGCGGACGGCTCCGAACGCATCTATGTCCCTGGCGAGATGGAATGGGAAAGACAGGCCGTCGCCCGGAAGCACGGCGTGGCGCTCCCGCCTGACGTCATCGCAAGCCTCCGGGAGGGAACGACGCTCGTCGGGCTTGATCTCGACGACTACCTGATGGGCCAGGGCGCGAATGAGGCGCTCGCATGAAGGTAACCGGCCTGCGGACGATCCGGCTACCTGAGCAGCCGCAGATGCTATGGCTGCAGGTGCTGACGAGCGAGGGGATCACCGGGCTGGGTGAGACCTGTCTTGGCCCGGCCACCGTGGAGGCACACCTCCACGAAACCGTCGCTCCGTACCTTGTCGGCCAGGACCCGACGCGCATCGCCGCGCACCGCCGTCAGCTCTACGATGTCTTCGTCGGCTACGAGGGCACCAGCGCGGAGACGCGGGGTAACTCCGCCGTGGACGTCGCCCTCTGGGACATCGCGGGCCAGGCCGGCGGGCAGCCGATCGCGAACCTGCTCGGTGGCCGGACACGCGACTCGATCCGCATCTACAACACCTGCGCCGGCTATCAGTACGGGCGCGGGAACAACGGCGCGCTCAAGGCCTCCGACCGGGCAACCGCCTCGGATCGAGGCTTCCCGGCCGGGACGCCGCCCGGACCGTACGAGGACCTGCTGGCCGCTGTCGAGCGGCCGGGCGAGCTCGCGCAGGACCTTCTCGAGCACGGCATCCGCGGCATGAAGATCTGGCCCTTCGATCCGTACGCCGCTGCCAGCGGCGGTCATGACATCAGTCCCGAGGATCTGCGGGCCGGCGTCCGCGCGCTTGAGCTGATCCGGTCGGCGGTCGGCGACGCGATGGACATCCACCTGGAGATGCACGCTGTCTGGCGGCTTCCCGCCGCCATCCGGATAGCGAAAGCCGTGGAGCCGCTCGCGCCGTACTGGTTCGAGGACGCCGTGAAGGCGCACGACCTGGCGGCGGCGGCACAGTTCGCCGGCGCCACGCACGTGCCAGCCGCCATGGGGGAGACCCTGGCAGGCCGGTCAACTTTCCGGCGGCTGATGGAATCCGGCGCCGCGCGGATCATCATGTTCGACATCGGCTGGGTAGGCGGACTTAGCGAGGCCAGCGCCATCGCGGCCCTCGCTGAGTCCTACGACTTGCCGATCGCGCCACACGACTGCACCGGGCCGGTCGTGCTGACTGCCTCCACCCATCTTGCGACGAGCGCTCCGAATGCGCTGGTCCAGGAGACCGTACGGGCGTATTACACCGGCTGGTACGCCGACGTCGTGACCGCGCTGCCGGCGATCGAGGGCGGGCAGATCGCGCCGCCAGCCGGACCGGGCCTGGGCACGTCATTGCGCCCCGAGTTGCTGCACAGGCAGGACGTAAGCATCCGCACGACCACGGCAGCCGACCTGGGCTGACGGGCCCGGGCCGGGCGCACGAGTCCGGTTGCCGCGCTACCAGTCGATGCTGGCGCCGGCGTTCATCGCGAGATTGCCGCCGTCGACCGGCAGCATGATGCCGGTCACCATCGATGCCGCAGCCGACGCGAGGAACAGGACCGGGCCGACGATTTCGTGCGGTTCGCCCAGTCGGCCGAGAGGTATGGCGGATAGTGCGCGGTCCACTAGCGGGCTGTGCGCCGGATCGGCAATCTGACGTGCCCACCAGTCGTTCACGAACTGGCACGGCAGCACTGCGTTGACCCGGATGCCGTATCGGGCCCACGCGTACGCGTGCTCGCGGGTCATCTGTACCACCGCGCCCTTGGCGGTGCTGTAGGCGAGGTTGCCGCGGCCCAGGGCTGTCATGCCAGCGATAGAACTGAAGTTGACGATGCTGCCACCGCGGCCCGCGGCGATCATCCGGCTGGCTGCCGCTTTTGAGCACATGAAGTAGCTGGTGAGGTTGGCCGCCAGCATCTGGTTCCACGCCGCGAGCGGGAACTGCTCAGCCGGGAACCGGTCCACCGCCGCGGACACCGCGTTGACAAGGACATCGACCCCGCCGAGTTCGTTATCGACCGCCGCGTACACCTGCTCGACGGCGGCCTCGGAGGAGAGGTCGGCGCCGATGCCGACAGACTGGCCGCCTCCGGCGACGATGGCAGAGCTCACCCGCTCGGCATTCTCCTGCCGGAGATCGATGACCGCGACGCGGGCACCAGCTGCTGCCAGCCCCTCGGCCACAACCGAGCCAAGCGCGCCTCCGCCGCCGGTGACGATAGCGGTCCGGTCGGTTAGGTCGAACAGCGAATGAATATCAGTCATGTCGGACTCCATTTCCCAGCCGGTCGGTCCAGAACAGCGCTCGGTCCTGGCCGCTCCGAAAATAGCGAATATGATGTACTATCCTCGAAGTGCTTCAGGCTGCTGTCAACGCGCTGTTGTCAGCGCCCGGCCGGATCCCGGACGGGCAGAGCGCGATGGCGAGAACACCAGAAAGGACTGCCGTGCCGCCATGGCGTGTGGTGATCACCGATTTCACCGAGTCAGGCCACGAAGTCGAGGCAGCCGTCTTCGCGGCGTCAGGCCTCGACATCGATCTGGTCCGCGCAACTGAGACGTCCCGGCCCGGCGGCCTGGGATCCGAAATCGCCGACGCCGACGCGCTGCTTGTGCAGTTTGCTCAGATCACGCCGGAGCTCATTGAGTCGCTCACGCGGTGCCGGGTGATTTCCCGGTACGGCATCGGCGTCGACATGATCGATGTTGAGGCTGCGTCCAAAGCTGGTATCCCGGTAGCCAACGTGCCCGACTTTTGCATCGATGAGGTCAGCACCCAGACGATCGGGTTCCTGATCGATCTCAACCGACGCACTATCCCGCTGAACGTGCATGTACACGCCGGCCTCTGGGGTTCTCCGCCGCCGGTCTCACCGCCGCGCAGGCTCGCCGGCCAAGTGCTGGGAATCGTCGGGCTCGGCGCCATCGGGCGCGCAGTCGCCGTTAAGGCCCGCGCGCTGGGCCTGCGGGTGGTGGCATACGACCCCTACGCCGCCGACGTGGCGGGTGCCGAGCTTGTCGGGCTGGAGGAGTTGCTAGCGACGGCTGATTACGTCTCGCTGCACTGTCCGCTTACCGAACAGACCCGCGACCTGATCGGTGCCGGGCAACTCGCGGCGATGAAGCCCACCGCCTATCTGCTCAATCTGTCCAGGGGACCGGTGGTCGACCAGGGCGCCTTGCTGACGGCGCTGAAGGCGGGAGAGATCGCCGGTGCCGCTCTGGACGTGCGGGCGGTCGAACCGCCTGCGGCCGATGACCCGCTGCTCGGCCGGCCTGACGTGATAGTCACACCGCACTCCGCTAGCTGGTCAGCCGAGTCCGCATCGCAGCTGCGGCGTGACGCAGCGCAAAACGTGGTCGACGTGCTGTCCGGTCGCATGCCGCGATCCGTCGTCAACGCCGGCCTGCTTTCCTGATCCGTCCTGACTTCCTAACGACCTGGAGACCTCGTGACCCTCAGCCAAGACTTCCGGAATCGGCTGGCCGCCGGCGATGTCCTGCTCGGCTCGGCCGTCGCGTTCTCCGACCCGCGCGTGACCGAGGCACTGGCACCGTCCGTCGACTTCATCTGGCTCGAGCAGGAGCACTCCCTGATGAGCCCGGAGGCAGTCGTCGCTCACGTGCTCGCCGCTCACGCCACCAGGGTGCCGCTGCTGCTGCGCATCCCGGCGGGCACTACCGCCCTGATCAAGCCGGCCCTCGACAGCGGCGTCCCCGGCCTGATCATCCCGCAGATCCGCACTGCCCAGGAAGTGGAAGCGGTCGTGGCGGACGTCCGCTACGCCCCGGTAGGACACCGCGGGATCGCGCCTATCCGAGGCGGCAATTACGGCAGGGTCCCGGTCCCGGACGTGGTGGCGACCGACGACGCGTTCCTAGCGATCCAGATCGAGACGTCCGAGGCGCTCGCGGATGTCGAGAAGATCGCCGCTATGCCCGGCATCGACGCGCTCGTCATCGGGCCAACAGACCTCTCCTCGTCGCTCGGCCTGCTCGGCGATTTTGAGCACCCGCAGATGCGCGACGCGATCGCCCGGATAGTTGCTGCCGGCAAGGCCAATGGCCACAGCGTGGGCGCGGGCGTCGGTACTGCGGCTATCGGGAGGTCGATGATCGACCAGGGCGTCCAGTGGATACAGCTGAGCGGGGCTGACGCTTACCTGTGGCAGCGTTTCGAGCAGCTACGCGCGGAAGTCGGCTGATCGCTGCGAGCAGCCGTGTCGGCGAACCTCAACGGGCCGGACCGAAGTACGGTGCGACCAGCTCGTGGGTCAACCGGGCTGCGTTCAGCTTGCCAATCGCGTCGCGGTAGGTGCGGACGTGCTCGGCAGCACGCTCGGCGTCACCATCCCTGATGTACTCGTAGCGGCCGACGGCCAGCTCGAGCATCAGGTCAAAGGTGTCACTGAAGTTGTCGACGAACACCCGGTCATAGCGCAAGCCTGCCGGGCCGATCAGAATCGAGATGCAGCGGTTCAGTCGCGGATAACCGACCGGAGCGAACAACATCGCGTGTGTCGAGGCGGTCAGGCGCCGGAAGCTAGGGCCGTCATCCTTCGCCCGCGCCCTCTTCATCTGCCGCACGACCTTGCCGAGCTCGGCCAGCTCCGGCTTCGTGATGCGCTCGACGACGAGCGGGAAGGCCGGCAGCTCGATCGCGTCGATGAGGAAGCGCTGCTCCTCTATCTCAAGTGTGGACAGCCAGCGCACCGTCGCACCGCGGTACGGTGCAACGTCGACCAAACCGTCGGATTCGAGCAACGCGATGGCTTCGCGGATCGGGGTCTTAGAGACGTTCAGCCGCGCGGCGAGATCGTTCTCAACGAGCCTGGCGCCCGGCGGGATCTCCAGTTCCACGATCATGTCGCGGATCGCCTCATAGGCGGCTCGTTTGTACGTCGAGACCGTCAGGCTGATGGCTTCGCTAGTGATGAGATCACGTCCCTTCGCGCGGAATCCGGTCGCTGTTTGCCGCGCACTCAGCGGCTGTTGCCGATAGCGCCAGAACCGCGCCGGAGACTACGCGACTCCGACGGCCGCTAGCTTATCGCAGTCTGGAATCTCGGTATTCCATCCGCGGCCGACCAGGAGGTCCCGGCCGTCCAGAGCCTTGCCAGGTATCTGGAATTTAGAATATGTTATACTAGATCCCGCCGTTTACCGAGAGGGCAGGTCTCCTCGTGCACGACGTGACAATCCCCGCGCTTGGCATGGCCATGACGGAAGCAGTCCTGACACGCTGGCATAAGCAGCCGGGCGACTCCGTCGCCGCCGGTGACGTGCTGGCGGAGATCGAGACCGACAAGTCGGTTGTGGACCTGGAGAGCCCGGCGGGCGGCACGCTCGGACCGCATCTCGTGGGCGAGGGGGCAACGGTTCCAGTCGGTGACCCCGTCGTCCGGATCTTTGCTCCGGGCGAGACTCCGGCGGAGGGCTCAACCGGCCCGGTCAGTGCCGCCGCGAATGGAGCCGGGGTTACCGGAGGCGGCGAGTCAGCGCCGCCAGAACTGCCATCCCCGGCAGAACTGCCATCCTCCGCGGGACTGCCATCGCGAGCGGGACTGCCATCCCCGGCAGACCTGCCATCCTCCGCGGGACTGCCATCGCGAGCGGGACTGCCATCCCCGGC
>Ga0335072_10002504_pt1 | contig 28464 bp, 25 predicted proteins | sample Lox_Sample_21_FD_206725 | JGI IMG/M metagenome (GOLD analysis project Ga0335072, IMG submission 206725) | Soil microbial communities from Loxahatchee National Wildlife Refuge, Florida, United States - Lox_Sample_2.1 | ecosystem: Environmental > Terrestrial > Soil > Wetlands | place: USA... | reverse complement strand
GAGGCTTGATATTTATACTAACGGGATAAATTTAGCATCATGCGACGTTGACTTCCCTTTAGATGATAGGGCACAATAGAGAAGAATTGGTTTAAAACAATAGAATATTTTGCTCCAATTTACGACTTTCATATCTGAAGGAGAACTCTGTACAAATGTCAAGGCATTTTATCGCCTTCTTCCAACAGCACCCGTTTCTCCTCTGTCAGCCAAAGTGACAACCTCGCCAATACCGGCCTCCTCCTGCTCATCCTCCAATGCAGTAATCTCCTCCCTGCAGTCCCACCACTTCTCTTCTGACATCTCGAAGGCCTTAGTCTTAATCTCTTTGACTGAAAGCGTCTCAGGCTGGATGCCTTTCCATCTCAAATTCTGCATCAGGACCTCTTGCCACTCATGCGACGTTCGCTGGAAGAAGTCTCTCCTAGACTCAAATGGTCGAGGATGTGGCAGGGAGTCATCCACTGTTGAGGTTGCGACTTCTGATTCCTCGTCAACCACTAGTGATCGTGTTGTAGACATGCTGTCGCTGCCGTCGTCAATTGCATTCTTATTCTTCCTTGATTTTGGTGGACTGTCATCATATATCGGCGTATCAACCATAATGGCAACATCGCCTTCGTCCTCTTCCTCCTCCTCATCTCCATCACTAGTTTCATCGCCTTCACTATATTCGTCGTCACTCCCAAGCCAATTCTCCGGCTCTCGGCGGAAGATCTCTTTCACGCCGTCCAGCTTTCCAAGATCAATTGCGTACAGCTCGTCAAGGGTGTACTCTCTATCTCCTTTCTCAAATGTCCCACCGTATATATAGAGAACGTCATTCTGCACAGCAAGTTGAGCATTGAATCTCGGATGAGGGAATTCCATGACCATTTTCTTTTCGGGAGCGTTGGGAGCCATTTCCTCATCTCGAGGCATATCTAGCTCCATAAGGTCCGCATTCTCAATCGACTTCCCTGTCTCCAAGGCGGCCAAGTTGCGCAGAAGCTCTTCTTCGTTCGCTTGGCCTCTTCCTCTTCTTCCTCCTCTCTCGACAGGCTGCGGTTTTTTGATGTTTCGCGGCTTTCGCAAGGCAAGCGGAAAATAACGGTTTCGCTCGATATTCCATGCAAACAGGTCGTTAAAGAACTCGCTGTCGATACCTTCCTCGGATTCCTCTACGTCATAGACGCCACCGAATGAGATGCCTCGCCCTTTATGATATATCATCGTAGCCCCAGCGCGTGGAGGGTTTGGAGCATTAGTAGGTTTCTTTCGACGCTCCCAGCGCACCGTAGGGGGTGTATTTGGGGGGTCATCAGCGGGTGGTTGGGTAATACGGAGGTAAAAGCAATCCTGGTGAATAAGCGGTTTGAGAACGTTCTTGTGACCCTGGCCTCCTCCTTTTGTCTGCTTGCCAGCGGCTACTGTAGCTTTTACGCGGGAATAGCCGCCGAAGAGAACTGCTCCGGACTCATGTGGGAGGAATGTAAAAGAGGACCGAGGATCAGGCTTCTGGCTCCCTGAAGGCAGGACTGGATTGTGCCATATAAAGTTTTGAGTATCGTAGAGCCAGAGATCTCCCAGGTACTTAGTTTGCTGTGAAGTATCTTGGAAGCCGCCAAACAAAATAATATAGTTTTTGAAATAAGTCATGCGATGTCCACTCCGCGCAGGGGGTCCCTTTCCCTTGGGTTCAAGTTTCGTCCACTCCCGTGTAGACGGCTCCAATCGGTAAAGGGTCGAATAGTGAAAGAATGTGTTCTGCTTTGGAGAAGAAAACTCTCCTCCAAAAAGATAAATTCCACCGGCGTTCCCACCTCGACACCATGCGTGACCTGAACGCGGCAATGGCGTGTTCTGAGACGTGATTACCCGCCATTCATCCCGGTCAATCAGGTAGACGTGGAGATCGTTGAAGAATGTCGCTACTGCTCCATTGAAGAATTCGCCCCCAAAAAGGAAGAGCTCATTGCTATTGGCCGGCGAGGCTATGAGCGTGGATGACGACCGGGGAGGTGGCGGATCGCACGTGGTCTCTGATACCTTGAGAAACTGCTCCTGCTGCCGAGCATATTCTGCCAATACAGCGTCGAGGTCAACATCCTCATTATCGCTGTCGTTGGCGGCTTTGGAAGCCTTGGATTTCTCCTTCTTTTCACCCTTCTTTTCCTGCTTTTGCTTTTTCTCTGCTATCTTCGCTTTCTTCCCCTCGCTTTTGGATTTCTTGTCTTTCGCCATAAGTTTCAGTTCTCTATGTATAAGGCGCCTCTTATGACTGAATGCCTCAGAGGTCGTTCAAAGGGCCGGTGAGATGAGTGGAGGCAAACGGTGAGAACATAGGAGCCTCGCAAATCAACCAATTGACGGGATGAATTGGCCAACCTTAAAATCCATGCTTTTGTATGGATCGCACCTGCAAGGGTCGCGGACCTGTTCAATACTCAAGAAAGGCACTGTATCTTCACCTTTACGTACTATTTGATGTAGATTGCTAAGGTGCGAGTGTTTATCGGAGATTCACAAGGATTGCCTTGAGATAATTTGAACTGGTCGTGGAAGAGCGAAGCAAACATTCGCGAGATACGAATTTTTACCCTAGGTAGGAACCAAATGAACAATGGAACCCAACCTCTTCATCAATTCTTCCCGAGTACTGTACCAGATTTCCATATGCAAGCTCTCCAAGCTTATTGGCTATATGCCATCTCATTCCCAAAAAAGATGAGGTATCTCAAGATGAGACACTGCTACTTCGCTCTGCTTAAGCGAGCCATCTCGGGCGACGCCCGAGGGCGTCAAGCTACCTTCAACCCATAGGATTGAGGACATTAGGATTTCATGAAAATCTGCTTCTACCTGAACAAGTGCAGAGCCACTCCACGAGTTCAGAATTCATGTTGTAGCTCTCTCTGGACGCATTACAATAAAGGAGGTACGAGACATAGGTCTTCTGAAGATTAGTACACGACCATACGAAAATGACTCTCGCACGGCTCTTGGAGACCAAAACCCACATTATTCCAGGTCAGTATCTCTTTTCCACCTCATACTTCTCATCATCAACCTTCGCCTAGCATATCAGCCATTCTACTCATGTTACTGAGGCCTTTGTCCTCCAAATTCTTGGTCGACATCACGTCAGATCTTTCTTCGTTTCTGCCCCATTGATATTGTATCTTATTCAAAAATTTCCTTAACCTGCCCCCTCAATTAGTCACCTGGTGATCAAATTATGGCATAGAGCTCCAAAACTGGGTGTCTCTGCAGAAGGGCTAGAGAAGCAGGTGCCAAGGGCTTACTCAAAGAATGGAGTGTCATCCACAGTGCTCAAAACTTTGACCGCCAAAAGTGGGGGAAATCTTAAGAGTGACTGGTTCTCTCTTTATTCTATATCAAACTTATGATGGATTTTCATAGTTTGACATGCCCTCTGCCCTAATGTGACCTTAGCTAATACACTACATAAGGTAAACTCAAAGTCTCCGAGCTATTCTTCGAGGTTCCCAAAGACTACTCCAATCCATCGCATGGCAGTCTGCGCATATTTGCGAGAAGTGTTACCAAGCATGAGGTTCCTGCAGCGCCTGTAGATGAGAAAGACCTGAAGAAAAAAGCAGAAAAACCATGGATGATGTTCCTTCAAGGGGGCCCAGGCTGTGCTTGTCGTCCTCCTCAGAGCATGCCGATCACTAGTACTATTCTGGATAAAGGCTACCAAATGCTTTACCTCGACCAACGTGGAACGGGGTTAAGCACGCCTATCTCGGCTGACACGCTTGCCCTTCAAGGCGATGCCCCAGAGCAGGCGGACTATCTCAAACACTTCCGGGCAGACAATATCGTAAGAGACTGCGAGGCTATCCGAAAGACCCTTACTGAGGAATATCCTCCAGAACTCAAGAAATGGAGCATCTTTGGCCAGAGTTTTGGTGGGTTTTGTGCCTTCACATACTTGTCCTTCTTCCCAGAGGGCCTCCGGGAGGTTTTCACGTCAGGCGGAATTCCTCCAGTAGGCAAGACTGCCGATGAAATTTATAGAGCCACCTTCGAGGCCGTGATTAAACGTAACGTCAGTTACTATAACAAGTATCCTGAAGATTTGTCGGTCATACACAACCTGGCCCGCCACACCACTCCCAATGGTCTGAAGCTACCATCCGGAGGCATTCTGACTTTACGAAGGCTTTTAACACTAGGCCTACTCTTCGGGGCCCACGGCGGCATTGACAACGTCCATGATATCATTTTCCGGATGAAATCTGACATAGATCAATTCTCCTCTATCACCCGTCCCACACTTTCCGCTTTCGAGAGCCTTCTCCCATTTGACGATACTGTACTCTATGCCGTACTTCACGAGGCAATCTACTGCGAGCGGCAGGCGTCACAATGGGCAGCCCAGCGCGTTGGGCAGTCACTCAAGGAGTTCGACTGGATCCACAGCGGACATCCGTACAACAGTATCACTGAGGGGAAGCCCATTTACTTCTCTGGCGAGATGATATTCCCATTCATGTTTGAGACCTATCCGGAGCTTCAGAAGCTGCGCCACGTGGCAGACATCCTTGCCGAGTACGAAGACTGGCCTGAGCTCTACGACCCAGTACAGCTCGCGAAGAACGAGGTGCCGGTGTACGCTGCTACCTTTGTGGATGACATGTATGTCGATTTTGGGCTCGTTCAGGAGACGCTGGAGAAGGTGAAGAATTGCAAGCAGTTCATCACGAATACGATGTATCATAATGCTATCTCGAGCAAGACGGACGAGGTTCTGAAAAACCTCTTCGCTCTCAGAGACGATAGCATAGATTAAACTGTCCGAGTTTTCGGATACTATACGTTTATGGACTCATGATAGCAGATAAACCTTTGGGTATATTTGCAAACAGGCATAATTAAAAGTGTTCTCACTCCTGCTCCAATCATTCGTTCGCATTCTAGTCACAATATGAATTGGTAAAACCGTGCCGTTATTCATAATTTGATGGGTATGTCTATAGCAAAAAGTAAAATTCCAACCTGGTATAATCAGATGCCATTGGAGCACTTCCGGGCACCACAAATGCCACAAACTCCGCAGTCGCCAGCATTCACGTATTTCCCACCTTTGCACGTCTCGCTCTGACAGTGCCAAATGCTTGGTACTCGAGAGGGATCGAGAACGTTAGCGCAAACGATACAGGTAGGCGCAATTGGGTCGTTTCCCATCGAGCATACTGAACAAATTGTATGTGTATCTTGAGGTGCCTTTGGTGCAGCGTGATCTGTGAGGGATTTCAAGCCTCCATTGCCAGAACCTCCCCTTCCCTCTTGATTCTTCACTGCAAGTGGCACAGAAGACCTGTTTGGGCCTGAGGACTTGGCTCCCGTTGCCCCTGATGGAGGATATTCAGAAGGCTTATACGATGATGCCCACCCCTTCATGTCAAAGCTTCGAAGTTCCGTCATTTCGTTCTGAGCGTTAAGATCACTCTTGTCCTCATCCTCGCAGACTTTTACCATGCCTCGGCCATTCTTGTCCAGCAATTTCTTGCCGTTTATATCGACAGCGGTCACGTTGTCGTCATCCTCGCTCTCAGTTCCGCTCCCTGTATCGTCCTCATCCTGTTCATTTGGTTCCTCCTTTTTTGTTTCAAACCGGGCCAGTGCCGCAGCAGCTCTCAGCTCTCTCCCACGAGCACTTCCAGCAACCCTCGGCTTTGCAGCAGTCCTCTTCCCATTCTCAAGCTTGGCCTTGGTCTCGTCATCCGCACCAAGCGCCATGCCGTTCATGCCGAACTTTTTCGCTATTCTCCTCGCCTCTCTTTCCTTATAAGTAGTCTTTTCTTTGGGCTTCCTCTTCCTCTTGTTGGATGACCTGAATGTGCCACCGCACAAATGCTCCGGCATGACCTCACCAGCATCCAAGCCGTCTCGCTCATACTGTCCACTGATCAGAGTGATACCCCGGCTCCACATGCCTTCGCCTGTATATCCTCTAGCCCACAGTGTTTTCAGCTCGCCTGCATATGCGTTCCTGACCTTCCAAAAAGCACCCGAATGATTCATTTGTTTACAATGTGCCACTACATCAAAATTAATCTCGAGTCCTATAGCCTTTTGGGATTAAAGAAGGAGCCCAATCATACATTCATGCATCATGACCATCTGGACATACTTAAAAGGCAGCCAGTGCCCCGTGTAAGGCGCCTTCAGGACAAGCTGGATCACTTCTCCTGCATTGAAATTCCGGCCGACGAATTCGAGATTCGGCTCGTACTCTTCAAGTGACATGATGGAGAGATGATGATCTTTCATGATCGGATTGCAGATGGCGGCGATGCGTTCTAGAAAATCTTCGGCGAGAGCCTTGTCGGGGCCTTCGAGGGGCTTAATGAAGGTGATACGGTCATTAGGCTGTTTGCGCCGGGCGTTGATGCGCTCTATACCAAGAGGCATTTTGGAGGTTGTCCTGGTTGCAGCCTCTGAGAATACCTATCGCAGCCCTCAGTGGGATGTTTGGAGGTAGTATCATTAACATGGATGGTGAAGGGCGGGGTAATACCTCCGTAGAATTGATAGCTTTGGTAGTTGTAATGCGGCCGCTCGCAAATGATGGCACGCGTCAAAGAATCACGAAAGCACGTGACCTTATCTTTCGACAAAGTTGTTGGTGGCTTTTTTCGGGTACTAGCTCGGAGGTGGTAGAGAAAAGTTCCGCGGTGGTAGAAAAGCTCGGACCCCTAAAATCTCGGAGGTGGTAGAAATCACTCCGACAGGTATATGCTGAGCATATGCCCAGTCTCTAAGTAGAATCACTTCTAGCCTTTAAGTAATAGTATCTATTATGTATAGATATAAGCGTATAGATATTATATATACACATATAGAATATACTATCAATACTGCAACTAAATATAGTTGGCATCCGCTAAGTATGATTTAAGGATAAAGTGAGCATATGCTAAACTTATGCATGTTGGGCATATGCTGGGTATATGCTTACTGTAGTTACAGTACTACAGTAAGTAAATAGTCCCTATAAGACCTTAAGAATAACCAGAACATGTCTTGCGAAGTTGTAGCAATTACTACCGATACTCACCATATGCTGGGCATATGCACTATCACATGACTCGCTTGGGTAGAACTAAGCGAGGTTGGTTCAAGCCTCAGGTTTCTACCACCTCGGAACTTTTCTCTACCACCTCCGAGCTATAAGCCCGGCTTTTTTAAAGGAGAAATTCATGTCGAGCCACGCCCTTCATTACCGGCGACTAAGGCGATAGGTGACCGCCTAGCATTTAGAATCGACTTTCCTCTCAGTCTTATTCCTCTTGCAGTAGTGGTTTTACAATGGCACGGTTGATTGCAGGCTCTTATGTATATTGTTCAAGAACGTGGTTTCAAAAGTAGATTGCATAAGATTCAAGGAGAGGTTTCATTCATCAATTTTCTTGGTGTACTTGTCGTTGGTGGTATGGTGATTGTTGAGAAGATGATTAAGGAGTTTAGAATTTGTACACTCTTAACTTAGGTTGATATTACGGGCTATAGAATCGAGGCAAGACGTCAGACTGGGGCCTTACGCTGTAGCAGCTTGCTTAGGGGCAGGCGGTAGTGAAATTGAGATCTAGGTCAAGTAATTCCTAGTAGTTCTCACTAGTAACAGTAGAGTCGACAACAAGCTTTCCGCAATCTAATTCTGTTAAAGCAGCAAGAGATGTTGTCCTAGGTATGCTCAAGACCAAGTTTAAACCATTCGTGTTTGAACTCTTTGTCTTTCATCTGGCAGCCCCACCAGGATGAATTCTCATCATACTTCAATGTTTTATGCCACAAATATCAACGAAAGACAAAATTCCAGAAGGATGATTACTCCTGAAGTGGATTTAATTGGTTGTAGGCGTAGGTCTAGAACAGTCATACTTTCTCAGACCACTTTGACGACTGAGCCATTTGAACAAACGTGAGAACAGTTGTTTTATCCTCCCAAACACCTTCGCTATGCATGAATAGAGGTAAACGCCTTTAGTCTCGTGAAGTGACCACACAATTTATACTCCATACCTCGTATAACAATCCTCCTGATGAGTCCTCAAACATTCCAAAGCACATACTCTTGCTCCGCACTTCATACACTTGACTCTCCCCCAATACCCACAAATCTCACAAAAGCTCCTCGTAGGTTTCCTAAGATCCTCATCCGTAAGCTCACCCTTGGCTTCCATGTATGTGAGGGGCGGAGCGGCAATCAGTTTCTCCAACTCTGCTTGTGAGGGTACGGGTGGGATGTGGGATATCAGAAGCGGATCCCTGTCACCAGGATGAGGCGTAAGCTCGTTTGAAACGGGAAGGGGGGCGAGAAGCTCATTTGGTGGGTCTATCATCATGACATCGTTGTTATTAGTCTCTGCCTTGATGCTTTTTGGGGGCGCTGGAGAGGCAGCAGCCGATCCAGGATTGGGCGTGGAGACTTCGCGTAGTGGTGTCGAGGCAGCTCCTTTGTTGAGGCTCTTCTTTTTGTACGGACCGCGCTTCCCAGGAATCTTTTCTGGTACGACGGGTGTCGAAGTGGAGGCTGGTGAGGCCCTTGATACTGGTGTGGGCGGCGCCGCAACGGGTTGTGATTGGGGCTGGGATGCCGATAGCGCTGCGAGGGCTTCGGCGTCAGAGAGATGGTTTGCGAAAGTTTTCTGAGACTGGAGGATTTTGCGGACAGCAGGTGTGACCTTCCCATGGCTTGCTATGAGGCACACTCTGTTAGCTATGCCGTTCATTCTACAATGTGGGATCATGGAATGATACCTCGCCCAGCGTTGTCCCGGTGTCTGACGGGGACTGGAATTTGTACATCCTTATGGCTCTCTTTGTCTAGTGCAGCTAACTCGCGCAAAATCTTTGCATCTTGCTTCGCAGTATTCTCATGGGCACTGGCACTTGGTAGGTTGCGCGCGCGTTTTGCACGAGAAGGCTGAAGTGCTGCGACCGAGGGATTGATGCCGGTATCTGGAACATATGCCCAGCCAGGAGCACTTATTGATTTAGCACTCGGAAGTTCCTGAACTCCGAAGAGCTCCATTCGGTGAGAATCGTTTACGGTAGCTATGGTGTGAAAAGTCGCAACTCTCGAGCTTTGAGTTGTACATTTTTGCTTAGTAGCCGAGGCTGACAAAATCCAAAGCCAGCCTTCTCATAGGACAAATCTTAACTGTACGATGATTCTGATGGGAGAGAAGAAATGTTCTGGTGTTTCATAATTGTACAAATTGACTCTGGCAATAAGCCAATGCATTATCTCAATGCAGTAAAATTCCAATGCAAGCCAAATCTGATATCACAACAGCCTCCATGATGCCTCTCCCAGCTTGTATTCACAACTCCTATCAGCACGAATTGGCTCCATCCCAAGCACTAGACCTTCACTCATTTCTTTCCTTTCCTCTCCATCTCATCCATTTTCTCTTCCAGGGTCTGAACGTATGCGTGTACTCGTTGTACAGCTGCTTGTAGGCTCTGCCAGACGCCACACGTTAGCACTACCCTTCAAAAACACAGACTCCAAGTCATCCTTTCTATTTGAAATGCCCGAGTGGTCCGTGCTTGGGGGAAGGAAGCTTGTGCCAAATACCAAGAATGCCCAAGATCATGTAAGATGCAGAGAGTGACTTTAAATGCACAAACGTACATAAATATCCTCCGTCAACAACTCGTTCGAGACCTTGTATTCATCAATTACGTAGTAGTACACCCCTGCACCCGTGAGAGTGCTTCCCAAGAGAAAGCCAAAAAGTCTGGAATTGAAACCTAGACGTTAGTTACTAGTCTTTGGAAGTACCGCGAAAAGGAAAGTTTGGATAGTAGAATCTAGACTGACCCTCCTCGAAAAGCGCCAACTGGCTTTCGGACGGGCAATGGCGTTGCAACTGCATCTGCGTATCTTCTTGAGCTTGTTTGGAAGCCGCGAATTGCAGGTCGGAAAGGGGCGGAGGCGGAAGTGAGACGCATTGCGGCAGTTAATGTGCGCGATGCCATGATCAGGTTTGAGATGATACGAGCCCGAGCAGATATCTCTCTGGTCGAACCTGTTGCTGAAGTTGGTGACAACTCCAGGTAAAACTGCTTGGTGCGTTGATCATGAGCGTCTGGTGTTGTTGCTGGACCGCCCCGACTGAGGAAAATAGACGAGATTGGAGCTTCGGAATCTGGGGAAATACGGGCCTGCTGACTATGAATAACTTCCTTGTGACATCATAAGTAGAGGCAATTACCGTAAACTATTTACTTGATATTTCTACCATATGGAATAAAACAATTCATTAGTAGCGTGGGCTGAGCGTCACAGGTCTCAAATAGTCAATATAAGTTAGGAAAGAAATTCTCATTTCACCAAAATCGTAAATGGATTACTTGATAGATACCCTAGAACCATAGACCCATAACCAGTGAGCGTACATTTTACAGACAAGTGGAAATTTAATGTCTCCTAAATTGTCATTTACAGCTCATCGTGCTCGGTCGGCTCAGGTGCCTCGGTGGTGGCAGTCTCAGTGACCTCAGTGGCTGCAGGAGCTTGGTGGGCCATGGACTCAGCATCAGGCATCTGAGCGTCCTCAGGTTCGGGAATCACAACTTCGACCTTGTGCTTTCCGTTCTCGGCAACAAACTTGGCTAAATCTTCAATGGTACGAGATCCACTGTATGTAATAGGCTCGGTCTTGGCGCCAGCAGGGAAGAGCTTGATCGTGGGGAAACCCTGAATCTCATCTGGTACATCATTGGCGGTGGCGTCGACTTTGGCGATTGTAACCTTCTTGGAGAAATCTGGATCATTAAAGTAAAGACCAGCTAGCTCCTCGTACTTAGGTGCGAGAGCTTTGCAGTGACCGCACCATGGTGCGTAGAATTCAACCAAGACATCCTTGTCATTGTCCATAACGATATCATCGTAATTGTAAGCGACAATGACAGTTACTGGGCCCTCCTGGCTCTCAGGAATAGGCTCGGACTTGATGCTTGGAGTAATCTTGCCTGCAACGAAATCATCAACGAACTTCGCAATATCATCATGTGTGATCTTCTTATCCTGGTCCCATGGGAACTTCTGGTTCTTGACTGTCTCTTGGATGGCAAATGCAGGGAATACATCAGTCTTTAAGTTGAGGTTGCCCGCGTGAGCACCGAAAGCCTTGGCATCAATCGTGGCAAAGCTAACAGCGCCTCTGTGCTTCTCAGCAATTGGCTTCAGGAGTTCGGCAAGCTCAGCTCGTTCTTCAGGTGTCTCTGCGAAGATATATGCAAGAGGAATCTTAGCTGCCATATACCCAGCGTAGGTCTCCGGGCCGACCTCGCCGACCAATGGGATGGATGCAGTCTTTGCGAACGACTCAATGTCATCCTTATCAAACTTGCCGGTGTAAATGGTCTTGCCCTCATCGAATTGCTTATAGAGAACGATTGCTGGGGCTGTAACGCCCTCAGCCTCGGCTAGTGCTGCGTCATTTGTCCCACCGAAAAGGTAGTTGTCACGGAGAGAATCAGCAACAGATGAAAAGGTCTCATTTGATGCTTTATCGGTAGCCTCAATGAAGGCCACCAGGACGACGTTGTCTGACTTCTTGAAATCTTCAATGGTGTCCGCGCTCACAATAGAGACAGCTGGGAGTGATTGCTTAACCATATAGGAGGTGATACTAAGACATTTGGTTAGTAAAATCTATTCGAAGAAACAAGAGGGAAATCTACTTACGCTGCAGCTTTCCTTGCGCCAGGATAAGGGGTAACATTATCAAGCCCACGGAAGACCTTGAGAGTCGGGTATCCTTCGACACCATAGCTTTGGCAGAGCTCGGCTTCTTCTGTGCAGTCAACCTTTACCAATTTGATATCTTTTTCCTTTAAAGTTGTAGCGGCTTCTTCGTATTCAGGGGCAAGGGCTTTGCAGTGTCCACTGTACAATTGATTAGTAATTGGACATTAAACTTGAGAGTGAAATGCACTTACCACCAAGGCTGTTATGAGAAGCTGAAATTAGCAAAGACATTCATTATTGGGGGGCATTCAAGGCACATACGGCAAAGACTGTGAATTTAAGCGTTAGTGAGTGCTTGACATAGTGGAAAGAAGCTCAAGGGTAGGGCAAGAGACGTACACTCGGCAAGGACGAGAGGATTCTCCTTAATGAAATCTGGGAAGGTATCTGCCTTCAACTCGTGGACATCAGATGCTGAGGCAACAGCTGCAGCTCCAATAAGCCCGAAGGCTATGTTCTTAAAACTCCGCATACTTGCTGCTGAGACAAAGAGACTTCCTAGAACTGGCTGTGTTAGTAGGAGCGGGGACAAGAAACTGCAAACAATATTTTGGAGCAAAATTGACTCTTCTGTGATGCAGCGAGCATAAATGGTAAGTTACAATGATGTTTGACATACCTTTTAAACCTGTTTGGTGTGGAAAAGAAAAGAGATGATTGTTGCTACGAGCGAGATGTGGAGATGTTGCCTTTATCTCGAAGATCAGGGTGTTTTCGCTAAAGGGGCTAGTTTCTAGCTTAGAAAGCTGAGAACAGCGTGTCTTTAGCAGCCCCGAGCCGAACTTCTAAAACGGAGGATATATTTGGTCGCTTCTCACAGTACAACCCCCTATCCCTTATTTCCGACTGCGGAAGTTACCTACCGCCATAGTATATGCTATATATGAAAAATATAAGACTGGTCATATACGGCAGCTCCTGCTAAGGACGCTGTGTTTGCTTCTTGCCACCAGATGCTTCGAGAAATATCAATGGAAATACCTGTGGTTTCAATAAATGTTCTGGTGCCATATTAGAACCTAGAAATCATGCCATTTCGTCGCGGAGCCGCGTTAAGTTCCAGTTTCTGATTCAAGATGGTACATTTCATCACTGAAAAAGGGATGCACGTCGTCACAATACATCACTATAAAATCCCCGTCGTGTACATATAGGTATAGTCAATGAGCAATTTGAGAGTTTTGTTCCCTAATGGCAGAACTCTAAAACCTGTATAGCCTTTCATACTTGTCTTAAAGCATACCCTTCGCGGAGTTGGTTATGCCTCTGTCTCATGACAATAAGTGGTCAAGCTTAATCCACCTCTTATGAAATCCATCCTCTAACTTCCAAGTCTCCTTCTGTTCTTCAATCCAACTTATGAGCTTGAAGGACCAGCGGTTCTCTCATGAATCCATTCATGTGTCTCCTCGTGCCATATGTGCCTGACGGTGTTCACCCTCTCATTATCAATGCTCTCAATTAACTTAGCAAGCCCGTCAAGATCGGATTTACTTGGATTTGCCGGCAAGTTTGTATCTTTCCTCTCGGCGATGCCAATAGCAGATCTTCTCCATCGCCGGATCCACTCCAGCTTGGTTCTGAGGAGCGGCGGTTCCCAAGCTTCTAGAAATCCAGTCCCTTCCAATCCTTTCTGCCAGAAATACGAGCGGAGTTCCAGATCGCAGCACTAAGATGGGTAAAGTAGCCACCATGTGGATTCTCATGGCGCGCAGAATGAGTGGCAGATAGTGCGGCTTCTATAATCGATTCTCTGAGTCTCGTGTATTAAGTGTATCCAGGTTTTGGAAGATTGGTCTTGGCAAAATTAGTGTGATGTTGTCATGAAGAGTCACAGATCTGAGACAACGTATGCTCGAATACAATCAGTACGGGCCAAGGCGACAATGAAGCGGTTATGCTCAGTGTCCGAAGACAGAAAGAACTCATGAAAGGTGGGAGCTGCTTAACACTCTTGACAAGCACTGCTTGCGAAAACGTCAATGAGACCCTCGGCATTTCTACTCTCAAGTTGAAGTGCTTCATGAGGCTTTTGAACCACCCTGGTGCGTCTCGCCGCATATGAAATGACTCTGAATCTACTTTGATGCAATTGCAGATGCCTATTATGGATGCTCACTCTTATGAGCTCATTCTCGTCGTTTCCTGCATTGCATGTCCAATTTTGGAAAGTGGTAAGGACGGCTGCGAATGAAAAATGATTTATGTGATTCAAGTAGACAGAGCTTTGGTGAGAATGCAAGACTCTACTGTACCATATATAAAAACTGAGACTTAACTCTGAACATAGATTAACATGTCTAGAACACAGCGCCTCCAATAATAAAAACACGTTCCTCTTCTCGCTTTACCCACTGTATTATCTTGTTTGCCCCTTGCGCCAGGCCTGCACGACCTGCATTTGGTCCTGCTACGCAATAAAATTCGAAGACTGGTGTAACCCACACGAGAGATATTGATTCACGGCTCACGCAATGCAAGACTTTCAGATGTGCGTGTTTCGCGTGAGCTGAAGCGTGAAGACTGTGGTATAAGGAGAGCAATCTGCAGGCCATCAGTATCGAAATGTAATATAGAAAAATGCTCTATTGTTAGCTACCTTCTTCGCGCAATCAGAGTATTGAAGTGCGGTGAGAAAGATGACATTGTAAATTGTACATTGGCTCGTGACTTGTAGAGGAAATGTAGTAGCTGGGCCCCAGGTACTATATCAGTTACTCTCGATCGGCCCTTCCGGACCGCATCTTTGATTAAAGCCATACTCCCGTTCTTCTCCAGTAGAGCTACTACATCGTCGCGCATTTGCTTCAACTCGTAGAAGCTCTCTTTGTCGGCGCTAATGAGCAATATAGCGACTTCATCGTCTTTGCCACTGCTTCCAGCCGTTGAAGGCCGGGAGTCGTTGCCTGCAGTATTCTCGGATGCGTTCAGGAAACTGACATACATATAGAGATAGCCTTTGTTGTTGAAGCCTGGGAGACATAGAGGAATCCAGTTCTCACCACCGCCAGCCTTAACACCACCAGCTTCGAACAGCATGTTGAAGATCAATTGAAGGTCGCTAGGATGAAGAGAATGCCGCTTCGGCCGTATGACGCTGACCAATCTACCCCCGGCAACAATGAGGCCGTACAGTAGCTTATCTGTTCGCGTTTTGAGGAGGACATTGTTAATCACATGGCGTTCTGATTTGCGGATCTTGAGACACTCAAGTGCGGATAGTAGTGCCGATGGAGATCCTCTGGTAAAGGTATCTGCAAGGGATGATAACAGCGGCTCGGTGCCTTGCAATGGTCTCCGTAAATCTGTTGATGGTCGGTTCGTAAAAAGGTGTGTCAACGTAGGTAGAGTCAATGTTGAAAGTATTTGCATATACAACGCTTCAAGCTGTGTTCGTAGTTGTGCATCACTTTCTCCAAGCTTACTAATGGCTACAAAGTACAAGGGACCTTCTGTCGTTATAACAAACCTTGCCCCACCAGCCGTAAAACCCTTCAGTGGATCATTAGCACTCTCATAAAATGAGATGATGGTCTGTATGATGCCAATGTAGCCATTGATGAGATTCTGATCGCCATGTCTGCTGTAAATTGGCTTTCCAGCTGAAGACAATATGAGGTAGTGTTTCAATTTAGATTTCCATTGTAGTAAACACTCCTCTGCACAAGATTAGCTAAAACCCTTATAGTATCAGGAACTAGAGCTAACCTTCATTGCCCTCCTTACTATTAACGTCGGCTACTTCGTCAAATTCATGTTCAAAAGTTGATAGTCGGTCGTCGTCGTCGTCGAATTCAATAGTCTCAAACGGGACTTCAGAATCCGCTTGACTGTTCAAAAGCCTCCAAGCCGGACTTTGCGTGTTAAACCCATTCCCGAGCAGGCTTTCCAAATCTCCACCCACACGTAGGCTTGGGGTATAGCTCGTGAGACTCGCACTGTCATCGATCTCGCTGCCTTTTTGACCCAGTTTTCTACTTCCAGATACAGAAGCCGCATTGGAGTGATCACTGTTTACAGGGAACGTTCCTCGGGACCCATCTGGAAATGAAAGTGTCTGGATATCAATGGAAGAAAGTGCAATTGTTGGTTGCGATTGCAATTGGGGCCTCGTTGTTGAAGTAGTTCGAGAGACCCGGGATTGTGGAGAGGACGGTCTCGGCGGAGGTTGCAGCGCTATCGGGCGAGGAGGCAAGGCTGGTCGTTGTTCATCTTCGCTGTTGTCACGATGAGATGTTTGTGTGCTTGCCCCACTCTCATTCGTCTTGGTCGAGGCCTCTGAAGTGCCATCTTCACCGGCCATCGTCATCGAAAAAATGATGCCATGGTCTGCCGTTGCAGCTGCAGACGGCTCTACAGAATAAAGGAGGATCACGATCCTGAAACAACGGTTAGATGGAAAATGAGATCTTGCACTTGGCTTGTCGTCATGGAATTATTATCAAAAACCAATTCCTTGACAGGGATCTATGGAACTTGCCGGTAGCCTTGTGGAGGGACACGACAACCAGATATTCAGATCGAGCCCAGGGTGATACTTCGCAAAGCACTTATGATATAGAGAGGTACTTGCGAAATGCACATGAAGAGAGTTAAATTGCTACTAACGGCCTATCTGCAACATGGCCCTTGAGCCAGGTGCAAGGCGCCAGTCGGTTTCTCCCACGAATTCGGGGCGGGCGTCTCCAATATCCAAGAAATGGGCAAGTCAACGTGGCGGAGGTTCTCACCCTCGTTTCCTTTAACCTGACACGCAATACTGACTGGTTATTATAGAAGAGCCTATTACCAAAGACAAAGCCTTTCGGAGATATGCATCTGGCGTTGATCGATCACTTTCACTCTTTGACACTGCGTTGCAGGAATGGGCGGACTATATCTCCTTTCTAGGACGTCTGCTGAAGGTCTGGTAGCTCCAGAAGGGTCGATATCCATGTACTGAGAAATATAAATAGTCTCTCCAAGCTCATCCTTCCAATGTCGCCGTGATCCCATCCAAAAGCCTTGTCGCGAGGAGACTAGCACAATGCCTCAACCCAACTTTACCCTCAGGAGTACATCAGAAAGCTCTCGAGGTTTACAACTACATATTCTCGATGATAGGTAGAGACGCATTATCCAGAGATTTACCACTTTATCTGCCTGGTCTATCATCCACCTTGTCCTTTGCTTCTCTGACGGTCCGGTCTCCATTCCTCGCCCTGCTTGAGAATCACCTCCTCAAGCTGGATCCAGGGGCGCTGAGGCCAGCTCTGAAAGCCATCATTCTCGCTCTACTTCCAGGTCTTGAAGAAGACACAAGTGAAGATTTTGAAAGGTCTCTGAATGTGCTGGAAGGCTTCAAGCTTGCTGTTCGACAAGGGAGTGAAGACAATGCTGAGCTAGTGAACAGCACTGGTGATGAGTACTTCTGGCAATGCTTCTTCCTTGCATCGATCACAAGCAACAGCCGTAGACTTGGTGCTCTAGCCTATTTGATTAGGAAATTCCCTAAACTCGGCACTCCGCTGCGACGGGGTTCCGTGGACTCAACACAAACTGGGTCTTCCAATCTCGAAGCAGACGCTGTATCGGACCGTATGGCAATTATTGTCACGTCTCCTGAACCAGGGCTTCTCCTCCGCTGCTTTGCGGCCGGTCTTTCGGATGATCAACTATTGACTCAGCGAGGTTTTTTGGACCTCTTAGTCACTCATCTACCGTTGCATGCAAGAGTCTTACAGAATCGTGTCAAAGGGGAAGATTTTGAACTACTCCTAACAGCAGCATCGGGGGTCGTTGCTCGTAGAGATATGAGCCTGAATCGGCGCTTATGGTCTTGGTTACTGGGACCTGAACCAGCATCTGGGATCGATTCACCAACATCACCCATTGGTGATCCCGCGAATGTGATGAATCCATCAAGAACACGTTATTTCGAAGAATACGGACTCAAACCCTTGATTCGAGCCATTCTTAAGATGATCAATAAGGATCACTCATCCCCTGTTGAGCGGGCAAAACCTTTTAGAATATGTCTGTCACTCATGGACAGGTGGGAAATTGGGGGCCTGGTTGTCCCTGAAATATTTCTACCCGTCATCAAAAGCGTACAGAGATACCGGCGACAATCGACTAGTGATGCCGACTTTAAGGAAGTCCTTCGTAGCGCCAGCGTTTTCTTTGATGGTGTTGAGAGTGGTTTGATTTGGGGAGAAGTGACTGGACTCATCGCTGGCGCGCTCCAGAGTGCCAAAGCCACCGAGGCCATGGAAAAATTATCTCTTGTTAAATTCATTATTGCAAATTTCAACGTGCGGGAGGAAGAGATGCTCTTGATCCACGCGCCGATCGCGGCTTTGATGGTTTTAGCCATGATGGAAGACTCTGGGGACGAAGGTAAAGTGGGAAAAACATCGAAGTCTTGCAATTCCAGAGAAGTCTCGGAGCTGGCTATGAGTATTGCAATGGATTTGATTGAATTGATACCCGAGAGGGCGTTCCTTGCCAGACCACCAACAGGCGAGAATCCTTCCCAGGCTCAGCAGTGGCGACAATTAGATGAAAGCAATCGTGAATTGCTCGAACGAATACGTAAATTTTATGTGCATGACCAAGGAAATTTGGATGCATCTCCTCCGCCTTTCTCTCCGCGAGAAGTCCGCGATCTTCTGGTTCGCAGAGCCGGCAGTATCGCCTGTCGGGGTCTGGATGTCTGTGTTACGAGTGCTGATGTCGAAGTGAAAGTCAAACTCCTCGTAACTTTGCTCAATAAGTCACCAAAGACTGATAGCCTTGACACAGAGAAGCTATTGTCATCGATCCACAAGTGTCTTTTAGGTTGGGTTCACCTTCCATTTACGGCGTATACTTCTACAATCTCTCTCGTGACATCCCTATATCCACTTTCATACATCTCCCACGCAGATCTGTCTGGCTTGGTAGAGCCTCTGGTCAGACTTGCATGGTCTTATTTATCTGCTACTAACCCTAAGTATCATGTGGAGACTGTCCGAGGATTGTGGCAACTACAGACATCCTTACCAACTTCAAATCATGAGATTGAAGCCGCAATATGCAAGCTCATGACAGAGCACGATGTATCAGGCACATTTTCCAGCCGTAATGCTGCTTCCGGCAGAAGCTTTAGTATATTATGGACCCATACGCTACAGGACAATGCAAGCTACCTAGATCGACGAGAATCAAAGTCCTCAAACAGCGACCTAAAGGTTGCAGCTCGAGAACCTGGGGTCGGCACTTACGAGGTAATGCTTGGGAGACCTCTGTTCCTGCTGCTGGACGCTTTGTTGGACGAGAAAACGCAGCTTTTTATGACTACTAGAACTTGGCTGCAAAGCCTTGTTGGTATTGATAAGTAAGCGATTCGTAAAAAGTCTGTATTAATACTTGTACGCATACTAACTATCCTGCATGACAGATTCTTCCATCTCTTTGTTGCTAAGCTGGCAAGCTTCAATTTTTTACGAAGTGCGGTAGTAGAAATTGACGTACAGAATGGGTTTAATACAACACAGAGATACGCGGAAAACGATGATCTTGATCAGTGCCTCTACTACATGCAGAAGCTTTCAAACGTCTTGCGATGGTCTCCAGATGCCACATGGGCAGCCCTCGCGCGTAATGTAATTTCAACTGACAAAAGTCATCCATCGCTTTACTTTATTAGTAAGTTGCTGGTCGAAATCAAGTGGGCACTGCTGAAAATTATTAGCTGGTCGGGACACTGAGATCTCTCTCCAAGAGTTTTTCGCCCACGTATGCTTACGTGCTACCGCTGGCAACGACAATTCACAAGATTCGCAGCTCCAAACACGCAGTAGTCAACTCCACCGTATAGCTCTGTCGGTCTTACATCAAATCCTCCTAAGTCCGTATTCGATGCCGCTTTCGGAGCTGCAACTGGAGCACCAACTCATAGCCCGTTTGCAAATCTCCTTAAATGGATCGGATCCTTATGTTCAAGTTTTATTGCTTGATGTTTTATTCGCAGCCCTAAAGCTCAATATCGTAGCAGCATCCTATCGTCCAATGTCGCCTGAGGTAGAGAGCAAAAAGCCACCGTCTCAGGATAACTCAGCTTCGAAGCCTCCGTTACTGATAGATTCAGGAGAAGGTGGATCTTCGAGGCTCCCATTGCCGGCTTCTCTAGTGAAGTGCTTGCAAGCAGGGTTCTCAGCACCCAGTAGCCGACCGGTGCTTGACAGCTGGATCAGCTTCCTTTCCGAATGCCTACCTCTTTATTCCGACGCCATCTTCCAGATACTAATCCCCTTGGTCGAGACATTCTGTGGTCAGATAGAAAATACTTTCCGTAGCCTGCAAGGCACTTTCCAAAATGCCAAAGGAGCGTTGGACAGCTCAACAGCGCCCGAATCAACCCTAATTTCTCTCTTGAATGGGCTCGAGCAGGTCTTGGCGCGTGGACATGAACGGCTCCTCAAGGATGAGGCCAAGACTCCGGCAATCAAGAGCCCAGATCAACCACAAGGATTTTTTGGGAATATGGTTTCTGGGGTATTCTCATCAGATGCGCCTCAAGCAAGAAGCCAGACAGCCAACAACAGACTTACGGTTCTCCTGTCTTTTCAAGATGCTGTCCGTATTTGCTTCATGATCTGGTCTTGGGGAGGCCGTGGATTGGAAGGATCTAATCATGACGTCGAGTCTGCCGCGTCATTTAGCTATACTTCTCTGCGCATGCGCAACCGCGCCCGCAGGCTGCTTGAGCATCTCTTCGCCGCTGAGGCTTTAGAGTGTCTGGAGACTGTCATAGAAATTTGGCAAAAAGAGTCGAAAAATGCCAATGACTTGAAACATACGGCAGTTTTTAACCTCCTTCATGTCTTAGACGGTTCGAGGCCGAAACATACAATTCCTGCGATATTTGATGCCATATACAGCCGCACAAACCCGACTGCGCTGGAACCATCTCGGAAATCTACGCTGACATCAACACTACTTGACACCGACCTGGTGGTGTTCTTAGTAGAGTATGCAAGATCGCTAGAGGACGATACTATGGACGAGATCTGGACAGACTGTATGACGTTCTTGAGGGAAATTTTGGCAAACCCTTTCCCACATCGACAAATATTGCCTAGTCTTTTAGAATTTGCTGCAATACTGGGTGAGAAGGTGGACAATACTAATTTTGGGGAGCAGAAGAGAATGCGGAGGGAATTAGGTGTATGAACAATACTCCAATGATCCCTTATATTTGCTTACTAGTCATAGGATCTATTCCTCCGTCTTCTTACTGCAACCTTCACGACAAAGCCCATCGGATTCTCAGAAGGTAATAGCGAGAAATCCACACAACTCGACGACCGCGCTGCGCCGCGTTCACTGAATAGAGCAGAAGATATTATTGGCATCCTAGCATCAATTATGCCAAGTCTCCCAAAGGTATTAATGGAATCTGATCGAGTCTTTACTGCTGCAAATACAATCTCTACAAGCGTCATAGGTCCTACATTTCGATCGAAATCGTTTCCAGAAAACGTCTCAAAAAGTGTCCTTATTCTATTATATCAGATAACCCGGCTGCCAAACACTCAGAAGAGCTGGAAGAAGGATCTAGGAGATGCGTTCAATGACGCTCGTTTCTTCTCAAACTCTTTGACATTCCTAAAAAGCGACTGGCTACCGTTACTAAGCCAGTGGGCAATCAGCGACAAAGAGCGCATCTCTGAGCTTCTGTCCCGTATTTCCCCTCCTACTACTGCTGGCATTGTCTTTGGAGTCGGTGCAACATCAGCTCGTCTGGAATCTGATCGAAAAACTCAACTCAACCTCCGCCGCATTGCGACACTGGTTCTTTCAGCGCCGGACGACACCTTTGTTGCGGATCTCGCGGCTCTCGAAGAGAAAGTCATCGAGCTTCTCTCTGCGACACCAACCTCTTCGCCTTCATCTACAACACGTGGAGAGATCTACATGGTACTCCGAGCCCTGATGCTCAAAACTAGCCCTGTCCATCTCGCCATCTTCTGGCCAACCATTAACGCCGAACTCTACTCAGCCATCTCATCCACGGTTGCGCCAGACCACAGTCAAAGCTTTGACACCTATAACAACTTTTCCATCTTGCAAGCATGCAAGCTGCTAGACACGCTCCTCTGTATCGCGCCGGACGACTTTCAGCTCCACGAATGGCTCTTCATCACTGACACTATCGACGCCGTATACCGCCCATCAGACTACCACCCCGTAGGCCTGATCGATGAATTATCAGAAGAACTTGGCTCGACATCCATCGCGTCAGCGGCATACATGGAGCAGATCACTGCATCGAGTGGGCCAGCTGACAAGACGGTGCGGAGGCCGCTATTAGGCCCAGGTGGTGTTGAGTGTGATGATGTAAATCTTGAACGGAAAGACGAGTTGGTAGGAAAGGTTCTACGGCCATTCTTTAGTCAGTTAAGTATTTTTGCCTTTGAGAGGACGTATGAGATGGGTGCTACTGATTGGGAAGCCTGTAGATGGGATTTACTGAAGGATCTGTTCGATGAAAGAGGGGTTGTTAAGGCTTTGTAGAGTAGGGTTTGTGTTGTTACTAGATTGCCGTGAGGGGAGTGCTTTAGACATGCTTCATCAAAAGTGTTACTGGCTAGTGCTGAAATTGGTTATGCATTAGGATGCTCTATTTTTCCAGCAAATCTCTAGATAGGCCCGTAATGCTAAGAACCGAATGCTATATTATATATTAAGTTCTGGACATGATGTTTTGATCGACTGCTTCCTTGGCAATAATTTTTTTAATCTCCAGTAGCCGGAATATAAGCAACAAGAGCCTTACTTGCTCCTTCCATACAATACTGCACCACTTCAATCTTCTTCCCAGCTGGAGCCACTTTAGCTATCTGCCTCAGATCAGAAGTCCGAGGTAAGTACAGAGCGGAGTCCATTACTCTGCACATGTCATGGATCTGCTTCAGTGAGTATGGCTGCATCGTTGCCAAATTGAAGATCTCATCTGTTCGGTAGCCTGGACCACCCCATGGTGGACTTGCAAAGATAACAGTTTTTAAAGGATCTATATCAGAACATTTGGGGATATAGGAAAAACAGTCGTCGTGAACCCATGTGATCTTGTCAAAGACGCCATAGATTAAGGCGTTGTGCTGTGCGCAAGAAAGTACGGAGGCGTCGCGCTCGATGGCTATGATCTTTCCCCAATTGCCGGAAAGTGCAAAAGCTATGGTGTTGCCGCCGGCACCGGCAAATAGGTCGATTAACGTTGTTTTAGAGGATGAAGTGATCGACGCAAGGTCGGACGCAACTTGACTGAAGTTCTTTGGGTCAGTGATAGTCCGCATAAATCGGGCGAAACTTACTTTGCAACAGGCTCTGGAGTGACGCCGAACCAAGCATCGTCCGTCATATAGATTCCTTCATCATACTTAGAAAAGATGCTGTGACGTTGCTGCCAATATCTAGATGCTGTGAACGTCTTGAAATTGAAACTGGACAACAGGTACTTACTTTTGTATATCCCACGGGACCTCTGATACATGTTGATAGTGATGGCATTGCTCTGTGAGGTCCAACGGCTTTATAGCTGGGCCCAAATTATCATTATTGACTTCTTCCGGTGTTTCTATTACACCTCCAGGTGAAGTATTGGAGCTCATACCGAATCTCTCGATGGGAAGGGATGTCCAAATGATCGAGTAGCGAATATATCTAGTGCTTGAACTTGTGAGTCGAGGTATCACGGTAAATTCCTCTCTTGGGATATCGAAACGTTGACTGTAAAGCGAACTTTGAGAGCTCTACTTCCGAATTTAGCCGCAAAACGTGTGCTAGTTGCTTCACTTGGCCTCGGACAATTTTGAACTGTGATTGTGGAATAGTACTTCCACTATTGACAACGTTGTGGAGTTTGAGAAGGTTCTTTGTGATACTCTTGACTTGTGCTTAAGCTGTTTCCTTCCAATTACAAGTGTCGCTCTCGACTCCTCACGCGACCCTAGTTGATGCTTAGGGACTGCGATGCCTTTTCAGACGCTCTGCCCTCTTGGTGGCCCTTGAAAGGAACTTTCCCTGCCTTTTCCTCGCTAGACGATGTACTGGGCAAAAAGTTCGACAGTAGTGGTCTCTGACTTTAACGTAATCTCCCGTGTGAGCTTTTGAAGCTCGGAAATCTGAAAAGGTGCTTGCTCCAACTCCAAGTCTATCTTTGCTGCCTCTCTCTCAAGCTGACCTTTGGCTTGTGCTCTCTCCCTTCAATGATTTGGATTGGCAATAATTTTGCGTAGCAGTTTGTGCTGTGGATAAGCCTTAGTTTCTTCTCTCATGGTCCCAGCAAATCGGTTCAGAATAGCAGAAGTTTGCGGTAAAGCTCGCAAGATTTCAAAAGGCACATCCGGGTGCCATCCTAATCGGTCGAAGGGGGTTACGTGTATCGAAGAACCCTGAAGGTAGTGAGCAGTGTTATTTACCACAGGTTTTCCGGCTAAAGAGCTGCTTGCACAGGCCTGCTCATGATGAAAAGAACATCATTTGAATCTATTCTACTTTCGGATGAACATTGTTTCGCTCTCTCTAGAGAGGCATTACTGCATGGTTCGCCTTCAGGACCGACCGGGACTTGGTCATATCCGGAGAACTCAGGAATGTCGTAGAGAACAAAATCAAAGTAGCCTGAACCGTAATCACACAATTGCGTACCTGGCTTTAATGGCCAATTGGGTAAAGCCTCGAAGTAGTGGGGGTTGACTTTGAGAGAAGATGTTGAAAACAAGATGAGACGGGAATGAACACAAATTTAGTAAAGTTGGCGCGCTTACAGAAGTGAAGAGTCCAAGCAGGTACTGGTATTTCCTGACGATGAGGCCTCATAGAGAAAGGAGTATTAGTGAAGTGTTGATTGCGAGTTTGTACTTTGGGAAGTCGTTAAATGACAGACGAGGCGCGGCAAGGCTGACAGTTGAAGCGATGAGGCCAGTTTTGGTGAACTACCAACCCATATATCAACAGACAGCCCTCGACCATCAACAAAAACACTGCCATGGGCATTAGCCGTAGATAATCTCCATTAGTCATGTTCAACGCTCTCAACCGCTTCATTTCCCGCCTCGACTCCGAATCTCCATCTCAGAACCCTAACCATGGAGCTTTTGGCTTCCAAGTACTACGGAACAAAAACGCAGAACTAGCCATTGAGCCATGGTTCGACTTCATAATTGGCATTAACGGCCGCATGATTGTATAGCACTCACTGGTACTTTATTATCTACCTTTCCTAACAGAGTATTAGGAGGATTCGGACCCTAGGCTCTTCGCCCAAGAAATTCGGAATTGCTCTGGGAGTACCGCAACGCTGGGCCTGTGGAGCGCAAAGGTATGGAAAAAGCTTCATAGATAATCTATCAGAGGAACCTTAAGCTGATTAACTTGGAACTAGGGTCAACGCACACGCGCTCTTCCTATTCAAGTGCCGTCTTTGGGGTCACTTGGCCTTACCCTCCAATATACCCCCCTATCCACCGTTTCCACAATCTGGCATATCCTTGACGTACCAGCTTCCTCCCCAGCCGATATTGCTGGCCTGCTACCCTACAGTGACTATATCTTGGGTACGCCAGAAGGCATTCTTCACGGCGAGTCTGGACTGGGAGAACTCGTCGAAGATCATATCGGCCGTCCATTACGATTATACGTGTATAACAATGAATATGATGTCACAAGAGAGGTCACAATTCACCCAAGCCGAGACTGGGGTGGCGAAGGTGCACTGGGATGCGTATTAGGTTTTGGAGCTTTGCATAGACTACCTGCCCCTCTGAGCGAGCCCGTGGCCGGCCCAGGAGAAACGCTCTTCTCTACCGAACACGAAGCTGAGAATGCTAGGTTCTCAAACGAAGACATCAGATTTGGTGGCAACGAGACTGCGGAGAACTTTTTCGTCCCAGCAGCTACTAGCCATGAACCGGCAGAGTTTCTCGTCCCAGCACAAATAATCACCCCACCTCCATCATCCGGAGGACCTCCTTTAGCGAAGAGGGATAAGAGGCATGGACATGGAACTGGACATGGCAAGGTGCCGAAGGGAGATAAGTTGATGGATGATTATTTCAAAGAGGGTGAGAAGAAAAGTAGGGAAGTGGACTTTGCACCGCCTGCTAAGAACACACCACCACCTCCGCCTCCAAAAGCGAAAGGGCCTCCTCCTCCCAAGGCTGGAGGAAGTGCTGCAGCCCCAACGGAAGTTGGTGATGGTACTGAACAACAAAGTGGTGTAGATTAATTTTATTCAGAGGGATTTACAGGGAGTCTGATATCCAATTTTACATGGCTGTTAAAATAAAAGTCATTATCAGAGAGCAACTTTTCAAAGGTTCTTATTGCGAATATGCATGAAACGCCATTTCGCATTTTGGTAGTGCTACATAATCCCGTTCCCCGACAGTCCAACATGAAATGGCACTAATTGATGAAGTTGACGCAAAAGAAGTGTAAGATCAAGCTCCCGAACACATAATCCGCAAATGCCCTAAACAAAAGGTCAGCAAAAGGCCAATCGTAATTATTTCACTATTTTTTACCTCTCTGGCGATATCTGATAGAAATCTGCTTTGTTCTGCGGGTTCGTCTGGATCCGTAACGAAGCTACAACATGTCAACTTTCATCCCCTTTTCTCCCAGGCAAAGAACACATAGCACGCACCTGTCAAGACGAATTGGCCAACAGTTGCCGAAAAACCAGACAGGAAGGCATTGAATGGCTACAATACCAAAATCAGCTTTGAACTCGCAAGGAATAATGGGAATGCAGCTGACATACATAATTTCCAACAAGCACACAATACACGAATTGCAACACTCCCACGACAACCAGAAACGCCATGAACACATCAATCAGCTTCGTCCGCTGCGGCGTCGTATCCAAATAATTCTTCCATATCCCCAGCGCAACCTCCTGCGGGCTCTGACTGGCGCTGAACTTGACAGAGCTCTTGCTCGGGGCTGCTACCGCAGCAAGTGCTGAGCGCGAGGGCGTGGTTGCCGATTGGGCCTTCACAGCGGCAGATGGAGTGGATTCGCGAGCTTGGGATCTTTTGGGAGCCATTGCGGGGCGTGGTGGTGTTGTTTTTGTGATTTCCTGGTGGAAATGTGGTTTGGGGTTTCCTTGAGCTTAAAGCCACGATGCGTGTACGGATTGTGGCAGACGCGCGGAAGTTTTTGGCGCCGCTGCAGGGGTGCCTCGGAATGCCCGACGAGATTCCGGGGTATCTGCTGTTCTGGCATTGAACATCGACTGATCATAACGACACAACATTTGCGGTTCTGTGAAAAGTTCATAAGAAGTTACAAGTAGCTTCATCTTTGGAAATGGTGAGTTCCTTTATACAAGGGCCTCCGATGCACCATTTGACCGATTTCTAGTCGGCTGACGCTCTCCTCGCATTCGTTCTCGGCGCCTTAACAGCTGGGGGTGGGATCACTGGCTACGTCCGCACTGGATCTGTTCCTTCAGTTGTAGCAGGTTGCACTGTTGGTCTATTGGTATGTAGATACGAAATTGTTATATATGGCAACTTGACTAACGGATCCAGTATGGTCTCGGAGGTCTTCGAATGCAATACAAGCAGCCATATGGTATCGAGCTTGCTCTCCTTGCCTCAGTCATCCTCGCTGGATCCTCTATCCCTCGCGCAATTAGAAGTCAGAAGCCATTGCCGGTGGCTCTGAGCGTGCTTGCGCTCTACGGACTGTACACGTACGGAAATGCCTACAGACGCCAAATGTAGACAACATTTCTGACATTCATGAACAAAACATCTTGCTCTGATCCTCAATTATTCTCAGTGCTCAGTGGTTGGAGTGAAATTATCCATGTCTTCTTAATTTGACCCAAAATGTATATCTTTTCGCTAATGCACCCGTATGTCGAATCCACCGGCGCCGTCAATGATCCTAACTCCGCCCATATGCTTTGTACAGCTCTTAATTCCCATTTATAACTTTAATGGCATCTTCCCGGCTCCAGTCTCATGAATTTTCATCAATCTCCGCCCACTTCGCCTCGATTTGCGCCCTCTTGACCTTTGCCGCCTCTCGATTTGCCTTAGTTCGCTCAAGTCGCTGAGCACGAAGGCACTTGTTCACATTCGTCTTTGCCTCGTTGCACATGCCCATCACTTTCCACATGAAGCCTCGTGCGTGACATTCGTCGAGAATTGCCATGACCTCTTCGCATGCTGTAAGACGCCATCAACCAAAGTGAGGAAATGGAGCGCGAGGAAGCTGACCTGCATTGTCCTTTGTATGTAGATGGGGATGCATATTGTTGCTTAGAAGGACTTAGCTCAAGTTGATAATTACTTCATGCGTGGTGTAGATTTAAAAAGAGCAACATGAGATTGGCCTATATATTCGCTTCGGTAAGTTCCGGTGCAATATAGTTCCCCGCCAGTAACATTGTATTATCACACCTAGATCTTCACCTAGCAAATTGGGTCTGACAATTAAGGGCTGCGCAAGGATCCTTGGCACAGTGCACTACTGCTATCCTATAAGACTTTCTTGCGATTTGCCTTAGTTCAAGCGCTAAAAAAAAGAGGAATCTGTTAGTTGGTTGCAAATGTTGGTAAGGACATCGCTTATGGCATGCATGCAGTCTGTGTTTAAGGCTGCGAAGTTGTAGCTCACGTCCTTGAAACTTGAGGCTAAAAACGACT